>Ga0164243_10000303_pt1 | contig 101840 bp, 96 predicted proteins | sample OricompcompostOP_FD_108781 | JGI IMG/M metagenome (GOLD analysis project Ga0164243, IMG submission 108781) | Organic Plus compost microbial communities from Emeryville, California, USA - Original compost - Organic plus compost (OP) | ecosystem: Engineered > Solid waste > Mixed feedstock >... | reverse complement strand
GCAGCTTCAGAACAGCCCTCAGCTACATCGGAAAAGTCATCAAATCCAGCGAAGGTTTTAACAGCAAAAAACGCTCCGAAATTCTACTTTTAAATGCTTCGATAATGGGGAGGAGGTCAATTTTTCCTAAACAGTATGATGCCGCACATTTTTTGACGAATTATACTCATGAAATAAAACAAGCACCTACCAAAAAAATGTTGAAAATGGAGTTCTTCCGGAATAAATCTCTTGTGATTCCGGAATATCTTCCTGCGCACGACTATTCCGACAGGGCTTTCGCAAAGAAGTTATACGAGCTCGTGTCTCAGGTGGTAAATCAACTCAGAAGCAGAGGCTGAAGCTGTAATCCAGTTTTTAGGAGATACGATGGAGGGAGAAGAATTGTACGATCAGGTGGGGGATCTTGGTACGATGCTTAACGGCTACAAGCCAACTACTAAGGAATCTGGAAGAAATAAATAAGCTGGATAAGCTTTATGGCCTCCTGGATCTCCGTGATCCCGCACCTGGCAGTGATTCCGCATCAGCGTATTTAGTATTTTAAAGATCATACGGATACATTTGGTAGTTAAGACAGGCTACCCGGGTAGCCTGTCTGGGCATAAACGCTTACAGCCTAACGGGTAGTATAGCCACCATTGGCAAAAATGGTCTGCCCTGTGATCCACCATCCGTCTGTTACCAGGAAGGATACCAACGGCGCAATATCCTCAATGTGGGTCAGCCCGCCCAGCGCCGATGCCGATTTATGATAAGCTACAGCCTCGTCAGTTTCCTGCCCGTAGAAGAACGGCGTATCCATGGGGCCAGGTGCAACTGCGGTTACTGAAATACCTCTGCTGCCAAATTCCTTTGAAGCAGCCCTGGTAAAATGCTCAACGGGCGCCTTGGCGCCTGCGTAAGTTGAATACAGGCCGGTATAGGCTGCCAGCAGCGAAGTAACAATGGTGCATATCTTGCCATTGTCGTTTAATCTTTTACCCGCTTCCTGCAGGAAGAAGTAGGCAGCTTTGGCGTTAATACCGAACATAGTATCATACTCCTCTTCCGTTGTTTCAGCAAATGGCTTTTTCAGTACCATGCCTACCGTGTTAATGGCTATATCCACCCCGCCGAATTTTTCAATGGCCGCATCAAAGAGCTTCCGGATATTGGTGGTTTTTGTAAGGTCGGCCTGGAAGAGGAACGCTTCGGCGCCTGATGCCTGTACGGCTGCCAGCGTTTTTTCGCTTTCCTGGCGCGAGCTTTCGCTGTTATAGTGTATAGCCAGCCTGGCTCCTTTTTCTGCAAACTGCCTGCTTAAAAGGCCACCGAGGTTCTTGCCGCCTCCCGCGATCAGAACAACTTTTCCTTTCAGATCATTACGTGACATAACGTGATTTTTATTTTGTTATGTCAAAGGTCTGTAATGCAAAGCAGGTCATTATGGTGAACTTTTCGGTTTTTTATTCCGGGGCCCTGCTATGTATATTCCTGAAATCACCTGGCGTGATGCCGGTCCATTTTTTGAAAAATTTGGAAAAGTTGGAAGGATCGTAGGTAAGCATTATAGCGATCTGGGCAATAGGTAAGCCGGACCGGGTCAGGAGCTCTTTGGCCTTATCAATAATTTTGCTGTCGTAGAAGTGGCAGGGATGGTTGCCTTTTTCTTTTCGGATAATATCCGTCAGGTGCTGGTGAGAGACCGCCAGTTCCCGTGCTATCTGGTTCAGCTCCAGGAATCCCGGGACATTGCCGTTTATTACATTTTCTATATGCCGGTCTAAAAAGTCGAAATAGCGCCTGGTTATCTCTTCATTCCTTGTTTCCGCTTTGCTGGTTTCCTGTTTCATGCTATATGAATTGAGTGTATAAAGGTACATATACTGGCAGAAAGCCCGGCGGGTAAGACTAGCCTGGATGTGTCGGCTATTGCTGGAGCGACGGAAATGGATTTCTGAAAAAGCAATAATGCCCTGTTTTAGTAGTAATTTTACCGGCATTTATAAAATACTATTTATAATTCTGTGTTGAAATGGGTCTCGTAAGAAAACAGAGTATATATTCTTCCATTTTTATTTTCCTCGGGTTTGCTTTGGGAGCCTTCAATACGCTCTTACTATACGCTAAATACCTTACTACGGAACAGTACGGACTGACCGGGGTATTGCGTGATTTCTATGTCCTGTTCGCGGTACTGACAACTTTCGGGTCGGTAACCGCGCTCTATAAGTTTTTTCCCTTATACCAGGCGCGCCTTGGCAGGGAAAAGAACGATCTGCCCTTTTTAGTGATGCTGGTCGGTATGCTCGGCTGCATATGCCTGGTCACAGGCTGTATTGTATTCAAGGATCTCATCGTGCATACATTTGGTGAAAAGTCTCCGTTATTCGTGGAGCATTTTTACCTGGTCATTCCGCTTACGGTATCCATGGTGCTCATGAGCCAGTTTGAAGGTTTTGCCTTTATGCTCAAACGGACTACCGTAGCCAATCTTGTCAAAGAGCTTGGTTTCCGTGTGGTACAGACCATTGCGATTCTCCTCTATATTTTTGACTACATCAGTATTGATACATTTTTCCTGCTCTTTGCATTTATGTATCTCCCATCGCTGATAATTATGTGCGTATTGATCAGTTACGACAAAGGGATCAGGCTGAACTTCAGGATCAGCAGTCTTACCAAAAAGATATATCGCAAAGTAGTCAGCTTCTCCCTTTTCCATTTTTCAGGAGGAGTTATAGCCGTATTACCCTTTGCCCTGAACGGGATTCTTATTGCCGGCATCAGCGACGAGGGCTTGCATGATGCAGCTATCTATACCATCGCCTCTTTCATGGTATCTATCCTGGATGTGCCCCTGAGGGGTATGCGGGGCATTGCTATCGCCACTTATTCCGAAGCGTTCCTGCATAACGATCTGCAGAAGGTAAGCCGTATGCAGCAAAACGCTTCGCTCAACCTGCTCATTGTCGGCTTCCTCATTTTTGGCCTTATCTATCCTAATATTGAGAATATTGTCTATTTCAGCAAAGGAGCGGATTTTCATCCTATCATTTATATTTTCCTGATCTCCGGGGGCGCAAAGCTGGTAGAATTATCTATGGGTATCAATGATAACCTGCTGAATCTTTCCAAATACTGGAAAACCGATTTCTTCATTTCCACCATTATAGTCCTCTTGTCCATACCGGTCAATATCTGGCTTATTAAATGGACCCCGCTGCTTGGAGCTGCTATAGGCCAGGCGATGATGCTTATCCTGTTTTGTTTGTTGCGATCAGTGGCTATCTGGAGGTATTTCAGAATGCAGCCATACTCTTGGAAAACGCCACAGGCTATCCTGATAGGAGCGGCTGCGACAACCATAGCTTATCATATACCCGATATGCCAAATGTTTTTGCGGATATTTTTGTAAAAGGTACTATTTTCATTATACTATTTGCTATACCTGTATTTTATTTTAATGTATCTAAAGAGGTCAGCGATTTATTATTGATCTCTAAAAAAAGAATATTCAGAAAATAATGCTCTCGATCATCATTGTCAATTATTACGGGAGAGAAGTGTTAAAAGCCTGTATTGAAAGCGTGCTCCGGCATACTAAGGATATTCCTTATGAAATACTTGTTATAGATAACGCCGGGGATACGGTTACGCAGCAGATGCTGAAGCCTTTTGGCGACAAGGTCAGGTGGGTGGATATGGGATATAACAGCGGTTTCGGAAGAGCGAATAATAAGGCTTTTTCGCTCATGGCCGGGGATGTAGCCTTATTACTGAACCCGGATTGTATCACTTTTGATAATGCTATCGCAGAATGTTATAAGACATTTATCCGCTCGGAGTATGTTGCCTGTGGTATACAATTACAAAATGAAGATGGTAGCTTCCAGATATCGGGCAACTATGCAATGAAAGGCGGGCTTAACTACCTGTTACCTTTACCTTATCTTGGGCAAGCCTTAAAATCAATAGCCGCAATGGCCGGTGTACGCAAATCCCATGTTGATCGCCTCGAAAAAGAGGTTGCTGTGGATTGGATTAACGGGGCGTTCCTGATGGTTAAAAAGTCTGCCATAGAGCAAACCGGCGGCTTTGATGAAGATTTCTTTTTGTACGCTGAAGAAGCAGAGTGGTGCAGCCGCTTAAGAAAGCTAGGTAAGCTATGCATTTACGGCGATTATAAAATCACTCATCTGATAGGAGCGTTATCAACAGAGGCATTTAAGGGAGAGGACAATAGCTATTACGCCCTTTATGATAGGAAAGGCTTCCAGATTATACTGTCCAATATGGTACGTATACGCAAAGAATTCGGTGCCGGATGGTTCCTGTTTTTATTAATGATATACACACTTGATATTCCTGTTTATTTAATAGCAGGGCTTCCGCACTCCGTTTTTACAGTAAAAAACCAGCTGAAACATTTTTCCGGATTTTCGGGCAATGTATTAAAGGTCTGGAGGTATTTTTTTAAAATCATCGGCAACAAACCTTATTTTTACAAAGTTTTATAGTAATAAATGAGCGAGAAAAACCAGCTTTTGTCCCGGAAAATGGATACTAAGATAAGTATCCTGGATCCAAGTTATATTTTTTACAAATTCCTTATTCCTGATCTGAAATATGCGATCAGTAAGTATGCAACAGGGAGGGTCCTCGACATCGGATGTGGCAATAAACCATACAAATCCCTGTTTGATGAGAAAGGATGTAAAGAATATATAGGTTGCGATATCGTTCAATCCGATCTGAAGCTGGTAGACATTATAGCTCCGGCAACCGACATTCCGCTAGAGGATAATACTTTCGATACTGTATTTTCCACGCAGGTGCTGGAACATGTTTTCGATCATAATAAAGTAATAGGTGAAGCGTACCGCCTGTTAAAGCCCGGCGGATACTTTATTGCATCTTTACCTATGGTATGGCCGCACCATGAAGAACCTCATGATTTCTTCCGCTTTACCCGGCACGGCCTGCAACAATTGCTGACACAAAACAATTTCGAAATTGAATATATCAAAGGAAACGGAGGGAAATGGGCAACCTTAGGACAGATAATTACCCTTACATTCCTTCAGAACAGGCGAAAACCCACCCTTGTATCCAAGCTCAAAAGCTACGCTTACCGTTTTTCGCTTTCCAAAGTTTGGGTAAATCTTATCTTTGGCAACCTGGATAAAATCTCGCATGAAGACGAAGATTTTCATACGCTGAATTTCTTATTTGTAGCCAGGAAAATGCCTGTGTAAACGGAGTGGCTTATAATTGTTTCCGTATCTTACCTTTCCGCAATAAGTACCGGTACAGGACAGGGCTATACTTCCTGATTAACAGCTTCATGGTCCAGCCGATCGGAGCGGTCTCGAATTTCTGGTAATAATAATTGCTGACAGCAGTGTAATCGAGCTTATCAGGATATTTTTCTACCAGGTAGTCCAGGATGGCATCTTCTTTTGTTTTATTAATTGAATGATTCAATGAGTCCGGCCGCATCCGGTATTTTTGTATCACCTTACCTTCCAGATAATAGAATTTTTTAGAGTAAAAAGCCATACGCAACCACATTTCCCAGTCTTCCAGGCCGGTTCTCATTTTGGTATCAAACATTCCGGTGTCTTCAAAAGCAGATTTACGGACAAGGCAGCAGGTATCTATATAATTATACAGCATTAATATCTGCAGGTTGAAAGGGTTTGTAGGTAGAAAAGACGGTTTCCCATATCCGAAAGTTTCAGATACGCCGTATACCACATCCACATCCTGCTGTTGTTCCAATATGGTTATTCCTTCTGTGAGGTATACATCAGTAAGCAGGTTGTCAGCATCGAGGAAAAGTAGATATTTACCGGCAGCAGCCGTAATACCGGTATTACGGGCAGCAGATGCGCCCTGGTTGGGCTGGTCGATAACGGTATAGGAGGTTCTTAGACGATCAAGCACCTTAAGTGTTTCAGAATCGGTGCTTCCGTCATTTATGATCAGCACTTCATGTTTCAGCGGATCTGCAACTTTTCGTACACTGTCTATCGTCTCAAGAAGTAAAGCGCCTATATTGTAGCACGGGATAATAATAGTAATCAGGAAATGCATAATTGCAGCTTGTTCCGTACAAAAATAGTCTTTTTACCATAGCAATTTTAGCTAGGTTGGAATCTCTTTTATCCCCAATAGAGCTATTTAGAATCCTTCGTCACTATTACCGCAATAAGGTTATATAACTTTGTCAGCTTTCATTCAGCTGGAGCATGTTTTAAGCAATGGCGTTTGTTTTATTGTCGTAACAGGTTGTTGTCCGGCCGGCCTGGAATATATCGAAGATTATCCAAAGGTAAGGGTATCTGGGAAGTATAGTTCCTAGCGGATAATGTCATTTATAGTGCGCCCCCGGTTTTTTTCGAAGCCTCAAAGCGTGGATCAGGCTTTTGACATCTGCTTTCCACTCCGGTAACAATATCACCATAATTATCTCTTCTATAAGCTCCAGGGCAGTAACTGCCAGGGTTATAAAGAACAATAAAGTGCATGGGGGTGGCAGGAAAAAGGATAACATCAGGAACGAGCCCTGGACCAGGGCTGCCGTCTTTGCCAGGTAAGTATGGAAGCTGGTCGTCATTTTATACCGGATAAGCGCAGCTGTTACCTGTATTATAAACAGGCTGAAGAGGAGTATTATCCATGCTTGAAAACGATAAATAAATTCCTTGTCGAGCAGGAACAGGCCTACGCAGCCCACCACTACTGTCAGGTCATCTGCGATGGAATCCATCTTTGCGCCAAAGACGCTCACCACCCTGAATTTCCGGGCGAGGTAACCGTCTATCATGTCGGTACAGAAACTGAGTGCCAGCAGCCATTTGAAGAGGCTGAACTGCCCGTAATAAACCAGCAGCAATAAGAATGGAGTAGCTGCCAGGCGGTAAATGGTGATCCCATTGACAATATAATAGCTTCTTTTATGCATCGGCTTTACCGGGTAACTTACCAGCTGCCGGGTAACAACGCCGTCCGTGATATTTTGTTCAGCTATAATCCAATATACCGATTGAACATTCCGGAGCAAAATGATGGCCCGGCATCGCTTTATGCGAGCGCAGCATAAGCTACCACCAAAGCAGACAGTGTTATAGCCCTTTAGGGAAACGGTCGCCTACGAGGTTAAGCTCTATGCCATGCTCCAGCCATGCCTTAAGTCCTGCCAGCACCCAGCAGAAGCCGCCGGTGGAGTCCCTTACCTGGTTAAGTATCTCTTCGGGATTACCTTTATAACCATATTCGATAACATGAATAAAAGTATCATCATTATCCATGGGCGTAAAGGTCCATTCAACTGTTTTGGCTGCGCCACGGTTATCCCATTGCATCTTTATTTTTTTACCGGGTTCAAGCGCCAGCACGGTCACGGTATCGGAAACCTGGTACATCTCCCAGGTCCATTCAACCTGCCGGTGCTCATCAAGCCTGCCCGAACTCTTGGTAAACCAGAAGCGGGTGGTTATCTCAGGATTGATGATGGCTTCGTATACCTCGGATACAGGCTTTCGGATAAGCATGCCTGATTCTGCATTAACATCATATTGCTTCATAAGACCAGATTTCATATGGCTAAATTAAAGATTAATCTTTGCAGGGCAGTGGCTATTGTTATCCTGTCAAATATCCATCAGCTCCCAGGCGCTTTGATAAGCATCGGTTGTTTCGGCATATGCTATCAATCCGGAATAGAATGCCGAGCGGGATAGCGTAGCGCTGTCGCCGATGATCACCAGCTTTTTCCTCGCCCGGGTCATGGCCACGTTCATGCGTCTTATGTCGGATAAAAAACCGATAGCGGCTTCGCTGTTACTTCTCACCATGCTGATATACACTATGTCCCGCTCCTGTCCCTGGAAGCTGTCAATTGTATTGACCGTAATATAGGGTATATAAGGCTGAAGGCTGTGAACATCTTCCAGCGCCGCTTTGAGATGCGCAACCTGCCGCTTGTAGGGCGATATGACCGCGACAGAGGGGAAACCGGCTGTAAAAGATAAGCCGCCGGCAGTAACTTCTTCCATAAGCATAGCAAGGTGTTTCCACAGGAGGCCGGCCTCTTCAGGATTGGAAAGGCTTGTACCTTCTGTCTGCTCCTCGAAGCCGCAGCCGGCTGTATCTATAAAGCACAGCGGCTGGTCACCGGGGAGCAGGGTATGTTCCGCAACACTGTTATGGGCCATAAGCTGCCCTTCGTAAAAGTAATGATTGGAGTAATGCATGATTTTATGATGCATCCGGTATTGTTCGCGGAGCAGGGTGACCGCTCCAGGATACATGCCGGTCACTTTCTCCATCAGCGTGTTGTAAAGACCTCCGTCCGCTGCCGCCTGTGATTTTACCGTGGGCGGCAGCTGGTGATAATCGCCGGCAAATACGGCTTTCTGTGCCTTAAGCAGCGGTATCCAGCAGGCGGGCTCCAGCGCCTGGCCGGCTTCATCTATAACTACCGTGCTGTAGCTTAGGTTCCGTATAGTATAATGGCTAGCCCCAACAAGCGTGGCCGTTATTACCTCTGCATTGCTTACCAGGTCATCGATAATATACCGCTCGGTGTTACCCACCTCTTTCATAATTCTCCTGGACTCCTCGAACAGCGCTTTTCGTTGCTCACGCTCTGCTTTCCCGAAATTCCTTTTATACTTGTGGGCCATATTGCGGAATTCATTTGCCTGCTTCTTCAGGCTCCTGATCCGCTTCGCCTGTGCGTGCTGCGATACCTTATTGTCGAGGCTCAATGATATAAGCTTTTCAGAGACTCTTGCCGGGTTGCCTATACGTAATACATTAAGTCCCAGGTCAGCCAGCTTTTCACTGAGCAGGTCAACTGCGGCATTGCTGGGCGCTACCACCAGTACCTGCCCGTAGTTCTGCCGGACAAGCAGCCTGACAGCCTGTACAATGGTTGTGGTCTTGCCGGTACCGGGCGGGCCATGTACTACAGCCAGGTTATCGGCCTGCAGTATCCTGGCTACGGCCTCCTGCTGGGATGTATTCAGGGGTAGAGTGCTTACTGCGCTGATATCAGCCCCCATATCAAAAGTTGGCTGGCTTATTCCTGTCAGCACTTTTATAAGATTGTCCTTATCATGAGCAGCGAGCCGTTCCGCTGCCGCTTTGAGGGCCCGGAACATTTCCTCATAGCTGTTATCGTCAAACAGGAGATCGATGCCGAGCTTTCCATCCCTGACCCATTCGGGAAGCTCATCCGCCTTCAGGCTAAGCTTCAGCCTGTTCTCTTCCTGGTGGATGATTATACCTTCCAGTCGGTGATTTGCCGGGTCATGGTTGGAAAAGATCGCTGCCGATGCGCCAAAACGGAGCTGATGACTTATATCATGATGGGTCGTTCTTTCTGCTTCAACAATAAGATAATCGCCATAGCCTGCTTCTTCGCCCCTGATAGCAATGGGGTACCAGGTCAGGCCCTCCGCCCTTCGCCGCGTAACAGGAACTGATTCAATGATGTGCTTATAAAACCGGAGATCTTCTTCTTTTTCCAGCAGCAGCAATTCCCGCTGACTTTCGAAATATGCCATCCTGCAAATATAACGAGGGAAAATAGCCGGGAAGCGCAATTCCTTGTTTGTGAAAGGATTCTTAATAAGGATTACCCGAGTCGTAATTTCCTTAATATAATGTTATGGTAAGATTAATATTTCAGTTTAAAAAACTGGTATTAAGTTTTTTTTAACATTCATTTTGTATAACATATAAAAGAATTCCGGAAAATTATCTCTGCTAAGCCTATTCTATGATCATTGTTATACAAATTTCCTGGAAATCAAAGACCGGTTTTTTAAAAGGGAGCATCCTCTCGGAAATATTTACCCTGAACGGCACCAAATCCTGAGTTGCGTATGGCGGTATCGGAAGATAAAGTCAGCTTTAACAAGCAGGCATTTGAGCTTCTTAAAAAGGTAATTAAAAAGTACGAGCCCGGGATGAAATTGCTGGTAGAACAGCCGGGTATCTATTATCTTGCCTATCAGCCGGAAGAGGATCAGCCGGAAGATAACCTGTTCGCTGCCCTGGTGGCAATGAAGCAGGGAATATGTCTTTATCTCAGGGCACTGAAAGTATTTCCCGGTTTTAAAGAATTTATACCGGTGCAGATACTACAGCACCTGGATGCGGACGGGCTGCGCTTCATATTTAAAGGAAGCGTCGATCATCTTCTTGATGAAATGGAGATGGTGGTGCGTCTCGCTATAGGTATTACATAAGAATTATTAAATAACTGCATACCGTTTCGCAGTGTAGTAAAATTACTACATGCTATCTTCTCGTTAAACTTCGGGTGGCTAAATTGTTCAAAGCGTGCTATAACCTAACCGCTTTGCTATAAAATATGATCCGACCGTTACAAAACTCCTCAGAATTTAATAACAGGGCATTTGATCAGCTAAAGAAAGTTTTAAAGCGATATGAAAGCAATATGAAGGTGCTTGTTGAGGGGCCAGGGATATATTACCTGGCTTACAGGGCCCAACAGAAGGAAGAGGAAGGGAACGAAATGCTTTTTGCTGCGCTTGTTATCAGGAAAACCGGGCTTAACCTTTATCTTTCTGCATTAAAAACATTTCCTGGGTTTATAGAATTCATTCCTCCTGGGTTAATGAAATACCTGAGTGATGATAGGTTACGGTTTCAGTTCCGGAGTAATATTTCCAATATTGTAAACGAGATCGAACAGCTTATAAAACTTTCTGTTGGTATTTTGTGATTTGTTTACCAAATTTTTGGTGTTGTTTCTATAAATAATGTTAAAGAACGGGCCCTTATATGAGGAATTGGTAAACAAATGTTATTTATGATATCTTCAATGTAGAATTGTATTTCTGTTAACAATTTGGAATTTGCATAGGACAGGAAAATTGCAATCTTGTTTTTCAAATCTCCAATTGTAACCTATGAAAAGAGGATCTACTAAAACGGGAATCTTGTTGTCCTTAGTCTGGGCTGCCCTGCTGGCAGGGCCTTTCGGACTTAAAGCACAAGACTATTGTGAACCCTCGGTATTCTATGCCAGCAGCAATAACTGGATCGTAGATGTGGAAACTACCGGCGGCATTTCCAACATTGATAACCCGACTGCTGCCTCAGAGTATACTGATTACAGCTCCACGGAAGAAGTAAGTGCTATACAGGGCACTACAGTGAATTTCAGTGTCAGCGCATATCCTTCCGGCAGTATGTGCTACGCCCGTATATGGGTCGACTGGAATCAGGATGGTGATTTTGAGGATACCGGCGAAACTGTTTTTGATCTTACCACAGGAGGCGGTTCTCTGACTTTCTCAGGATCGATCACCGTTCCGATGGATGCTACGACCGGCACTACCCGTATGCGGGTGCGGACCGACTGGTATAATACAACAGGTTCGGGCTTCCCGCTGCCGGATCCCTGCGAGGAATCAGGCTGGGGTGAGGCAGAAGACTATGCATTTACCGTAATAGCTTCTGAACCCTGTAGTGGTACCGTAACGGCAGGTACCCTGGCAGCTACTGACAGCATTTGTCCTTCCATAGGCTTTTCTGTCAGCGCCACAGGCGCAACGCTGGCTACCGGCATGGAATCCCAGTGGCAGAAAAGCAGCAGCGCTACCGGTCCCTGGACCGGTACCGGCTCAACCGGCACTACTTATTATGAAACTTCGGGAATAACCGCTAACACCTATTACCGTTACTACACTACCTGTATCGCCAGCGGAAGCACAGATACTTCCGATGTAATAGAAGTAGCCGTTAAAGCCGCAACGGAATGCTATTGTATCCCCTCAGGGATGTCATCAGGCTATGGCTGCTCTAACTGGAGGGTGGATGATTTTATAACAACTGGCGGAATCGATAATATCAGCAACACCAATACCAATTGCAGCTCCGGCAGCTATGGCTCCTTCCTGGATTCTACGGTAAGCCAGTACCAGGGTATGCCGGTTAACTACAGTATAAAAACAGAATATCCCTACGGAACCTATACCGGGTATATAAAAATGTGGGTTGACTGGAACCAGGATGGTTTTTTTGCCAGTACGGAAGTTATTTATGGCGGAACAATTGTATCGGGTACACCATTGACCGGTATGTTCGAGGTGCCGTCTGATGCGGTGGCTGGAAATACCAGGCTCCGTATTAAAACGCAGCAATACAGCAGCGTTTCGGATGCCTGTATATTTTCCAGCTATACCAACGGCGAAGTGGAAGATTATACTTTCCAGGTACTGGTACCGGAGCCCTGCAGCGATGTGGAGTTTACACCCGTTACTATAGCCGGTCCGGAAAGCGTATGTTCCGGCGCTGATGCCTTCACCCTGACAACCGAAGGCAGTCCTGTAGCGTCGGGTATTATAAAGACCTGGGAATCGGCGCCGGCAGGATCCGGCGACTGGACCCTGATTGCAGGTGCTACATTCAGCTACCTGAATGTTTCCAGCATCACAGCAGCAACCGATTACCGGTACACGGTAACCTGCGAAGAAACGGGAGAGGAAGTATCGGCTATATGGACGGTAGACCTTAATCCGCCTACGGATTGTTATTGTGATGTAACCTACGCTTATGGCTGCACTTATTATTATATCGATGATTTTGAAATAACCGGTGGCATCTCCGATCTTTCCAATCTCGGATCGGGATGCTCGGGCACTACCGGCTACGGCGATTATACCGATATGTCCGTTTCGGCTTATCGTGGCACCGTCGTTAATTATAGTATCAATCTTTACAGCGCCTATACCAGCTGCAAGCTGTGGATAGACTGGAACCAGGATGGTGATTATGATGATGCCGGAGAGCTTATCTACAATTCCGGGGCCTTAGGCTATGCGCCAATGGCTATTTCCGGTTCATTTGAAGTGCCTTACTCGGCCCTTCCCGGCGAAACCGGCATAAGGGTACGCACCTTCAATAACTGGGGATATGACTACCTGACCGCATGTTACCTCTACAGCTACGGCGAGACAGAAGATTATAAGTTTAATATCGTAGACCCGGACCCTTGTGATGAAGTTGCATTTACCGGGCTGAGCATAGATGGTCCTTCTTCCATATGCGCCACCTATCCTTTCTCTATATCTTCCGAAGGGACACCGGTAGCCTCAGGTTTAAACCGCATATGGCAGATGAAGCCTGCAGGCGGCGACTGGACAACTATTGCCGGTACTACCACGCTTACCTGTAATGTAAGCGGCATTACGGAAGCTACTGATTTCCGCTATATCGTCCAGTGCACCCTTACGGGGGAAGCAGATACCTCGAATGTTATCTCGGTGACGTTGAATCCCCCTACGGAATGCTATTGCGAAGCTGAATTCTATAATGCCTATTATACAGATACCTACAGCGAATTCGGTCTTAAAACATTTACACTCCGCGGGCAGACAGATACCCTGGAGCACAGCCCGGACTATCCTTTTGAGGGAACCACAACAGGCATACTGGGAGGATATGGAGATTATACCTCCGATACGCCAGGTGTGAAAATACCTGACCTTATCCAGACAGGCGTTTACAGCGGTACCATAAAGCCGCGGTATACCAGCAACGGTACAATTGACAGGGTATGGATCGATTTCGATGATGATGGTTTCTTTGAAAGTACCGAGGCGATTCATACTTCGGCCACCACATACCCGGGCTTTTCAGCCAGCTCCCCCGATAATTTTACCTTTGCGGTTCCTCTGTCTGCAACGCCGGGATTACACCGGCTGCGGGTAAGGACAATCTCTTATTCTTATTCCCCGCTTCCTATCGATCCCTGCTATATTTATCCTGAAGGGGAAACACAGGATTACCTGGTAGAAATTGTAGAGCTCAAACCTTGCGCTGAGGTGGTATTTCCTGAATCGGTTGCCGCTTATTCCACGCCGCCGAATGTATGCGGATCAGGGGATATAACGCTTAGCCTCGCAGAGCCAATGCCACTGGCCGCTGGTGTTACTTTCCAATGGAAATCTTCTGATAGCGAAGAAGGGACCTATACAAATGTCGGGTCTGAAATTCCTGCTGTCAACGGTCCTTCGCTGGAGATCGCAGCCCTAACATCGGATAAATACTATAAATGCTATGTCCTGTGTGAAGGCGAGCCTATACTGATCTCCGATGTAGTGTATGTGCAGTCAGTAGACATTACCGGTGTTGTATTGACAACGGAGGACGGCCAGACCTGCGGCCCCGGCCCGGTTACTTTGACAGGTAGTTCTACGGACGGATCGGTATTCTGGTACCTGGCACCCTCAGGCGGATCTCCGGTAGCGATGGGCGATGAATACGTTACGCCCCCGCTGACCGTTACCGATACTTTTTATGCAACCGGTGGTGCTTTTGGCGCCAGTGAAGGCATTGTAGGTACCGGTACGGGCAACAGCTCCATTTATGACTATGGTTTGTTTACACCGTACTATGGCGCCAAAGCAGTGCAATATATGTATACTGCGGCTGACCTCCATGCAGCTGGTCTTAATATGGCGGGAGATATCCAGAGCATAGCGTTCCAGCTTGCTTCCCTGCCGGATATTGAGCTGACGGATTATACGATCCGGATGAAATCGGTAACTACCGCTCCGCCAATGAGCTGGCAGACAAGCGGCTGGACAACGGTTTATTCAACCTCGAGCTTCCTGCCGGCGGCGACAGGCTGGATCACGTTCCCGCTCACCACATCGTTCCCATGGAACGGTACGGACAACATCATCATCCAGGTATGCTTTAAAACCCCCGACGCGCCTTACTACTATTACTATTACCCGGGAGGCACGCATAAATTTACCAGCAAGCCGGGGCAGTGTATGAACTATTACAACTACTCAACAGAGACCGATGCTTGTTCCAGCTCATACTACACCACAACAAATTCGGCCCTGCCGAATGCCAAGTTTTATATACCTGGCTGTGAAACGGCCCGTGTACCTGTAATTGCCCATGTACGCCCCGTACCTGCCCCTGTGAATATCGGCGCGGATGAAACGGTGTGCAAGGATGCCGATAACGGGCTGACACTGGATGCAGGAGATCAGCCGGAAAGCTATACTTTCCTCTGGGACAACGGAGAAACACAACAGACACGCCGCATTACTGAATCCGGCACCTATAGTGTAGCCGTTGCCAATGAATATGGCTGCGCTGTTTATGATACGGTCACCAAAAACCTGCTGGATATACCTATGGTAGACCTGGGTAATGATACGACCGTTTGCGAAGGTGGTGTACTGACGCTGGACGCCGGCGATGACGGAACGGTATATTACTGGAGCAACGGAGGATCAGAAGCCACCCAGGATATCATTGCCGGCGGCGAGTATTCTGTTCTGGTAGCCAATGCTGACGGGTGTATATCGCTGGATACGATCAATGTTACCGTAAGCGGTACCATGCCTTCTGTGGCCTCCATTATCGTGACCAATACAGGCCTGTATACTTTCAGCTTCGAGCCATTGCTGCCGGAGCATATAGTCAGCTACAGCTGGGATTTCGGCGATGGAAATACCAGCGACGAGATAGCCCCGACCCATACTTATTCAGCATCCGGAAGTTATACTGTTACCTTAACGGTCCGCAGCGAATGCGGGGAGGTGGTATATACAGCCAGCGCACATATTGTGGGTGTAGCTACTATAAATATCGACGATCAGTCGGTAGTGCTTTACCCTAACCCGGCTCATGAAACCGCCGTTATTGAAAGCAAGGGTGACCTCGCTATGAAATCGGTTACAGTTATCAATGTGCTGGGGCAGGTAATGTACGAGTCGGAAGCGGCCGGCCCTGATAAGCACCGGCTCGACCTTTCCCGCTACGCCGCGGGCATCTATACCGTTCGTATTGATACCGACAAAGGTACGATCGTACGTAAGTTCGAAATCCTGAAATAAGCCGCGTAAATTACAGAGCCATGAAGACACAGGGGCTATCCATCCGGATAGCCCCCTGTTTATTTTAAAGCTCTGCGCAGGTTTATTTCATTTTTTCCTGTAGCGCTTTAGCCTGCTCCTGGTGTTTGGTCAATACGGGTAATGTTTCTGCAGTGAAGCTTTTGAGCTCCGCATCATTGGTTCGTTCATTTTCATTTCTGAAAGCATCTACTACTTTGTTGTGGTCATTTACCATCATATCAATGTAGGCCTTATCGAACTCCTTACCCGACATCTTGCTCATTTCATCGATATGCTTTTTGTGTTCATCGCTTACAGAGGAAGGCAGGGTTATCATTTTAGCCGCTGCTATGGATAACAGCTTGTTGTTAGCGGCTGTATGGTCGTCTACCATCATCTGCGCATACTTTTTTACCTCGTCGTTTGCCGATCTCGATAGCGCTACTTTTCCCAGCTCTACTTCTGTCATGCCTGCATCCGCAGCCATAACTGCAAAGGAGGCGTCATCCTCAGATACGCCGCTGGTTTTGTTGTCTGTCATCTGGTCATTCATCTTTTCAGCAGTATCGACGCTGTCGTCAGATGCGTTGGGGTTGTTGCCGCATGATGGCAGGCTCCACAGGAGCAGGCCCGTGACAGCAAGATTTAAGAATGTCTTTTTCATAACCGGTTTTTTAAGTTTTGGATATCACCTAAACATACGTTCCTGCCTTTTGTTCAGGAATGTTCCCTGGATTTTTTTAGCTATTATTTCTGAACAATAGCGGTAATAGCTGGTTAGCATATCGTTTTATACCGATGATCAATGTTCCGGGATTCTTTCTTAGTACAACCTTTAACATACCTGTTTGAAGCGGGTGCGAATATTCCTAACAGTACATTGCCGCTTCTGCTCTATAAAAATATACCTGCAAAAGGCGATCCTGCTGTTTTTTTTGCTGAGACATTCCGTGATAATAACTGGACCAACTCCTGGCAGAATGGTATTTATAATTATCACCATTTTCATAGTAACACCCATGAAGTACTGGCGGTATGTAAAGGTAATGCCCTGTTGCACCTGGGAGGCCCTGCCGGAAAAATGATCGAAGTATCAGAAAATGATGTGATCGTTATCCCGGCGGGCGTTGGCCACAAATGTGTGCAGCATAGCAGCGCATTTATGGTAACCGGCGCTTATCCTTTCGGGGCGGAGCCTGATATCTGTCGCCAGGGCTATGATCATACTATTTTAAAGCACATTGCCGCAGTACATATACCGGATACAGATCCTCTCTACGGAAAGGGACGGGGTGTACCTGTGATGTGGCAGCTATAAAAAACATGATGCTGGAGCAGTTGTCCTTATATGCGAAGAATTTTGACCCATGGTTATGGAACCTGATCATACTGGTTGCCGCATTGGTATGCGCCTTCCTGATCAGGCTGCTTACGGTTTTTGCAGCCAGGCTTTACCGGCGTCGGCAGCGTTATTCATTTCTTCGCTCTGTGATGTACCACATAGGCACATCGCTGAACCATTTCATTCCCCTGCTGCTGATCAGCGCTGCGCTTCCGGCCATGGTGCTAGGCGGGCGTACGGAAAGGCTTTTAGGAAAGCTGCTGGAGATCGCCCTGACCATCTCCTTTGCCATGCTCCTGATCAATGCAATAAAAGTAGTGCAGGAGTATGTTTACTACCGTTATGACCTTAATAAAGCCGACAATCTCCGTGAACGCAAGATCAGGACCCAGCTGCAGTTTATCAGGAAAGTAGTTGTGGGTATTGTCCTGCTGCTTGCGCTGTCGGCCATACTATTGAGTTTCGACAGTGTGCGCCGCATCGGTGCCGGTCTGCTTACCGGCGTTGGTATAGGCGGTATTATTATCGGCTTCGCGGCACAGCGTTCCCTGGGTAATTTACTGGCTGGTCTGCAGATAGCTTTTACACAACCCATACGGATCGATGATGTGCTTGTAGTGGAAGGAGAGTGGGGCAAGGTCGAGGAGATCACGCTTACCTATGTTGTCCTGAAGATATGGGATCAGCGAAGGCTTATCCTGCCGATAAATTATTTCATTGAAAAGCCGTTCCAGAACTGGACCCGCATTTCCGCCGATATTACCGGTGCCGTATTTATTTATACCGATTATGATATACCGGTCGGGGAAATACGCAAAGAGGCGACAGGTTTTATAGCCGGGTCAGCTTTGTGGGACAGGCGTGTATGCGCGGTTCAGGTTACAGATGCAAAGGAAACGGCTATAGAGATCCGTATCCTGATGAGCTCGGTAAGCTCCTCTGCCAATTTTGACCTCCGTTGCGCCGTAAGAGAGCATATGATAGATTTCATCAAAACCAATTATCCCGGAAGCCTTCCAAAGAGCCGCATTATCGTACCGGAGCAGGGTAGACGGGTTTCATGAAAATATGGTAAAAAATATAAAAACATTGGGCAATTCTGCATTTGAATGGCTGGATATCCATAACCCGGCAGATAAGGAATTGCAGGAAGTTGCCCGTAAATACAAATTGCATGAAGCCCTTGTCAGGGATTGCCTGCAGCCGGATCATCTGCCTAAATTTGAACGCATGGACCGCTACGCTTTCCTGATCTTCCGTATATACGCTGAGGAGGAAAAGATGGACGCGGATACCATACGGGAAATGACCCATAAGATCGCGGTCTTTTTTTCGGAAACCTTTATCATCACCATACATAACAGGAGCTTTCCTTTTCTCGACAATTTTATGGAGGCGGTACCTGCGCTTAGCTGTCCTCATAGTGCAGACCTGCTTAATCTCCTGGTAAATGAATGTCTGAATACCTTTGAAGCTCCCCTGGTAAAGCTGTCAAAGGCCGTCGATTATTATGAAGAGGTTATTTTCCTGAGAGAGAAAAAAGCGCCTTTGCTGAGAGGCATGTATTATCTGCGGAGAAAGATCGACCTGCTTCGCAGAATGCTTATACTTTCTTATGATATAATCGATGCTATTGACAACGAAAACGGAAATGTGTCTACCCGGGATACCCGGGATCATTATGTAAAGCTGCAAAGCATGTTTGATACGCTTCAGGAGAATGTGCACCAGCTGCTGGCCATTTATTTTTCAGTCTCCTCCCAGCGCACCAACGAAACAATACGCATTCTTACTATATTCTCCGTCTTCTTCATGCCGCTTACTTTCATTGTGGGCGTCTATGGTATGAACTTTGATTTTATGCCCGAGCTCAGGTGGCGTGGGGGTTATCCGCTGGTGCTTTTGCTTATGCTGACGGTAATTATCGTGATCTATTTATGGTTCAAAAAAAAGAAATGGCTGTAGCCCTGAGTCTGGCCGGCATTTATGATTTGAATTTTATAATTTTGATCTATGAAAAAAGCAGAATCGCTGCAGGAATTCTACCGGCGCGTACCCCTGGCAAATCCTTTTGGTCTGACCGGGAATAATTCTGGTGAAGGGCATTTTAATGTTTATTCCAGGAGCTCCTGTTCTATTATTACGCCTTACAGCCGGCGCGACTTTTATAAGATATCGCTTGTGATCGGTACCGGCACGATCCATTATGCTGATAAATGGATCACAATAGACAAGCCAGCGCTTATATTTTCCAACCCTTTGGTACCTTATTCCTGGGAAGCCGGTTCGGACGTGCAGGAGGGCTGGTTCTGCCTTTTCAGCGAATCTTTCCTGCTGCCCGACGGCCGTCCCGGTGTTTTGCAGGAGAGTCCCTTATTCAGGATCGGCGCAAGGCCTGTATTTTTTATAGCAGAGGATTACCGGCTGAGCGAGCTGTCTGCAATATACCGGAAAATGATGCAGGAGATCGCTTCAGACTACCGGCATAAGTACAGCGTGCTCAGGAACTATCTTCATCTTATCATCCATGAGGCCATGAAGATGCACCCTGCAGAGGGCTTTGAAAAACATGCCAATGCTTCCGGGCGCATTGCAGGACTTTTCCTGGAGCTGCTGGAACGTCAGTTCCCGATAGACACCCCGGAAGCATCGCTGGCGCTGAAAACCCCCAATGACTATGCCCGTAATCTTTCCATGCATGTGAACCACCTTAACCGTTCGGTAAAAGAAGTGACGGGAAAAACGACATCGGATCATATTGCTTCCCGGATAACACGTGAAGCGATCGCGCTCCTGCAGCATACCGACTGGAATATATCAGAGATCGCCTATGGCCTGGGATTCGAATACCCGGCTTATTTCACCAATTTCTTCCGTAAAAGAACAGGAAGCGCTCCCAATGCCGTCAGAAAGAGGGTAGTTTGATTTTTATAACTTTCCGTTTGATTACTGTAATTATCCTGGCATAACCGGCGATAATTTTGTATGCTTAAAACATGAAAGATTATGGAATACAGGAAACTTGGAACAACAGGACAACAGCTTTCCGCCATAGGGCTGGGATGTATGGGCATGAGCTTTGCCTATGGCCCTACCGACGACCAGGAAAGCATCGCGACGCTTCATAAAGCGCTTGATCTTGGTATCAATTTCTGGGATACAGCAGATATGTATGGTAATGGCGCCAACGAAGAGCTGATATCAAAAGTACTGGTACCTAACAGGGAAAAAGTGTTTATTGCCACAAAATTCGGGTTCAGGTTCCGCGACGGGCAGGCGGCATCCAGTAATGCGCCGGGCACTTATTTTGACGGATCTCCGGCCTGGATAAAGATTGCGGTGGAAAATAGTCTCAGGCGGCTTAAAACAGACACCATCGATCTTTACTATGCCCACCGTATAGACCCGGATGTGCCCGTAGAAGAAATGGTCGGCGCTATGGCCGACCTGGTGAGGGAGGGGAAGGTCCGTTACCTCGGGCTAAGCGAAGCTTCTCCTGCTTCTATCCGCAAAGCTCATGCAGTACATCCGATTACCGCCTTGCAAAGCGAATACTCTTTGCTGACGCGCGACGTTGAAGGCGATGTGCTGCAAACAGTTCGTGAGCTGGGTATTACCCTGGTGCCTTACTCGCCGCTTGCAAGAGGGCTGGTCACCGACCATACACCCGACCCGGGCAGTATGGCCGACAGTGATTTCAGAAGAACCTTACCACGCTATACCGGGAAGAACTTTGAGAATAACCAGTCGCTGGCGCGGGAATTTGCTGCGATGGCTGCGGAGAAAAACGTGACTGCCGCCCAGCTCGCCCTGGCCTGGGTACTGGCGCAGGGAGCAGATATCATTCCTATACCGGGAACCAAGAAAAGGAAATACCTGGAAGAAAATGCCCGGGCCGTGGATATACAGCTTACGGGAGAGGACCTAGCCGCAATAGAAGCGCTCACTGCGCGGTATCCTGATGTCGGCGCACGTTACAATGAAGGCAGCATGAAGCTTGTGAACAACTGATGAGGTAGCGTTCGTAGCAACAGACCTGCAGCTATTGCAGGTCTGTTGTTGTTTAAGCTGTATTAAAAATCCTTATTTTGCAGGTCGTATTTTTTCTACCAACGGAACTTATGTCTTACTGTAACGCGATCATACATATGCAACCCGCAGAGCGGAAAGCGCTGCACCAGCACTACCACGACAATCATTACGGCTTTCCTATACACGACGACAACGAGCTGTTTGGCAGGCTGATCATGGAGATCAACCAGGCAGGGCTCAGCTGGGAAACGATCCTCAGGAAGGAAGCGGCCTTCAGGAAAGCCTATGCCGGCTTCCAGGTTAAAAAAGTAGCGGCTTTTTCAGACGCGGACCGGGAGCGCCTGCTGGCGGATGCCGGCATTATCCGCAACAGGCTCAAAATAAATGCAGCTATCGAAAATGCAAAAGCCATATTGCAGCTGCAAAAGGAATACGGATCTTTTGAGCAATGGCTGGAGCACCACCATCCCAGGAGCAAGGATGAATGGGTAAAGCTGTTTAAGAAGACTTTCCGTTTTACCGGTGGGGAGATCGTCAACGAATTCCTGATGAGCACTGGCTATCTGCCGGGGGCGCATGATCCCGGGTGCAAGGTGCAGGCAAGGATATTAAAAGCAAAGCCCATGTGGGCAAGAAAATAGCTATAACGGTACAACCGTTGGCGGCCCTTTGGTAGCTGACTTTTAAATTTATCGTATCTCCGGTAACAAAAAGAACCGTGCACCGGTCGGGTGCACGGCAGGCCTCTGTTTTCATGGACGGCCTATTGCTTAACGATCTTTATATTGGCTCCGTTTGCTAGCTTCAGTATATAGATACCCGGAACATAATGCTGCAGGCTTACCTGTACGGTTGTACCGTTTACCCGGAACTGCTCGATCACTTTACCGGTTATGTCCGTGATCATCGCTGCCGTATGAAGTAGCTTGCTATCTTCCTGTTCTATGGTCAGCATATCGGTCACCGGGTTCGGATAGCATTTTATCTTTTCCGCGGGGTTTACAGTGCTGATGCCGGTTGTGTGCTCATCAAAGCAGTATTCAAGCGAGGTATATTCACAGTCTTCCGTGGTTCTTACTTTAAGCTGGAAACAGGTAAAAGGCGCTGTATGTATGCCGGGAGCGGTTTCTTCCGGCAGGAGCTCTCCATCCCTGTACCATTGGTATACCGCGTAACCCGGTTCGGCTACCAGCATATCGCCTTCAATGCGCAGCACAGGTTCCAGCCTGATCCCTTCCAGGTTTTCCAGCACAGCTTTATAGGCATATTCTTTCATCTTTCGTGCCAGTCCCGGGCTCAAAGTTCCTTCAAAAAGGGCATCGGTTGTTTTCTGGCGTGTTATGGTCGTAAATATGGTAGCCGCGGTCAGGTAGCTGCCTTCATAGGACGGGTGATAGTTATCGCCTGCGAACAGGTTTACCGATTCCATGGAATCCAGTACGTAATTCCAGGCAAGACCGATGGGGGCAATGATCTGGTCAACGTGCTCGTTCAGGTACTGGTAGCGCTGAAATACCCTGGTATTGGCTTCCTGTGCCGTATACAACCCAGCCTCCGGCGCCCATGCATACGGATCTGCGTCTACCCAGCCTGAGAAAAGGATCACTTTGCCGCAGGGGTTTGTCTTGAGCAGGGAGTCTCTTAGCTGCATATGCCCTTCTATTACATGGCCAACCGGCGCAAACTCACTTACCACCGGTCCGATGAAAAAACCCTGGTTGTCCTGTATTACCAGGTAATCCCATTTTGCCGAGCGTATCAGTTCGTACACTTCGTCGTTATTAGCATGGGCAAAAGGTCCCTGGGGTTCGTACTTTACATAACAGCCACCGGGCATGCGCGCCTGTACCATCATCGGTATACCGGCACTTTCCGAGAAAGATTTCACCAGCTCAGGGGTATTGTTAGCGGCAATAAAGCTGTTGCCAAGAAAGAGCACTTTTACCGGCTCCTGGGCTGCTGCGTTCCGGCTTTGCAGGAATAATGAGCCCAGGGTCAGCGCCGCAGCCGCCAGGTATTTTTTTACTGATTTTTTGTCAAATTGCATCATAGATATGGTGTTGTTTTAAAAAATATATGATAAAAAGCAATAGTTCAGAATCCAAAATTAATTATAGTTATTACCGGCGGTTTCCGTAGAAATACGGGTTTCTCCTCGGGAGCAGTACTGAATTATCTAAGTATAATTACGTACCCCGGTACAAAATGCTTTTGAAAACAGGGCTATTTGGCTATGTTTGCAGGCACTGTAGGTGCAGGCAGCGCCCGTACATAGCCAGGAAAACCAGAAAATATTAAAAAGTATATGGCCTTTAATGACCGGATAACAGGCAGGAGACGTTGGGAAGCGGCAAAGAAAATTCAGAGTGTCTTTCTCCTGCTCCTTTGCTGCGCAACCATAAAGCTGTATGCCCAACCACAACAGGATTATTATACCGTAACACCTGCTGCCGCATCGCTTAAAGATACTGCAACTGTGAAGAAGCTCGTGAACGACGCTTTCCGGCTGTTTACCTCCCGGCCCGACAGCGCCATGGCCATGGTGCTGTATGCGGAACGGCTGAGCAGGCAGATAGACTTTAAAAGGGGGATTTTCTTTTCCGGTAGCGCCCATGCTTCCCTGCTACAGCATAAAGGCATGCATGATTCCGCCATTGCCGTCATGCTCCGGACCATACCTTATGCCCGTTATCCTGAAAATGCCGGGCATGCGCATATCCTGTATAATAATCTTGGCCTTGCAGCTTCAGGTCTCGGCCGTTACCTCCAGGCGGATACCTGGTTCCGCAAGTCGCTGGAAGCCATGCGTACCAAACGTTTCCGGGATAACAATACCGATTCTCCGGCCGTTATGGTCAACATGGCCATCATATGGGGGAGACTGGGCGAGCAGGATATCGCCATGCAGCTCCTGCGCGAAGCCCGGGACCTGTTAGCTCCGGATGCGGATCCTTATACCCGCATACTTATTCTCGTCAATATGGGCGAAGTGTCCTTGCTGAAAAAAGATTATGACTCCGCAACCTGGTTTTTCAATGAGACCCTTTATAACGCAAGGGTAACCGGTAACCGGCATTTTTGCATTACCGCCTTTAGCGGGCTTGCAAAAATATGTCTCGAGCACAATGCGCCCGAGCAGGCCCTTGCCTATATGACTGATTCCCTGCGCGGTTTCTCCTATGATCAGCTCAATGCTTATGAGCAGATGGGGATACAGCATACCTCCGGCGTTGTCTATATGCGTCTTAAAGACTATGGTCGCGCCTGGCCTTTGCTTACCGGGGCTTTCCGGCGTGCAGTCGCGCTTAACCATAGCGAGAAGATACTGGAGTTTGCACCTGATGCGGCCCTGCTGGCGGCAGCAATGTCCCGCTATGACAGTGCATACCATTATATGCAGGTCTATTCGCGGTTGCGGGATTCTATGTTTGAACAGGAAAAAATAAGTTCCCTTCGTGAATACAGCGCCGCGCAGCTGGCGGAAAAAGACAGGACCGTGCTGGCCCAGCAATTGCAGATCTCCCGGCAGCAAACCCAGATACAATCAAGAAATTTCTGGATTGCCGCGACGGTTACAGGTATCCTGCTCCTGCTGACGGGCAGTGGTTTCCTGTACCGCAGCTACCGGCAAAGACAAAAGCTGCAGCAGGTATCCTTGCGGCAATTGCGGCAACAGCAGGAGCTTGAGCGTCTTAAAGCCAGGGTACAGGGGGAAGAGCAGGAACGGAACCGGATTGCCGCAGACCTGCACAATGGCGTTGCCGCGCAGCTATGGGCTACCAGGATGAATATGGATATTTTCCGCAGGCAGGAAGGATTGAATACACAGCAGCAGCAGCAATTGACAGATATATACCGTCAGCTGGAAGAAACGGCACAGGAGGTTCGTAATACGGCGCATAACATGATGCCCGCATTACTGCTTGATGAGGGGCTGGGCGCGGCGCTGGCTTCCCTCTGCGAGAAAGCGGAACGGAGCACCGGCCTGGTTGCTGCTTACCAGGAATATGGCAGCGTACCACGTCTTGACCGGGAGATAGAACACCTGCTGTACCGTATGGTACAGGAGCTGGTACAGAACGCCATGAAGCATGCGGCCGGCGCCACACACCTGCTGGTACAGCTTAGCTGCAGCGATACCGTTCTTAATATTACGGTGGAAGATAACGGGCAGGGCTTTAGCTGGCCGCAGGAAGCGGGAAGGGGAGAGGGGCTGCAACATATAGTCCGGAATGTACAGGCGCTGAAAGGACATATAGATATAAAAAGCAGTCCCGGAAAGGGAACGGCAGTTTATATGGAGCTGGATATACAAAACCTGCTGTAATCCCGGCCGGCACATTACGGAGCATAATATACATAACCTTTATTTTTGCAGGATACCTAAGATTCGATGATACATGTAGCCATTACTGATGATCATCCTATTGTAATAGACGGGATGATCAATGCCTTACAGGGGCAGGACGATATAAGCATCAGCGGTACTTATCGTAATGCCGCCGAGCTTTTCAAAGGGCTCCGCAGCCAGCCGGCCGATGTATTGATGCTGGACCTGCAGCTGCCCGACCGTAACGGCAGCGAACTGGTTCCTTTGCTGCTGCAGCAGTATCCGGACCTGCATATCCTGATCTTCAGCAGCATGGAGTCCATACCCTATGTCAGGGAGATGATGCAACAGGGCTGCAAAGGCTATATCCCGAAGAGCAGCGGCAGCCAGGCGGTATTGCTGCAGGCGATACGACAGGTAGCCGCCGGCAATATTTATCTTGATGATGGCATAAAGGGCCACCTGCTGCAGGAAATGCTGCATACCCGCCGCCGTGCGGCAACTATTGCTCCGCGTATCACACAACGGGAGAAAGAAGTATTACAGCAGATCGCCACGGGGCTCACCAACCAGCAGATCGCCGATAAACTGTTTATCAGCCTGCGTACCGTGGAGACCCATCGCTATAACCTGCTCCAGAAGCTGAATATCAGGAATACTGTGGGGCTGCTGCGCGTTGCGCAGGAAATGGGCCTGCTCGATCATTAGATATACAGGCCTTAACCGGATGATGTTCTAAATTCTACCTGATAAGCGTCAGGTCGCCTTTTTCCCTATAGAAGCCTGCGTTCCCTATAATGTAGGCAATAACAACACAGGTACCTGTTTCCGATATGGTAATAGCGGGGTGTCGCCCAGGTTGTTCTACAAGTAGGCAAAAGCGTGGGCAGCCCGGCGACAATGACATGGAAAGTATCTGTAAGATAGCCAGTAAACGCCTTCTATTTATTACAGGTGTGGTGTCGCCTGTATTCCAACAGCATTCCTTCCGTACCGCTTTTACCTGGTTATCCATAGGAGAACAGGAAACCTGGTTTCTCTGTGCCATAATACCCGGCTTAATTAGCTTACTTATCCTTAATTTCGTAAGAGTACAATAGTTATAATATATGCCAGAGTCCAGAGAATCGCCTGTCTATTTAAATACCGCAGCCTGCGGGCTGATATCATCAACCGCAATAAAAGCCGGTACGGATATGTACCAGGACCTTGCAGCAAGAGGCTCCGCCGGGGGAGAGTACTGGCGGGATAACCGTTATTTTGAGATCAAAAAAAATGTAGCGGATTTTCTGCATACCAACGAAGCTTGTGTAGCGCTTATTCCAAACTGCTCCTTCGCCCTGAACAGCATTGTTCATTCCCTTACCGGCAGGGAAAAGATATTGCTGTACCGGAAAGATTATCCTTCCTTATACATCCCTTTTGTGATCAATAATTTCGCCATCAGCTGGCTGGAAGATGAAGATGGTTTTTTTATTGACCTGGAAAAAGCCGAGGCTGTTATCAGAGCCGAGCGGCCGGACCTGGTGGTCATAAGTCATGTGCAGTGGCAGAGCGGTTTTAAAACGGACCTGGAAAGGCTGGGGGAAATATGCAGCCGGAATAATGTTCTGCTGATCGTTGATGCCACACAAAGCCTGGGTGCCCTGGATGTCCATGCCCCGGATATGAAAATAGATGTACTGCTGACCAGCAATTATAAATGGATGAATGCGGGCTTTGGTACAGGCCTGATGTATATGAACGCTGCTTTCCTCAACAGGTATCCGCCCAGGGTAAGCGGTAACGGAAGCCGTACCTTCAGCTGGAATGATGAAGGATATGTGAACAGGCCCGCGATTACCAATTATGAGCCGGGCAGCCTGGACATGTTTGGGTTCAGCGTTATGGAGCAGTCGGTAAAGGAAAAAATGCAGAAGGGCATGGAGCAGATAGAGCAACATAACCGGCGGCTTACGGCAATGATGCTGGAAAAGCTGGCAGACCTTCCGGTCGGCATTATAGGCGCACCTGATATGCAACACCGGAGCTCGATTCTTGTAATCCGTGAAGAAAGAGGATTGCATGAGCTATTGATGAATAATGGAATCGTTACGACACTGCGCAACGGGACGATACGTATCAGCATCCACGATCATAATACAGAGGCGGATGTGCATCTACTGGCTGGCTGTATCGAGGAATGGAGCCATAATTGACCAGGTACTGAAACCTATTTTGCCATAAACCACCTTGATGGCTGCAACCGGCGATTATATTATCAGCGGCGGGTCGGAAGGAAAAGCCCGGCTCAATATTCTGTCTGCCATACTGCAGGACCCGACCAGGGCCTTGCTTGAAGCCAATGGGCTGACTACCGGTACATTCTTCCTGGACGCGGGTTGCGGCGGTGGCAATGTAGCCCGTATGGCGGCGGCAATAGCAGGCAGTACCGGAAGGGTTACCGGAGTCGTTCGATCGGTCCGGCAGGAACTATAAGCCGGCAGATAAAAGAACACTTATTGATAGCACGGTATTGACTGCAGAAGATATCTGGGCTTTTCGCAATCTGCGCAGTTCGTATCATTATTTGGATATAAAAGACAATACCTGCAGCTGGAATGGATTCAAACGCCTACTGGAAACGCTCTTCGGCTAATCTAACAAACTAAGATTTACCGGGCCATCAGCTAATCAGCCGACCCGGGATGCTCTATTGTTTGCCGGATGAGCCGAATGTCTTTACTTTGCAATTTCCCGTGAAAAGACTGCTGAACATATACCTGGACTCCTACAGGGGGCTTTCGCGTTCCTCGTGGATGCTCGCCATCGTTATGCTTATTAACCGGACAGGCTCTATGGTCCTGCCGTTCCTGGGCGTATATATGATGGATCACCTGCACTTTACGTTATCCCAGTCAGGCTTTGTGCTCAGCTTTTTCGGGCTGGGCAGCGTGGCAGGCTCTTTTATCGGCGGCTATCTTACCGACAGGACCGGCGAATTTAATGTACAGGTCTTCAGCCTTTTTGCCAATACGGTTATGTTTTGCCTGATCCCGTATTTTACAACCGTACATTCCCTGTCCGCGATCATCTTTTTACAGGCGCTGATCGGGGAGCAGTTCCGGCCGGCAAATTCGGTGGCCGTTGCCAAATATGCCAGATCTGAAAATCTTACCCGCGCTTTCTCGCTCAACCGGATGGCAATTAACCTGGGCTTTTCGCTGGGCCCTGCCCTGGGTGGCATACTTGCTGCGATATCTTACCAGCTGCTGTTCTATGTAAACGCCGCCGCTGCGTTTATCGCGGGCATTACCTATATTGTTTTTTTCAAGAGACGCCACCTCGTATATAAGCGCAGGTCAGCAACCAAGAAAATTACTGCCCCCGTCGGTATAGTAAGATCTCCCTATCTTGACCCTAAGTTTATTGTTTTTTGCCTGCTGTGCGCTGTGTTTTCGATCTGCTTCATGCTGCTTATGAATACGCTGCCGCTGTTTTACCGGGAGGCTGTAAAGCTGGATAAGCAAATGATCGGTATACTGCTGGGCCACAGCGGACTGGTGGTTGTGCTGCTGGAGATGCTGCTGGTGCATTTTGCCGAACGGAAGATGAGCATAGTTCAGACCATGGCCCTGGGCACCGTGCTGTGCGGGATATCGTATGGGATGCTGGGCTTTACCGCAGCGCTTCCCTTGTTATTTGTGTCCATCACTTTACTCAGCTGCGGAGAGATACTGATATTTCCCTTCATGGCTACCATTACGGCCCGCAGTGCGGGGGAAAATAATAAAGGCAGCTATATGGGTATGAATGGTATTGCCATGTCAGCTGCCTTTATTTTCTCGCCTTTAATCGGTTCGGCTGTGGCAAGCCGCTGGAGCTTTGAAACGCTTTGGATCGGCGTTGCCCTGGTATTGCTGCTGACCGCGCTGGGATTTTATTACAGCATTGGCTGGCTGCTGCGTGATAAGCCTGGTGAACAGGTTTGAATATCTTCTTCTCATGAAAATAAAGCATACGGTGCATCGGATCCGGTCTAAACCAGTGACCGTACAATACCGGTCGCTGCCCGTATGTTATCCATGGCATACGGGCTCTCTTAATATGGTCCTTAGCTTTTCCGGCGATGTCCTGTTGAAGTCTGAAAGATAGATCTCATGGTGCAGGCCATTACGCAACAGGTTATTTCCCCTGATAAATGTATCGATCCGCATCAGTGTTTCCGGTTCCCGGTCAAAGGAGCCTTCATGCATGACCTGTACGGAGAGGCCTTCTGTCATTTCAAATAAAGTTACCGACCCTGCCAGCGCTGCTTTCTTCTTTTCTGTCACAATATGGATTGCCTTATCAATATCTTGCCGGTTCACATAATCCGGCAATCGTATCAGCAGGCGGTATTCCCATTCATCCCTGGAAACCCGGACCGGCGTTTCCGCTATAGCCGGTTTTCCCAGCCGCTCCTCATCATACCACCATTGGGCCTCCAGCTTCGGGACAACGAAATCCATCTCCCTATCCTTAAACATAAACTTAATCGTATAGGCAGTTGCATATAACGCCCGCATTTTCTCGGGGAATAATGTTCCGGACGGATCGCCGATGCCTGTTACCGAAAGATAACGGGCAGGGCCAATATTGACCAGGGCCGGGCTTTTCGTAGCGGTATAGCATGCTTTAAAGGTCTTGATAATATCCAGCTTTTGCATATTCTTGATTTTTTGACGGCAAAGTACCATACGGTTACTGACAACCCTATGGCAGTGTAGTTCGGTAAGCCGAAAAAAAAGCGGTTATTTTCCTTTATGCGCATTTAATGAATTTTCCGGATTTTCGCAGGGTATATTAAAGGATACGTTATGGATGCAACTATGCCCGCTGTCGTACAGGTACGCAAAGGAGCTATTGACCGGGCTTTTGAGCAAAGAGAGCTGCCGCTGCCGGCGCTTCGTGATAACTTTATCCTGATACAGGTAGAGGCATTCGGGCTTAATTACGCCGACGGTATGGCTATTAAAGGCCAGTACCGCGAGGCGCCGCCTTTACCTGCGGTATTGGGATATGATGTATGCGGCAGGGTAGTAGCTGTGGGTAAGACGGTAACCCTCCACAAACCAGGCGACCGGGTAACCGCCATGACACGGTTTGGCGGCTATGCCGGTTACGCGGCGACAGACGAGCGCGCAGCTGCGAAGATAACCGAAGAAATGGATGTTTGCAGCGCGCTCTCCATGGCTACACAGGCAGCAACGGCCTGGTACTGTGCCGAGGAAGCGTGCCGTATTTATGAAAACGATCGTGTGCTGATCACTGCCGCTGCAGGTGGTGTGGGATCGCTGCTGCTGCAATTATGCCTGAGACGCAAGGCGCGTGTCTATGGCATTGTGAGCAGCAGGGAAAAAGAGCAGGTTGTTATGAAAATGGGCGCTTATGCAGCCCTTAACCGCTCAGCCGGAGATATCTTCTCTCAATATCGTGCGCTGGAAGGCGACCGGGCAATTGATATCATGTTTGATTCCGCGGGTGGTTCCTATATAAGAAAGGGTATAAGGCAGCTCGCGCCGGGAGGAAGGCTGATAGGCTTTGGCGCGGCCCAAAGCAGCAACTCCGGTAATATATTCAGCATGCTTTCTTTTGCACTTTCATTCGGTCTCTTTCATCCGGCTCCTTTTCTTATTGACTCGCATGCTTTCTGCGGGGTGAATATGTTGCGGCTTGCCGACCATAAACCCGAAGTGGTGCGGCATTGCCTGCAACATGCAATGGCGCTGTTCCATGAAGGGGCTTTGAAACCGCTTCCCGGTAAGGTATATCCCGTCGCTGAGCTGGTGGCAGCGCATAAAGCGCTGGCCTCCGGCATTATACCGGGAAAGATTGCTATTCACTGGTAAGGATATAAGCCTACCAGGGAATGAGAGGCTCCCCGGTAAACCAAAACCTAATCTGATAACAGGATTAGAGCAATCTAATTTTATTACAAACCATTTCGACCTATACAGCTCTACAAACTAACGTATACAGCTGTAGTTTTTTTCTACAAGGAGATAGTATACGGCTGCATAATATCCCCTAGAAGGTTATGTTTATGCAGCCTTATGGGCTGTTAAAGAGGTACATGAAGGCTTCTTACCTCCGATGTCTGTGCGCTGAAATATCCCAGGGCGCCTCCCTGTATATTGCTTACCGGGTTTGCAGGCGAGGCTGAGCCTCCTGTTCCCGTGGCCCCCTGGTAAAGACTGTACCAGTATTTATAAACGGCCGCGTCTGTGCTGTGCATGTCTATTGACACACTGTCGCCCGGCTTTAGTTTGAACCTGTCTGTTTCCGATAAATTAAAAATTACAAAATCGTAGTTCTTTCCGTCGCGCAGCTCATCATTGTCAAAGAAAACTTCTTTTACCTTCAGTCCATTGATATACTGGTCAAAACTATAATAGTTATCGATCCCCTGCGGATCTTTAAAGGTAGCATGTACCATCAGGTATTTTTCATCAAAAAAATCTTCAGTGGTGATATATACGCTGTCTATGGGCACCACAGCAGGCATGACAGAGCTTGCGGTATAGGTTTTTCCTTCAAGCAACACTTTAAGATGGTAGGTTTTTCCGCTTTCTCCTTTAAAGTCCGGGTGCCTGTAGAGACCGTCGCTGCCCTGTGCCAGCGATATGGTATGACCATAATCATCAGCAATAGTCACTGTTGCCCCGCTTACGGGGGTATATCCTGCCTCGGAGTCAAATTCTTTTGTTCGTGTTATACTTACATAACAGCCCCCCATCTTGTCAGATACGATACCTTCTACCACGTACCTGGAATCTGCGGGGTTTAATTTAAGATCAATCACTTTTTCACAGGAGGAAAGGGCTATTGCCAATGCTGACAGAAGTATTATCAATTTGAAGCTATACCTGGTCGTTTTCATATAAATATCAGAATTTAAAATTGTAGGAAATAGATGGGATAAATTTGAATAAAGCCACCTTAACGGCCTCTGTCTTTTCAGGATTGTCTTTGTTATCCCTGAAATATATGGTGTAGGCATTCTCTCTTCCATAAAGGTTAAAGACGCTGAAAGCAAGCTCATGGCTCCATTTCCTGGTTTTTTTCAGCTTCCAGGTTGCACCCACATCCAGGCGGTGATAAGCAGGCATGCGGTATCCGTTCCGCTCTGTATAGTAATAGGCCGTCTGTCCGCCTACGGTGTATTTGCCGGCCGGGAAGGTAACCGCATCCCCGGTATAATATACCCAGTTGCCGCTTAAGGTCCATTTTTTGCTCAGCTGGTAATTGGCAACGAGGGCGATATCATGCGTACGGTCCTGGCGCGCATTATACCATTCGTTATTATTAATGCCATCGATCTTTCTTTCTGTTTTGGAAAGCGTATAGCTGAGCCAGCCGGTCAATCGCCCGCTTTTCTTTTTCAGCAGTACTTCCAGCCCGTAGGACCTTCCTTTTCCATATAACAGTTCGGTTTCGACAGCATTATTCGCACCATATATATAAGCGCCGTCTTTATAGTCTATCTGGTTTTGCATGGTCTTGTAATATCCCTCTACGGTAAGCTCGTAGTTATTCCCTGCAAAGTTCCTGTAGTACCCGATCGAAACCTGGTCTGATATCTCGGGTTTTATATTATTATTGCTCGCCAGCCATTTATCTGTAGGCATAGCCGTCGTTGAATTGGACAGCAGGTGAAGATTCTGTGTATTTCTCGCAAAGGAACCTTTTACAGAAGATACTTCATTAAGCTGGTAGCTTACTGCAAGACGGGGCTCGAAATTTATATAGGTCTTTACCACTTCTCCGCTTTTATAATTAACGCTGTCCGATATTTTTCCGTCAGTACCTATATTGTAGAAATCCCCGCCGCCCAGCACATTAAACATGGTAAAACGTACGCCATAGGCTATATTCAGCTTTTTAGCAGCTTGCCAGGTATTGTTTATATACACTGCATTATCCAGGGAGTAGCGTTCAAACAGCTTTTCCCCGCTAATGTAGGAGTCGTCGTTCGAGGTGACCTCGCCGGGCCTTATGGCATGGTAAGTTGACTGGAAGCCCATCCTGATATTATTCCTGTTGCCGGCCATCCATTGTATTTCCTCTTTCAGGCTTATATCCTGTATCTGGGAAAAGATATCAAAGTCATAAGAATCATCTTTAATGGATATCTTGTATTTATAATTGCTGAATATTAAAGCGGTGTTGGAGAACAGCTGGTTATTGAACATATGGTTCCAGCGAAGCGTACCTGTAGCATTGCCCCAATCCACCCTGAAGCCATCGCCGTTTTTAAAACCTGCGCCCAGCCTGTCCTTGCCATAATAGCCGGACAAATAAATACGGTCCTTTTCACCCAGCTGGAAATTAACCTTTGCGTTGAGGTCATAGAAGTAAAGCTCATTGTCCTTATATTCCTCGCTCGTCTTCAGGAACAGGTCGGCATAGGTCCTCCTGCCGGATACGAGGAAGGAGGAGCTGCCTTTCTGTATTGGCCCTTCGACACTGAGCTTTGCCGAAATAAGTCCCAGGCCGCCGCTTACACCGAAATCCTGGTTATTGCCGTCATTCAGCTTTATATCCATTACGGACGACAGACGCCCTCCGTATTGTGCCGGCATACCGCCTTTATATACGGTTATATCTTTTACAGCGTCCGAGTTAAAAGTGGAGAAGAAGCCTAACAGGTGCGCTGCGTTATATACCGGCGCCTCATCCAGGAGAATAAGGTTCTGGTCGGTACCACCGCCCCGTACATACATACCGCTGCTGCCATCGCCTGCGGGCTTGATACCGGGCAACAGCTGTATGGCTTTCAGGATATCTTTCTCACCGAAAACCACAGGTATGTTCTTTATCTCCTGTGTAGACAGCTTTTCAACGCTCGTCTGCGGAGAGGAGAGGCTTCTGCCTGTCGCATTGGATACAATGGTCACCTCGTCGAGGCGGGCCCGGCTGTTACCCATATCAATATCGATAGTGGTATCCTTATCAGCATCGATGCTGATGGTATAGGGTTCCAGCCCTGTGGCGGAAATCTCGATATCGATTGTCTCACCTTTTACAACAGGAACAGTAAGCGAGTAATATCCGTACTCATTGCTGGTAGTAGCAGCAAGGGTATCTGCTTTAATATGGGCCCCGATAACGGTTTCCCCGGTCCTGGCCGATCGGACAACACCACCGATCTTTATTTTCTGCTGGGCAGATACGGCAAGCGAAGCAAATAAAAGTAAAATTGCTGGGACTGCTTTCTTCATATTTATACAGGCGTTTATGATTGATGTACGGTAAATGACAATGAGCATGCAGCTTACCCCTATCAGAAAGAAAAAATATTTTGTTCCGTATTAAATATTATTCCATATCAATTTTGCTTTAGCTTTGCGCCCACATTGACCAATACCTATGAAGTACCTGCTAACCGTTTTATTGATCCTTGTATTTGCAACAGGCACCCACGCACAATCTTTTTTATATAAAAAGGTAACCGTACAGGTAAACAACAGGCCGCTGAGCGAGGTATTCAGGATGGCAGAAAAGCAGGCAGGTTTTTATTTTTCCTATAACAGCAATATTCTCCGCAGCGACAGCCTTGTAAGCATTACGCATACCAACAAATCGGTAGAGCAGCTGCTGCTCCAGCTTTTCGGCAGCAGGTTCCAGTACCAGGAAAGCGATAACTATATCATTATAAGACCATCGTCCAGCCAGCAGGTATGGTATATCAACGGGATCGTAACCGACCTCATGACCGGCCTTCCTATCAGCAATGCCACTATTTATGAGCCTTATCAGCTGGTTTCCGCCATGACAGATGAAAATGGCTATTTCAGGCTGCAGCTGAAAGAAAAGAAAACAGACGTACACATCAATATCAGCAAAATATCGTATTCAGATACTGTTATCGCCGTATCATCGGCTTCATCCCAGAATATAAAAGTGGAGATCAACCCTGTCAGCTATTCGCTTGATTCGATCGTAATTGAGAACGGCAGGGTAGAGGATACCTGGTTAGGGCGTATGATGCTTTCTTCCAGGCAGAAGATGAACAGTCTGAACCTGAGCAATTTTTTTGCCCAGCAGCCTTTCCAGTTCTCGCTTACACCCGGACTTGGCTCTCATGGCAGGATGGGATCACAGGTGATCGATCGTTTTTCGTTTAATCTTATCGGCGGCTATACAGCAGGCATCGGCGGTTTCGAGATCGGCACGGTATTTAATATTGTCAAGAAGGATATGAAGTATGTGCAGGTAGGCGGTGTTTTCAATATAGTGGGCGGCAAGGCGGAGGGTATCCAGGTAGGCGGCCTGTATAACCAGGTACTGGAAAATATGAACGGAGTGCAGGTAGGCGGTCTGGCAAACAGGGTGCAAAAACAGGTTATAGGCTTGCAGGCAGGAGGGCTCGGGAATATTGTACAGGCAGAAGTTTCGGGCATGCAGATCGGAGGGTTATATAACCAGGCTAAACGCGTGCACGGTGTACAGGTAGGTGGGCTGGCCAATATTGACAGCGGCGGTCTGTCAGGAATGCAGATCGCAGGGTTGTATAATCACGCCCGGGAGGTGACCGGTATGCAGATTTCCGGCCTGGTCAGCAATAGTGTGAAAACGATGAGGGGTGTGCAGATATCCGGCCTGGTCAATTATGCCAGGCATCTTAAAGGGCTGCAGATCGGGTTGATCAACATAGCGGATACCTCTGAAGGATATTCTTTCGGACTGATCAATATTGTTAAAAAGGGCTATCATAAATTGTCGGTATTTTCCAGCGATCTGCACCCTGTAAACCTCGCATTCAGAGCCGGCAGCTATCATTTTTACAGCATTCTTACTGCGGGAACGGGCATCGATAATAACCGTAAAAGCTTTTCTGCCGGCTATGGACTTGGCAGCGAAATAAATATATCCGACAAAATAACCGTTAATCCCGAGCTGACCGGGCACTGGGTCTATACAGGCGATACATCGTCGTCCAACAGCATTGTCAGGGCGCAGCTTAATCTCCAGTACAAGCTGACACCGGTAATCAGCATCTACCTGGGACCGTCTTTTTCAGTTATGCATGATGACCGCCTTATGAGAAAAGCAGGCTATAAATCCGATTTTGTTAATGGCGCCCCATCTGTTATCTTTAGCGAGAAAATATCCGGGTGGATCGGCTGGAATATAGGTCTGAGCTTTTTCTGATCTGAATATTAAAGCCGCTATCTAATTTATTTATCATTCTATAAAGAATAGAGAAACCCCGGTTTTTGTTGTATAAACGGAACAGTGCTACTTTTGCTAACGCTGTTAGAAAAAATACTGAGTTATGGGTATTACAGAAAGAAGGATACGGCAGAAGAAGGAAATACGTAACAGTATATTATCTACCGCCTGGAACATTGCAAACGAGGAAGGATGGCAATCCTTATCCATCAGGAAAATTGCGGATGCTATAGAATACAGTGTTCCCGTAGTGTACGATCACTTTGAGAATAAAGATGCGATACTGCTTGAATTCAGCCGCCAGGGCTTTGAGCTCCTGGTGAAAAAGCTGCGGCAGGCAAAGGCGAAATCTGAGCTGCCGGCTGAACAATTGAAAAATATTGCTGAGGCATACTGGAACTTTGCCTTTAAAAACAAATCCTATTACCAGTTGATGTTTGGCCTTGGCGTGCCTTGCTGTGAATGGGAAAAATGCGCTCCCGGCAGGGAAGTATTCGTAACCCTTGTTATGGAGCCCATAGAAAAGATCATTGCCGAAAGCAACAGAACAGATGTGAATGCCTGCTTTAAATATCATTCGTTCTGGTCTGTGATCCACGGCCTTATATCAATTAAGCTTACCAACCCCAATGTATCGGAGGAGCTGAATAAGTCGGTGCTCATGGATGCAATGGAAGGATTTATTAAAAATATTGAAAATTAACAGGTTTTGAGTCTTTACAGACATAGTCAATCCTGTTTTACAGCGTTATTTAATTAACGGTGTTAGAAAATATATCGCCGTTATTTTATAAAATTTTCCTTTAATAAACATACCAATACACACACAAGATGAACCGTTTGATTTTTAATTCATTGCTGGCAATATCGGGTTTCCTTTTGCTCGTTTCCGCCAGCAGCTGCCAGAGTACCTCCGGCAATCCTATGGCAGCCCCCGTTCAGTCTCTGCCTGTAATTACCATCAATAACCTGCCTGCAACCACTTACCAGGAGTTTTCGGCTACCCTCGAAGGAAGCCAGAATGTGGAAATAAGGCCGCAGGTAGAAGGTTATATTGATAAAATACTCGTGGACGAGGGTGCTTATGTGCAAAAAGGCACCGTGCTCTTCAGGATCAACGACCGCATTTACCGCGAGCAGCTTAACAATGCCAAAGCCGTGCTGGCCGCCGCGAAAGCCAATCTCGCGAATGCGGAGATCAATGTTTCCAAGCTGGCGCCATTGGTTAAGGAGAATATCGTTTCTGATGTTCAGCTCAGGGCGGCACAATCGCTGTATGATGCAGCTAAAGCTAATGTAGCGCAGGCCGAGGCCGGTGTTCAGAACGCTTCTATTAATCTCGGGTATACGGTTATCAGCGCGCCATCAGAAGGCTATGTCGGCCGCATCCCGTTTAAAACAGGTAGCCTGGTAGGTCTGATGACCACCGAGCCGCTTACAGTACTTTCTTCTGTAAATAATATCCGGGCTTATTTTTCCTTTAGCGAAAAAGATTTCCTGGAGTTCAAGGAAAAGTTTGAAGGCGGATCGATCGAAGAAAAGATAAAGCAGATGCCTGAAGTAGAGCTGGTGCTGGCCGATGGCAGCGTCTATCCGCAAAAAGGTAAGGTAGAGATCGTTTCCGGTCAGTTCGACAACAGTAAAGGCACTATCAGCTTCCGCGCGTCGTTTCCTAATGCCAATGGATTGCTGCGGTCCGGCAACAGCGGCAGGATAAGAATACCTGATGCTGCGCCGGCAGTACTGGTGGTGCCGAAAGAAGCCACGTTTGAGCTGCAGGACAAAGTATTTGTATTTACAGTAGGCAAAAACAATACGGTACTCAGCAAGCCTGTGATCGTTGCCAACGCAACCAGTAATTATTACCTGTTGAAAAGCGGCCTCGAACCGGGAGAAAAAATCGTTTATTCCGGCCTCGACCGCCTGAAGGATGGCGCAGCTATCCAGCCGCAGCCTATGACTATCGACAGCCTGTTAAAAGTGCATCCGCTCTAAATTTCAGTATCATATTACCCCGATTTCGTTCTGCCATTATCCAGTATAATGGCAGAAGGTGATCTCTTGTCAATTATATATTCCTAAAAACGACTTTACATGTTTAAAAAGTTCATAGAACGCCCGGTATTATCCACGGTAGTATCTATTATACTGACGTTGCTCGGGGTTTTATCCTTATACACGTTGCCGGTAACGTTATTTCCCGATATCGCTCCGCCTACCGTACAGGTTACGGCCACCTATCCCGGCGCCAATGCCGAGGTAGTGGCAAGGGCGGTCGCTACGCCGCTGGAAGAAGCTATTAACGGTGTGGAGAACATGACCTATATGACCTCCACTTCCAGCAATGATGGTACATTGACCTTAAATGTATTCTTTAAGCTGGGAACAGATCCCGATCTGGCAGCCGTAAACGTGCAAAACCGCGTTTCAAAAGCAACCAACCAGATCCCGGCAGAGGTGATCCAGGCCGGTATCTCTACGCAGAAGCAGCAGAACAGCATGATCATGGTGCCGCTCATATATTCTACCGACAGCACTTATGACGAGACCTTTATCCAGAACTATGCCAAGATCAATATCATACCTGAGATACAAAGGGTGCCGGGTGTGGGTCAGGCACAGGTATTCGGCGCCAAGGATTATTCCATGAGGATATGGCTGAACCCGGAAAGGCTTACCGCCAATAACCTTTCTGTACAGGAAGTGATGGCGGCCATCAGGGATCAGAACCTGGAAGCGGCGCCCGGAAGGATAGGGCAGAGCAGCACGGCATCCCTGGAATATGTGCTCAAGTACAAAGGCAAGCTTACAAAGAATGAAGATTATGAGAATATCATCCTGAAATCATCGCCCGATGGCTCGGTGATCCGTCTTAAAGACATAGCCAGGGTAGAGCTGGGCTCTTTTTCCTATAGTGCCAATACACATATACTGGGGCATCCGGGCATAGGCATAGCCATATTCCAGACGGCAGGCTCCAATGCCAACGATATCCTTACCGCGGTAGATGAAGTATTGCAGAAATCTTCAAAGACGTTCCCGAGAGGTATCCATTACTTCAATATGTACAATGCGAAAGAGTTTCTTGACTCTTCGATACACCAGGTAAGAGAAACGCTTATAGAGGCCTTTATCCTCGTATTTATCGTGGTATTTATTTTCCTGCAGGATTTCCGTTCCACGCTGATACCCGCGATCGCGGTACCTGTGGCTATTATCGGAACGTTCTTTTTCATGCAGCTGTTCGGCTTTACGATCAACCTGCTGACCCTGTTTGCGATGGTGCTGGCTATCGGTATTGTAGTGGACGATGCCATTGTGGTGGTCGAGGCTGTACACTCTAAAATGGAGCGAACGGGCCAGCCTGCGCGGGCGGCGACCATTCAATCAATGAACGAGATATCCGGCGCCATTATTTCCATAACGCTTGTTATGACGGCGGTATTTGTCCCGGTAGGCTTTATGCAGGGACCTGCAGGTGTATTTTACCGGCAGTTCGCTTTCACGCTGGCAATAGCCATTCTTATTTCGGCACTGAATGCGCTTACGCTCAGCCCGGCCCTGTGCGCTTTGTTCCTGAAACCGCCGGCTCATCACCATGGCGATTATGTTCCCAAAGGGTTTAAAGCGCGTTTCTTTGCAGCCTTCAATGCAGGATTCAACGCGACGACAAATAAATATAAAAAGAGCCTCCAGTTCCTTTTCCGTAAGAAATGGATAGCGATAGGGGCACTTGTGCTGGTATCGGTAGCTACCGTATTCCTTATCAGGCGTACGCCGTCAGGCTTTATCCCGACAGAGGACCAGGGCTTTATTATTTACTCGGTCAATCTGCCTCCCGGCGCCTCGCTTGACCGTACCCAGAAGGTAATGGATAAGATAGATAGCCTGCTGAAGCCTGTAGAAGCGATCGAGAAAAGAGGGGCCGTTACCGGTCTGAATATCGTAGCCAATGCCAACAGCCCCGGCTTTGCGGTAGGCTTCATCAAAATGAAACCACAGGGTGAGCGTGGCAAGATCGATAAGATCGATGACGTTATCGCCCAGATCAATCAAAGGCTGAGCGTGATCAATGAAGCCGGTGTATTCCTTTTCGTATTCCCGACCCTGCAGGGCTTTGGTAATACCAGCGGCTTCGAGTTTATCCTGCAGGACCGCACCGGTACCGGATCGCTGGAGAAGCTGGGGGCAACCGCCAACGGGTTTATCGGCGAATTGATGAAGCGGAAGGAGATCGCTTATGCCTTTACTACCTTTAATACGGGTAACCCGCAATACATGCTGAATGTGGATGAGAATAAGGCCAAGCAGCTGGGTGTGGGCGTCAGCGATCTGCTGCAGACCTTACAGGTATATTATGGCAGCAGCTTTGCCTCCGACTTTAACCGCTTCGGAAAATATTACCGTGTAGTAGTGCAGGCGGATGTTCCTTACAGGACCGAACCCTCGTCGCTGGATAATATTTTTGTGAAGAACAACCTGGGAGAGATGGTGCCGGCCAATGCGCTCGTTTCGCTGGAAAAGGTATACGGCTCAGAGCTGGTGATCCGCAATAACCTGTTCAACGCGGTAACCATCAACGGTATACCAAAACCCGGGTATAGCTCAGGCGATGCGATCAAAGCGATCCAGGAGGTAGCTGCCAGCTATCTGCCAAACGGCTATGCTTATGAATGGACAGGCATGACACGGGAAGAGATCAGCGCAGGTACGCAGACGACCGTGATATTTGTGCTCAGCATTATCTTTGTTTTCTTCATTTTGGCAGCCCAGTATGAAAGTTATATACTTCCTTTCGCTGTGATACTGTCGGTACCTACCGGTATATTTGGTGTGTTTACCTTTATCAATCTTACAGGAATTGATAACAATATCTATGTACAGGTAGGATTGATCATGCTTATAGGTCTGCTGGCAAAGAATGCGATCCTGATCATAGAATTTGCCGTACAAAGGCGGAAGGCGGGAAAATCCCTGCTGGCTGCAGCTATAGAAGCTTCCGCATTGCGGCTGCGTCCTATCCTGATGACTTCGCTGGCATTTATCGTCGGCCTGCTTCCCCTGACATGGGCTAAAGGCGGCTCAGCGCTGGGTAACCGGTCTATCGGCACCGGCGCCCTGGGCGGTATGCTTACCGGGGTTATACTGGGTGTATTTATTATACCGGTATTGTTTATCATATTCCAGTACCTGCAGGAAAAAGTCAGTACCAAAAAGATAGAAGAGGCAGGCGAAGAAGCTAACAACATCTCCTAAAACAAAAATGAAAGACCAGATGAAATATTTAAGAATGGCATTACCGGCTGCTTTCGGCCTGCTTTTGTTCCTTTCCGCATGTAAGACGGGTAAGGAGTACCAGCGGCCGCAGCTGACCTTGCCTGAGCATTTTAATAATACTATCTCTTTTGCCGACACCGCCAGCATTGCTGACATTCCCTGGAACGATTTCTTTACGGATAACGGTTTGTCGGCTCTGATCACAAAAGGTCTTGCTTATAACCAGGACCTGCTGATGGCGATCAACAGGATGGATATAGCGCAACAACAGGCGAAGCAGGCAAAGCTGCTGCAATTGCCGCAGCTCAATTTCCAGGCTACGGGGCAATATACCCGCCTGTCCGGAAACAGCCTGAACGGATTAAGTACCAATACATTCCTGGGGTCGAACCATATTGAGAACTACCAGGCTATCCTGACCCTTTCCTGGGAAGCCGATATCTGGGGAAAGATACGGAGACAGAAAGAGGCGACCCTGGCCGAATACCTGAAAAGTACAGAAGCGGTAAAAGCGGTCCAGACACAGCTGGTAGCGGAGATCGCCCGGCAATATTATAACCTGCTGATGCTCGATCGTCAATTGGATATTACACAAAAGAACCTTGCCCTTGCCGACAGTTTCCTGAAGGCAACCAGGCTGCTTAAGGATGCCGGTATGGTCAATGAGCTGGCTGTACAGCAGGCAGAATCCCAGAAGGAAGCTACAGCGATCCTTTTACCGGAGATCGAAAAAAATATACTGCTGCAGGAGAATGCCCTGCAGGTGCTTACAGGACAACTGCCCGGCAGCATAGCGCGTAATAGCTCTTTAAGCCAGGCATCTTTAAAGGAGGAGCTATCGACAGGCCTGCCTTCAGCTATGGTCAGCAGACGGCCTGATGTAAGGGAAGCAGAAATGGCATTGGTTGCGGCCAATGCAAGGGTAGGGGTTGCACAGGCTAATATGTATCCTGCACTGAACATTACTGCAGGCGGCGGACTGGAGTCATTTAAAGCCAGCAACTGGTTCAATATCCCTGGTTCCCTGTTTGGCCTGGCTGCCGGTACCGTCGCCCAGCCGGTTTTCCAGCGCAGGCAGCTAAAGACCCAGTTTGAGATAGCTAAAATACAGCGGGAGCAATCTGTTAACCAGTTCCGGAAAGTAGTACTGGTAGCAGTAGGGGAAGTAAGCAATGCGCTGATCAAGATAGATAAGTTAAAAACCGAACAGGTTACAGCAGGTAAAAGAGTGGCTGTACTGCAAAAAGCAGTAAGCAATGCCAATATGCTTTTTAAAAATGGCATGGCCGATTATCTGGAAGTGATAACGGCCCAGGGCAACCTGCTGCAAAGCGAGCTGGACCAGGCTACGATAAAAAAGGAGCAACTCAACGCTGTTATTGAGTTGTATCGTTCCCTGGGTGGTGGATGGAAATAGTGGAATATGTTTAGGAAAGCCGCAGTCGCTTTTGACTGCGGCTTTTTTATTGAGTAAATTAACGTTTATACCGGGTCTGATGTAAACAATGCCTGCGCTTACTTGTATTTATAACATTATTGTAAACAGAGGAAGATGATCACTGAATTTGCATTTAGACTTAACGGCATCAGCCTGGAAAATATGCTGCAGCTGGACGAGGCAACTATTAACGAGGCCGCATTGAACAGGTATATATATGCTTATTGCCAGGATGACCATACGCTGGCCCTGGGTGGTATTATTAACCAGAAGCAGCCCATAACATTCAGTGAAGGTGAAGCTCAGGGTGTCGTACTATACTATTTTGACGGTACCATTCACGCGGCGCCGGCAGCAGCGACAATACCCGATGAGCTGGGCGGGGATAAAGCCAGGATCGCGGAATACAGCAAAGCTATGGACAACGGGCAGGTAATATTACCGGAAAATAGCCCTGGACAACTACTCCAGGCTCAATGGTGGATCAGGGCCAATTTCCCTGTCAGCGAGTTTGATATATTCACGGGCGATCACCTGTTTTGCCGCGGCATTGTTTTTTCGGCGGACAGTATCCAATAGCTACGCTTACTCTTCTTTATAAACATAATCTGCCATAGGAAAATCCTTTTCAAGGCAAAAGTGGTGATTGACCAGCAGATCCATTTCGTCCAGTAATAAGCGGCAGGAAATATCGGGGTTTTGCGCCAGCGTCGCCTCGATCCAGAAAATGATATACTCTTTATTGTTGCCGTAGAAGTGCTTTATATGATACATTTTGTCCAGCATGGAAAGAGCAGCGGTGGGTACCGGCAGGGAGTATTGTCTGAGTATTGAAGTAATTGAAGCGCGAAATACCTGTAAAGCCATGTTTCCCATACCGGTTTAAATTGTTCCTAAGCAAATTTAACAGATTACAGGCAGTATTATATCAGGATTAATTTGTCCTGCGCATTTCCGCCTGAACAATCATGATGCGGGCATAATTAGCTGAAACAGCCTTTAATACTTCAGCAGCCATAGCGCTTACGGCGCTGTCGCGGGAATTGGTCCCTGTCAGCTGGAAATCTTCCAGGAATTTTTTGTGCTCCCTGATTAAAACATTAAGATATTCACGATCAAATACTGCCTGCGCTTCGTTTTCCAGGTAGCTGATATGATTTTTCTGATCAAACCTGAGTTTCGGATCCAGCTGTATATTCTTTCCAGACGCGATCATTTCTATCTTTTTTCCCAGGCTGTCATAGCTTGCCAGCAATCCTGTGGCAAGGTTCATGATCTTTGGATCCTCAGATCGCCGTATCGCTATCCTGTTTAAAGTATTTTCCGTTACCACGCTGCTATAGACCTTAGCCAAGTACTTTATATCCGCGTAATTCCTGTTCGCAGAATCGTGAGCGTCTGTAACTGTTAAGCCGGATCCTGCTGCCGGCGGCTTGTTTTCTTTACAGGATACCGGTATCATGACAGTAAAAAGCAGGCAGTATATGAGTCCTGAACGCATAGATAACTGGTCTTAAAGCAATCAACTACGGGTAGATGCTTTGATAACGCTAACCGCAGGTATTTGTTGCGCCATTATTGTTACAGCTATCTGCCGGAGAATTTTTATTTTCGCAGCTATGAATTTTCTGGGAAATATAATCTGGCTGATATTCGGTGGTTTTTTTACGGCACTCGGTTATTTTGCCGGCGGACTGGTGCTCTGTCTTACCATAATAGGCATACCATTCGGCATACAATGCTTTAAGCTGGGCTGGCTGGTTTTGCTTCCTTTCGGGAAAAGGGTGGAAGAAAGACCTTCCTCCGGCTGTCTTTCCCTGTTTGCCAATATTATATGGATATTGTGCGGCGGGATATATACGGCATTAAGCCATCTCTGCTGGGGCATTATCCTTGCGGTTACCATAATAGGTATTCCCTTTGCCAAACAGCATTTCAAGTTATTGCCGGTGTCGCTGATGCCTTTTGGAAAACGTGTGGTATAAGCAATAAAAAAGGGACAGCCAACGGCTGCCCCCTGATCAATAATCTTTATTTATCAAACATCCATTTCTTTTACATCGTCTGCGATGACCAGCCTGCCGGCGGTTTTGGCTTTTATCTCTTCTATAGTCACACCAGGCGCATATTCAACACACCTGAATCCTTCCGGTGTAATTTCAAAAACCCCCAGGTCCGACACGACTTTCTTGACGCACTTCAGGCCGGTAATAGGCAGGGTGCATTGAGGCAATAATTTCGAGTTGCCGGCTTTATCAGTATGCTGCATGGCAACAATGATATTCTTTGCAGAAGCAACCAGGTCCATTGCGCCGCCCATTCCTTTTACCATCTTTCCCGGGACTTTCCAGTTGGCAATATCACCGTTATCTGCAACTTCCATCGCTCCCAGTACAGTAAGATCCACTTTCCCGGCGCGGATCATGCCGAAGCTAAGCGCGCTGTCAAAAAAGCTGCCGCCCTTGCGTAAAGTAACTGTTTGCTTACCCGCATTGATCAGGTCAGCGTCTACTTCTTCTTCTGTCGGGAAAGGACCAATGCCCAGCATGCCGTTCTCACTCTGCAATTCTATTTCTATATCATCCGGAACGTAATTGGCAACCAGCGTAGGGATGCCGATCCCAAGATTTACATACATGCCATCTCTTAGTTCACGGGAAATACGGCGGGCGATCTGCTTTTTATCTAATGCCATAAAAATATTTATTTATTATTGTTCCTGCCCGATGACAGGCAACGCGGGCAAAAATAGCATTTCTTTTATTGCAGGAATCTTTTTGCTGCAAAATTTGCTTATAATGATCAATTCCTTATATTGTGTTTGAAAATATTCCGGATCATCCTAAACAATCTTCATTCCTATATGCTGAAAATAGGTGTATTGAAAGAACCACAACAGGAAACCCGCGTATCGCTTACACCAGAAATTGCCGGTGTACTTTCTAAAAACAATATCGAAGTTCTGGTTGAACGGGGAGCAGGCGCAAAGGCGTTCTATCCGGATGCGCAATATGAAGCTGCAGGCGCAAAGCTGCTGGAACGTAATGATATGCTTCTACAGGCTGATATACTGCTCTCGATCAATCATCCCGAGGAAGAGAATCCTGGCAGCAAGATATGGATAGGCGTTTATGCCCCTTTATTTCACCCGGCGCTGATGAAAGAATGGGCTTCAAAAGGAATGACGGTATTCAGCATGGATATGCTACCGAGGACCACCCGGGCGCAGGCAATGGATGTATTGAGCTCGCAGGCAAATATTGCGGGGTACAAAGCTGTGCTGCTGGCGGCCAATACCTATTCCCGTTACTTCCCTATGTTTATGACAGCAGCGGGCAGCATTCCCCCGGCAAAGGTAATGATACTGGGAGCGGGCGTAGCCGGCCTGCAGGCTATAGCTACCGCACGCCGACTGGGTGCTGTGGTGGAAGTGTTTGATACCCGGCCGGCCGTTAAGGAAGAAGTTATGAGCCTCGGTGCTAAATTCATAGAAGTGGAAGGCGCTGCAGATGCCAGCAAAGCCGGTGGCTATGCCGTAGAACAATCTGAAGACTTTCAGCAGCGGCAGAAGGCAAAAATCGCCGAGCATGCGGCTAAATCGGATATTATTATTACCACGGCCCAGATACCCGGCAGGAAAGCACCTGTTCTGATCACCGCGGAGATGATCGCCGCGATGAGACCGGGATCAGTGATTATTGACCTGGCCGCCGCTACGGGCGGTAATACCGATTATACCAGAAATAATGAAACGATAATCCGGGAGGGGGTGACTATTATCGGCAACTCCCTGTTGCAAAATACCATGCCTGCCGACGCAAGCAAAATGTATGCCAAGAATATACAGAATTTTCTCAAGCTGATCATTGACAAGGATAGCAGCCTCAACCTGAATTTTGATGATGACCTGGTGAAAGGTTGCTGCATTGCGCATGAGGGGGTAGTTGTCAATGAAAGGATAGCGGCCGTAGCGGTATGATATGGCTCTATCGTACTTTTTTATTTTAATACAAATATAAATACACCAGTATGGAGCAGCTTTCCCTGTTTTTCCGCGAACATTACGATATTATCACCATTGTGATCCTTTCTGTTTTCCTGGGGATCGAGATTATAGGCCGGGTGCCCTCCGTATTGCATACGCCGCTGATGAGCGGAGCAAATGCCATACATGGTGTGGTAGTAATAGGAGCCATCATTATTATGGGAGAAGCGGAACCGGACAATTACCTGGCCCTTGTGCTGGGCTTCCTGGCCGTATTGCTCGGAACGCTCAATGTCGTGGGTGGCTTTGTGGTCACAGACCGTATGCTGGAGATGTTCCGGAAAAAGAAAACATCATAAATACAGCGATATACGACGCTGACAAAAAATAAGCCTTCAAAAATTATCAGTCTGTATGAATTCCGTTCTATTACTCTCTTATCTTATAGGCTCTGTAACATTCATCCTCGGGCTTAAAATGCTCTCTCACCCCGATTCTGCCCGGAAGGGCAATCTTGTTGCCGCATTTGGAATGGCTATCGCCATATTCGCTACCATATTCCTATATAAGAACAGGGAAGGCGCCGCCCTGGGAAATTATGGCTGGATATTCAGCGGACTTATTATCGGCAGCATTATCGGAACGCTGGCTGCAAAGAGGGTAAAGATGACCGCAATGCCGGAGATGGTGAGCCTGTTTAACGGGATGGGAGGTGCCTGCGCCATGCTGATCTCCGTAGTGGAATTCAATCACCTGCACCAGCACATAGCTTCAGGTATTCCTTCAGGAGAATTACTGATCATTATATTGGGAATGGTTATCGGAACGGTTTCTTTTGCCGGCAGTATTATTGCATGGGGAAAACTTAACGGAAAGATCAAAGACCGGAACATACCGGCTGGGCAGGTCATTAATTTTATCCTGCTTGGCAGCATAGTAATGCTGGCTGTACTGATGTTCTTCGAGCAAAGCAACCTGTATATTTATTTCTATGCTATACTGGCCATAGCAGCCTTATACGGTATCCTCTTCGTGATGCCGATAGGCGGCGCGGACATGCCGGTGGTTATATCCCTGCTTAATTCCTTTACCGGTGTAGCGGCAGCCTGTGGCGGCTTCCTGTACGACAACCCGGTAATGCTGACCGGCGGAATTCTTGTCGGTTCAGCGGGTACTATCCTCACCATACTGATGTGCAGAGCAATGAACCGGTCGCTGAAAAATGTGCTGATAGGCGCGATAAGCTCCGGCAAAGGTAATGGTGGTGGCGGCAGCAAAGAACAAGGCAACTACAAGGAAATATCACTTAATGATACAGCAGTGCTGATGGCTTATGCACGGAAAGTATTCATTATCCCCGGCTATGGTCTTGCCGTGGCCCAGGCCCAGCACGTATGCCACGAGCTGGAGAAGCTGCTGGAAGCAAAAGGTGTGGAAGTTAAATACGGCATTCACCCCGTTGCGGGACGTATGCCGGGACATATGAACGTATTGCTGGCGGAGGCAGATGTGCCTTATGAGAAGCTGCTGGAAATGGAAGATGCCAACCAGGAATTCCCGACAACGAACATGGTGCTTATCCTGGGCGCCAACGATGTGGTAAACCCGGCCGCAAAAGAAGATCCGGCCAGCCCTATATATGGTATGCCGATCCTTGAGGTGGAGCAGGCCGAGCATATAATCGTTAATAAGCGGAGTATGAAGCCTGGCTATGCCGGTATCGAAAATGATCTTTTCTTTAAGCCAAAAACATCCATGCTGTTCGGCGATGCAAAAAAAGTGCTGCAGGACCTGGTAACAGAATTGAAGACTGTGTAATGCATTGATTTTGTATTTTTGCCCACCTGATGAATATTTTCAAACGAATACTGGGGCATGTATACTTCTTTTATGGCATCCTGCTGTTCTGTATCACGATGCTTGTGGTAATTATCCCGACAGGGATATCCCTTTTGTACAGCGACCCCAGACGCTCCCGTATCAGCTATAATGCTTTCAGGATATGGATGGGCATATACATGCCGTTGGTTTTCTGCCCGGTGAGAAGAAAAGGAAAGGAGCATTTTAAGAAAGGAGAGAACTACGTGGTCGTTATCAACCATAATTCTTTTGTAGATATACCCGTTTCATCCCCCTGGGTACCTGGGCCCAATAAAACCCTGGCTAAATCGGAGCTGGCAAAGATTCCCTTATTTGGCATTATCTACCGGTCGGGATCCATACTTGTCAACAGGAAGGATGAGCACAGCCGTAAAGAAAGCTTTACCAGGATGCAGGAAGCCTTAAAAAAAGGATTGCACCTGACACTTTATCCCGAAGGTACCCGTAATAAGACCGATGAGCCTTTACAGCCTTTTTTCGACGGGGCCTTTATTACAGCCATCCGAGCACAGAAACCGGTTATCCCCGGTATCATTTTCGGAACAAAAGCAATATTACCGTTAAAGCCAAAACTGTGGGCCTGGCCGCACCGGATAGATTTTCATTTCCTGGAGGCCATTCCTACCAAAGGTTTGGGCATGAGCGACAGGAAAGAGCTGAAAGATCACGTCTATCAGGTAATGAAGGATTATATAATCGCGGGGAAACGCTAAACATTACTTGTCTTCAACAAAACACCATGAAAATTGTCTTTATCGGGTCAGGAAATATAGCGCATTTTTTTGCTGGCCGGCTTCATAATAAAGGACATGAGATCATACAGGTTTATAGCCGTACAAAAGCAAATGGCAGCGCGCTTGCTTCATTGACGGGCGCTTCCGTTACGGACAGGCTGGATGATATCAGCACAGAAGCAGATCTTTATATCCTGGCGGTAAAGGATGATGTATTACAACAGGTTGCCGGTAAGCTGGACTTTGGCAGCAAGCCTGTTATTCATTGCGCGGGAGCGGTCTCCCTCGATGTGATACAGCATGCTTCTGAAAAAAGAGCCGTTATCTGGGCGCTGTATTCCATTCAGAAAAATAACCTGCCCCGGATACCGGATGTTCCGCTTATTGTTGAAGGTTCTGACAGGGAGGTGGAAGAGTTAGCCAGGAGCATTGCACTCGATATTTCCACCAATGTGGTTATGGCAAGCTATAAGCAAAGACAGGTCTTGCACCTGAACGCGGTGTTTGCCAATAATTTTACCAATCATTTATTGGCGATAACAGAAAGTATATGCGCTGATAACGCGCTTCCGTTCAGCATATTGCATCCCATCATCGTGCAAACGGTACAGCAGTTGTCCGGGTCATTGCCGAGCGAACGCCAGACAGGTCCTGCGGTAAGACATGACCAGGATACCATGAATAAGCACCTGGAGCTCCTGGCACAATATAGCAGCAAATGGCAGGAAATTTACAGGGATATCAGCGCTTCCATTCAGCAGATGACAGACGATAAGCAGGAGCAGCCCAATACTTAAAAATAAAATCTTAATATATGAATTATACGACTTTAGTAGCAGAAATACGTAAGAAGAGATCCTTTCTTTGTGTAGGCCTGGATACGGATCATACCAAAATACCCACACATCTTTTCAGCACGGAAGACCCGGTATTTGAATTTAATAAAGCGATAATCGATGCTACAAAGGATTACGCGGTAGCTTATAAAATAAATACTGCATTTTATGAGTCGCAGGGTATAAAAGGATGGATCAGCCTGGGAAAAACACTGGAATATATCCCGAAAGACTGCTTTACCATTGCCGATGCAAAACGTGGTGACATCGGCAATACTGCCGAGCAATATGCCAGAACCTTTTTTGACACCTATCCTTTTGACAGCGTGACTGTAGCGCCTTATATGGGCAAAGACAGCGTAGCGCCGTTCCTGCAGACACCCAATAAATGGGCTATTGTTTTAGGCGTCACAAGTAACGAAGGCAGTAAAGACTTCCAGCTGCAGCAATGCGGTGATGAGCTGCTTTATGAAAAGGTACTGAAGACAGTAGCAGGATGGGGAAGTCCTGAAAACCTTATGTTTGTTGCCGGGGCAACCCGCAAAGATCAGCTGGAAAGGGTGCGGCAGCTGGTACCCGATAATTTTTTGCTGATTCCCGGCGTGGGTGCACAGGGTGGCGACCTGGAGACCGTGGCGCGGACGGCTATGAATAAAGATATCGGCATACTGGTCAATGTAAGCCGGGCTATAATATTTGCCGGCAGCAGCTTTGACTATGCCGAGCAGGCAGGCCGGGCCGCTGCAGATTACCAGCAGCAGATGCAGGCTTTTTTTGAATAAAGAAGGAATTTATTAAAAACCCGGCCGGAAAATTCCGGCCGGGTTTTTTTTGGGATATCAATAATTAAAAACGAAATAATTATTTTTTCAGTTCCTCTGCTTTTTTCTCGCCGGCAGCTTCTACCTGCTCTGCGGCTTTTTTAGTAGAATCTACCAGGGTATTGGCTGCGCTTTTTATGGAATCAGCCACTACTTCAGCGTTGGCATTCATTTGATCAGCTGTGGCTTCCGCATTATTTTCAACGGAATCAGCAGTTGCTTCATTAGCATTTTCAGTAGAAGAATTACAGGCGGTAAAGCCGGCCATGCCAGCTACAACTGCCAGCATTAAAATTAGCTTTTTCATTTTGTCTGTTTTTTACGTTTCGGAATACTTTGTCTGTATTTAATGCTGATAACAACAGAAGGTAACCCCTTTCCTGTATATATTTTTTTTGATATTCATAGCATATTTTATATAAGTTGCCTGTAGACCCTTAACATAATTTTACCCGCCCGGCCTCGAACCAAAACAACAAGGTGTTGTTCCTGCTATACATACTTTTAACCTGATTAAATTTAAAAAAAGATGAACACACAAGACCTTAAAGGTAAATGGAACGAGGTAAAAGGTAAGCTGAAACAGAAGTATGCAGACCTTACAGATGACGATCTGCTGTATGTGGAAGGTAAAGAAGATGAGCTTTACGGTAAGCTGCAGCAAAAGCTGGGAAAGACCAGGGAAGAGATCGAAAAAGAAATGAACTCTTTGTAGGGTTTGATAAACACGGGAGCCGCAGGTATTTTTACCGGCGGCTCCTTTTTGTTTTATCAATAATCAATAAAAGTATGTACCTGCTCTGCTATTGCGTTTATAGTGGATTGGTGAATAAAGATCCCTTGCTCTGTCATTTCTTCATTGATCTTTGACAGGGGAAGCTTATTATAGTGAACATTCATTTTCAGGTAGTGCAGTATATTGGTCATATGTTCAATACCCCTCAGGTTGCCGCCACGCCCATCTGCCACACCAACCAGCAATGCTTTTTTGTGCCACCAGCATTTCTTTATATCCGAATTGTCCAGCAGTGTCTTCAGCACACCCGGGAAGCTGCCGTTATATTCCGGCATTATGAATATAAAACGTTCCGCAGGTATTAAAATCTCCTCTTCTGTCTTTTTAAAATCATCATTGCGGTCCAGCACATTCATACCCACCAGCGAAAGAAGATGGTGCTGATGTCCCTTATCCTGTAAAAGCTTACTATAATGTCTGGCGACCTGTATGGTACGGCTGTCCTTACGGTTCGTGCCTGAAATGATGGTTGTCATGTTTATATTAAAAATCACAATAATGACGACAAAGGTAACAGCTTTGCCTTTAAAGGATATAGGTATTTGTATTGATAGATACGATAAATAGATTGCTGTAAAAACTTTGTTGTAATGCTTAAAGTTCTACCTTTGCGCAAATTTTTCAGGCAATATTGGTTGCTTCATAAAACATTTTCGCAATGAGAAAATCCTGGTGGAAGATCCTGTGCGTGCTCCTGCTCTCTTTCGCACTTACTGGTGGATTACTATTGCCCGTACCGGAAAAATTCATACTGCACGAGACCATCCGCAATATCTTCTTTCATGTACCGATGTGGTTCGGAATGATCATATTATTTACCGTAAGCCTTGTTTATGCTATAAAGTACCTGCGTTCCAATAACCTGAGGTATGATATAGTTTCCCTCCAGTTTATCAATGTAGGCCTGCTGTATGGCAGCCTCGGTCTTGTAACCGGTATGGAGTGGGGACAGTTTACCTGGGGAGCGGCCTGGAGCAACGATCCTAAGCAGCTAGCTTCCGCTATCTGTATGCTTATTTATTTTGCGGTACTGGCGCTACGCGGGTCTGTTCCGGACTTTGATAAGCGTGCAAAAATCGCCGCTGTTTATAACGTGTTTGCCTATGCCTTAATGATTCCCTTACTGTTCATCCTGCCAAGGCTTACTGATTCGCTTCATCCCGGCAATGGCGGCAACCCTGGCTTTAATACAAAAGATATGGCCCCGGAGCTGAGACCTACCTTTTATATTGCCGTAACAGGCTGGGCTTTACTGGGTACCTGGATCGCCACATTGCTGATTCGTCTTGATCTTATTAATAAAAGAAATATTCTGCATGAAAATATTACAGAAAACAGCAGCCTTTCTCAAGGGTAAGGGACTACTCACCTTATTGCTGCTGATGCCGCTTTTAGTCCACGCGCAGGAGCGCCCCGAGATGGCAGATGCGCTCCGTTCGAATGGCAAAATATATGTTGTTGTATTGGTTATTTGCACTATTTTTGCCGGCATTATTTTATTTCTTATTTATTTAGAACGAAAAATAAAGAAACTTGAACAGAACCACAATAACTAAAAAATCAAGTAACTAATCACTCATTAATTCTTTTATGGCTAGTACGGCAACAGTCACCACGACTTCAGGTCACACTGAATACAGTTTCTTCCAGGGGGTTGAGCGCAACTTTGATAAGGCTGCAAAATTCACCCGTTTTGAAAAAGGTATCCTGGAACAGATCAAAGCTTGTAACTCAATTCTCCAGATCAAATTCCCTGTTCGTATCGGCGATGGCGTAGAAGTTATCGAAGCCTATCGCGTACAACACTCTCACCACAAATTGCCGTGTAAAGGTGGTATCCGGTTTAGCATGGATGTAAACCAGGATGAAGTAATGGCGCTGGCCGCCCTTATGACCTACAAATGTGCTATTGTTAACGTTCCGTTCGGTGGCGGTAAAGGAGGTATCAAAATAGATCCTAAAAAATATACGCCTTTTGAGCTGGAAAAAATAACACGTCGCTATACCTCTGAATTAGCCAAGAAAAACTTTATCGGACCTGGTATCGATGTGCCGGCTCCGGATTATGGTACCGGCGCCCGCGAAATGAGCTGGATCGTAGATACCTACGCTTCTTTAAATCCCGGTGAGCTGAATGCGCAGGCCTGCGTAACCGGTAAGCCGATTGCACAAGGCGGTGTACGTGGCCGTACCGAGGCTACCGGCCTGGGTGTTTATTATGGTATCCGCGAGCTGTGCAATGTCGCGGAAGACATGAAGAACCTGGGGCTGACAACCGGTCTTGCCGGTAAAAAGGTAGTGGTGCAGGGCCTGGGTAATGTGGGCTACCATGCTGCAAAATACTTCCAGAACAGCGGCGCTATCCTGGTAGGACTTGCCGAATATGAAGGCGCTATTACCAATCCCAATGGCCTTGACCTGGAAAAAGTCGTGGCGCACCGCAAGGAAACCGGCTCTATCCTGAACTTCCCCGGCGCTGAGAATATCCCGGTAAGCGCGCATGCGCTGGAGCTGGAGTGCGATATCCTTATCCCGGCCGCCCTGGAAAGCGTGATACATGGCGGTAATGCTGCCAATATCAAAGCCAAGATCATCGGCGAGGCTGCCAATGGCCCGCTTACGCCTGACGCTGATGTTATCCTGAACCAGAAAGGTGTGGTTGTTGTTCCGGATATGTACCTGAATGCCGGGGGCGTTACCGTATCTTATTTCGAATGGCTGAAGAACCTGAGCCACGTACGTTACGGCCGCCTGGAAAAGCGCTTCAGCGAAAACCAGTTCGGTGAGATACTGAAGACTATGGAAAGCATGACCGGCAAGCGTGCTAATGAAATTGAGCGTAAAGTATTGCTGCACGGACCAGATGAGGTAGATCTTGTATATTCCGGTCTTGAAGATACCATGATCACTTCTTACCACGAGATCCGCGAAGCGCTGAAATCGAACTCCGGCGTAGAAGATATGCGTACGGCAGCTTTCATCTGCTCTATCAATAAAGTAGGCGTTGCTTATGAAGAGCTGGGTATCTTCCCTTAATCTTTAAGAGCATTGATCATAAAAAAGAAGAGCGTCCTGTATTATAAAGGACGCTCTTCTTTTTTGCTTTTATTTATTGCATTGAATAAAGACCAAAGGTATTACCCTCAGTATCTACACAGATCGAGCAGAAGCCATATTCACCGATGGACATTTTAGACTGGTGTACAGTTCCGCCCGCGGCAGCTACCCGGCTTTCCTCTACCGAGCAGTCCATACAGGGGAAATATACGATCGTGCTTCCGCCGCCGGCAGCAACGCCCGTCATCTGCACCAGCGCCCCGCTTACGGCATTGCTTCCTTCTTCCATTTTTGAAAAGAAGGACATTTTCATCGGCGGCGCATCTCCGGGAGGCATAGGTGCGTCGGAAAACCGGGTGCCTAATACGGCATTGTAGAATTTTTTGGCCCGCTCTATATCATTCGTATAGATCTCAAACCAGCAGATTACATTGTTGTCCATGTTTTTGTTTTTATGTTTGTCAATATAGGTTAATGAGCGTTGGTTTAGCTTTTCGGGAAGTTCTTATCCGATTTGATCTCTTCTATCTGTAAGGTGTGCCTGGCAGTATGACCCGGCAGGTAAAGTAATGAGTGGTATCCGTCAACCGGCCCGAAAGGGGAATCGGAAATATGGTTCCGCATATCTTCCAGCGAGAGCCCTTCAATATAGGACAGGATCACCTTACGTTGTTCGCGCAGGTCTTTTACAGCGGTTGCCGGGTCTGTGTATTTGCCTTCTGCCTTCGGCGCAATCTCTTTTGGCGCCTGGGCTTTAAAGCTGCGATCCGTAATTGTTCTCATAATATCATCATCTGTCATTTTCAGCTCGCCTTTACGTTCGGGATTTGCAGGTTGCTCCATCGCTTTTTGTATATATCCGGTAAGCATCTGCTCGGTCATTATGATATGTTCAAGACATTGGCTTACCGACCACTTGTCCGGCGCCGGTTTATAGTGCAGCTGCTCGTTGCTGAGGCCCGATACGGCTTTTTCCAGGTTATCAAATGTTTGCTGGTAATAATCCAGGAGGAATTGCTTGCCGTGCTGTACTGCCGGGACAGCCGGCTCCGTTTGCGCCCAGGCCGGGTGGTAAGCTCCTGCAAAAGAGACAGTCGTAATCAGGAAAAATAATAGCTTTTTCATAAATCGGTTTTTTGAATGATGGTTATCAGTTCAGAACAACTGTAATTGTATTTTGTTCCAGGCTATAAAAATACCGGAAGCCGGGGGCATTTATGATGGTCATATGCGTCATCTATAAGGTCATTCGGGACATTTTACAACAAAAAAACGCCTGCAAATCATGCAGGCGGTTTTGTCTATTTTATTATGATGTATGTTTCTTACAGGTTACCACGTTTAGCCTGCTCACGCTCGATGCTTTCGAACAGCGCTTTGAAATTACCGGCGCCAAAGCTTTGAGCGCCGTGACGTTCGATAATTTCAAAAAACAGGGTAGGGCGGTCTTCTACGGGTTTGGTAAAGATCTGCAGCAGGTAGCCTTCTTCATCCCTGTCTACCAATATGCCAAGTGACTGAAGCTTCTTGATATCCTCGTCTATAGAACCAACGCGCTCGGGCAGCATTTCGTAATAAGCGTCCGGTGGAGCGCTTAAAAATTCCACGCCACGTGCTTTAAGCTCGGTAACAGTCTTGACGATGTCTTTGGTAGCAACGGCGATATGCTGTACCCCTTCGCCTTCATAAAAATCAAGGTATTCTTCTATCTGGGATTTTTTCTTTCCTTCAGCGGGCTCATTGATCGGGAATTTGGAATACCCGTTGCCGTTGCTCATCACCTTGCTCATCAGGGCAGAGTATTCTGTGTTGATCTGCTTGTCGTCAAAGGAAAGGATATTGACAAAGCCCATTACATCCTCGTACCATTTTACGGTAGGCAGCATGCGGTTCCAGCCTACATTACCCACGCAATGGTCTACATAAAGCAGGCCGGTGTCAGCAGGAGCATAGTCGCTGTTCCATGCTTCGTATCCGGGCATGAAAGGGCCTTTGTAATTTTTACGTTCAATAAACATGTGAACGGTCTCGCCATAGGTATAAATACCCGACATCCTTACTTCACCATGCTCATCCGTAAGGGTCACCGGCTCCTGGTACGGCTTACCACCACGTTTGGTGGTCTCCTCGAAAGCGCTGTAGGCATCTTCTACCCAAAGAGCCAGCACTTTTACACCATCGCCATGCTTTTTCACATGTTCCGAAACAGGGTGATCAGATTTTAGGGCCGTAGTTAACACCAGGCGTATCTTTCCCTGCTGTAAAACATAGGATGCACGATCGCGGACGCCTGTTTCGGGACCTGCATACGCTACCGACTGGAAGCCGAAAGCTGTTTTATAATAATGCGCGGCCTGCTTGGCATTACCTACATAAAATTCTATATAATCGGTACCATTGATCGGTAAAAAATCCTGCGCCTGTGCAATTTTCTCTGCAAAAGTTTTGCCGGTTACTGTTGTCATATTTTTTATATTGGAAGTTAAATATTATAATTCAGAAATAATTCAGTAAGGTATGTAATGTCGGGGCGCTTACTCCACATGGCCATTACCAGCTTCTTCAGCCTCTTTTTTACACGGATGTAATAAGAGTTATGATATTCTCTTTCCATTTTTCTTTTCTGTTATAAAGGTTTCAGCTTAATTTTATCAATTACTTTTTGAAACTCCGGTAGATGCTCGTCATAATTCTTTTTGTCGGAAGAATACATAATCACCCCAAAAGTACTTTTTGTTTCAAAAAAAATATACAGGCCTTTTAAAGCGATCTTTTTCGCTTTGTATAAAACCTCATAGCAAACAAGGCGTTCATTTTTGTGTTTTAATAATTCATATTTCTTTATTTCGTCTTTGGAAAGAAAAAAGTTCTGAAATACTGCAAAGTAATTATACTTAGATTCTTCTTTGCCTATCAGGAAAAGGGAAATAACAGTACTTGAGTCATCCTTATTTCTGTAAGCCCCCTGAAGAAAATTCCCTATTGCGGAATAATTCATTTCCGGAGGTAAACTGATATCATAACCTTCAGTAGTATCAGAAACAGAAATAAAATCATTGCTAGTTTTCCTCTTAAACTCCTTTTCTATTAATCCAATCGCAATATTTGTATAATAAACCTGGATTGCATTTGAAATATCATTTCTGAAAAAATTAATTTTCTCCTCAAGTGTTTCAATTTCAAAAACATAGGTACTTAAGGTAACATAATATTCATTAGATAAAAAAGTGATAAATATTTGATGGCTTACCGGTCTTATATTAAATATATCTGTATAAAAAGGGACCTTGTACAAAAAAGGGACTTTATAATACCAGATTATAAACTTATGATTGAATTTATTTTGCCATTGAATAGTATCAATGTCTAATTTGGATAAAAAAATGTTTTCTTCAATATACTTTGATTCTTCTTCGACTACTCGGGTTAATATATCATTTTCACTTTTAGCAGTTATGGGGCCAAGTTTCTCTAGTTTATTCTTTCTAATTGAAAAAAATGACGAATCAAACAGTATAATTTCCGGAGTTCCTGAGTTATAGACAGTATCTCCTTTAAATGAGATCGTAAAATGGGCTCGCCAGTTGTTATCTATATAGGTAATATGTCCATTTGTTGATAAACAGCCGATCAGCGAATCCTGAGCTGATGTTGTGATACTGACAGACAACATCAAAAAAAATAAAACATTCTTCAAAGTGAGTAGGGAATTTGCTAAATGTTTTTAAAGCACAAGTATAGTCTATTCTGCCCAGCTCATGATATAGTTTTCATCCTCGATGCCTTTCGCATCTGCCGTCATCATCAGGGGATGGAAAGTATCAACCATTACTGCCAGCTCTTTTGTTTCCGTCTTGCCAATGCTTTTTTCAACAGCTCCGGGATGCGGTCCGTGCGGAATACCACCGGGATGCAGCGTGATCATCCCGCGCTCCACGTGCTTACGGCTCATAAACTCCCCGTCAACATAATACAATACCTCATCGCTGTCGATATTGCTATGGTTGTAAGGCGCGGGAATGGATTGCGGATGATAATCGTACAGCCTGGGGACAAAGGAGCAGATCACGAAGTTATGCGCGTCAAAAGTCTGGTGCACCGGTGGCGGCTGGTGCACGCGGCCGGTAATAGGCTCAAAATCGTGAATGCTTAAAGCATAAGGATACTCATAGCCATCCCATCCTACAACATCAAAAGGATGGGTGCCATACCATATAGGGTACATCAGTCCTTTTTTACGCACATTGATCAGGAACTCGCCTTTTTCATCATAGGTCTGCAGGTTCTCCGGCTTCCTTATATCCCTTTCGCAGAAGGGGGCATGCTCCAGCAGCTGGCCGTATTTGCTCAGGTACCTTTTAGGAAAAGTTACCGGGCTGAAGGAGTCTACAATGAACAGCCTGTTGTCCTGTGTATCAAAATCGATCTGGTAAATAGTGCCGCGTGGAATAACCAGGTAGTCTCCGTAAGAAAATTTCAGCTCACCGTATTGTGTTTTCAGAACGCCGGTCCCCTCGTGCACAAATATTACTTCGTCGCTGTCAGCGTTTTTATAGAAAACATTTCCTGTAAGTCCCTCCTGTGGCGCTGCCAGTGAAATATATACATCATTATTAAAAAGAACCGTCTTTTTGCTTTTCAGGAAATCTGTTTCCGGCTTGATCTTAAATCCCTGGTAGCTCCTGTGCTTTAGAATATTATCGGTCGACGGCTTGGGAGAAACATCTACCGGCTCTTCGGTCCTGATGATCATGGTTGGCGGATGAACATGATACAGCAGGGAGTAGTTGGAGGAAAAACCTTCGGTACTGAATAATTGCTCTGAATACAGTCCTCCGTCGGGTTTTCTGAATTGGGTGTGTCGCTTATGCGGTATGCTTCCCAGTGAATGATAATGCGCCATGTTTTTTACAGAATTATGACGGTAAAGGTACAAAGTTTATCGGCCATTTTCAATTTTACAGTAAATAAGTAATCTCTTATCATTCGACAGGATAAGCATGCGTAACCCATTCCCCGGCAATGTTTTCCACTATAAAGCCCCGGCTTTCTACCGGGGCTTTATATTCATTTTAGGATCGTTTTTAGATGGTCATAATCTCTTTTTCCTTATCCCTGCAATGCTGGTCAACCAGCGCAATATGTTTATCGGTAATTCCCTGTATACGGCCCTCTGCATCTTTCGCCGCATCTTCACTCAGTCCTTCCTTCACCATTTTCTTGATATGCTCTATCGACTCTCTTCTTATGTTTCGCAGAGAGATCTTTCCCTGCTCACCTTCCCCATTCACTTTTTTTACCAGCTCTTTCCGGCGCTCTTCAGTAAGCGGTGGAAGGAACAAACGGATTACCTGGCCGTCGTTTTGCGGTGTAACTCCCAGGTTGGCAGCCATGATTGCCCTTTCAATAGGAGCGATCATATTTTTTTCCCAGGGCTGAATCGAAATAGTACGTGCATCGGTTACTGTCACATTAGCCACCTGGCTTAAGGGAGTAGGGGCGCCGTAGTATTCCACAAATACCCCATCAACCATTTGCGGGCTTGCTTTGCCCGCCCGGATCTTTAATAGTTCAGATTCAAGGTGGCTAACGGCTTTTTGCATATTGCCGGATGTCGCGCTGATAATTTGGTCAACTTGTTCTGTCATAACAATCGCTGCTTTTATAGCAAGGAACGCAAATGTATGAAACAGGTCAGCAAATGCCAAATTTTACCTCCGGCAGTACAGCATTCTATTGTTTTGCTGCATGTCCCGGCGCAGCTCTGTATGCCATCCCGCTGTTCTGAAAAGCTCGCGGGTAGCCCTTGCATGATCCCTGTGCAGTTCACAGAATATACAGCCGTTTTCCGCCAGGTGTGTTTCGCCGAAACGGGCTATAGCTTTGTAAAACTGCAAGGGATCATTGTCTGTGACGAATAGCGCGGAATGAGGTTCATAGTCCAGTACATTAGGCTGTATGCTGTCTTTTTCATCGGGACTGATATAAGGCGGGTTGCTGACGATTATATCAAACAAAGGAAGCTCCTGAAGCGCTGATGTGTTTAGAATATCCATTTTAAGAAAGTCAATATCCAGGCCATACCTTACAGCGTTTTCTTTTGCTACAGCCAATGCCTTTTCTGAAATATCAATTGCCGTGACCCTCGCCGAAGGCAGGTACTTCTTTGCAGAAAGGGCTATACAGCCGCTTCCCGTCCCGATATCAATAATATTCGGTTTTTGCTGCTGCTGCACAGTCTGCACCAGCCATTCGACCAGCTCTTCTGTTTCCGGGCGTGGGATCAATACCTGTTCATTGACCTTCAGCTCCATGCCGGCAAAATAACATTTCCCCAGCACATACTGTACCGGCCTGTGCTGTAACAATTCCGCTTCGGCCTTTTGCAGCCGTTGCCGCATTTCACCGGTAAGCTCATTACCTGAAGTCAGTCTTTCCAGCCTGCCCTTACCTGTAATATCCTCGATAACCCAATCGGCGATATTGGCGGCTTCATTGCTATCATAAACGGAAGTAAGCCGGGTCTTTAAGTGAAGGAAGGCTTCCCGTGCAGTCATGCTGTTCATTGATACTAATGGCTGTATTTATTGTGCCAGCCCGTGCTTTTCATTTTTCAAAACATTATCGATGGTCCAGTCCAGCCTGCGTTCCTGGCTGTGCTGCCTGACCGGGCAGATAGCCAGGCTGCATATCCTGCAGGAGAAGTCCATACAGCCGTCCACATGTACGAACAGCTCGATGGTATCGCCAAACTGCTCTTTTATCAGCTTGTCCAGGGCATCGATTTCCTGGTGCGCTTCCTGTACGTTATAATACCAGGGCAGGGTAAGGTGGCCATCAAGGTGCAGCACATTCCCGTATTGTATCATGCGCAGGTTGTGCATGTCTATCCATTGAGCCGGGCGGTTCCGGTTAATATAGACGATCATTTCCTCTAACAGGTGCAGATCAGCCTCATCCATAATTCCGGCCAGGGACTTTCTCAGCACCTTATAGCCAGTCACCAGGATAATTACAGCAAAGACCATAGCGACAACAGCGTCCAGCCAGAGCCAGCCAGTAAACCGGATCAATACCAGCCCGGCAATAATACCCATAGTTGAATAAGTATCGCTGCGCAGATGCTTTCCGCTGGCCTCGAGCGCTACGGATCTTGTTTTTTTTCCTTTGCCGATTGCAAAAGTACCTGCCATGTAATTGATGACAGCCGTGATACCGATCAGCAGCATACCGCCATCCAGCTTTTGTAATTGCTGCGGGTGTTGCAGGTGCCTTACCGCTTCATAAATAATAAGTATACCTGCAATAGCGATCAGGGTACCTTCTATGGCAGAAGAGATGAACTCTGCTTTCCCATGGCCATAGGGATGATTACGGTCACGTGGCTTTGCCGCCAGCCACAGGCTGTACCAGCCTATGAGCCCGGTCGCTACATTTACGGTGCTCTCCAGCGCATCAGTAAAAACCGATACGGATTTAGTCCACCACCAGGCAATCATTTTTATAGCGAAGAGAATGATTGCCAGCAGGGCAATATTACGTTGTATTTTTACGGGTGTTGTCAATCCGGTTGTTTTGTTCTGTTCCTTAAAATCCCTGCTGCCAGTCCGCCAAGCCCGCCCGTTATACATCCGATCAGTGACGTAGCGGCTATCATCAGCCAATAGCGGGGCAACTGGAACAAGGCAGACATTTTCGTGCTTAAAATGTGCTCATTACCGTAGTCCGCAATGAAGGCCAGTACTGTCCAGCAAATACCAACACCCAGGGCGCCGGCAATAAAAGCTTTTAAAGGACGTAAAGGCAGCGTAAATATTATAATAAACGTAACGACAATGTCGCTCCACCAGGGGAGGAACAGCAAAGCTACATAAGATAGCAAAGCGGTAATCAATATGACCGATATAGTTTTTAATGACATTTCTACAGGATTTATTGTTGATCATTTATAGCAGGCAGAAAATTGACCTCATAGTACTTTCCTTTTGTCCAGCTTTCAAGAAAATCCGCATAATACCTGCTGCCCGGATTGCCGGATTGCCCGCCCGGGTATATAACACGGGCCCGCATTTTATTACCTGGCTCCACGATCATTCTCCAGCTTGGTCCATGGTTTTGCTTCATCGCATTAATGGTATTTCCCCAGCCACCGGTAAGCAACCCTTCATAGCTAAAGGCTTTTATTTTTGCAAGATGGGCTACCGTGGTATTTTTCATTTTATACCATTCGCTGCCATGACGTTTTTCCAGTAGGGAAAAGCTGTCGGCAGCTTTTTTCATGCTTTGGGTAATGACAGCGGATAAGGTTTCTTTTCCCGGGGTACGGATATTATCCAGGAAACGCGAAACGGTATCCGTTGTAACAAGCTGTACCGTGACCTCAGGCGAGGGGTAAAGCAGGGCGCTGTCTCCGAACTCGTCCGCCCATATATCCCGCTGCAGGAAATAGGACCATACCTGGAAAAAGCCGGCAGCTTTGCTTTGCGCATCCAGCGAATAATTCCAGTTCCGGAAAAGTGCGCTTATGTTTTCCGGTAATGTGCTGAGATAACCGGAAAAGAGCGGGTACAATTTCATCGCCGCATAGCTCCAGTTGCTGTTTTGCAATACCTGCATTGTATTAATATCCGCCTTATTCGTATCGTTCAGGAAGTAATGGATATCCCAGCTTCGAAACTCTGAAAAATCACCATTATACCAGTAAGGATATGTATTATCCGTCACCTGCTGGTTGGCGCTTACGAGATAATTTTGCGGCGGATTGAGTACATGCGGGTTCTCGCTCATGGGAATCGTATCTCCCCATAATGTTGCATGGGTATCGCCCCGCATGACAAATTTTCCCTGGTCTTTCCATTTATTGATAAACCGCCCCTGTCCCCAGAGCGCGATGTTATTAAGCTTGTCCGCATAGATGAAGTTCTGTGCAGGGCATTCGAAATACTGTATCGCCCGTACGAATTCATCATAATTACGGGCCCGGTTAAGAAAGTATATGGAGAGCAGCTCGTTGGTACCCCGGTGCGCCATCCAGGTCATTGCCAGCATTTTCCCGCTGCCGGAAGGCTCAGGAAAATTATGATCATACTGGACCGGGCCATGGATCGTAAAGCGGATCGTGTCATTAAAAGGGTCTTTTTTCCCTTTGATATATATCTTCTCTACACGCTGGTTAAACGGTACTTCTTTCTTGTCAAAAAAGTAAAAGCGGGGATCTTCCGATATTATTTCATAGTAATCTTTTACATCTCGGTAATTATTGGTGACGCCCCAGCTGATGCTATCGTTAAAGCCGATGATGATACCGGGAGCTCCCGGTATTGAAGCGCCATAGCAGTTAATGCCCGGGGCCGTAAGCTGTATCTCGTACCAGATAGCGGGAAGGTTAAGCCCGAGATGCGGATCGTTGCACAAGATAGCGCTACCATTTACCGTACGGCTGCCGTTTAGCGCCCAGTTATTGGAACCTATCCCACTTTCGCCGGCACGTCTGAATATAAGATCAGCCATTTTCTTTTGTTCGGACGAAGCAGTATCATTGAACCGGGCAAATACTTCGCCCGGAGGAACCGGTGGAGTTCTCAGCGAAGGTGATTGAAAGTCTGTGCCTGCCGGGATCACCGGGATACCTCCCGCAATTTTTTCAGGGAAGAGATAATCCAGCTCCCCTTTGCTATACTTTTCCCTGAGATAGCTCATGGCTATATCATCCACTGAGCCGGTCAGGTCGTCTGCCATATATTTCAGGAGCAGCGCACACTTAAGATTGTTCCATCGTTCCGGCTTAAATCCCATAAGCTTGTATTCCAAAGGGTAATCTTTATACTCCAGGCCGCTGATAAACGCGTTCACACCTTTTGTATAAGCGTCAAGTATAGCTTTGGTGTGCGGCTCCGCTTCCATCGCTTTAAGCGAATTTTCCGCAGCCCATACCATTCCTTTACGCCGCTGGTTACGATCATAGCCAAAGGCTTTTTCACCCGCTACCTCGCTGATACGCCCGGCCGCCGCTCTTGCCTGCATATCCATTTGCCAGAGACGATAGTAAGCGTGCAGGAATCCCTGGGCATAATAAAGATCCTCATCCGTAGTGGCCGTAATATGCGGCACCAGCCGCTCATCCAGGTATATTTTTACCGGCTGCTTCAGGTCTTTCTGCGGAAGGACAATAGTATGAACAGCCTTTTTTTCATTGACGGCATTGGACCAGAAACCTTTTAGTGGGTCCATGAGTTTCCCGATAGCAGGTACGCTTCCCATCGGGCGGTTTAGCAGGACGACCCAGCCAACGCAGATCAGCAGGATCAGTACGGGTTTAAAAATGCGCATAACAGTATAAAATTAATAATAATTGAAGGCATTTTTTTGTTGTCGCTGCAGAATAAAAAAGTCCCGGGCAATTTATCCGGGACTTATCAATATTTTCAGGCTTATTCAGCCTGCTTTTCTTTCTTGTCCGGTATGGTCAGCGACGCTATAACCGATATGATAAGAACGCCGGCTACAATGGAAAGCGATAACGGTGAAGATATATGGAAGAACGGGGCGATGACCATTTTAATGCCGATAAAGGTAAGGATGACTGCCAGTCCATATTTCAGCAGCCGGAACATGTGGATAAAGTTGGCCAGCAGGAAATACAATGCTCTTAAGCCGAGTATGGCAAAAATATTGGAAGTATATAATATAAACGGATCATCCGGCGCAATCGCAAAGATGGCCGGGATGGAATCAACGGCAAACAGCAGATCCGTGAATTCGATCACGGCCACGACTACCAGGAGGGGAGTAGCTACCTTAACACCGTTTTCGATAGTAAAGAAACGGTCACCGTCAAAATTCTTGCTCACCTTAAAGAAGCGGTAAATAAGCTTTGCTCCGGGACTTTTGGTGAAGTCTTTGTCCTCATCGTCATCATCACCCGCAAACGCAGATTTGATACCGGCATAAATGAGAAAAATACCGAAAAGCAGCAGTACTATATTGATCCTTATATTATGGCCGAACAGCTCCATCACGGGCAGATAGGTAAGATTGATGAGACCTACACCGGTGAATATAAATATGGCCCTGAATATCAGCGCCCCGATGATACCCCAGAATAATACCTTGTGATGTACCTCTTTGGGAACATTAAAGAAACCGAAAACAAGGATGAATACAAACAGGTTATCGACGGAAAGCGCTTTTTCTATCCAGTAAGCCGATTGAAATTGTGTGAACTTTTCAAAAGCGATCTCATGCGAATCGGCGCGGAATACCCAGTATACGACACCGCTGAAGATCATGGAGAGCGAGATCCATACTACCGACCAAATTGCCGCCTCCTTGTTGCTTACGGCGTGGCTTTTCTTGTTAAATACGCCAAGATCAAGCAATAGCATAATAAAAACCAGGATAGCGAATCCTATAAGGATGCCTGGATGGCTGAGCATGGATATCTTGTTCATTACCGGTTTAGTGTTGGAATTTTCAGTTTTTTATTGCGTTATCGGATAATCCGCCAAAGATAGAGGATTGTTAAGTCTTGTGGCGTTTATTATTCAATATTGGCCTTTTATTACATATCTTCTGGCTTATACCAGTTATACTGTATCCTTTATTTCATACGGATATAATTGTAATCCGGGTTAAAAGCAGATTTCAGCCAGAATCCGGCAGTAAACAACTACCACCTCACGGTTATATATCTGAATTTTGCTGTCTGCAAAAATCAATGATATTTGCAGTAATAAAAAACTAACCCTGTAAATTTTACATGCAACTCATGAAAACCCGGAAGCGCATCACCAGGCATACGGTATTCATACTTTTGTCGTTACCTCTATGGGTATGTACATCCTGCCGGGAAGGTACAAGCGGAGGGATAAATATTTTTTCACCGGGGTTTGTTGATGAGGAGCATTTTTTATCCCTCATCCATCAAAAGCTGCAGCCCGTGGACACTTCAGATTCCCTATTCAGGTACCATCTGCTGTCAGACCCTAACGCGAATGTGGCCTATGCGTACCAGCTCGCACAATACAGACCTTTATGGTTTGACGGAAAAGGTATAATGAGCGCGGCAAAAGATTTCCGGGAGCAGATTGGCTCGCTGGGGGATGAGGGGCTCACCTGCGATTATAATACTACCTACCTGGATAATATCCTGAAATGGTCTTCAGGCAAAGATATTCCCGCGGATAGCATAGTTCTGTGGGACGAAGCCTTTACCCGTTCTTATTTATCAATAGCCAGGGATCTGTTGCTGGGGGAAGGCGTGCAAGCAGGGGAAGATCCTGAATGGTTTGCGGCTAACGATTCCCTTTTCGACGGAGCTTCCTACCTCGTTCAGACTTTGAGAAGCAGCAAACAGCTCCCTTCCCTGGACCACTTCCGCCCAGAGGAGAAAGCATATACGCAGATGCGTGAAGCGGTACACATCTGGAAATCCCTGCTAAGGGACAGTGCCTATATTTCCGCGAAGCAATTGTTTGCGGAGAAAAAGAATACAGAGCTGGCATTGCAGATCATTGGCAGGGAGATACCCGGCCTGGCGATGCCTGCCCCTGATAGCACCGGTAAAGACTGGCCGGCTATGATAAAAGCATATCAGTACTATCACCAGCTCGCACAAACGGGAAAGCTGGACAGCAATACGATAGTACGGCTGGCTGCACAGCCCGAAGCATATGTCAGCAAGCTTCAGCTTAACATGACACGTCTGCGCCGGCTGCCTAAAAATACGCCCGGGGAATATGTATGGGTAAACATACCATTAATGGAGCTGAGCTATGTAAAAGATAAGGACCGGAGATTCCATGCAAGGGTGGTAGTAGGAAAAACAACAAGGCAAACACCTTCCCTACTGGCCAGGATGACTAATATCGTTTTTAACCCGCCATGGGGCGTACCGCCCACTATCCTGAAAAATGACGTTGGTCCGGGCGTCAGCCGTTCAGGCAGCGGTTACCTTGCCCGTAAAGGCTTACGTGCTTATGATGCGCAAGGACGGGATGTGACGGCAAGCGTCAACGGAGCTAATTACCGCAGGTTCTCCTACCGCCAGCCGCCCGGCGCACATAACTCATTGGGAGAAATCAAGTTCAACCTGCCTAATAAATGGGACATCTATATCCATGATACGCCACATAAAGAAAATTTCTCTTCCCGTATGAGGGCTTTAAGCTCCGGTTGTGTTAGGGTGCAGTATCCGAAAGACTTCGCAGCGGCAATGCTGGATGACAGGAACTATACAATGGGTAAAATAGACTCTACCATAGAGACCAGAAAAACCAGGCTGGAAAAGCTCAACCGGACTGTAGAAGTCTACATAGTCTACCTTACTGTCGCGCCGGACAGTACCGGAAACCACCTGAGGTACCTGCAGGACATATATAAGCGCGATAACCATTTCTTCTCTCCGGATAAACTGTCTGCACTAAAATAATGTTATGTATCATCGATGATCTAAACATCACTGCATAATAATTCCCCCGTTGCGGGTTATACTACGAAATGTTTCGTGCAATATTTTTACATCGTTAAATCTTTTTGCCATGAGACATTTATTACTCATTATTTCGATGTCGCTGGTTACGGCAATAGCTGCTGCACAAACCTGGTCAGTAAAGGGCATGGTTAAGAAAGACGACCAACAGCCGGTAGCCGGCGCAGGTATCCTTATCAAAGAGGATTCTCTTGTGATCAGGTCGGGTATCACTGACGAGAACGGAAAATTTGCCATTGATGATCTTACCGCAGGCAGCTACCAGCTGGTAATTGATGATATCGGGTATGAACCATTCGTGCAGCCTCTGGATATAGCTGCGGCAGATGTGGTACTGCCGGATATCCATATCAGGACCCGGCAATCAGCGCTTGAAGCGGTAACGGTACAGGCTCAAAAGCCCTTTATCGAGGTAAAAGCGGACAAAATAACCGTAAACGTGGAGAGCAGTATTGTAAGCGCTGGCGCTTCGGTAATGGAAGTATTGCAAAGAAGCCCGGGGGTGAACGTGGATAATAACGATAATATCTCGCTGAAAGGAAAGCAGGGCGTGATTATCTGGATCGATGGCAAGTCGGCGCCAATGGCCGGCGCTGACCTCGCCGCTGTGTTAAGGGCTATGCCCTCATCGTCAATAGAAAAGATCGAGCTGATATCCAATCCCGGCGCAAAGTTCGATGCGGCCGGCAGCGCAGGTATCATCAATATAAAAACAAAAAAAGACCAGCGTTTGGGCTTAAATGGTACGGCCAGCATTTCATACGGACAAGGTAAGTATCCGAAATATGGCGCAGGTCTTAATGTTAATTACCGTAACAAAAAGGTAAATGTATATGCAAGCTATAACTACGCGTACCGTTACTGGTTTAACCACCTGATGCTCGATCGCAGGTTCCTGGATACCACACAGCTACATTATGGCAAGCAATTATTCCGGTACAACCAGGATAATTTTTCCCTGCTCAATTTCAGGAACCATATAGGCAGCGCGGGTATCGACTACAGTATCAGCCCGGCAACTACAATAGGTATTGCAGTAAGCGGATCAACCAATAATTTTGACCCGGTAGCGAACAATGCCTCTGAAGCGCTGGATGGCGACAATACATTGCTTTACCGGTTTAATACATCCGGCAGGCATCAGAATGCCTATTATAATTATGCTGCCAACGCCAATATACGACACGCTTTTGACAGCTCCGGACAACAATTGACGGCTGACATTGACTTTGCGGCTTTTGGCAATAACAGCAGGCAGCATTTTGTAACCACCTATACCAGGCCGGACGGAGGTACATACCTGCCTGCTTACTTCCTGAAAAGCAACCTGGATGGCTCGACCCGCATACAGTCACTGAAAGCCGATTATATATATCCTTGGAAAAGTGGTGCCCGTATGGAGGCCGGTATTAAGGCAAGCCTGGCTACAGCCGATAATAAGCCCGTTTTTTATGAAAAAATAAATGATGATTACGAGCTGGATACCAAGCGAACCAATCATTTTATCTATAAGGAGAATATCAATGCCGCATATATCAATATCGCAGGAGATATAGGAAAGTGGAGCCTGCAGGCAGGATTAAGAATGGAAAATACCAACGCTTCCTGGGAACAACGTATATCCGGCCAGCAATATGATACTTCATACGCACAATTGTTCCCGGGCATTGCGGCCCAATATCATATTACAGGAAAGCATGACATAGGCCTTACAGTCAGCAGGCGGATAGAAAGACCCAATTACCAGCAGCTGAATCCTTTTAAATATTTTATAGACAAAACAACCTATAAAGAGGGCGATCCTTACCTGAAGCCTGCATCTTTTTATTCGGCAGAGCTGTCGCATATTTTCAATCAGCGGTTTGTTACCACACTGACTTTTGGTATCAATAAAGGCATTATTACCGAGGTGATACAACCAAGCGATAATGAAGATTCCGTTACGGTGCAGACAAGCAAAAATCTCAGGCAAATGACCTTTGTCGGTCTGAGCGGTGCTTACCCCTTCCAGGTAACCCGCTGGTGGAATAATGTCACTAACCTCAACATATATTATGCCTTATATGAAGGCAACCTGGCCAATACCGCATTGAGCAAGGGCAGGCCAACCTTCGATATCAATACGACCAACTCGTTCATGCTGCCCCGGGATCTTTCGGCTGAGATCAGCCTTTTCTACCAGGCAAGACAGGTGTATGGATACCTGGATGTGCGGCCTTTATGGATGCTGAATCTCGGTATTCAGAAGCATTTGCTGAATAAGCGTGCTACAATAAAGATAAATGTGCAGGACCTGTTCTTTACAGGTTATCCTAGGGCCACATCCGAGTATACAGGTTACCGGGAAGATTTTATAGCAGAAAGAGAAACACGTGTTGTAAATATCGCCCTTACCTATCGTTTTGGTAAAAATACCGTAGCGCCAGTGCGCAAAAGAAGCGGTGGGGCCGAAGAAGAAATAAAAAGAGCTGCAAGCGGCAATTCTTAGGAATACGCACCTGCAGCCCGGAAGATGGTAGTAGTTCAGATGAAAAAGGAAAGACCATAAAGTACTTTTTCATCGCGGCGGGTGATCACACCCGCTGTTTTTTTGTTAGTAAATATAACAAAAGCTGCTTAAAATAATACCTACATCTTTATGTTAACACTCTTTTTACCCAACCTTAATGCCTGTATACAGGTCTTTACCTGTAACTTTACATTATAAATGATTATTCTTATCTTTGAAAAAAATATATTAAAATACAGAAGTATCATGGGTAAATATCTGGTAGTCTTTTTATTAGCCGTTTCATTTACAACCGTCAGCGCACAGGATCTCAGGGTGGGGAATACCGCTTATCCCTCTGCCGCTATTGCTTCCAGCCAGCAGGGAATAATGATACCTAATGCTTTTACGCCAAACGGAGATGGCAGGAATGATTTATTTAAACTCGTGAATACGACTAACGAACGCCTTCTTGACTTCAGGATTTTTAACCGTTGGGGCACTATTCTCTATCGTAGCCCGGATGATGACGTAACAAAAGGATGGGATGGAAATTATAAAAATCAACCACAGCCGACAGGTGTTTACGGCTATGTAATCAGAATTGCTTATTCCGATGGGAATATCGAAACTTATAAAGGTACGGTTACGCTGATACGTTAATAGGTTTGGGTATTTTCTGTATAAAAAAGAAAACCTCCATGCGGTTAAACTGCTGGGGGTTTTTCTTTCGCACCTTGTTATCTTTGCCGGTATCTTATAGTTTAAGCCCCCGTAGTATTTCCCTTTTGCCTGGCGGACCAGGTATCTTCTCAACTAGAAAACCTGCAGCGGTCATAGCTCGTCGTACAGCACCCTTACTGCAGTAGGTAACCACTATACCGCCCTTAAACAGCATCCTGTAAAGACCGGAAAATATTTCTTCTGTCCACAATTCGGGCTGTGCGAGAGGAGAAAAGGCATCATAATAAATCACATGAAAATTCCCTTCCGGTATATAGGTCTCAAATAAAGCTTTTATTTTAGTAAGTGTGAAATAGGTATCGATCTTAACGGGCTCTCCCCATATTGCATGGTGAAGTAGCATAAATACAGGTCTCATATTTTCCCTTTCACCATAATTAAGCATCGCTGCTTCGTGAGCCTCAAGCGGGAAATAGTCTATAGCTGTATAACATATTTTTCTGTTCAGGACAGGAGCCGCCTTCAGGCTGAGCAGGGCATTAAGACCCGTACCAAAGCCCATTTCAAAAATACTGATATCTCTTATGGCCAGGTTATAGCTGCAGAAAAAGCGCAGACCTGCAGCTATATACACATGCTCGCTTTCCTGTACCGCGCCGTAAATGCTGTGATAGGTAAGGCCCCGGTTTTTAATAAGCAGGCTGTGTGAGCCGTCTTTTGTCGTGATGATTTCGCGGTCCAAGCTAACAGTTTTTATCCTTATCCTGGTACAAAGTTATCGTATGATGCGTTAAGTACTTACAGCCTGTAGATGTTCTTTCCATATGGAAAAGCCTTTATACAGGCAGATTTTCATTTCCAAAAAATGATATGGTTTTTCCGTTTATACGATTATATTTGTTCCCGACATTTTTTAAACATTAAATATAAATATGGATTCACTTTTTTACCTGGTTCCCGCTTTCGGGGTTTTGGCATTATTATACACCATGATGAAAGGCGCCTGGGTAGGCAGGCAGACCGCCGGTAATGACCGGATGAAAGAAATCAGCAAATATATAGCCGAAGGGGCAATGGCTTTCCTGAAGGCTGAATATAAGATACTTACTTACTTTGTAATAATAGCTGCCATCCTGTTAGGGATAATGGGCAGCAGCAATGCAAAGTCGCACTGGTCCATTGCGCTCGCCTTTATTGTCGGCGCTGTTTTTTCAGCCCTGGCCGGATTTATTGGTATGCGTATTGCGACAAAGGCAAATGTACGTACCGCAGAAGCCGCCCGAACCAGCCTTTCCAAAGCTTTAAAAGTTTCTTTTACCGGTGGTTCTGTTATGGGATTAGGTGTATCCGGGCTGGCAGTGCTGGGTCTGGGCGCTTTATTTATCATTCTTAAAATGGCTTTTGCACCGGGTGCTGCCGTTGACAGCGAAGAAATGGAACGTACGATCGAGATACTTACCGGCTTTTCTCTCGGCGCGGAAAGCATCGCGTTGTTTGCGCGCGTGGGGGGGGGTATCTATACAAAAGCTGCCGATGTAGGCGCCGATCTTGTAGGCAAGGTAGAGGCCGGTATCCCGGAAGATGATCCGCGCAATCCCGCAACGATTGCGGATAATGTAGGCGACAACGTAGGCGATGTGGCCGGTATGGGCGCCGATCTTTTTGGCAGCTATGTAGCAACGGTGCTGGCTACCATGGTGCTCGGCCGTGAAACCGCTTCAATGGATGCATTTGGCGGTATGGCGCCTATATTGCTGCCCATGCTGATTGCGGGCATAGGCATTGTATTTTCCATTATTGGCACTTTCTTTGTAAGGATTTCCGATTCGGCGGGTACCAGCACCGGCCCGGTACAGAAAGCGCTGAATATGGGCAACTGGGGTTCTATTATCCTTACGGGTATCGCCTCCATATTCCTGGTAAAATACCTGATGCCGGAGCATATGAGCCTGCGCGGGCATGAATTCACGCAAAACGGTGTGATCGGCGCTATTATGGTAGGTCTCGCCGTAGGTACGCTGATGAGCATTATTACGGAATATTATACCGCTATGGGCAAGCGCCCTGTAATGAGCATTATCCGCCAGTCTTCGACCGGCCACGCCACCAATATCATCGGGGGACTGGCGATCGGTATGGAATCGACGTTCCTGCCTATACTTGTGCTGGCAGCCGGTATTTACGGTTCTTATGCCTGCGCCGGACTGTACGGCGTTGCTATCGCGGCAGCGGGTATGATGGCTACTACCGCCATGCAGCTGGCGATCGATGCTTTCGGACCCATTGCAGATAATGCGGGCGGCATTGCCGAAATGAGCGAGCTGCCTGCTGATGTACGGGAAAAAACGGATGTGCTGGATGCGGTAGGCAATACGACCGCCGCTACCGGAAAAGGGTTTGCAATCGCTTCTGCCGCCCTGACTTCACTGGCATTATTTGCCGCGTTTGTAGGCGTTTCAGGTATCAGCGGTATCGATATTTATAAGGCCGATGTGCTGGCCGGTCTGTTCATAGGCGGCATGATACCCTTTGTGTTCTCTTCCCTGGCTATCCGGGCGGTAGGACAGGCAGCCATGTCAATGGTAGAAGAAGTACGCCGCCAGTTCAGGGAAATTCCCGGCATTATGGAAGGTAAGGCCAAACCGGAATATGAAAAGTGTGTAGCTATCTCTACTCAGGCTTCCATTAAAAAGATGATGCTTCCGGGCGCTATTGCCATTATTTCCCCGCTGATCATCGGCTTTATCTTTGGCCCGGAAGTACTGGGCGGCTTCCTGGCCGGTGCTACCGTAAGCGGGGTATTGATGGGTATGTTCCAGAACAATGCCGGCGGCGCCTGGGATAACGCCAAGAAATCGTTTGAAAAAGGCGTCGACATCAACGGCCAGGTTTATTATAAGAAATCCGATCCGCATAAAGCGTCCGTAACCGGCGATACTGTGGGCGATCCTTTTAAAGATACTTCAGGTCCTTCTATGAATATCCTGATCAAGCTGATGAGCATCGTGGCGCTGGTTATTGCCCCTACGCTGGCCGTAATGCACGGAACCAGGCTGAAAGAGGGTATCGCGGCCAAACAGCAGGTGCCTAAAGAGATTGTTGCCACAACCAAGGCTCCCATACTAACAAAAGCACAGCGATAATAGCATGGCTGACAGGGCGCTGCCGGAAATAAAATCCGGCAGCGTCTTCTTTTTTATCATATCCTATACCAATTTAACTTATCGAAAATCATACCTTTGCAACGTTTCAAAAACAGCTTACAATGGCAGGAAAATCTTATAAAATCGCAACTAAATTTATACATGCCGGCATGGAGCCTGATCCCAGCACCGGCGCGGTGATGATCCCGGTATACCAGACCTCTACCTATGTACAGGAAGCGCCGGGTAAGAATAAAGGGTATGAATATGCCCGCAGCCAGAATCCCACAAGAAAAGCGCTGGAAGATGCATTCGCGCAGATCGAGAATGGTAAGCATGGCCTGGCATTCAGCAGCGGTGTGGCCGCTACCGATACCGTAATGAAGCTGCTGCAGCCGGGCGATGAGGTAATCGCAGCGAACGACATGTACGGCGGCACTTACCGGCTGTTCACCAAGGTATATGAAAAGTTCGGTATCAGGTTTCATTATGTCGACATGATGAACACCCGCAATATCAGCGATGCTATAAATGAAAAGACAAAGCTTATCTGGGCGGAAACACCGACCAATCCACTGATGAATATCGTGGATATTGCAGTAGTGGCAGCAATTTCAAAGCAGCATAACCTGATCCTTTGCGTGGACAACACATTTGCTTCACCTTACCTGCAGAACCCGCTGGACCTGGGCGCTGATATCGTGATGCACTCTGCTACCAAATACCTGGGCGGCCACAGCGATGTGATACAGGGCTGCCTGGTTATGAATGATGACGGCCTGCGCGAGCAGCTGTACTTTATCCAGAAGTCCTGCGGTGCTGTTCCCGGCCCCCAGGACTGCTTCCTGGTGCTTAGAGGCATCAAAACGCTGCATGTACGTATGCAGCGACATTGTGAAAACGGTGAGAAGATCGCGCATTGGCTGCGCAGCAATCCAAAAGTGAGCAAGGTTTACTGGCCGGGCTTCGAAGACAACGCAGGTTATGAGATCGCGAAAAAGCAGATGAGGGGCTTCGGCGGCATGATCAGCTTCGAGCTGAAAGATGAAAGCCCGGAAGCGACCGTAAAGCTGCTTTCATCCACAAAGCTCTTCTCGCTGGCAGAAAGCCTGGGAGGCGTAGAAAGCCTGATCAATCACCCGGCGACCATGACGCATGCTTCCATACCAAGAGAAGAACGTATCAGGAATGGCCTTAGCGATTCGCTGATCCGCCTGAGCGTGGGCATAGAAGATGCTGATGATCTTATCGAGGACCTAAGGACCGCCATCGGATAAAATAATAGTATTTGTTATTGATGATATCCGGAAAGCTAAGGCAACAAACAGGTAAGCTGATATTATGGGGCATTGCTGTCATAGCATTGCTCTTTCCCTGTTTATCTTTTGCCCAGGCACGGGATACGGCAAAAACGGACCTGATCCAGATACTGAAAAGCCAATACGGCGAATTCACCCAGTCAGACAGCAGCGCCGTTCACAAACTTATAGGCGATGTGAAGCTGCTGCACGGATCAGACACGCTATATTGCGACAGCGCTTTTCTCTATAAAAACAGGAACAGTGTCGAGGCATTCGGCAATGTGGAAATCGCGCAGGCTGATGGTACTAAAGCCTTTGCCGATTATATGCGCTATACCGGGTATAACCGTACGGTATATATGAAAGGCAGCGTAACGCTGGTAAGCGAGAAAGACCAGCTATGGTCAGAGCAGCTGGATTATAACCTGAATACCAAGACCGGTAAGTATTATAACGGCGGTACGCTGCAGAGTGACCTGACCCTGCTTACCAGCAGAACGGGTACCTATAATGTAAAGACACGCGATGCACGTTTCCAGGGGAATGTTTATGTCGAAGATCCGGATTATAAAACTTATTCGGCTGACCTGGGCTATAATACGGAGACCAAAATCGCCGTATTCTTTGCTCCTTCCGTTGTTACCAACGACAAATCAATCCTGAATACAAGCAATGGCTGGTACGATACCAAAAGCAGGATCGCGCATTTTGTGGACCGGAGCTCTATGCAGAATGAGGCCCAATATATAGAAGCAGATACCATAGATTATGACCGGAATACGGGCTTTGGAAAAGCCAAAGGCAGGGTAATCAGCATCGATACCGCCCAGAAAGCAACCCTGTACTGCGGCTATGCGCAATATAATGAGATCAATGGCAAGCTACTCGCTGTTGAATGGCCGGTAATGAAGATCATCAGCGGCAACGACAGCCTCTTTATAAAGGCCGATACCTTCTTCAGCGAGCCGGTTGCCAACCTCCGCCTGAACGATACGCTGACAGCTGAAGACAGCCTGCAGCTGACGCTGGATGCCTTACGTGCCGCCGCTGCAAGAGGCGAGTTGTCAGACAGTACACAGCTGGACAGCGTAAGGCTCGTTATAGATAGCCTTCGCAACATTTCCGATACTTCCGGCGCCGCTCCTATGGTTAGTGACGATACCATGGGCAGCAGCTATCTCATCATGGATGACAGTACCGGCACCATACCACCAGATACTGCGGATTCAGCTGCGGATAAACTTTCTTTAGCTGATAGTCTTATAAAGCCCTTTGTACCCGATACGGCAATAGACCTTAGCGCTTACCAGCGCAAAGATAGCCTGCAACAACCGGTTGCAAGAGATTCGGATTCCCTTCTGGCTTCCCCGAATAATGGAAGGGATAGTACCACCTGGCATGCAGCAAGGGATACGCTCCACGCTGTTGATACAGCAAATGATCCGGACAACGAATTTCCGCGTTCTGAACAGGCGCAGATGCCTGCCGATACTTCCAAACCGAGGTACTTTATCGGCTACCATAATGTGGTGATCTTTTCTGATTCCATGCAGGGAAAATGCGACAGCCTCAGCTATATGCAATCCGATTCCCTGATGCGAATGTTTTACAATCCTGTATTGTGGTCGCGCGACGGCCAGATACTGGGCGATACCATTTATGCCAAAATGGATAGCAGCAAGGTTAAATGGATGTATGTTCCCCGTAACGGGATAATGATATCGCAGTCTGGGCCGGTAAAGGCAGACATGTTCGATCAGCTGCAGGGAAATAAGCTATGGGCTTACTTTACCAATAACAAAATAGACTCCATGATCGCGATGCCTAACGCTGCGAGTATTTATTTTCTGAAAGATGATTCCGACGCTTATATAGGTGCCAGCGAAGCGCAAAGCGAGAAAATAGAGATACACTTTGATACGACGGCTACGGGGCAACGCATGCGGCGCATCTACTACCGGAAAGATGTGACGCAAACCATGACGCCCATGCAGGATGTAACGCCATCCACGCTAAGGTTAAGCAGGTTTTCCTGGCGGGAAGCGCAACGCCCCAGATCACTGGAGGAATTTCTCCGGAATACAACACCGCAACATGAGACAGAGCTCACAGAAGATCCGGAATGTAAGGATGAGGAAGTCCGGAAAGACAGTGAACCTGAAGTGCCGTCCTTTTCCGAATTGCTTAAAAAGGATCATACCAACAAACGGCGTGACGGAGATACAGGTAAAGCCGCGGAACCTTTAGATAAAACAGAATAGTTTAATCTGCGATCTTTACCGGCCGCTTATGCTCGTCAATAGCTACAAAAGTAAATGTACCGGTAATTGCTTTCTCACGTACCTGCGAATACATCTCCTCGATATAAATCTCCACCTTTACCTTCAGGCTGGTAGAACCTATATAGGTTACCTTACCAATAAGCTCTATGATCGTGCCGCCCGGAATAGGACGGTTAAAGTCGATCTTGTCGGAAGAAACGGTTACTACCTTTTTACGGGTGAACCGGGTAGCGGCGATAAAGGCCACCTCATCCATAAGCTGCATGGCGGCACCGCCGAAAAGCGTATCATAGTGATTGGTATCGCTTGGGAAAACAGCTTTGAATATGCGGGTCTCCGATTGCTGTATCTTTTGTTCTAAGGTCGTCATGTTGTCTTAATAAATGGAAAGGGCCGCAATTTAAGGCGATAAAGGGATATTGCATGGACTTTCACAATAAACCTGTCGACGGGTGCAGATAAAAGACAATGCTTAATTTAATATCCGCTTCACCTTGATATTAAATTCCTTCAGCCTGATCTCGTGCTTCATTTCCAGCAGGCACCTGCGGCACAGGCAATCGGAGTATTGCTGCGCGATATAATGCTTCTCCTCCTCTGTAAAATTTATACCATTACATTGACATTCGGCAACGTTACCGACTTTGCACTCAAAAAGGGCGCTGCAACGGGGACAGGATTTTGGTTCGTGCTGCGGCATAAGCAAAGATACCAATCGGAATGTATAAAAGACAACTAATTCCTGCTCCCGCGGCAATCAATAAGATGATTCGATATCCCGGATATTCCGGTACAGCAACTGTGCTTTTTTCTTCCCTGGATAAAACGGGTATTCCACTGGATCGGCGGTTAATCACGTATAGGTAGTTCCGGGACTTTATATCTAATGACCACTGATGCCCGCTATGAGTACCAGCAATATAAATGTAATAATGCCGGTCCCCAGGAGCAGCAGGCCGGTAAACTGCCATACGGGTAATTTTGAATCGGATTTCAGCCTGTGAATTGCTTCCCGGTAATTAACCGGCATCCGCTCCTCATCCAGCGTTTGCTTACAATGGGTACATAGGGAATAACCTTCCTTGCCAAGCGGGAACAAAGGTATCCTGAAAAAATGGACATGCCTGGATACCACGTTGCCATATATGGATTGGGGTTCGCCGCAATGCTTACAGACAACATGGTCCAGCTGCCGGGTAGCAATAGTTTTTGCCCTGGTGCCATAAATAAAGATCATGGGATAGCGATTATCATGTTGAAATGACAACAAATAAAAGCATATAATATTGAAGCAGGCAATGCCAATCAATATTTGCAGCTCTCAACGCCATATCTGCAAATCATTTTCCTATTTCCGGCATTAGCAGAAATGCAGCTAAGAGCTTCGGGGTGCTTCCCTGTCCTATATATTCAGCTCCAGGTAACTGCTGTCGCCATGCAGGAATGCCGTACAGGCATTCCTGGGCCAAGCCCTTCGGCATAGCGTCCATTTGTGTCTGAAAAGCTGGACTCAGCACTTCTCTCTTTTAAAAAGCCTTCCCATTCCGTCTTCGGTCTTAAATAGCCAGCACAGACCAGGTCAGCCAGATAGCCCGATATACAAAGCACCACCTCCTGTCCCAGCCCGTCCCGCTTCCCGACCTCGTAATAATAGAACGAGTTTTCCGGGCTGCTGTGGATCGTTTCAATCTGGCGATAACGTTCCGTCCGGTCTATTTTCTGGTACAGACTCATAGCTTCCTCTGCTGTCACGGTAGCCTTCCGGAGTTGCCGATAACCTTAGTCTTGCGGAGGAGCATATTTTACAATATCAATACCGATCCCGTTAGGATCTTCAATGGCAAAATGACGATCGCCCCAGGGCTCATCCCGCATATCGATCTTTATGGTCACACCTTTTTCCCTTAGCTCTTTATATATACGGTCTACATCTTCTACCTCTATAGTCAGGTACATGCCCTGTCCCAGGAAAGGCTTATGGAAGAACGGCTGCTGGCTCGGATGCCCCGGCAGCAGGAAGCTGATCTCTGCCTCATGGCCGGGTGTATGCAGCAGCAGGTAGAACTCGTTTTCAAATGTAACCCCGAAATCCAGGTTACGGGTATAGAACTCCTTGCTCTCTGCAAGTTTTTTCGTGATAATGCCCGCATTCAGTTTCATTGTACCGGTATTTTTATGATTAGCAGTTTGCCGCGCCCATAAAGTGGTAGTAATAAGTACCATTGAGAAGGCGCATATAATCTTCTTCATTTTCCGTCGGTTTTATATTGCAAAATTGCAACAGATCCGCAGCAGATCCTTGTAAAAATCGGACAAAATCTACCTGTCGAATGCTTTTGCCGGCGTAGTTCCGTAAAAATTCCGGAACTCTTTTATGAAATGTGCCTGGTCGTAATAGCCTGCATCGAAGAAAAGCTTGTTCTTCCTCAGGCTTTGTACGGATGGTTTTGCCCGCAGCAAATGCTGGAACCGGACCACTTTGGCAAAGGTCTTTGCGGTATCGCCTACATAATATTCAAACAGCCTGCGCAGCTGCCTCGGGCTGATACCGGTATCCAGCTGTGTTTCTATATCAATAACTCCGTTATTCCTTAGAATAGCTGTGATCGCATCGTACAGGCGGATATCTTCGTCCAGGCGCGTATGCCGCAGCGATTCCAGGAAAAAGCCATCAAATAAAGCCGCGATGCTTTCTATACCGTAAGTGCAGTCAATGCCGCCGGCAATAAAAGCTGCCATAGCAGGCGCTATGTCGTCCAATGGCAGGAAACGGTTACTCAGCTCCGCAGCGTTTATCTTAAACAGCTGCGGGAACATAGTCGGCAGGAAACGAATACCTATATAATGAAAAGAAAACTCGAGCGGGAACTCGGTATATTGTTTACAAAAACCCATTACATAGCTTTCGGCCGGGTTATTACACTCAAAGAAAATATCGATGCAGCCATCGGCCACTACCCGGTAGTTAAACTGTGCTTCGAGTATCTTTTCAGTCCTGAGCTGCCAGTAACAGGAGATGTAAGGTTGCAGGGCTTTATGAGGCAGCAGCTCCCGGTAGGTCACGTCATCTGCCGGCTGCCTTACCGTAGGCTGTACAGGCAGGTATAGTTGTTGTATGTTTTCATAAGCGCGCACGTATATCAAAGATACGGCATTCGGATAATTACCGCTGCGCTGCAATTATTCGGACCAGTTCTCTTTTTTATTGCTGATGCGGTGCGACATAGCTTCTTTCAGGAAGAGCTCAGACTGGATTCGGGAAAGCCGTTTCTGCTTTTTATAATGCTCGGCAAGGAACTGTGCTTCCTGTATATAATAGCGTCCGAAATCGGCGGCGTCCATATGCCCGTACAGCTCAAAATAATTGCACATATCCCCAAAGAATTCCGTCAGTAGGGCTGTAGTAATGCTGTCCAGGGCATTGTTCCAGCCGATCACCTCACAGTATACCGGGTATGGCTTTACATCATGCAGCTTCCTGTAACGTTCCGGATCAGGATCCAGGCCTGCATCTATATCGCCCTGGTTGATAATGAAATCCTGGTTGCAACCTGTTTCCCGTTCCAGCAGCCCGATAAGGGGATAAGCAGGATTTTCAGCTGTATACCATTCGGCATATACGATTACCTCGCTACGGCCTAGCTTAAGGGCAGGCAGGCTGATGGAATGTAGCAGTTGCTCCATAGCCTGGTTATAATCCTCTCCATCCTGCTTGTCATAGACATAAACACGTATCCTGTTGTTATCGCTCCAGTTCAGCTCATACATGCTGCAATGTTCGTAGGTTTCACCCAGGGTCCAGGCACCGTCAGCCAGCTGGTAAGCGCCTTCCGGTACCGCTTTGGGTTCACTGTAGCCATTCAGGATAAAATACCTGTCGTTCCTGATCCTGCCCTGTATCATATATTCCCGCCCTTCATGCCGGTAAGGCCAGTCGACAAAACGGTAAAAGTCCTCCGCCAGCGTATGCGCATAGCTGGTCAGCAGTATGGGAGCAGTTCCGTCGCTGCGGTATAATACAGCGGTACGGTGCTCATCATCCAGCTTATATTCCAGCTTACGGTCCAGGTGATAGCTGATCACCTGCGCACGCGCAGGTCCGCACAGGGTAAAAATGAATATAAAAAAAAGCAGCTTTGGTTTCTTGTCTGGGCTATGTGTCATTTGAACAGGAAGTCACTTTATTATCCGGCAGGCAGCAAATATCAGAAATCCCGCTTTATTTATAAAGCATGCCACGGTAATTATCTTTACCTTGATACAAACACCGGTAGCAGAGCAAAAATAATATCCATTTCACTGCAATGATAATAAAGCAATGCATGAATGCGTTTAATTACCTTATATCGCATCCTTATGAATAAATACACTACCATCCTGCTGACAGGATTGACATTATCAATAGGTTGTAAAAAAAGCGAGGAAGAGGGGCCAGCTGAAAGATGGCAGCTATCAGGCACACACTGGATCTATGAGGCAACTGATATCCGAAGCGAAATCTGGTTTTCCGCGGAAGATTCCGGAATATATGATATAGTCATTCCTGGTTATGCACAAACTTATCCTTTTTACGCTACCAGGATCGACAGCCTTATAAATTTTCATCTCGACGCTGATAGTTACCTGGTGCATGGCATCGGGATACTTCTTTCTGATACAACACTTGCCATGGGTGCTCTCGTACACCACAAAGAGTAGTAGCAGATAATATAAAAACGCCCCATCCAAATGGTTACTTTATCTCAAAATCCCTTGTAAAGTTAAATAAAGAGCAGTATCTGTCCGGGGCATTACGCTCGCGGAAGAAGGTCAATGGTATCCAGGATACATTATCTATGATAAGCTCCCTCCCGTCAGAAAGCCTGATTTTGACGGCCTGGCTATTGCTGACGGGGTCTTTAAATTCAACATTGTGCAAGGCAAGTATCATTTTCCTGTCTCCGAAGACGTTTTTTTTCCATTTAAGTGTCAGTGTCCCGGTTCCCTGGCCTCCGCTGCGGGTAATGATGCTGCACTTTTCTTTTAGTGTTCCCACACAAGGTATTTTTTAGCAATAATTAAAACCAGCTTAAGGCGTGGAGAGCCTTCAATTAGCTTCTTTAGCTGGTCAGGTACCTGGAAAAGAAAAGAAATGAGCGGTAAAAATATGCTATTTAAAGACGCAAGGAACAGGCATATTCACAATATTTTGATAAGAGGACCATTGCTATCCGTCCACTATCGGAATATTGTAGTATCTTCGCTGTAATCACTTCCTTCCTGATCCGTTTGTTTAGATAGCTTCCCGCCTGATTATCTATTCCTATGTCCTCCGTGAAACAAGTGACCATTCTCTAACCAAATACTTAATATGGCGAAAGCGCACGAAACCAGCAGTAAAAAAGAAATTGCAAAAAGAAAGATCCAGAAAAGGAAAGATAAACAGGAAAAGAAAGAACAGCGGCTGTCACAATCGGAAAAAGGCAAAGGGCTTGAAGCAATGATGGCCTATGTGGATGAAAACGGGAACCTGAGCGATACACCTCCGGATCCGTCCAGGAGAAAGGAGATCAGGAGCGAGGATATTTCCCTGGCAGCCTCGGCAAATATTCCTGAACCGGATAATGGCGGAATGGAGGGTACGGTAACATTCTTTAATAAAATTAAAGGCTTTGGCTTTATAAAAAGCAAGAATCATATAAGCTATTTTGTACATCAGAATGACCTTAGCGAGCATATAGCAGAGGGAGATAAAGTGGCGTTCCAGGTAGCAAAAGGGAACAAAGGCATGCATGCAACTATGGTGAAGAAGGTAAAATAATTTCCGCTTCAGGCGATATACCTATATTGTATAGATCCCCAGTCTTCAGCCGGGGGTCTTTTTTATAGGGACTGTTTTCACTTTATCCCGCCGGGAAATGACCTTACGCTCTTACCAGAGTGTTGCCGGCTGCACGACAATGAGTGCCGTGACATTTTTATCGCAGGTTATCGTATTTTTATAGCTTATTCAGCTATGGGCGCTACTATAAAGAAAATATTCATGCTTTTTGCAGCAGGCCTGCTTACCGGCTATGCTTATTGTCAGAACATTGCTGCATACAGTGCGGAGGATCTGGTGCAGCGTGTTTCGGACAAAGACACCACCTATATAGTCAACTTCTGGGCTACCTGGTGCATTCCCTGCGTAGGCGAGCTGCCGGAGTTCGCCAAACTGCATGACCATTACCGGGGTAAGCCGGTAAAAATAATTATGGTCAGCTGTAACCTTGAAACAGAATACCCCGGAAAGCTGCAGGCTTATGTAAGAGAAAAGGACATGAAGCAGGAAGTGGTATGGCTGAGCGATACGGATATAGACCATTTCCGGCCCGTTATAGATGAGCGGTGGAGCGGGCAGATACCTTCTACCATCATCTTTGATAACAGGCGGCAGCAGCGCTACATTATCGAAGAGGTGACTACCGCCGGAGCGATCGAGGAAATACTGGGAGAGTAAATACCGGCAATTATAATCTATGCTTGCTAAAAATTCCTTACACGCGATTTCCTGTCTATAATATTTTCAACCGTTTTTTATAAAGGATCTCTTTTTGTGCTGAGCTGCTCTGCCAGGCCGATCAGGATACCTTCCGGACCACGTACGTAACAAAGCCGGTACAATTCCTCGTATTGTACCACTTCCCCCACAAGCTGCGCGCCAATTTTCTGCAGCCTGTCAAGCGTGTCATCGATATCGGCCACGGCAAACATGGCCCGTAAATAGCCCAGGGCATTTACAGGCGCATTGCGGTGGTCAGCTATAACAGCAGGCGCCAGAAACCGAGACAGCTCAAGGCGGCTATGTCCGTCAGGCGTAACCATCATCGCAACCTCTACATGCTGGTTGCCCAGGCCGGTAACCCGCCCGGCCCATTCCCCTTCTATAGTGCCGCGTCCTTCCAGCGCCATGCCCAGCTCGGTAAAAAAGGCAATGGCCGTATCCAGCGATTCCACCACAATACCGACATTATCCATACGTATTAAATTGTTCTTTGCCATGATCTTTTTGATTATAGGTTAAATGCAAAGTGAGTTTTGATCCGCTGTTATTGCCTGTCCACGATATAATTCAGCTCGGTTACCCCGCCGGCAAATTGGCGGGTAGCCATTAGTTTCAGCGGTACTTTGTCTTTAATACCGGTAAACAAAGAAATACCTTGCCCGAGAATTACGGGATTAACAAACAGCCAGTAGCCGTCAATCAAGCCCTGTCGCATCAATGCATGTGTGGCTGTAGGGCTGCCAAAAAGCAGGATATCTTCACCTGCCTGCTGCCTTATTTTATTGATATTGTCCGCAAGGTTGTCACTGATAATTGTCGTATTGGTCAAACCCGCATCTTTCATTGTTTTGGATAAAACGATCTTGTGCACCTTGCCATACCATTTTGAATGTTCTACGTTGTGTTTGCTCGCGCCCGGCTTATCTCCTGCCGTAGGCCAGTAGCCTTCCATCATTTCGTAGGTTACCCGCCCGTATAACGCCGTATCGCCTTCGCCGATCCGCTTGCCGACATGATCAAAGATCTCTTCATCAACCCTGATCCAGTCCATCTCGCCATTCGGTCCCGCTACGAAACCGTCCAGCGACATATGCATAAATGAAATTATTTTCCTCATAACGTTTATAATTTGTCCCACAAATGTAGCAGGTCTTTATAAAAGTTGTCATGGGCTAAAGCGACAATATTGAGGTGCTGTTGCGACATGCAACCGCACCTCAATATTGTCAGTATGCTCACAGCGATATCCTCCGCCCGTTTAGTGTGCGTTAAAGAACGCCAGCATAGCGGCCAGGGAATTTTCACTGTGCATTATTTCCCCGTTATCCAGCGACTCTTTTGCTGCGGCCGATGCTCTTTTACGCATACCCGCTTCATAAGCGGCAATAGCTCCCTGCAAAGTAGGGTAGTGCTCCGATGACAGGCATTCACTCAGCTCCAATGCATCCCGCATGGCCATATTAACGCCTTCGCCTGCAAATGGCGGTATAACATGCGCTGCGTCTCCAAGCATGGTCAGGTTGGACAGCGCTTCCCAGGTCTGATCCAGCGGCATACAATAAATGGGACGCGGGATAAAAGGTGTTACTGCCTGCTCAAACAGCTCGTACCATATCCTGTTCCAGCCGGGATAGTTTGTTTTAAACCATTCCAGCAGCTGCGCTTTATCCGAAAAGTTCAGGCCGCTGTTCGCCGCCCAGTCCTCCTCTGCCCTGAAGCTGGCATAAAAGCCGATCTCGCCGTTACCTTTTTGCCCCATCAGTAAATCCTTTTCCTTTCCGAAAGCCATTATTTTTCCGCCGTTAAGCAATGCAGTAATACCAGGGGCTGTATTTGCCGCATCATAAATATTGCCTTCCAGCATGATGATGCCCGAATAAAAAGCCTTGATATCCGTGATATAGGGACGTATTTTTGAGTTAGCCCCGTCGGCGGCAATAACCAGGTCTGCATAAACCGGCGCACCATTCCTGAAATGCAGCAGCCAGCCCTCATTTTGCGGCTCCATTGAAATAAAATGGCTGTTCCACATTACTGTTCCGGGGGCTAAAGACGCCAGCAGTATTTTCCGTAATGCACCGCGATCTATTTCCGGGCGGAAATGAGGATTGCCGAAATCCTCTTCCACTTTGTCTTCATGATCACTGAAAAACACTTCTCCCTGCGCATTCATTATTTTCTTCCGGTCTGCCCGTGGAAGAAAATTATTTTTGAACGCATCCAGCAGGCCCGCCCTGGCCAGGGCCGCCAGGCCGGAATCATCGTGCAGGTCAAGCGTCGAGCCCTGCACCCGGGTATTTTTATCCGCATCCCGTTCATATACTTTTACATCCGCTCCTGTAAGCTGTAGCAGCTTTGCCAGTGTCAGCCCTCCCGGGCCACCGCCAACAATGGCGATCTTTTTATCCTGTAATTTCATACCGTATAATTTAACGGTACAAAATTATTCCGGAGCAAGGGTTGAAAATTGTATAAATCGGCCGTCCTGGTTTTTCTGAAGCACTTTTGGCGAAACGCCTGCAAGCTTTTTCACCTCTTTGATAAAGTGCGACTGGTCGGCAAAGTTCTGTTGCGGAAATAGCTTACCCTCCCTGATGTCGGGAAACGAAGCGCGAAAACGAAGGATATTACAGTAGGTTTTCAGCGGGAGCCCGAACTGCCGGTTAAAATAGCGGTTGATCTGCCGGCTGCTCCAGAATACTTTTTCAGCAAGCTCCTGTACGGTCAAGGCGCCGTCTGACGAATAGATCAGGTCAAAAAGCTGCAGCTTCCTGTTATCCGTTTCCAGCGGCAAAAGCGATCGGATCTTTTCCGCCGCTTTCCGGCAAAAGCGGTCAAAGTCCTGCAGATCATCCGCATTAAAGCCCCAGAAATCGGCAGGCAGGTGCTTTGCGCTGTCCAGCAGATCCGAAACCGTATCCCGGAAAATATATTCTATTGCCGGCAGCCTGAAGCTTATGGCAAACATGATCGTCCCCGTGGCCAGGGTTGCCTGGTCTGGCTGTGTTTCCAGCCCCGAGAGGGTAATATGAAAAGGTTCCCTTGCAGATTGAGCGAAAAACAGGTCAATACGCCCGTCCGGCAGGATAACAACGTCTTTATCGCCGCCTGAGCAGTTTTGCAGCAGCCAGAAGCTTTCTACAAAGCCCGAGAGCGACTTATCGGGCCTGGCGAGCTTATATATAAAGTCTTTGTCCATGGTTGCCTGTTTTATATTTGTATCGCTCCGTATTCAAGGCATTTCCCGATCATAGCAAGGCGCTGTGCCGGATTGGTTGTCTGTGACAACATCAATAATGACGGGAAATTAAATTTTGTAAACCATACTCAATGTATCGTTAATCCTGTCAGAAAGCATTTCAATAAGCTCTTCCTCCATAAATTCAAAATCGTCGGGAATATTCAGCACTTCAATCATTGGTAATTCCAGGTGTTTATAAAGTTCCCATATTTTTGCCCGTTGCTCCGCTTCCATTACAAAAACCAGGCCGGCCCAATTCAAATCGCTTTCTGAAATTTTCCTGTCGCTTTTCGGGCTTAGCCCGGCAGAACGGATATTAAAGCGGTGATCATTTTTGAAAATGTGTTCCGCTGTCCTGCTTCGCTTTTTGTTTCGCCCGCAGAGTACTAATATATTAGGTCTTTCTGTCATCTTGTATTATGCCCTGAATTTGTAAAATTACGGTACTTTCCAGATAACCGGTGTTGCTGGCGCACGAACCCCTTTCGTATGCCACATATATCCGTCTATAATTCACTGCTGGCGCACGAATCCTTTCGTGTGCCACATATCCCGCCTATAATTCGCTGCTGGCGCACGAAAGGATTCGTGCGTCAGTAAGGGAAGACCATAGAATGTAGCTCACAACTATTGTCATGTTTTACCCTGGTTTTTACACCACACATAAATTAAATTTGCCCTGCAATAATTCCAAACGTGCTCCGGTTTATTACCGCGAAAAAATAACGGCAACGACGAAGGGGCAGTAAATATCACCATTTTAATTACCTTTAAAACCCTAACCTGATGAATATAAAATTGAACAAGGACCAGAAAATAAAAATAAAGGATGGCTACGACCTGTATGTGGTAATGCAGCAGATATTGCTGCGGCAGCAGAAGATAGACCGCAACCGAGAGCATGTATGGGCCGTAGGACTGGCAACGGATAACAGCATCCTGCATATAGAGCTCGTGAGCATGGGCACGATCAACAAATCGCTGGTAGAGCCTATGGAAGTCTTCAGCTTTGCCCTGCAGAAACGCGCCGTAAAGCTGATATTGGTACATAACCACCCTAGCGGCAGCCTGGAGCCTTCAGAAAGCGATATAGACATTACCGACCGCCTGGTGCAGACCGGCGTTATCGTTAACCTTCCCCTGGTCGATCACCTTATCATTACAGAGCTTTCCTTTTACAGCTTTGAGCAAAGCGGGCTGATGAGCAGGATAAGAAAAAGCCGTAAGTATGTACCGGGTTATGTGATCGTTGATGAGCATGTAAAGGCCAAGGCAGTGGGGATGGCGCGAGCCATGAAATCCAACGGAGAGCCGACAGAAAAAATAATGAAGTATACGGGATTGTCTGAGCAAGAAATAGGAGAGATCGATATATAAAGAATATTATCGCACGCAAAGGATTCGTGCGTCAGCAGGAGTGATATAAAATTTTCTCACAGGCATTATCCATGCTAACGTTATAAACAAAATACAAAAACAAACTACATATTACTTTTGCACGATCGCTGTAAGCTTTATCCTTATGAAAACAATTAGCCTTGCCTTTCTGATCGGCCTTATTGCCTGTAATAATAAAAATACCGATAAGGAGAAACCGGTCGGGGCCAAAGATAATCATAGATATACAGATACAATCAACCTGCCAGGTAGCCGCTACCAGTATACGGATAATATTTGCGACAGCCACAGAAATTGCTTCCAGATCCTGTTTATGAATGATACGTCATTATTGACAACAACCATTCAGTCTGCCGGTGCCGATACATTCGCTATAACTACTTTGCAACATCGTTATACGTTAAACCGCGCTGATAGTACGATCAGTATTCTGATGTCTTCAGGATATCTGGCTTCCAGGCTTAAGTATGAGGGCGATACACTGCGCCGGTATATTTTACTGCCCGACGAAAAGGAAGCGCCGCTGGAAAATGATCCGCCATACCATAGAATAGATTAGCTACGCCGTTGTTGTATTGTCACCGACAACACTCCGAAATTTAATGCCCACTGGTTAGAAAAACATTATTGCACACGAAAGGATTTTTGCGCCAGCAGGGAGAACCCGGAAATCCTTGTGAATTGTGTTTCAAACCTACTGCAGCGCGCTCTTATATTAATTCTTCTGTAAAGAGGAGAGAAATGGTATCATATCCTGAGCGGATACATCTGTTATGTGGTATATTTTTCCTTTATAGGTTTTCACCAGCCCGATATTTCCCTTATGATAGGAAAGCTTATCAAGCTTATTTTCCTTGTCAACCATGGCGCAGGAGCTTTGCTTTAGGTTACTTTGCTCCTTTAAAAGGGCTTTTTGTGAAATGATAAATATTACATTCTTCTTTGCAGCCTCTGCAATGGCAAGGTCTATCGTCCCTTTCATACAACCTATGCAGGCGTTAGAAGGCACCAACACATATTGAGTTGAATCTACTGCTAGCCCGGTATCAAACTGCTGTTTCAGATAGTTATTAAATTGCTCCGTTTCTTTTGAATATTTATCAGGGGCACTACAGGCAATAATAGTAATGCATACGGATATTAAACATTGAATACTAAATCTCATAAGTGTCTGCGATTAAAGGCTCATTGTTATCATTAACAACTCTTGGCAGATATAAAAGACCGTTCCTGGTAAATGCCTGAAATATCAGGTACCTACCATTATTTGCTAATAAAATTTTTTTCCGGACGGTATGGGTAGCTCTGTCAATTACATTTATCTCCAACTTTTTATCAAGGTATTCATTTAAAGTGCCATCATCATTGATATAGTTGGTTTTCAGGCTTCGTATAATTACAAACTTACCAGTATTATCGTAAAGGAAGGCCGCGTTCCTGTTATTTTCTACACTGTATTGTTTAGTATATTGTATGCCTTGCGATAGCTTTGTAATATCTGCCTCCTTAAGATCATTGCCTTTCAGGCCGCGAACTGTATAGGAATAAGTCTTATCGGCTTTAAAATTATAGCTGTAAATTACCGGCTCGATATCGAAAGTATAGCAGAGCATACTGTCCCCAATATACGTTGCCAGCGGGTGGCTTCCTTGCAGATCATGATAAAAACCAGCTCTGTATTTCTTGGGAAAGGTAGCAAAAGGTTTCCCTATGCTTACTTCCGCGTCAAGATGGAACATCGCGAAGTTAAAGGTTTCCAGGAATGCTGTATATCGCTCTTTGGGTGGTACCCGGATTTCCGGTAGTAATGTCAAAACCATATTGCCGCCATTATCAATCCTGAAAGGTAAATTGATAGCATCGGGCCAAAAAATGTAAGTACTAAACGGGGCGCTGCTTGGGAGATCATATCTTTTAACAAGCGCCACATGATCAGGGCTGTTTTCTTTATAATGCTCTATTATCATCCCATTTTGGATAACCAGGTAGTAATTCCCCTTATTGTCGCTATAGCATGACGCGCGGCCGTTTAATTGAAATCCGGTAACAATTTTCGTCTCCTTACTTTCTATATTATAGAACGCAATTTTGCCATTTCCTTTAATAATTGAAAGATTAAAACCACTATCTGGATTGTAATAATTGATGCGATATTCAAAGTTCCCAGAAGTGCTGTCAATTTCAACAGAACCCTTGAAACTACTTTCGGCAAGCATATCTACGACTATTTTGTTTCCAGGCTCGTGTTCAGAACAAGAAAAAAGGCATACCAGGTATGCAAAGAAGAAATATCTATTTTTCATAAAAATAAAAAAGCCTTACCATAAAATGGTAAGGCCTGAGCAGACATTATTGTTCTCTTAATTGAAGCACCAAACCTGGGTTCGAATTTACATTACTGTTTTTCGGTCCTATTTTTACATAGTATAGTCCGTTTGATTTAATCTGCTCAATCCTTGTATTGTTTAGGGTGACAACATAGTTGATAGTTGTATTGGACAATCCCGGAATAAAATTACCAACATATTGACCAATAGTAAGACTATTGAATTGAGCTTGCGAAAGATTGTTATCAGTCAAAAAGTCATTAATATGTGTTTGCCCGGTTTGAGGATCATTAAAGTATTCCAGGTCTGAAATACTAGTTGAATATTCCCTTGTTACAGAGCTGCTCGACGATACATAGGGAACGATATCCCACATGAATTTTTTAAATCTTTGGTTGGTTGAAGGAGTTACTACGATTTCGGCAAGACAGTCGCTTCCACTTCCAGAGCAGCCATTAGCATCGGTATAAAGCAATGTAGGGCTTATTCCACTTACAAATTGTTTTTCTGTTAAGGTTTGTGAAGGAGCAATAGTAACTTGCTTATTACAGGCAGTAAAACCTATTGCAATCATGGCGACAGGAATAATTGTCTTTTTCATTGGATAATTTTTAATAGTTAACAATGGTTGTAAAAGTAAACAGCCACCGATAGACTTATTTGCAAAATACAAGCCATCTTTTGTGAAATACCTGACAAATAAAGACAACATTACTTTAAGAACGTGCGTAAGACTAAAGGTGAATATATTCCTTGCTGGCCCTGCTGATAGCCCAAATCCTGTTATACGCCAGCAGCGGAAATTGATTTTCTGTTTCAAATCCAAGAGGTACAGTCGCCTCATGAGATTAAAATGTAGCACCTAGTCAGATGGATCAGCATAAATTGCCGGATGAACTATTTCATTTTGGAATGAAACAGTTCATTTCCTATGAAGCACTTTATTACAGGGTTGAAAAAGAATGAAGCGGTACTTTAAAGTGGTGGGAGCGGCTGCAAATTAATACAACGAAAAATGTTCAATAAGCAGCGACTTATAAATTTTAGTATTTTCTTATTGGTCAAAAGACAGGAAAATGAGATTATAAACAACTATTGTTACGAATAGCCAAACTTTTTTAAGGCGATTTTTCTCAATACACATGGTGTTTGGTGCTGAAAATTTATGCAAAGAATGCAGATAAATGAATGATACCATTCTTTGCAGCCTTAATGCGCAAATGAAACTCATTAAAAAATACCAATAAACCGGTAGAGTCTTAAAAAAATAATCGGTCTAATTTTGAGCCTGTGAAACAAAAACAAATAATTTATGAAAAGTATACTACTATTCTCTGCCGCTTTTACTTTGGCAACAACACTAAACGCGCAACCAATTATTACCGCAGATGAATATCTAACCAGCGAAGAAGAGCTGGACACGCTAAATGCACTTCTAATACCGGAAACATTCAGCGTAGGGGATGCAGGTGCGGATGTTGTTTGGGACTTTTCAGATCTGCCACCTTCCGGGACATACAATGTGACCCTTGTGGCACCTTGTCCAGGCAATGCTGTCTGTGATGAATTTCCCGGCACAACCCATTTCTCCAGGGGTATGAACTCTGCAAACCCCGGCCAGTATTCCAATGCAGCACTAAAAAAGTATGCGGACCGTGTTGAAAATATCGGTGGCCAGAATTACGATGATCCTCCTTATACATATACAGATCCCAAGATATCTACTAGGTTCCCGATGGAATACCTGCAGTCCTTCTCGGACGCATATGCTATCGGCAGCACGTCAGCAGGAGTGGAAACCACTAAGGTGGATGGTTACGGCACGCTCAAAACACCTGCCGGCATTTATAACAATGTGCTGAGAATAAAAAAGACTGGAACCGATACTACATTTGATGCAGCCGGTGATATTGAACTGATCTCTACCTACGAATCATATACCTGGACATCTGCTGCCGATTACGGAATTATGATTGCTGCTTATGGTACTGTTATATATCCAACAGTCCTTCCCACTCAGGGTGGTATTCTATATAGCAGGATACCCCCTCAGCCTACGACAGGTATTGAGCAGTTGGCAGGAGATCAATCAGGGATCATGCTCTGTCCCAATCCTGCACACAATGCTTTCCAATTGATATTCAAAAGCCCTGCGAACAATGCTCAGTTGAAAATTTTCTCCGCGGATGGCAGGGTTGTACTTCAAAACAACCTGTCTGGCAATAATACCAATGTTGATATATCTTCACTGAGTTCAGGAATATATTACGTAGAAATAACAGATGGAAAAAATCGCTCCATACATAAACTGATAAAGGAATAGGATAAGCATCCTAATTTTTTGATGCGTTCTTTATGAGCGAGATAGGCTTAATAATTTTTCATTAAGTCCAAACGAGGAACTTTATTTTTTCTGACGAAACACTGAATTCGTGAATAATACAAGTCCTTAAGTAGCCGCTGTGAGATATGACTTCTGTGCAAGCCAGTTTTTAAACTGATAATTCGCTGAGGTGCAAAATAGGTTAACCTTTGTAGTATGAAAGAGAACACGAGTGAGCCGAAAACCGATAAGGGAGTTCTGCAGGAACTCAAAGAGAAATCAGCTGCACTAAGAAAAAGGCATTTGAGACAAAAATGTTCAATAATCTGACCCGTACTATAGTTAACTTTCTGGAACAAACAAAGCAAAAAAGAGAAAACCACCGTTAGGTGGTTTTCTCTTTTTATTGCCATACTATTTTTTAGGAATAAATTCATGGTACCATCTCTTTGCTGCTCTATGGTATAGCTCATCGTTTGATATAGCATCGCACCAGATCAAATAACGGGTATAATGCTCCTGGAACCCTGATGGATAATCCATTGTAATGTTTTCAATAAAATAACGCAGTTGGTTTACAGTTTCCTGAAGAACTTTATTGTCTGAATAGTTTCTTTCCTTCATCAGGAATTGTGCTATAGCAAGTTCTGCCCGCCACATACCGCTTGCAGCTTCTGACTTCTTAAAGAACCTATGTGCTGAAAGCGCAGCAGAGGGAATAAGCGAATAAGATTTACTATGGAGGAGGCTAAAGAGCCGGAAGAGGTGGAGGTCGGCATGTACATCCTGCCGAAAACCTTTGTATTGTTTATCTGTAAGGTCAAGCCATAGCATATCGGCTTTTTTAAAGTTGCCTATTGCGGCATACGCATTCATCAGGTTGCCGGTAGTGATCTGTCGCAGCTCCAACGGCAGCATACCGGAAAACTGGCGGAGCTGCTCTTCCGTATTGACTATAGCCTGTACCAGCTTGCGACGGTCCCCCATATAACTATAGACCACAAGGCTATAGGTGGCTTTGTAGGCAAAAAGCTGTAAGCGGAATGCCACCGACTGATCCAGATGGTGCTCACGGAGATAGTCTTCAGCCAGGGTAATCCCATTTAATGTATCCCTGAAATTACCGAGGCAGAGGCTCGAGGTGATATGCTGGAATATACCATAGATATAATCGCTCGGAAGTATATTGGCTCCTGAGCCGATGATCAGTCTTTTACTCGAATCATAGCCTTTGGGGTGATCCTTTACCATCCAGTAATAGATGGCATGTACCAGGTTATAGTAATAATATGCCTTCTCGCTGAGGCAATCCTTTTCTGCCGGCATTTCCGGCGATAGGACGGTTTCCTGCTCCAGCTTTTCTTTAAGCGTTCCTTTTACATAGCCGTATTGTCTTTTCAGCAGCATGATATGGCTGTAGATACGTTCCATTGAGAGTATCTGTTTCATTTTTTCCAGCGTGCTGTTCTCCTCGTCCTTAATAGCTTCCAATGTTCTTGTGGGGTTGTCCAGCACTATGTTCAGCCTTTTCTCCCAGTCGAGCACCTGTAGCAGCAGACCGAATTTTTCCTGGCCAGCACAGGCTTCATAGGCTTTTCTCCATAACAGCAGGGCTTGCGAGGGCAAGCCTTTCGACAGCAGTAGCTCAATACCGGATAGCAGGTATTGCACCTCGGTATTGACCGAGTATTCTTTATTCAGGCTGACCACACAATCCACCAAATTATCATAAAGGCGCCTTTTTGCAGCCGTTATTGCCCTTCCGCCAGCCTCCTCAATTTTATTTGAGGATTGACTTTTGCCATTTTCGTGTATTTCGTAAAGGGCAAGGTAAAGCGGAAGGTCCTCTTCGGGCTGGCCGGAACGGTAATGTGTTGTAAAATAACGTTTTTCACCGTTTGTAAGCGTTTCAATCAGTCTTTCTACGTCATCTCTCTGCTTGTACATAAACCGGTTTTTAACCTGCAATTTACACCAATCCGCGTAAAACTTGCGATATTATAACATTGACAATGGGTAAAAAAATGTTTTGACAGCTGCGAAAAATTGCTTTTTATTTGGTGTCGACAAAAAACGGGAACGCCTGTTCCTGTGCCATTATTAAACAAATTTAATACTACCAGATATGGCTAAGACAATTTCTATTTTTTTATTCCTCGCATTTCTTTACTTACCCCCCACGCAGGCGCAGGTATCCCGGACCTGGGCTACCTATTACGGGGGACTTGGAGCAGATTGGGCTAAAGCCGTTAAGGCTGATGCGGAAGGCAATGTTTATGTATTGGGCAATACGGCCAGCAGTACAGGCATGGCTACCGCAGGGGCTTACCAGGAGACCTATGGTGGTGGCGTGGGCGATTGGGGCCAGGAGGGAGATGTATTCCTGGCGAAGTTTGACGCCGATGGCACCCTCATATGGAGCACCTATTTCGGGGGCGAGAACGATGAAGGCGCGGGAGGTATCAACCTCGACAGCGATGGCAATATCTATATCAGTGGCTGGACGCTGAGCACCACGGGGATTGCTACCAGCGGAGCGCACCAGGAAAGCAATGCCGGAGAGGATGATGGGTTTCTGGCGAAGTTTGACAATGACGGCGCTTTGCTATGGGCAACCTATTATGGTGGTGAAATGTACGACAACCTGTTTGGCGCCGGTAGCGTGTACTGTGCCGGTACCAATGTGTACCTATGTGGCACTACCATGAGCGAAACAGGAATTGCTACCTCCGGTGCCTATCAGGCCGTAGCCGGCGGCAGCGGAGATGCTTACCTGGCAAAGTTCAATAGTGACGGCGAGCGCCAGTGGGCTACTTACTTTGGCGGTGCGGCAAGCGATAAAGGTATAGCCATTACGGGCAATGGTACCCATATCTATATTGCGGGTATGACCATGAGCGAAAGCGATGTAGCTGCCGGCGGGTACCAGGAGACCTATGGCGGCGGCGACTACGACGGTTTCCTTACACAGTTTGATGAGGATGGCACGGTAGCCTGGTCTACCTATTATGGCGGCGCCGGTTACGATAAGATTGAAGCTCTTGCCTGTAGCGACGATTATGTATATATAGCCGGAACCACCACCAGCACCACCGGCATCGCTACCGGCGGCTCTTTCCAGGAGCTGGCTGGCGGCGGCGAGGATATGTACCTTGCCCGGTTCGACCATGAAGGCGGGCTGCTTGTAGGCACCTACTACGGTGGCAGCGAAAATGACCGGCTGACGATGGCGCCATCGCTATCCCTTGACGGCGACGGCAATATTTATATAGGCGGGCAGACCAAAAGCCCTGCAGGGATGGTAACTGCCGGCGCTTTCCAGGATGTGCTCAATGAAAGCTATGACGCTATAATAGCTAAGTTCAGCGCCGACCTGGAGCAGCTGTGGGGTAGCTATATGGGAGGCATGGGACAGGACAACGCCTATGCTATCACCACCGATGGAAATGGTAAAACATACGTTGCCGGCAGTACCGCCAGCAGCGGAGATATAGCTACCGAAGGCGCCTGGCAAACAGAGCTGGCAGGTGGTAGCGATGCTTTTCTTTTAGCATTAAGCAGCTGCGAAGAAGCCAGGCTAAATGTAGAGCACGATACCACCATTTGCGAGGGAACTTCCTTTGAATTATCCACAACAATGGCCGGCGCCACTTACAGTTGGTTTATTGATGGCGGCATGGCATCCATGACTGACTCTTTGATTACTGTGGTCGCAGAAGGTACTTATATGCTGGTGACAACAAAAGGTACCTGTACCGATACCAGCGTAGCCATAACGGTAAGTGTAAACCCCGCGCCGGTACCGGTTATTGTCAATATAGACGGAGTGCTTTCCACAACAGAACCCTATGCAAGCTACCAATGGAACAGGGAAGGCACCGCTATTACAGGTGCAACAGAGGCCACCTTTACTCCGCCAACCAGCGGTAATTACAGCGTGACGGTAACGGATACAAATGGTTGCACCGGTACTTCTGACAATTTTACGGGCATAAAAAAGCTGAGAGATGAGCTGAGTCTTTCCATCTACCCAAACCCGGTGAAACAAGTGCTGACTATCAATGTAGCAGAAATAGGGCACATGACATTATACGGAGCTGATGGTCGCTTGTTAAGCAACCAATCTTTAAAGAAAGGTATCAATAGGATTGACCTTACAGGCTTTGGTAGCGGACTATACTGGATTAAGGTAAAGGGCGAAGGCGACAGGCTGTACCTGGGCAAAATAGTAAAAGAATAGGCGTTTAAAATGGAGGCTATGATAGCACAATACAGAAACCAGCTGGGCGAGGTTGTAGCCATGATGCAGGTGAAATTTCCGGTGACGGCTTTGTGGCTGGAACGTGCGACGATTAAGCTGATTATGTTGGGGACAATTGACCGGCTGACCGCGCCTAAGAAACTGGTGCGAAAGTTAGTGCTCGATTTAATTAAAGAGACGCTGGTTAACAATGGCAGAAGTGGCCTGGATTATTACCCGGACGATTTTCGAATAGAATACCCCGACGTTGAATATATTGAAAAGCTGAGCATAGCGGAGCTGATCTGTAAGCAGTATTTCCCTGAATTCTATAACTGATAACTATTAAAACCATTTTGTGATGAAAAGATATGTGATAGCCTGGCTTTGTTTAATAATGCCCCTGCTTAGCCATAGCCAGGGTGAGAATAATATATGGTTGGTGAATGATTTCTCAACCTTGAATTTTAATGTAAGCCCACCAGCATTAATTTACTTACCAGCCGATGGTGGTGGCCCCCCCACATTTAATTATGCGCTTGCCGGGGCGGTATGCGATGCTGGTGGCAACCTTCGCTTTTGGGTAAAGATGCATGGGCAATATAATAAAGTGTTTAATGCTGCAGGAGACGGAATCTGTAACCTTACTTTTGATCTCATCGCAGATAGAGGTGCTGCTATCGACCCTATTATTGTGCCACACCCTGGTAATGCCGATCAGTACTATATTTTTTACTCCTATGCTGGCGGTATATTATATACCCTGATTGATATGAGTATAAACACTGGGGCTGGTGGCGTGGTAACGGGGCAGCATGATCGTAAGCTTTGCGAATTTAATACTACTGTCGCAGACAGAATTACTTCTGTTATTGGCTGCGACGGTATTTGGATAGTGGCCAGAAGCTTGCTTGCCAAAGAGTTTTATTCCTGGCATATAACGGCTTCGGGACTTGATACGACAAAAGTTACTTCCATATGCGGAAGCCTGGACCTCTATTGGATGGATGATACACAAGCTAGTGGTGTACTGAAAGGTTCTCCCAATGGTAACAAGTTGGCACTGACGGGCCATAATGGCGTGGAAATATATGATTTTGAAAAGTGCTCTGGCAAGGTCAAAAACGCAAAGCTGATTGATAAGTCGCTTGATACGCTTTGGGTTATTTCACCAGGAGACACTGCTGTGAGCAGCGTATTTTATGGAGCCTGTTTCTCGCCAGATGAATCCAGGTTATATGTTACAGAAAATTTCAAAAAACGCGCATGGAGTCCATTGGCCGGAGGAACTTCACAAGGTGAAGTTTACCAATATAATGTCGAACTTGAAAGTGCTGATGATATTAATACCTCTAAGACTTTAATCATTCATAATCCCATTACCATAACTCCACATATCATTTATGGATGTGCTATAGAAACAATAAATCCCCTCGGAGAAATAAAGCAGGGGCCGGATAACAGGCTTTACTTATCGAATAATGCCTGGTTAACTTGCTTACCAGACCCACCGCCTGAGAACAATAATTTTCCGGCTTATCATATTATTGACCAACCAAATGAATTGGGTATGGCCTGCACGCCTTTGCTCAATGAATTACCAACAGCAATTGAGGGTGGTTTATTAGGAATGAATTTACCGAGTGATATTTTAGTTGCACCTATTAGTCCAGATACAATTGCCGGAGTTATTATTAAAGTTTTGGCCTGTTTTAAAGATACTGTTGCATTGACAGGAAGTGAAGATGCTCTTTGCCGAACCTGGGATAACGATTTGAAGGAAAGAATCCGGAAAGTATATCGCAGTGGACGTTATCTTTTTCATTATTCAAATAGCGTCTGTGAATACAGAACAGATACATTTGAAGTGCAAATAGTACGGGCTCCATTAATAACTGATATTAAAGCCGGTTGTCCAAATATGAAAAATGGAAGCGCTACTTTAGTTAATGGCTATATGGATACAACTAACTTACGTTATGAGTGGCTTGACGGGGATATGAACGTACTATATAGCCAGATAACTAAAACAGGAAGCAGTTTTGATGGCCTGGATACGGGTACAAACTATGTGCGCATTAGTACTACAAGCGGTTGCGACACTACTTACGTTATTAATGTGCCATCATTGCCGATGCCAGCAGCCTCCTTTACAAGTGACACACTGGTCTGTGCTGGTGAGCCTGTACAGTTTCGTAATACCAGCGATGTCGAAAAAGGCACATGGTTCTTTGACTGGAATATAAGCCTTACAGAAAGAAACCCAACCTATACATTCCCGCTGGCAGGTGAGTATGATATATGGCTTGTGGCAGAGAATGAAGTAGGTTGTACCGATACAGCGCATGGTAAGGTGCGGATAGAAGCACTGGAGCTAATGCTGCAAGCCAATCCCGAAATTGCCGGGCGTGGGGAACAGGTACAACTTGTAAGCTCTGCCAATGAAAACTATACGGTGCTTGGCTGGTTGCCCGAGATATTTAATGATGCAACTGCTAAAAGCCAGGTATTAAAGGTGGATACCTCCCAATGGGTTACCGTAATAGCACAATCCGATAAGCTGGGCTGTATAGATAGCGCAAGTGTGCGCATAGAAGTAGACCCCACATTGCTGATACCAGATGCTTTTTCGCCAAATGGCGATGGTGTTAATGATGTATTCAGGCCGGTAAGCTCTAAAGATATAATCATCAACAGCTTTACTGTGTTTGATAGATGGGGTAAGCCTGTCTATGAAGGTTCCGGTAAAAGCATTGGCTGGGATGGAACGGATAAAGGCAGACCG
>Ga0164243_10000302_pt1 | contig 102405 bp, 104 predicted proteins | sample OricompcompostOP_FD_108781 | JGI IMG/M metagenome (GOLD analysis project Ga0164243, IMG submission 108781) | Organic Plus compost microbial communities from Emeryville, California, USA - Original compost - Organic plus compost (OP) | ecosystem: Engineered > Solid waste > Mixed feedstock >... | reverse complement strand
CTGCCGCCGCTTCTTGCCCTTCGCCGTCATCGCCTTTCCTCCGTGTCCGGCACCCGCCGGTTAGGGGAAAGGTGTAACACTCTCAGGCCGCCCTAAAGATCGGTTTCCGCTGAACCACTACAACATCCATCTCGTGATAGCTCAAGCTCACGAGGGCCTCGAGTGCCGCTGGAAGGTCCAATCCATTTGCCGCCCCCGCGGACAGGGCGAGGTTCATATGTTGTGCCTCGTGAGCCCACGCCAACGTAACGAGCGAATTAAACGCTGCTGTATAGGCGCAATAGTTGTTCACCTCATGAGTCGTTCGTGCATTTGCATTCCCAAAATAGGCATTGCACCCATTGGTTACTGTTGTCGAGCCCACCATCGGATGGCTCGGTCCACCCGGCAACAGGTCATTGTTAACGATTTCTAAGAGGTGCATGTTGATGTTAGCCGAAGCTATGTACGCCACGCCGCCGTTCGGACCGTCGCCGGCGAGCTGTCCGATGACATAGCCATTCAAATCGACCGGCTCCGCAGGAGAGAAGAGGCATCCCGGACACGCTGCACTGCAGGATTCTCCCGTCATTACACCAGCGGAAGACCCGAGGCATTGCGTTTTTTCGCCAATCGTAGCTTGACGGCCAGAAATGGAGTTCGCCCAACTCCAGCTTCGACGTCCTACGCTGATTGGCGCCGATGCGGTCTGCGACATGCCTCCGACAGTCGCGTGGTAAGAAACCGATTACCGTCGAGCTGACCTCGAGGCTCCTGGCGCCGTCGGCAATCGCAATCAGGCGTTGGGTGGCCGGTCGAACTCCCGGAACCGGCGCGGTTCGCGATTCGACCGCGCCTCCGGGGCCGCGACCCGGAGTGTGGGAGACGCCGACCCAGAGACGCGATTTCGAGATCGCATGCGCGATCGTTCGCGTCACTTCGCGTCACTTCGCGTCGACGCGGGCGATCGGGTTCGACCCATCGCGCAGCGCCGCGGACGCGGTGGGCCACGCGGGGTCGGACGGGTCGAGCGCGGTGCGCAGGTACGCCCACGTCAGCTGCGCCACGGTCTCGACGCGCGCCGGGCTCTCGTCGGTCGTCTCCGCCGCGTCGTAGCCGGAGATCCCGCCGAGGATGTGCTCTCCCCCGAAGATCGTGAGCAGTTCCTTGGGGCTGGGACTGAGCGTGTATGCGCCGGCCCGATACGCCGCCTGGTCGGAGAACATCGGATTGACGTCCCTGTCGCCGACGACGACGAGCGCCGGCGCGGTCATCGCGGAGAAGTCGAGCGTGCGCAGGATCGGATAGCGGTCCCGCGCGGCGCCGGTGAGGTACGTCGGGTCGCCCGGCCCCGCGATGATCACGCCGGCTGTGATCCGCGGGTCGCGCAGATCGACCACGGTGCCTTCGGCGTCGGTGACGCGCTCACCGAGCAGCATCCCCGCCGTCATGCCGCCGAGCGAGTGGCCCGCCACGGCGACACGAGTCCGGTCCATCCGACCGCGCAGCCCCGGCAGGGCGCCCTCGACCGCATCGAGCGTATCTAGGATGCGCGACATGTCCTCAGCGCGGGAGCGCCAGAACAGCGCGCCCTCGGGTCCGTTCGGGTCGACGACGCCGCGCAGGGTTGCGGACGACAGGTGCGTCGGCTGGATGACGACGAAGCCGCGCGCCGCCCAGTAGCTCGCGAGCGGACCGTACCCGTTCAGCGACGAGAGATTGTTCGACGAACCGTGCCCGTGTGACAGGAGGACGATCGGGAGATCGCTGCCGGTCACCGGCGCGGACACGCGCACCTGCAGCGCGACGGCGCGCCCCGGCGCAGGCAGCGTGATCGGGGCGACGGAAACGACAGGCACCGGCGCGACGGACGGGGTCGTGCCGAGGGGCGAGACGGACGTGGACATGAGAGGCTCCTCCGGAGGTTGGGATCGCTCGGTGCGCATCGCCGATTGGCGGTGCGTCGGACGGGTGAACCATACCGGCTTGAGCCTGGACGGCATATAATGTGTAGTCCACACTTCATGCTCGAGAGTCCAGAGATGGTCGATCCACTCGCCGAGGTCGTCACGCTGCTCCGTCCGAGCGCCCCGTTCGCGAAGGTGGTTACCGCTGCCGGGCGGTGGATGGCGCGCCGCTCAGAGACAGGCCGGCCGTTCTTCTGCGCGGTCGTCGCGGGCGCGACCCGCCTGACAGTCGAGGGGCGCGAGCCCATGGTGCTGGAGCAGGGCGACTTCGTCCTCGTGCCCGCCGCCTTCGACTTCACGGTGTCGAGCCTCGAGCCGCCGGCGGCGGGCGAGGAAACGCCGTTCGTATTCCGCCCCGACGGCGAGATCCGACACGGCGACCCGGATGCGTCACCGGACGTGCGAATGCTCGTCGGCTACTGTGTCTTCGCGTCCCCGGACGCACGGCTGCTGGTGTCGCTCCTGCCGGAGCTCACGCACGTGCGCGGCGAGCCGACGCTCACCACGCTGGTGTCGCTCGTCCATGCGGAGTTCCGCGCCAGGCGTCCGGCGCGCGACGTCGTGCTCGCCCGCCTGCTGGACGTGCTGCTGATCGAGGCGCTTCGCTCGGCGCCGGGACACGCGGCCTCGCCCGGCCTGGTTCGCGGCCTCGCCGACGAGCGGCTGGCCGTGGCGATCCGGCGGATGCACGGGCAGCCGGCCGCATCCTGGACCGTCGCGGCGCTGGCGCGGGAGGCGGCGATGTCCCGGTCGGCGTTCTTCGACCGGTTCAGCGCGCTCGTGGGCGTCACGCCGATGGCGTATCTGCTCGGGTGGCGGATGGCGCTCGCCAAGCGCCTGCTGCGCGAGGATGGTGCGACGGTGTCCGACGTCGCCGGGCGCGTCGGGTACGGCTCGGCCAGCGCGTTCAGCGTCGCCTTCACCCGCCACGTCGGCCAGCCACCCGCGCACTTCGCGCGCCGCGATCGGCCGGTAGTGGCGCCGAACGTCTCGGAAGGTGTTCCGATGGAACGAGAAGCTCTCGTCGCCGCTCCGTGAAGATGCGTTTCGTCGCGGGCCCGGCATCGACCGGAAGGATGCGCGGACGCTCGCGCGCGGCGTATTAGAGATGTCGCAAGAGGAATTCAGCCGCGCGTTCAAGGGGTCGCCGATGAAGCGGGCGAAGCTGCGCGGGCTCAAGCGCAATGCGGGGGGTAGTGCTGGGGAACATCGGCGGCACGGAGAACATCGTCGTCCTCACCCGGGCGCTCGATGATCCGGAGCCGTTGGTTCGCGAGCACGCAGAGTGGGCGCTGCAGCAGCTGCGGCGCCGCGAAGGCTAGCGTGGTTCGCGGCGACGATTCGCCGCGAACCACTCCGGCATCGACCGCTTCATGAACTGATCGAACATGGGGGACCGTGAAGGCACTATCGCCGTGCTGCGGGCCATATACATCCCTTTGCGAGTCAGTTCTTTCCGAACGAATCCCACCGACGTCACCTTCACGCCGAGCGCGGCCGCGATGTCGCCGGAGCGATGCGGACCAGGGCCCAATTCCGCCATCGCGCGCATCTAGTCGCTTTCCCGAGGCGTCAGTCGATCGAAGGGCACCGGAAAAGCCCCTCGCCCAACCGGCGCAAGAGCGCTGCTGGTTCGATTTCCAGCCCTTCGGTCCGCAGCAGGTCGCGGATGGCGCGTTTTACATCTGAGGACCGAAACGCAACGCCACAGTCGTATCGGGAAACGTTGGCCGCGCCGGTGACGCTCAAGAACGGTTGAGCCACCAGAAGCTGCCGTTCAGCACCGTCGCGAACGCGACCCACGCAAGGTACGGCAGCATCAGCACCGCGGCGGCGCGCGAGACGGACGCGAACAGCAGCGTGGTCGTGCCGATCAGCACGAGCAGCACGGCAATCTCGAGCAGCGCAAAAAACGGCCGTTGAATCCCGAAGAACAACCACGACCACGCAAGGTTGAACGCCAGTTGCACCGCGTAGAGAGTCAACGCCCTTCGCACCCCGGGCTCCGTGGCTCCCTGCCGCCACACGAGCCAGCTCGCCACGCCCATCATCACGTAGAGCACGGTCCATACGGGGCCAAACACCCAGGATGGCGGCGCGAAGGAGGGCCGCACCAGCGTGGGATACCACTCCTTCACTGCGCTGACGGTGAAGATGGAGCCGAATACTCCCACGAGTACCGGGAGCGCCACGGCGACGATGAGGGCGATCGCGGCGGTCATGGCCATGACCGCGCGCTGAGCATCGCCGGGCTGTCCACGACGGCCGATCGGAACGAACCCGACGTCAGGTCGACCAGCGCCCCCCCATGAATGAGATAGAGGAGAACCGCCGGCGCCCCAATCACGTCGGGCCGCATGCGGTGTCCTATATGACGTTGGTATAACCCTTTCGCGATCACGTTGAGCCAGGCCAGATCAGGTGTGAAGCACACGATCAAGCGGACGGCGTACGTCCTGAGAAACCTGAGCGTCGTCACACGGAACCCGCCTATACCAAGGCGTTCGACAAGAACATGATCGACAAGGACGTGCATCCGCTGAGAGCCGATCGAGGACCGGTGCTGGAACGCGTCGCCGACCTGTAGCCACGCCCGACCCCACGGTCGGAACGCGGCGAAGTCCAGGGACAGGCCCAACCTTGTCATGAGCTCCGCCGTGCAGGTCGTCTGGGAGAATTTCTGCAGCTACTGGGCCATCGAGGCGATGGTCAGTGCCGATCATCGAGCAGCGCAAGACGCTGGACGGCTAGAAGTTGGACAGCTACATCGACGAGAATACGGTCTGCGTCGTGGCCATCCTCGGCCTGACCTGTACGAGGATGTACGACTCCTGCCCGAGGAACTCATCCTCCAAGTCAGCTTGGCCCTAAAGAGCGGAATTTTCGACCGGTGCGGCCCTCGGATCTTCGGACCACGATCATCCCCCGCGCGTCTCATCCGGCATCGAATTCGGCTCGCCGTGCCAGCGCTTCAGTCAACGCCCGCGGGACTCGGCGTCTCCGCGCGATCGGTTGCTCGCGACGAGGCGGCAACCAACGGCAGAACGATTCGCCGTTCGATTCCGATGGCATCGAGAAATGCCTCGTCATGACTCACCACGAGCAACGCACCATCGTACTCGCGCAGTGCGCTTTCCATCGCCGCGATGGCATCCAGATCGAGATGGTTCGTGGGCTCGTCGAGCACCAGGAGCGACGGAGGGCGCTCGCCGCCGAGTACGCAGGCGAGCGACGCGCGGAGCCGCTCCCCACCGCTGAGCGTGCCTACCGGCTGTAGGGCCGCATCGTGCGAAAACAGGAACCGCGCGAGCGCATATCGCGTCGTCGTTTCGTCCATGCGCGGATGAAAGACCCGGAAGTTCTCCAGCACCGAACGGTCCGGGTCGAGGCGCGCTCCGTTCTGATCGAGAAAGGCAATCTCCTCCGCGGGGAGTCGGCGAACCGTTCCCTCGTCCGGCACGAGCTCACCGATCGCGACGCGCAACAACGTCGTCTTGCCGCTGCCGTTCGGTCCCGCGATCGCGACTCGCTCCGGGCCTTTGACCTCGAGCGAGATACCGTCGAGCACCGGCGTCGCCGCACCATCGAAGCGCACGACGACATCGTGCATCTCGAGCACCACTCGACCGGCAGGCAGATGGGTCGGCGCCACCTGCAGACGAGGATCGTCTCGCTCCTCGACCAGCTGACGCGCCGCCGCGACGCGCGCGCGGCGCTCGTCCACCTCGCGCTCCGAGACGGCGTCGATTCTCGCACTCGTCGCTTCGGCCTTCGCGCCACGCGCATTCAGTAGAATTCTCGGAAGGTTCGCCGTCGCGCGCTGACGGCGGCCGCGCGCTTCGCGCTTCGCTTGCCGCTCCCGCACGTCGCGCGCCTTCTGCTCCGCGCCACGAAGCGCCGCACGCGCGCTCTCGAGCTCGCGCTCGGCGGCGGCTCGCTCCACCTCCCGCTGCGCGAGATAGTCGTCGTAGTTGCCGCCGTAGACGCGCGCCCCCGTGGACGACAGCTCGACGATGCGATCCATCCGCCGCAGCAGCTCGCGGTCGTGGCTCACGCAGACGATGCCGCCGGACCAGCCGGCGACGAACTCGTACAGCGCCTCACGGCTGGTCGCATCGAGGTTGTTCGTGGGCTCGTCGAGCAGCAGGATGTCGGGCCGACCGAGCGTAAGGCCGGCGAGCGCCGCGCGCGTCAACTCGCCGCCGCTCAGTGTCTCCGCGGCGCGATCGAGCGTGACGTGCCCGAGGCCCAACTTCGCGAGCACTGCGGCCGAGCGATCCCGGATGTCCCAGTCGTCGCCGACGCATTCGAGATCTTCGACGGTCCCCTGACCGTCCTCGAGGCGACCGAGTGCCGTGAGCTGCGCGTCGATACCGAGAACTTCCGACAGACGCGCGCCGGCTCGTGGCCGGATGTCCTGCGGCAACGCAGCCACGACCGCCGCGCGATGCACCGAACCGGCGGTCGGCGTCAGCTCCCCCGCCAGAAGGCGGAGCAGCGTCGTCTTGCCGGATCCGTTCGGGCCGATCAGGCCGGCGCGGTCCCCGCCGAACGAGAGGTTTAGATCGTGAAAGAGGGCGCGGCCGTCAGGCAGCGCGTAGGCGAGATTCGTTGCGACGATGTGCGCGTCGCTCGCGTGAGTTATCGATGACATGCGGATGTACTCCAATCCTGTCGGTTGCTGGTGTGTGAGCTCCGATCAGGTTGATCCGCATGTCGCCTCGTCCGTCGAGTCCAGTCCGCCGTCCGGTCCGCTCCGTTCACACTGGAGCGCCGGTGGTGAAATTCAGGCTAGTTGTGCGGTTCGGCCAGGTCAAGCGCGCTCAGCGCCTCCGCCTCGTCGAGTCGACCGCTCCATTTCGCAGGTAGTCGTACCGCTCGGCGAGAAAGCGCCGATGGTCGTCGGTGAGGTCGATCCAACATTCCATCTGCGCGATCGGCGCCAGCGTCCCGCCCGAGAACGCCACGCGAATCGCGTCGCACTCGAGCTTGCGATACGCCTCCCAGCTCGTGCGCGCCTGCTTCATCAGCACCGCGACGGAATCGCCCATGAACACGTAGATGGAATCTTCGAGCACGGCGAGCTGACGATCGGCATCGTGAACGTCGCGCGTCAGCGCCTGACTCATCTCGTACGTGGTCATCGCCGAGTCCATCCCGGGGCGCCCGCCCGACGTGGCGCCGCTCGACGATTCTCGATCGCGCGTCGAACACGCGGCGACCGCTACGAGAGCGAGCGCGATTGTCTGCAGTGGTCGAACGAGCATCGCAGTCCCACGACGCGCAAGGTTTGCACTCCCTTCGCGAGAAGCCGGCGTGCCGCTCGCGACCAGTCCGACGCCGGCGGTCCCGCGGACACGCTCCCTTCCGGCGCGTTGTAGAGCGCAACTTCCTCACCGCGGCGACGCAGTAGTCCGCGCAACGTGATGCGCTCTCCCGTGCGTTGGTTGCGCCCCCGGACGAACTCGCGCATCCGCGCAATGACGCCCTTGTGATCGCCCACATTCAACTCGGGGAGCACGGATCGCGAGAAGTTGCCCTGCCCCACGTTGTAGATGAAGCTCCCCAGCGCATCGATCTGATTCTGCGTGAGCGGCACCTTGATGCGCTCGAGCGCCGGATTCACGATCCGCGCGACGTCCCTCTCGAACAGCTCCCGAGCCTGTGCTTCCGTTATCCCACCGGGAAACGATTCTTCCGGACGCAGCATGTGCCCATAGCCGATCGTCCTGTTGCCGACTCCGTCATCGTAAGTTTTCGAGACGAACGCTTCGTGGCCGCGAATCCGCTCGAGACCGCGGGGGCTCATACGATATTCTCCGGGACGCGCGGCCACGGCGGGCGTGCTGTCACGAACGGGTCCCGACGTTTTCCTCGGCTCGTTCGACGACGGCCCTCGCGTGCACGACGTCGCCGCGCCGACCATGGGTACGATCAGCGGGACGAGGAGATTGGAAACAGTGTTCCTGAACGTCATCGATCGGTCGGGTGCAAACGAGATGCCCGCCGCCTGGCAGTGAGATGAGCGACCGCTACGTTGGCCGCATCGCCCCGACGCCTACCGGCGACATGCACGTCGGTCACGCCCGGACGTTCGTCGAGGCATATCGACGCGCCGAGGCTGCCGGCGGATCCGTGGTGCTGCGCATCGAGGATCTCGATCCGCTCCGCTGCCGCGACGAATGGACGGCGCGCGCCATCGACGACCTCGCATGGCTCGGCATCCGCTGGACCGGCGAGCCGATCTACCAGTCGCGCCGCCGTGCGATTTACGACGGAGTCTGGCAGCGTCTCCGCGACGCCGGCTTCGTCTACCCTTCGACGGTGTCACGCCGCGAACTGCGCGACGCCGCCCACGCCCCACACGAAGAGGAAGAGGGGGCAGAGCCCGTGTTCCCCGCCGAGCTCCGTCCGCCGATCGAAGCGGGGCGCGACGCCCGATCGCCGGCGGGCACCGTCTGGCGCTTTCGCGTTCCCGACGGCGAAGTCATTCGCTTCACCGACGCGTGCCGCGGCGACCAGGCCTTCACGGCCGGCGTCGACTTCGGCGATTTCATCGTGTGGCGCAAGGACGACGTGCCCGCCTACGAGCTCGCGGTGGTGGCCGACGATATCGACATGGGGATCACCGAGGTCGTCCGCGGCGAGGATCTGCTCCGTTCCACGGCGCGACAACTGCTTGTCTACCGAGCGCTCGACGCCGCGCCGCCGGTCTGGTGTCACCTGCCGCTCGTGCGCGATCGAGAGGGGCGGCGGCTCGCCAAGCGACACCAGGCCCTTTCGATTCGCGAGTTGCGCGCGCGCGGGCTTTCACCCGGGGACGTTCTGGCGATCGCGTCCAGCCCCGACCTCGCGGGGGAGAACGGCTGACCGTCGGCGCGGTCGCGCATTGCGCCGGTGAGCACATTTCCGTCGAACGAGCGCCGTACGCCGCAACCGCACTTCCGCACCACATCACGGATATGACTTCGATTCTAGAGCTCGGCCTGGACACATTCGGCGACGTCACCCGCGGCGCCGACGGGAACTACGTCTCGCAGGCGACGGCCATCCGTCAGGTGATCGACGAGGCGGTGCTCGCCGACGAGGTAGGCGTGGATTTCATCGGCGTCGGGGAGCATCATCGAGAGGATTTCGCGATCTCCGCGCCCGAGGTCGTGCTCGCCGCCATCGCCGGCCGCACGAAGCGAATCCGCCTCGGATCGGCGGTGACCGTGCTGAGCTCCGACGATCCGGTGCGCGTGTTTCAGCGCTTCTCGACGCTCGACGCGGCGTCGAACGGGCGAGCGGAAGTCATCCTCGGCCGCGGATCGTTCACGGAATCCTTTCCACTGTTCGGCTATCCCCTGTCGCAATACGAGCCGCTGTTCGAGGAGAAGCTCGACCTCTTCGCGACGCTGCTCGAGCACGACCGCTCGGGCGAGCCGGTGAGCTGGAAGGGATCGCTTCGCCCGTCGATCGACAACAAGCGGATCTTTCCCACCACCGAGAACGGGCTCAAGGTGTGGATCGGCGTCGGCGGCAGTCCGGAGTCCGTCGTGCGCGCGGCGCGGTACCGCTTTCCGCTCATGCTCGCGATCATCGGCGGCGACCCTCGGCGCTTTCGTTCGTACGTCACACTGTACAAGCAGGCGCTCGCGCAGATGAGCTCACCGGTCCTTCCCGTGGGCGTTCACTCGCCGGGGCACATCGCGGACACCGACGAGCAGGCGCGGGAAGAGATGTGGCCGGCGTTCAAGGAGATGTTCGGCCGCATCGGCGCGGAACGTGGCTGGGCCCCGATGACGCGCGAGCACTTCGACCAGGAAGTCGCGCACGGCTCGCTCTACGTCGGCGCGCCGGAGACCGTCGCCCGGAAGATCGCCGCGACGGTGCGGGTACTCGAGGCCGACCGGTTCGACCTCAAGTACAGCGCCGGTCCGCTCGCCCATGAGAAGATGATGCACAGCATCGAGCTGTATGGCCGCGTCGTGATCCCGCGCGTGCGCGAACTGCTGCGGGAGAGCGCGCCGGCGGCGTGAGCCAGCCCGCCGGCGCGGAGCATCGGTCTACCGGTAGACGGTGCTCATGTCGGGATAGCGATCGCCGGCGACGGCGCCGACGGGAAACGCCGCGTCGATCTGGTTCAGCTCTTCCGGCGTGAGCTCGATCGTCGCCGCGGCCGCATTGTCCTCGAGATAGCGCACCCGCTTCGTGCCCGGGATCGGGACGATGTCATCGCCGCGCGACAGGACCCACGCGAGCGCCACCTGCGACGCGGTCACGCCCTTGGTCGCCGCGACGGATTCCACGGCGCGCACGAGATCCAGATTCTTCGCGAAGTTCTCGCCCTGAAAGCGCGGATTGCGGCGGCGGAAGTCGTCCGCTGGGAGATCGTCGAACGTCTTGATCGCGCCGGTGAGGAAGCCGCGCCCCAAAGGGCTGTACGCGACGAAGCCCACGCCGAGCGCGCGTACGGTCTCGAGCACGCCATTCTCCTCGACGTCTCTCGTCCAGAGCGAATACTCCGACTGCAGCGCGCTGATCGGGTGCACCGCGTTCGCCCGGCGAATGGTCTCGGGCGCGGCCTCCGACAGCCCGAGGTAGCGGACCTTGCCCGCGGACACCAGCTCCGCCATCGCACCGACCGTCTCCTCGATCGGCACTTTCGTGTCGACGCGATGCTGGTAGTACAGATCGATGTGATCGACGCCGAGGCGTCGCAGCGAGGCGTCGCACGCCGCGCGAACGTATTCCGGATCGCCGCGAATGCCGAGGAACTCCCCGCGCTCGCCGCGCACGTTGCCGAACTTCGTCGCGAGCACGACGCGCTCGCGCCGGTCGCGAATCGCCCGCCCGACGAGTTCTTCGTTGGTGAACGGGCCGTACATGTCCGCGGTGTCGAGGAAGTCGACGCCCAGCTCGATCGCGCGATGGATCGTGGCGATGGACTCACCCTCGTCGCCCGGGCCATAGAACTCGCTCATCCCCATGCACCCGAGTCCGAGCGCCGACACTTCCAACCCCTGTGTTCCCAGTTTCCGTCGTTGCATGTGCACTCACTCCTGTCGTGGCCTCGGCAGATTGCCGGACTCGAAACGTGTGGCGATCGGGAAGCACGTGGTGGACAAGCCGGACTCGGCGGCGTATCGTTTGACTTTGTCAACCATTGGTCCTGGCCCTTTCCCGGATGCGATCATGCACTATCTGCTCATGTACGACTTCGTTCCCGACTATCTCGAGCGGCGCACCCAGTTTCGCGACGTCCACCTCGGGATGGCGTGGGAAGCCAACGCGCGGGGCGAGCTGGTGTTGGCCGGCGCGTTCTCCGATCCGGTCGACGGCGCGGTTCTGATCTTCGATGCCCCGTCGAAGGAGGTGGTCGAGGAGTTCGCCCGCACGGATCCGTACGTCACGAACGGCCTCGTCACGTCGTGGCGGGTGCGGCCGTGGACGACGGTCGTCGGGCCGCTCGCCAAGTCGCCGGTACGTCCCGCGACCTGACGGTTCGCCGGCGACGGCTCGCGTAGATTGGAGCGATGCGAGTCGTCGCCGGAAAGTTTGCTGGTCGGAACCTCACGTCGCCCGACGCACGCGTGCGGCCGACGGCGGAGCACGTGCGGTCGGCGCTGCTCGATCTCCTCGCGGCCGACGTGAAGGACGCCCGCGTGCTCGATCTGTTCGCCGGCACCGGCGCGCTCGGCATCGAGGCGATCTCGCGCGGAGCGCGCAGCGCGGACTTCGTCGAATTTCGGCCGGGCAGCCTGCACGCGCTGCGCGCCAACGTCGCGGCGCTGCGACTTCGAGACTCGACGCGGATCTTCAAGCGCGACGCCCTGCCCTTCGCCGGCGCCCTTTCGGCGGACAGCTACGACCTCGCATTCGCGGATCCGCCGTATGAATCGCGCATGCTCGACCGGCTGATCGAGAGCTGGCAGGCGCGTGGGTTCTCGCGGATCCTCGCCGTCGAGCATGCCCGGAGCCACGAGTTGCCTCGCGGCAGCGTCCATCGCGTGTTCGACGACACCGCGATCACCATCTATCGCCGCTGACTCCGAGCGCTGGATTGCGGTTTGCGAGGCCGGGCAATCGTGCTTCCCCGACGCGATAAGCTTCGCTGAGTCCGATTCGACCCATCATCCCGAGGCCACCGTGCGCGCAACCGACAACGAGATCTCACAGCTCAACGAGCTTCGCCACGGACTCCTCGCGCTTCACAAGACGCTCCTCGACCGCCAACGGCTGTGGTACGAGAAGGAGAACGGCCGGCTGGAGAGTGGCGGCCAGATGCTGCAGATGCTCGCGTTCGACCCCGCCTTCGCGTGGCTTCGCGTGCTGTCCGCCTTCATCGTGCAGATCGACGAGCGCCTCGAGGACAAGGAGTCGCCGCTCACGTCCGAGGGCGCGCAGGCGCTGCTCGACGAGGCCCGCGGCGTGATCGTCGGCGCGGATGGGGGCGACGACTACCAGCGGGCGTACACGCGCGCGCTGCAGGAAAGCCCCGACGCGGTGATCGCGCAGTCTCGTCTGGCGCGTCTGCTCGGCCGGTAGGCTCGCGCGGCTCACGTGAGCCGCGCGATTCCTGCCGGCTATCGGGCGATCGTGACCTCGGCGCGCATCCACGGATGGATGCAGCATTGATAGTGAGCCACGCCGGCCGCCGGCGCACGATCAGTCGCGTAGAGCGCGCCAGGTTGGATGAAGTCCTCGCTCTCGAGCGCCAGGCATTCGGGAGCGACGACCAGCGTGCCGGATGCCGCGTTCAACGCCGAATCGATCCCGCCGCCGTAGTTCGCGACCTGCGTGAACGTGTGCTGTTCGCCGCCGCGGTTCGTCACCTGGACGATGCCTCGCACGGTGATCTGGAGGGTCGCCGGCGCGAACGCCCACTTCGTCACCCGTCCGGTGGCGGCGAGCTCGTTGGCGAACGCATCGAACGTCGTCGCTCCGGCCTTCTGGCACGTGCCCGCGCCCAGCGCGGCGTTGAACGACACCGAATCGCAATCGTCGACCGCCTGGACCGCGGCGCTCGTGACCGGAATTACGGTATTGTCATCTTCACAGAACGTGAGCGCCAGCGGCAGCGCGAGCACCGCGAGCGGTAGTAGCCGACGCATCGGAACTGCTCCTGTTGAGAACACCTGATGGCGACGACGGGCAAGAACCGCGCGCATGCCCAATCGGTGTCTTCGAGGAACAGCTCCGGCGCGGCGCCGGCACAGGGATGCGAGAAATCTTATTGCGCGATTGCGGCCTGCGTCACGCGCCCGGATCGTCGATTGGACGAAGGTTCGATTCGATCTCGGCACGGCGCGGCTCGAGCGCCGGCGGAAGCGACAGTCGCGACGGATCGATCGGGCCGTCGACCTCGAAGCCAGGGCCGCTGGTCGCCAGCTCGTACAGGATGTGATTCGGCTCGCGCACGTAGAGCGACGTGAAGTAGTGCCGGTCGACGATCCCACTGTTGTGATAGCCACGCGCCGAGATGCGCTCCTCCCACTCGGCCATCGACTGCCCCTCGGGCACCTGCAACGCCAGGTGGTGCACGCCGCCCGAGCCGTAGCGGGCGGACGGCAGATCGTCGCGAGCGATCACGTGATGCTCCGCGTCGCCGATCCGATAGACGTGCACGCTGTACCGCGGCGCGTCGGCTACCGGGTAGGTGTGATCGGGCTCGGCGCCGATGGCGTCGCGAAGAAACCGATCGGTCGGCTCGAGATCGGGAACGGTCGTGACGACGTAGCCGAGGCCGCGAATCTGATGCTCCGGCGGCACCGGGCTCTCCGTCCACGGAAACGCGTCGCCGGCACCGCCGTCGTCGATCAACGACAGTGCCGTGCCCACGGGATCGTCCACATCCAGCACCGCCCGGCCGTCCCGCTCGTAGATCTGGCCGTGCGGCACCCCGAGCGCCGTGAAGCGCTCGTCCCAGTAGGCGAGACTGCGTTCGCCATTCACCCGAAACGTGGTCATGGAAATCGCGTTGTTGCCGCGACGCTCGGCGGCCGCGTGCGGCAGGTCGAACACCGTCATCTCGGAGCCCGGCTTTCCGGCGCCGTCGGCGAAGAAGAGATGATACATCGACGTGTCGTCCTGATTGACCGTCGTGATCGCCGGCCGCATCCCGAGCACGCGGGTATAGAAGTCGCGCGATCGACCGATGTGAGCGCTCAGACTGCTCACGTGATGCATTCCTTTCAGCGTGAGAGCCATGTGCGCACCGCCGTCAGTTCGTCGTTCGTGATGGTATGGCCGCCGTCGTGCTCGAAGAGCGTGACGTCGGCTCCGCTTGCCTTCAACAACTCACCGAGCCGCTCCGCCTGAGCGATCGGGATGATCGCATCGCGACGCCCCGCGCCGATGAAAACGCCCGTCCCGGTCAGAGCCGGATTGGTCTCGGGCTCGAACGGGAGCATTGGACTGAGAAGCACGGCGCGCTGCAGCGCGCCGGGATGACGCAGCAGGACGCTCGCGGCGATGTTGGCGCCGTTCGAGAACCCGACCGCCACGAGCTTCGCCGAATCGATTCCGTACTGCTCGGCGGCCCGTCCGATGAAGAGCGTGAGCTCGTCCGTGCGGCGCGCCAGATCGTCGAGATCCAGCACACCCTCCGCGAGCCTCCGGAAGAAGCGCGGCATTCCGTTTTCGAGGACGTTGCCGCGCGGGCTGAGTACCGCCGCGCCGGGGCGGAGGGCCCTGGCGAGCGGAATGAGATCGTGTTCGTCGCCGCCGGTGCCGTGGAGCATCAGTAGGACGATGTCGTCCGTGCCGTTGCCGGGGACGAACTGGTGTACGTGGCCAAGATGAGTCGCGGACATGAGAGAATCCTCTCGAGCGCGCCGCGTCGCGGATCGCGACGCGGCCGGCTCGATCAGTCGATCGGTTTGAGGTTGCTTACGATTTCAGCGCGGTGCGACTCGAGGAACGGCGGCAGCACGATCTTCTCGCCCAGCGTCGCTTCGGGCTCGTCCACCGCGAAGCCCGGCCCGTCCGAGGCGATCTCGAACAGAATGCCGTTGGGCTCGCGGAAGTAGAGGCTCCGGAACCAGTAGCGATCGACCTTGCCGCTGTTGCGCACGCCCATCGTGTTGAGACGGTCCGCCCATGCGTCGTAATCCGCGTCGGGGGTACGGAACGCGACGTGATGCACGCCACCGGCGCCCGGCTGGGTGACCGGAAGATCCGGCTGAACCGCAATGTGGAGCTCCGCATGCGCGCCGCCCTCGGCCATCTCGTAGACGTGAACCGTGTGATTCGCATTGTCGGGATGCGCATACTCGCGCACCGGCCGCAGGTTCATCACGTCGCGCAGGATGCGATCGGTCGGAGCCAGTTGCGGAACGCTGAGCACCATCGGGCCCAGGCCGCGGATCTGTCGCTCCGCGGCGACGGGACTCCTGTCCCAGGGGTACGCGGTGCCCTCGCCCTTGTCGTCCACGAGCGAGAGACGCTGGCCCTCGGGGTCCTCGAAGTCCACGACCAGCCGGCCGTCGCGTTCGACGACTTCGCTCGCCGCCACGCCCTGCTCGCGGAGCGTCTTCGACCACCACTCGAGCGCGTCCAGGCCGTCGACGCGAAGGCCCGTGCGAATGATCGAACGCGTTCCACGCCGCTCCGGAGCGACCGGCCAGTCGAAGAACGTCAGATCCGTGCCCGGTGTCCCCTTGGCGTCGGCATAGAACAGGTGATACGCGCTGACGTCGTCCTGGTTGACCGAGCGCTTCACGAGCCGCATGCCGAGCGTTCTGGTATAGAAGAGGTGATTGTCGCGAATCCTCGCCGACACCGCCGTGAGATGATGGATGCCAAGGAGCTTCATTCTTCCTCCGATGCGTCGCCGTCGAGCCCAGTGCCCAGCTTGCGAAGCAGATTGACGAGTGTGGTGCGCTCGGTTCCGGTGAGGATCGAGGCAATGGCGTCGAGGTCCTTCTCGTGTCGCGCGTACGCCGGCTCGATGAGCTTGCGTCCGGCCGCGGTCAGCTCGACGACTCTGACCCGGCGGTCATTCGGATCCTCCGCCCGGCGCACACACCCTCGTGCGACGAGGCGGTCCACCGCCGTGGTGATCGATCCGCTGGTGAGCAGGAGCTTCCGCCCAATCGTGTTCACGGGCATGGGCCCCTTGTGCAGCAGCGCCTCGAGGATCGCGAAATCGGTGGCGCCGAGCCCGGTCTCCGCGATGCTGCGGAACGCGTGTTCGCTCACGGTCCGCGCCGCTCGCGAGAGGACGAGCCAGGTGTGAATGCCGGTCGGTGCTTTCGCCATGGGAAGTAACTTAGCGTCAAGTATCTTGATGTCAAGATAGTATCGGACAGCGAGCTCGATCGCGGCTCGTGGCCCGGGTGATGCCATTACTCGAATGCGGGGAGGGCATTTCGTACGCCGATGTGCGGGGAGTGTTACAAGATGCTTCGCGTGTTGCTCGCGTCGCGGCCCATCCGCTCGAACTGGGCCGTGAGCACGACGTTCAGCACCATTACCCATGGTGCCCTGATCGCGGTCGCCGTCGTTACGACCGATCGAGTCCCGACCTCCGTTCGCGAGGAGCGCGCCGCCGAGCGCTACGAGCGAATCACTTTCATCGAGCCGGCACGCCTCGAGGAAGCGCGCCGCAAGGACAGAGAAGCCGAGCGCGCCAAGCGTGCCGAGCGCGAGGCGGCCAAACGCGCGGCTGCCGCGGCCGAGCGTGAGGCCAGGGCGCTCGACGCATTGCGCGCCGTTGCCAATCAGTTGGTCGAGGTGCCCGACCTCGTCGCCGCCCCCGACCTCACCGCGGTCACCGATGCCTGGCGCACCGCGCCGGACGGCCTGCCAGCGCCCACCGCGCCGCTCGCCGCCACGATCAACGCGAAGTCCGGCTTCGTCGGCCCGACCAACGGCATCTATGAAGCCGAGATGGTCGAACGCGCGGTGCAACCGCGCCCGGGCAATCCCAAGCCGCGTTATCCGAGTGCGTTGGTCAGCGCGGGAGTCGAAGGCTCGTTCGTCGTCCGCTTCGTCGTCGACACCACCGGCGGCGTGCCCGAGGACAAGATCGAGTTTCCGTCCACGATGCACCGACTGTTCGTGAGTGCCGTGCGCACGGCGCTGCTCAAGTCGCACTACATGCCGGCAATGCTCGCCGGACACGTCGTGTCGCAGCAGGTCGTTCAGGAATTCCGGTTCGAGATTCGTCAGCGCTAGTCCGCGCTGCATTGCGATGCCCGGCACGCGTCGGTAGCGTTGACAGCCGTCGCCAGCCCATCGCCCAATGACCAACGCACCACCGCTCCGCTGGGGAATCCTCGGCGCGGCGAACATCGCGACGGAGAAGGTGATTCCGTCGATGCTGACCACCGACCGCGCGCGCGTCGTCGCGATCGCCTCGCGCGATCTCGAGAAGGCGCGCGCCGCGGCCGGCCGGCTCGGTATCCCGCACGCGTATGGATCGTACGAGGAATTGCTCGCCGATCCGAACATCGACGCTATCTACAATCCCCTGCCCAACCACCTGCACGTGCCGTGGTCGATCCGAGCGGCCGACGCGGGGAAGCACGTGCTGTGCGAGAAGCCGATCGCCCTTCACGCCGACGAGGCACGCGCGCTGATCGGCGCTCGCGATCGCAACGGCGTGACGATCGCCGAGGCGTTCATGGTGCGGACGCATCCGCAGTGGCTGAAGGTGCGGGAGCTCGTGCGCGGCGACGCGATCGGACCGCTGCGCCTCATCAGCGGCCACTTCAGCTACTTTCGCCGCGACCCGAGCGACGTCCGCAGCCGAGCGGAGTACGGCGGAGGCGCGTTGCTCGACATCGGCTGCTATCCGATCACCCTCAGCCGGTGGATCTTCGACGCCGAGCCGACCGGCGCCGTCGCCACCGTCGAGCGCGATCCGGACTTCGGAGTCGATCGGCTCGTCTCGGCGCTCCTCCGGTTCGACGCGGGCCAGGCGCTTTTCTCGTGCGGCGGCCAGCTCGTCCCGTTCCAACGCATGACACTCTACGGCGAGCGCGGACGCATCGAGGTCGAGATACCGTTCAACGCGCCGCCCAACCGGGCGTGTCGGGTTCTCGTCGACCATGGGACACGGTTGGCGGGGGCAAGCGCCGAAGTCATCGAGCTTCCGGCCGCGGATCAGTATCGCCTGCAGACGGAGTGCTTCGCCGACGCGGTCGCCGGCGTCGCCGACGTGCCGGTGAGCGTGGAGGACGCGGTCGCCAACATGGCCGTGATCGACGCCCTCTTTCGTTCGAGCGAGTCGGGGCGCTGGGAAGCGCCGTGAATCGACGAGCGGTCGCCCCCTCGTCGATTCACGGCCGTTACGGGTTCATCGGACGCGTCGCGCGCGGCATCATCGCATCCATCATCGCCGCGTTGTAGGCAAACGTGGCGAAGATGATTGCCGCTTCCTTGATGTCGTCCGGTTTCATGCGCTCCATGGTGTCCATGTTGGTGTGATGGATGCGCACGTCGTAGTCGCTGAACTCCTGCACCGGATTGAAGCCCGGCACTCCTTCGGCGATGAAGCTCAGATGGTCGGTGTTGCCGATCCCGGCAACCACGTTCTTCCGAGCACCGAGGTCCCTGAACGGCTCGAGCCACGCGTCGAAGAGCTGCTTCGCGGCGGCGTTGCCCTCGGTGTAGAACCCGTACACCGGTCCATAGCCCGGGTCGATGTTGAAGTAGACGGAGAACTTTTCGCGCGCCGCGCGGTTCTCGTCGCCGGCGAGGTGCTGCGCGACCCAGGCCTTCGATCCGAAGAGTCCCTCCTCCTCGCCGCCCCAGAGCGCGAAGCGAATCGTCCGGCGCGGCGCGGCTCCGACCGCCTTGAGAATCCGCGCCGCCTCGAGAATGGTCGCGGCGCCGTCGGCATTGTCCATTGCGCCGGTGGCGCCGTGCCAGGAATCGAGATGGCCGCCGAGCATCACGACTTCGTCCTCGAGCCGCGGATCGGTGCCGGGGATCTCGGCGATGACGTTGTAGCCGCTGGTGTCGCGGGTGAAGTACCGGGTCTGGATGTTGACCCGCACCTTGACCGGCACGTCGTGTTGTAGAAGCCGAATGATGTTGTTGTAATCTTCTCCGGCCACGACAATCGTCGGCACCGCGTTCGCGCCGGCGTCGCGCGTCTGAAGAAAGAGCGTGCCGTGCTCGCCACGGCTCGGCTTGAGCACCGCGCCGACCCCCGCGTCGTGGAGGATGCGGGCGATGCGCTGCGCTTCGCTCACGCCGCCCCGGCCACGGCCGGCCGCGGCCCCGCCGCGCCCGCCGGCCTGCGCTGGCGGATTGTAGACGTCGGCCGGCGCGTTCGGCGCGGTCGGATTGACCCGATCCTCGCGAATGAACGACGTCATCATCGGCTGCGTCATGACGATCGCGCCCTTCAGTCGCGGCCGCATCTTCTCGAGCGAGTCGGCACCGATTCCGGCGATGAACATCGGCGTGCCGACGACATCGCCATTCGTCGACGGAGACCACGCGTCCGGCAGCGACAGGATCGGGAAGTAGCGCGGCGCGGTCATCTCCGCGCTGAACTTCTGGAGCTCCCAGCCGCGGCCGAACGGCCAGCTCTCGAGATGCGAGTTCGCGAGCCCGAATGCCGTGAACCGGTCGCGCGCCCAGTTCGCGGCGCGCAGATACGCCGGGCTCGCCGTGAGGCGCGGCCCAAAAACCGTCGCGATGGTGTCGAGCATCGCGTAGGCGTGCGAGTGGTTCAGCCCTTCGTCGCGAATACGAGCGACCATCGCCGCGTTCGGCGACTGCGCCGCGAGACCGACGGGAAGGGCGAGCAGGAAAAGAGAGCGCATGAGCGTCGGGGCAGAGGCGTGACACGAGGGCGCAGCGTCGCGAGCGACGCGACTGTTCGGGCCGATAATGAACTACCGGTATCGTCCCGTTGGGAAGAGCCGGGCGCCCCACTGGCGAGGCCGAGCAAATTGCAGGAGACGGCGCACGCCCTGATCGCGCCGCGCTTCATCTTCCACGTTCGCTCCCGTGTCCTACGCCGAGTTCGTCGCTTTTCGGAAGTCGCTGCCGCGCACGCCGCCGCTCGATCGCATGGCCGTGCGGGCTCGCGGTCTGACGTTCGCCGTTTTCAGTACACCGCCTGTCTCGAGCGCGCCGCCCATCGTCTGCATCAACGGCGGCCTGCTCTACGACCACTCGATGCTCTGGCCGGCGCTGTCTCCGCTCGCGGCCCGGCGCCAGGTCATTCTCTATGATCAGCGCGGGCGCGGTGCGTCGTCCGCGCCGGCCGATCCGTCATCGGCGTCGATCGAAGACGACGCGGACGACGTCGGCGCGCTTCGCCGCGCGCTCGGCATCCGTCAGTGGGACGTGCTCGGCCATTCATGGGGCGGCGGCATCGCGATGCTCGCGACAGCCTCCGATCGCGCGGGTGTCCGCAAGCTCGTGACGGTGAATGCCGTCGGTCCGACGAGCGCGTGGATGAGCGAGCTGCGCGTCAACGTGCTCTCCCGCCTGGACGGTGAGGCGCGCGATGCGGTCGAGCGGGTGTCGGAGGACGCGCTCCACGTGCCGGACATGTCGTTGCACAGCAGCTACAATCGCGCGGTGTACCCGGCGTGGTTCGTCGACCGCGAGATGTCGGTGAAGTTCGCGCCCCCGGAGGCGCGGAGCGAAACGGGGACCGCCGTGCTCGCCCGTCTGCGGCGCGAGGGATACGATTGGCGCTCCATCATCCGCAACGTTTCGGCACCCGCGCTCGTCATTCATGGACAGGATGACGCTCTGCCGGTCGGCGTCTCCGCCGAGAATTCCGAGATCATTCCGAACGCGCGGCGCGAGATCATTCCGGGCTCGGGCCACATGCCCTTCTGGGAGGCGCCTCGGCGGTTCTTCGAGTTGGTCGAGTCGTTCCTGTTAGGCTGAAGATTGTTCGCCAGTCTCCGTGGTCCCTTCCTTCGCGTTCGGGCGCGAATACGAGTGGTTTCATCGGCATCATGCGAATCGGGTTCGTCTCTCTTTCGCTCGCTGTAGGCATACTGGTCGTCGGCGTCGCTCGCGGAGCGCGCTTCGCGCCCTTGGCGCAGCCATCGAATCGCAGCCTCGTCGCCGAAGGATCCGTCTCGCGCCATCTGCCGGCGAGTCGCATCGCCGACGGCTTCGACGTGGCCGGCACGCGCCGCGCCGTCGAAGTCGCCGAGGCGGGCACGTACATCGGTGAGATTCTCGCCGGCCGCGATTCTGCCGTCGTGCGCTGGCCCGACCGCCGCGCGAATCCGATCGCCGTCTGGATTCAGCCGCACTCGACCATCTCGAACTTCAACGGCACCTACGTCGAACAGGTACGCCAGGCATTCGAGGAATGGGATCGCCTTCAGCTCCCGGTGCACTTCACGTTCATCGCCGATTCCGCCACGGCTGACGTTCACGTCACGTGGGTCGATCGGTTCTCGGAGCCGATCAGCGGGCGCACGCGCTGGACGCGCGACGACGACTGGTCGATCGCCGACGCGAACATTCTGCTCGCACTGCACCACCACCGCGGCGCACGCCTCGACTACGACGCCATGCACGCCATGGCGCTGCACGAGGTTGGACACCTGCTCGGGCTGGACCACACGCACGACACACTGAGCGTCATGGCGCCTAAGGTCCGCGTGCGCGAGCTCTCCGACGCCGACCGCGCGACGGTGCGGCTGCTCTACGCGCTTCCCACGGGCCCGTTACAGTAGCAAGCCAGTGGCGTAAGGCGCCGCTCGGGGCAGCCGTCCCATCCATGACACGCTTCTTGCCCTGGTCATTCGCCTGATGACTCACAGCGCGAAGCCACGCAACCCGCACCGGTTCGACGTCGCAATCGTCGGAGGCGGACCGGCGGGACTCAGTGCCGCGATCTGGTCGGCACGCTATCTCCACGATGTCGTGCTCGTCGACCACGGCGATCCGCGCAATTGGGAAACCCGCGGCATCAACGGCTACCTCGGGCTGCCTGGGGTTCGCCCGCCGGACCTGCGCGCGCTCGGTCGCGACGAGTGCCGGTCGCTGGGCGTCGACCTGATCGATGCGGCCGTGCTGCGGGTCGATCGGACAGACGATCTCTTCACGCTCTATCTCGAGGGCGGCACGCGTCTCGAGGCGAAGCGCCTGCTGCTCGCGATCGGATTGCGCGACATCTGGCCCGACATCCCCGGCCTCGAGCACGCCTATGGCGCGAACGCGCACGTCTGTCCGGACTGCGACGGCTACGACGCACGCGGCAAGAAGGTCGTGGTCATCGGCAACGGGCGGCGCGCCGCGGGGATGGCGCTCAACCTCACGACGTGGACGAACGACATCATCATCTGCACGAACGGACAGTCGCCCGACTTCGAGGAACCGGAGTGCACGGAGAAGCTCGACGCGCTCAACATCCCCGTGCTCGCCGCTCCGATCTCACGCGTCTGCTGCGAGGGCCGACGCGTGACCTGCCTGATGCTCGAGGGCGGCATGCAGCTCGACTGCGACAAGGTCTTCTTCACCATCGGCCAGTATCCGGCCGACGACCTGGGCGCCCAGCTGGGCTGTGACCGTGATGACGATGGGCACATCATCGTCGACGCGCACGGTCATACCTCGATCGAGCATGTGTACGCCGCCGGCGACATCACCCCGGGGCCCCAGCTGGCGATCGTGGCGGCGGCCCAGGGGGCAGCCGCCGCGCTCTCGATGCACAAGTCGCTGGTGCCCGAGCAGCGGAGACTCACGCCGCTCGTCTCCGTCGCTACCAGGTCACCGTGATCTTCACGGGCTTGCGGTCGCGCATGACCTGAAGCGGAACGGTGCGGTCACCGATCCGGCTCACAATCACGTCCTGGAGCTGGCCGACCGTGGCCACCGACTGGCCGGCCACGGCGACGATCACGTCGCCGATTCGCAGCCCGGCCTTGAACGCGGGACTGGCATCGGGTACCTCGTTGACGAGAATCCCCTTCTCGAGCTTCAGCACTCGAGCGAGATCTGCGTTCACGGGCGACACGTCGGCGCCGAAGACCGAGTGCGGTCCGATGACCGTGAAGCGCCCGGCGCGCATCACGCCGCTCGCGGCACGCTGCAGTGTGATCGCGCGTCCGCCGCTCGTTCCACTTCCGGCCGCGGCACCCCCGCCGGCACCGCGCATGGCGCCGTCGCCGCGCTCGTCGGACAGGCGCATGATCATGGTGCCCGGGATCTCCGAGAGCGGCATTCCCGGAACCCGAGTGAACTCGAGCCGCCGGCTATACACCCCGTCCGGCGCCTTGACGATGTCGAGCGAATAGTCCTTGGTCTGGCCGTCGCGGCGAATCGTCACGCCCACTTTCGTGTCCGGCACGACCAGCCGCGTGATGTTGAATTCGTGGCCGACGACGTCCGTGCCGTTGAACGCCACGAGCAGGTCTCCCGGAACGATGCCCGCCTTGTCCGCCGGAGACTCGGGATCGACGGACAGAATCGACGGATAGGCGAAGTACGTCACCCGCTCGCCGTCGCGGTCGATGGTGCGATAGGCCGGGCCCTGCGCGTTGAACCCGATCCATCCGCGCGGCGTGACGGCCGACGCGATCCCCACGCCGTCGCCCAGATTCGCGCGCAGCATGACCCGCGGGCTCACGCTCACCAGCGAATCCACGCGCCGCATCATCTCGATCCAGCCGGGCGACCCATACGGCTCGTGCTCGAAGGCGCGAAAGAGCACGGCGATCGTGTCGAACTTTCCCACGCCGAATCCGCGAACGATGATCGAGTCGCCGGCTTGGCGCTGGCGGATCGTCGCTCCGGCGGCCTGCGCGCTCGCGAGGTCGGCGGCGGTCAGTGAGATCAGGGCGGCGGCGGCGCCGCGGCGGAACAGCGAGGTCATTGGGGACGCTTCCTTCAGTAACTCATGATGCGCACGCTCGCCGGCGCGACAGCGTTGAGCTGCCGCAGGGTCGCTTCGCGCTGGCCGGCGGTCGTCAAATACGCGCCGGTGATCACCGGGTCGTTGGGCGCTTCGTTCATCGCTTCGCCAAAGACCTGACTCGCCCGATCGAGCGCCGAGAGCCGAACGCGGCGGGCCGCGGCGGCGCTCACCGGCAGTGTGTCGACCTGCTGGGCGATGAGCGCCGTGACATTCTGGTAGAGCGTCTGGTAGCGCTGCTGGGCGGCGCGCGCCTCGTCGATCGAGGCGAACTTCGGCAGCATCTCGCCGGCGTCGGGCGACGCCGCGGCAACCGGCCCTGTCTCCACGGCGGAGCCGCCGCTCGGGAAAACGGCGCCGGTGGCCGAGTACCGGCCGGCCATAGCACCAGTGACGACCAGCAGCACAGCAGCGGCAGCTTGAAGCCACGGACGCGGCACCTTACGAGCACGAAGCTCCAGACCACGCCCGCGATCGATCACACCGTCGGCGATCAGCACGGGTCGCAACGATTCCCAGGACGTGAGCGGCGGGCCGATGTGCGCCGACGCCACCGTGGCCGCCGAGGCGAGGTTCCGGAACATCTGCCACTCGCGCGTGCACGCATCGCAGCTCGCGAGGTGCCCCAGCTCCTCGGCGCTCGGAATCTCGTCGGTCAGCGCCGCCAGGCGTTCAGTAGGCAGGTGCGACATTCTTGGCATCCCGTTTCGATAATCCGACATCCGTGCCATCTGCTCCTTCTATCAAGTGCGCCAGGTACCGCCGCAGCCGCGCCCGCGCCTTGAACAACTGTGACTTCGAGCCGCCCGTCGTGATGCCAAGCTGCTCAGCGATTTCCTCGTGCGTGTAGCCTTCGACGTCGTGCAGGGTGAACACGGCCCGCGCGCCCGGCGACAGCCTGGCCGTCGCCTCCTCGATCGACTGGGCGACGAAGGAACGATCAGGATCCGGTTCGACCGACGCGCTGTCCTCGTGAACCTCGGTTTCGATGCTCGCCAGGCGCCGGGTCTTCCTCAGCGCGTTGAGCGTGCGGTTCACCGCGATGCGATGGGCCCAGGTGCCGAACTGCGAGTCCCCCCGGTAGCTGGGCAGGGCGCGGAAGATCTGAATCCAGACTTCCTGCGCGATGTCCGCCGCGAGATCCGCGTCCGCCCCGACCAGGCGACGCACGACCATGTCGATGTGCGGCGCGTGCCGAGTCCACAGGGCTCGGAGGGCGCGCTCATCGCCAGCGATCGCTTGCCGGATGGTGAGAGCTTCATTTTCCATGTGCGGTCAGTGAGTCACTCACCGTAAGGAAAGGGTTTCCACCGGGGTCGCCGTTCCGACGGAAATGGCTCGGAGCGAGACGATGTCGGCTCGGACAGTGCGACGGGACCGACCTTCGAACCGGTCGGAGTGACCGAATGGCCGATTTAGGCGAGGAACGTTGCTTTACTGCGGGTTGCTCGTCGGCGGTTCAGGAGACAATATGGGCGGAGTCGTAGGGGTTGCCATGGGGAACATTCGGCGCGAATGTGACGTATGGCACCTTGGGCGACTGGGCAAATTTCCCTGCTCCGTCGATACTCCGAAAAATCAAGGCTCGCCGCCTCTCGAGGCACCCCACTAGCTGGCGGTGCCCTGCCGGTTTTTGCGTCAACCCCGTAGGAGTAGGACGTGCTGTCACTTCTGGTCTCGCTCATGGTCGCCACTGACGTCGGCGACGGCCTTCCCGTGAAGGCCCCGACGGCTGTGGGCATGTCCGCCGAACGGCTCGCGAAGATCAACCACGTCGTCGAACGCGGCATCAGCGCTGGCGGATATCCCGGCGCATCTGTCGTCGTCGGCCGGCGGGGTGCCGCCGTTCTGGAGAAGGGTTTTGGACGTCTGAGCTGGTCCACGAGCAGTCCGGCCGTCACCGCCGAACACACCATCTATGATCTCGCGTCGCTGACGAAGGTCGTCGGCACGACGACGGCGCTGATGGTCTTGTATGACCGCGGCAAGATCGGTCTCGACGACCCCGTCTCGAAGTACATCCCCGCGTTCAGCGGCGGCGCAAAGGACCGCGTAACGATCCGCATGCTCCTCGAGCACCGATCGGGTCTCCCGGCCGGCCGCGATCTGTGGCGCCTCGCGCACAGCCCGGCCGAAGCGCGCGATGTCGTGATCTCCACGCCGCTGAAGTGCGACCCGGGCCGGTGCTACGAATACTCGGATCTCGGCGCCGACATGCTCGGCTTCGTCGTCGAGGCGGCCGCGGGCGAACCGATGGACAAGTTCCTCGCCGAGAACGTCTTCCAGCCGCTGCACATGGACGAGACGTTCTTCACGCCGGCTGACTCGCTTCGCACCCGCATCGCGCCGACTGAAGTCGCGCCGCCGCGCGGCTACCCGATTCAGGGCGAAGTGCACGACGAGAACGCCTACGCGCTGGGCGGCGTAGCCGGGCATGCCGGACTGTTCAGCACGGCCTATGACCTCGCGATCTTCGCGCAGATGATGCTGAACGGCGGGATCTACAACGACACCCGCATCATCAACGACAAGACCGTCTCGCTCTTCACCAAACGCTCTTCCGGTACACGCGCGCTCGGCTGGGATACCTGCGGCGGATCGGGAAGCTGCGGCCAGTACCTCGGTGAGGAGGCATACGGGCACACCGGCTTCACCGGCACGTCGCTCTGGATCGACCCGGACCGCGACATGTTCGTCGTACTGCTCACCAATCGCGTGTATGAGGCCAAGGCCAAGCGTCCGGCGAAAGTGATCGCCGACGTGCGCGCCGATCTGGCCGACGCGGCCGCGCTGGCCGTCCTGGATTACGGCGACGGTCCGCTCGCGATGCCCGCGAAGTTCCGCGCCGATCGCGCCGTCGACTGGAACAAGCCCGTTCGCGTCGCTCGCCCGGCCAAGAAGAAAGTCGTGCACGCGAAGGCATCTGCCAGCAAGAAGTCCACGGCGAAGGCCAAGTCCACGCCGAAGAAGTCGACCGCCAAAGCGACGACGGCAAAGAAGTCGACCACGCCCGCGAAATCGAAGACGACGGCCAGCAAGAAACCGTGAGCCGATCCTGATTTCGGGATCGACCACCCGGTTCCACGCTGAGGAGCGTCGACCGTAAGAGTCCGACGCTCCCGTTTCACGTCGAGGAGCGTCGACCGCAAGGGTCCGACGCTCCCGTTTCATGTCGAGGAGCATCGACCGTAAGGGGTCCGACGCTCCCGTTTCACGTCGAGGAGCGTCGACCGCAAGGGTCCGACGCTCCCGTTTCATGTCGAGCCGAACGCGGCACGAGGCAGATCCGTCCGATCCTTTTTTATCCGTAAGATCGGTTTCTTCAACGGCCGAAGGCCGCGCTTTGGGCGCTTTTTGCGCTTGTCCGCGCTTTCGCACGCCTTCCACGCTTTCCGCGCTTTCCGCGCTTTCCGCGCTTTCCGCGCTTTCCGCGCTTTCCGCGCTTTCCACGCTTTTCCGCCCTTCCAGAGATCGGATCAGCGTGCTTGCCCCAACGAGCGAACCAAATGACGTTTCGCTCATGGTTGACCCAAACCCCACCGACCCGCAGCCGATCCTCTCGAAGAGTGCGTCCGCGCCAGCCGACAATCCGCCGGCGCCACAAGCCCCTTCCGACCCATCGCCGAGCGACTCGGCGGCCCCGAAAGCCGAAGCATCGAATGAGCCTCCGCCGAGTGCCGATCAGGTGAAGATGGCCCTCCGGAAAGTGAAGGACCCGGAGCTCAACCTGAACATCATCGACCTCGGCCTCGTCTACGAAGTCTCGGTCGACGAAGGCGACGTCCAGATCGACATGACCCTCACCTCGCCGGGCTGCCCCGCGGGCCCGCAGATCATGGGCGACGTCGAACGAGCCGTGAAAGCAATGCCCGGCGTCGCGTCGGTGAACATCACCCTCGTGTGGGAGCCGTTCTGGACGCCGGACAAGATCGAGCCGCGCGTCAGAGCCTACATGGGGTTGTAGAAGGCCAGGAGGGGAGCGAGGCCAGTCGGCGCTCCCCGAAACTCACCGCGTGAGCAGGGCTCAGTCCCGGTAAGGGCTCTCGTCGCTCGCGACGCTCGTCTGCTTGCGATGGGGTGCGAGCGCACGCACGAAATCGGCGCCGAGTACCGAACGCTGCCAGGTGCGCAACTCCGAAACCTCGGACAGCTCGTCGAGGCTCGCCGGATTCCGTCGGGCGACCGCTTCCATCCGATCGCGAGAGCACAACACGCCTGGATCGAGGTCCAGCCTTGCCGCGACGGCGTCGCGGACACTCTTGAGCGCATTGACGCGTGTATCGAACTCGGGATCGCGATCCCACCGCCGCGCCTTGGGAAAGCGCGGCAGCGCGTTCTCCGGGACGGCGAGCCCGCGCTCGACCGCATCGAGCATCTCGCCCGCGCGCGCCTCGAGCAGGCCGCGTGGCATTCCCTTCACCGCCGCGAGCGCATCACGCGATTTCGGCTGCTTCCGCGCGATGTCCAGCAGTTGCTCGTTGCCGAGCACGCGGAACGTGGCGCGGTCGAGCTGGCGCGCGATGGCGTCGCGCCACGGAACCAGTTCGCGCAGCACGGCGAGCTCTCGGCGATTCAGGTCGCGCGCGCCCTTGATCCGGAGGAACGCGTTCGCTGGGTCCTCGTCGGGCCAACGCGTGCCCTCGAGCAACGAGAACTCCTCGCGCGCCCAGTCCCACCGTCCCGCCCTCTCCAACTCATCCTTCAGGCGGTCGCGCAGCTCGAGCAGGTGGATCGTGTCCTGCGCCGCGTAATCGAGCATGCCCTGGGTGAGAGGCCGCAGGGACCAGTCGGCACGTTGGTGCTTCTTGTCGAGCCGCACGTTGAACGACCGCTCGAGCAGCGCGGCAAGGCCGAATGCCTTGATGCCCAGAAGCTGCGCGGCGACGCGGGTGTCGAAGATGTTGCGGACGTTCCAGCCGTAGTCCTGGTGGAGCAGGCGGAGATCGTAGTCCGCGTCGTGAAAGACGACTTCGACGTTCGGATCCTCGAGGAGGCGACCGAGGCCCGCGGGTGATCCGATCGGCAGCGGATCGATGATGGCTGTTTCACTGCGGGTGGACAGCTGGAGCAGGTAGATCCGGTCGACGAACCGGTGAAAGCTTGCCCCTTCGGTATCCAGCGCGAGGATCTTGGCGTCGGCGATCGAGGTCAGGAAGTCGTCGAGGACGGCCGGTGCGTCGAGGTAGAGCGGCGTATGCACGGTGGTCAATCTAACCCGCGCTGCCCGGCACTGCGCTTGCCCCGGACCCGGAGCATGACAGACGCTCCAGAGAGCCCCCGGCCCACTCCGGCGGCAACGAAACCATCGCGCCGACACCAGCGGGGCGACGGATGGCGCAACGCCGACGTCCTGCGCGCGACGGGGCTCGTGATCGGCGTCTATCTCCTGATCCGGCTGGTCTGGGTCGCCAATCCGCTGTTCTTCACGGTGTTTCTCGGAGTGCTGTTCGGGCTCGCCGTCGCATCGGGCGTCGATCGGCTGCAGCGCTTCCGGATCCCGCGCGGACTCGGCGCGGCGATCATCGTGCTGCTGTTCTTCGGCATTCTCTTCGGGTTCGCGGCGTGGATGGCGCCGACGATTCGGATGCAGGCCGCCGAGCTCCGGCATCGCCTGCCCGAAGCGCTCGAACAGGCCGAGGCCTGGGGTCGGTCGCACCAGAACGGCGCGATCGGGATGCTCGTCGAAGGCGTGCTCGATGGCGATACCGCCCGACAGCGACCAACCGCGGATACTGCCGCCGCGGCGCCACAGCCGGCTCCGCGCGACAGCGTCGGGCCACCCGTGTCGAAGGCGGCCAACGATTCGTCCACCATCGCGTCCACGCTGCGCGACCGCTTCGGCGGCCAGTTCGCCGGCCTGCGACGGATGCTGTTCCCCTTCATCACCTCGACGATCGAGGTGGTCGGGGGCTTCCTGCTCATCGTCTTTCTCTCGATCTATATCGCCGCCGATCCGACGCTCTACCACCGGGGGCTGATGGCGCTGTTCCCGCGTCCGCGCCGCGAGCGCGCCGGCGAGGTGCTTTCGGCGATCGCGAACGTGCTGCGGCGGTGGCTGATCACGCAGTTGATCGCGATGGCGACGATCGGCACCGTCTCGACGGTCGTCTTTCTCTCACTCGGGGTCAAGGCGGCGTTCGCGTTGGGGCTACTGGCGGGGTTGCTCGAGTTCATCCCGACCGTCGGCCCGATCCTGAGCGCCGTGCCGGCGGTGGCGATGGCCTTCCTGGATTCGCCGGAAAAGGCGATCATCGTTGCGGGTGCCTGTTTCATGATTCAATTTCTCGAAAACCACCTGCTCATCCCGCTGCTGATGAAAGGAGGCGTGGACATCCCACCGGCACTGACGATCGTTTCGCAAGCGCTCATGGCGCTCGTCTTCGGCTTCCTCGGGCTCATGGTCGCGGTTCCTCTGCTGGCCGCGGTGCTCGTCGCCGTGCGAATGCTCTACGTGGAAGGCGTGGTCGGCGAACGAAAGTTGACGCCGGGTGAGACGCCGGGGCCCAGCGTCGCCTGAACACGATGAATGCACGCAACCCGATTCCGCTGCTCGCCCGATATCCCTCTCTGTCTTCCCTGCCGCGCGTGACGCTCGGCACGTATCCGACGCCGGTCGTCGCGGCCCCGAACATCGCGCCGCACCTGTGGATCAAGCGCGACGATCTCTGCGCCGAGCCACTCGGCGGGAACAAGGCGCGGGCGCTCGAGTTTCTGCTCGGTGGCGTGGCCGCAGGGGATGACGTCGTCACTGTGGGATCGGCGGGCTCGACCCACGCACTGTCCGTGGCCGAGCACGGAAGACGGCTGGGTGCGCGGGTGTTCGCCGGACGGTGGCGGCAGGAGATGAATGACGCGGCGTTCGCGGTCGCTGGCCGGATCGATGCGACGGCGGAGGAGGCACCTGTGTTCCGTTCGCCCGTGGGAGCATACGCGTGGGCCATGGGCCGGCGGATGCGCGGCGCGCGATGGATCGCGGCAGGGGGAAGCACGCCATTGGGTGTCCTCGGGCATGTGAATGCCGGACTCGAGTTGGTTGCGCAGATCGACGCCGGGCTCTTGCCGATGCCCCGCTACGTCGTTGCACCTCTAGGGACCGGAGGAACAATTGCTGGCATCGCTCTCGCGTTTTCCATGGCGTCCTGCCCAATTACCGTCGTCGGCGCGCGGGTAGTGCCGCGGATCGTCGCACGCGCTGCCCGCGTGCGCCGTCTGGCGGATCAAACGGCGGCGCTGATCGAGCGGCATGGCGGGACGCGGGTGCCGCGCGTGCGCGACGCGATGGTGGCCGTCGCGCACGAGACGTTCGGCGGGGCGTATGGGCGGGAAACACCGGACGGTCGCGCTGCCGCGGAACGCGCGCGGATGGCCGCCGGCATCACGGTCGACGCGACGTACAGCGCGAAGGCGCTCGCACACGCGGTGAAGCTGGCGCAGGATGCAGTGACGCTGTTCTGGTTGACGTTCGACGCTCGCGCGCTCTTGCCCGCACTCACGCGGGTAAGCTGACGCGACGCTTCTCATTGATCGCGCATCGATGGCCAGGCTGCCGGAAGTCACGTTCCACATCTACCCGACCGACTGCGACATGCTCGGGCATCTGAACCATGCGACGATGCTCAACTTTCTCGAGCGCGCGCGCTGGTCGCTCCTCGAGGCGCAGATCGACATCCGACACTGGGCGAAACAGCCCGTGTTTTCCGTCGTGCGGCACGTCGACATCGGCTATCTCGCGCAGTCGCTGCCAGGGGAAGATCTGGTCATCCGCTCCGGGCTGCTCGCGGTGCGGCGGACGAGCTACATCATCAAGCAGGACGTTCGGAAGGTCGGCAGCAACACGCTGGTCGCCGAAGCGTCGATCGTCTTCGTGGCGATCGATCAGCAGGGACAGCCCGTCCCCGTTCCCGAGAGCTGGCGCGAGATGCTGCCGCACTGGCCGGAGAGCGAGTGATCGCCCTCGTCGGCGACACCGAGATCGCGTATGACGACGTCGGCTCGGGGCTGCCGGTGGTCTTTCTGCACGCCTTTCCGCTGAATCGCACGATGTGGGACCCGCAGGTCACCGCACTGGTCGGTGAATCGCGCTGCATCGCGATCGACTATCGCGGGCTCGGCGAGTCGAAGGGAGGCGAACCGTACTCGATGGACCGCTACGCGGACGACGTCGCGGGCGTGCTCGACACGTTGCAGATCGCGCGCGCTGTCGTGATCGGTCTGTCGATGGGTGGGTATGTCGCCTTTGCGCTCTGGCGTCGCCACCGGGACCGCGTGCGCGCCCTGGTGCTCGCCGACACTCGAGCCACGGCAGACACTCCCGAGACCATCGCGCGCCGGCGAGAGCTGATCGAGATCGCTCGCGCGCAGGGAAGCACCGCGGTCGCGAACGCGCAGATCACCGGGCTCGTCGGCAAGACGACACGCGAGAAGCGCCCCGACATCTACGACGCGATGCACCGGATGATCGCCCAGGCACCCGTCGCCGGAATCATCGGCGCGACCGAAGCGCTCATGTCACGGCCGGATTCGACCGAGACGTGCGCGACGATCGATGTGCCGACGCTGGTCGTCGTGGGCGACGAAGACGTGCTGACTCCGCCCCGGGACGCCGCCAAGCTCGCTGACGCCATTCGCGGCAGCCGGCTCGAGGTGCTCCAGGGCGCCGGACATCTCTCCAACGTCGAACGACCGGCGGCCTTCAACACGGTCGTCAGCGAATTCCTGGCAAGCCTTCTGTATAACTGAAACCCGGCCTCCCCAACCGTGACCCCTGGATCGCCTGCGATGACGCAACCAACGCTGCCCTGCGCGGCGGAATGCAGTACTGCCGCACGGATCGGTGCCGTGCTGTTCCGCAACCGGAGTTGGCTTCCGGTGCCCTTCCTGCTGGTGGCGCTATTCGCACCGGCGGACGCGGACGCGCCCCACTGGATCGTCGGCGGACTGCTCATCGCCCTCGGCGAGGCGATCAGACTGGCGGGTGTTGCCGCCGCGGGCACGACGACGCGGCGGCGGTCCCGCGCGGTCCAGCGGCTCGTCACCTACGGCATCTTCGGATGGGTGCGCAACCCGCTCTACGTGGGGAATTTCTTCATCTGGATGGGCTTCGTCGTGATCTCCGGCGTGCTCTGGTTCCTGCCGATCGCGATCCTGATCTTCGGCATCGAGTACGCGCTGATCGTCGCCTACGAAGAAGGCGTGCTCGAGTCGATCTTCGGCCAGGAATACCTGGACTACAAGCGTACGACACCGCGGTGGATCCCGCGCCCTCCGAAACACCCCACCAGCGGGCCGGTCGACTGGAACGAAGCGTGGCGCAGCGAGACATCGACCTTTCTGCAGTACGTGGCGCTGCTGGTCCTCTTCGTGATCAAGCAGTACTACGTGGACGGGCTCACCTGAAACGCAGAGAGGATCTCATCGCGAATCGCGACGAGATCCTCTCTCTGCTTGCGGCGCCGGCCGAGCCGGCCGCGCACTACTTCTGCGGACGTCCCGGCGGGTTGGGACCGTTGAAGACGTCGCGATTGATCTGAATGAATTTCGCCAGATTGGCCGGCACGTCTTCCTCGGGGAAGATGGCCGTGACCGGGCACTCCGGCTCGCACGCACCGCAGTCGATGCACTCGTCCGGATTGATGTAGAGCTGCTCGGCGCCCTCGTAGATGCAGTCCACCGGACATACATCCACGCATGCGCGGTCCTTCGTATTGATGCAGGCTTCAGTAATGACGTAGGGCATACGTGCCTCGAATGATCCAACGACGGAACGAGTGGTAAAGCTAAGATAGTTGTGCGCGCTGCACCGTCAACGAGAGTATCGGCAGCTGTATCGGCGCGCGCCGCGCTACTTTCGCCAGGGCGGCACGCCGTTCTTGCGAACGAGGTCGGGGTTTTCCCGATACAGCGTGACGGTCTTGCCGATCACCTGGACGACCTCCGCGCCGACGGCTTCGGCCAGCGTTCCCGCGGCGCTCTTCGCATCCGTCTCGGCGTTCTTGCCGATCTGGATCTTCACCAATTCCGTGGTGCGGAGCGCGTCGTCGAGGCTCTGTTTCACCGAATCGGTGAGCCCCTGCTGGCCGATGTGCACCAGCGGCGAGAGATGATGTGCCTCGCCCCGCAGTTCGGCGCGTTGCTTCGATGTGAGTGGCATCCCCGGAAGTTAGGGGATGCCGGCCTCGTTCGCCCGCGCGCCGTGCCTGACGCCCCCGAGGAAGTCGAACGGATCGATCGGATCGCCGTTCCAGTACTTGCCGTCGGCCGGCCAGCGCATGATCTGGAAGTGGAGATGCGGCGTGTTCTTCGGTGCGTTCCCGGTGGTCCCCACGAAACCGAGCGTGTCGCCGCGGACGATCGTGCGCCCCGGCGACATGGCGTCGTTGTACCGATCCATGTGCGCGTAGTAGTACACGATGCGATTCAGCGGGTCGACCGTGTACATCGAGATGCCGCCGAGCTTGTTGGTCGACATCCGGAGAATCTTGCCGTCGTCCGCGGAGAGGATCGGCGTTCCGCGCGGCGCGAGGATGTCGAGCGCACGGTGAACGCGGTCGCCGTCGCGCGGATCGGAGAACGAATCCGTGACGCGGGACATGTCGGCGCCGGCCACCGGAACGACGAGGTGCCGCAGGCGCAGGTAGTCGACGTCGCTCAGCGACGCGGTCTCCGAGTCGATGGGCGCGGGCAGCGGGATGGGCGTCGCGGCCGGCGCATTACCGGACGGCGACGACCGCTCGGGCGCCGGGTCTGTCGGATAGTAGAGGACAGGCCGGGCGCACGCGGCGAGGAGAATGCCGATCGAGAGGATCGAGAGCGACGAACGCATCAGCCGATTGACGACCGACGGCCGGAGAGGTTGCCGCTCCTGGTCACGGCCTCGTCGTCAGGCGACGGTCGAGACCGGTGCGCGCCACGACCGCGGCGAAGCGTGGATCGGCGCGAACCGGATCGAAGAAGCCTCCGGCCAACGACTCGCTGGCAAAGAACGCGTCGTGGTCCGTGGCGGCGCGCTCCAACAGGTCGAGCGCATGCGCTCTATCGCCGAGGCCCAGCGCCACGCGCGCGGCAGCCGCCGCGGTTCCGCCGGTCCTGCCGATGCCGCTCTCGAGATCGCGCGCCATCGCCCGCGCCCGCGCCGTATTTCCAGACTTCGCATATGCATATCCTAACAGCCCGGCCGTCTGCACCGATGTGCTGTCGATACGCCACGCCGACTCCAGCTCGTGCAGAGCTTCCGGTACGCGGCCGGCCTGCAGGTAGATCGCGCCGAGCATGAAGCGGGAGACCACGAGTCCGGAGTCGATCTCGACGGCGCGCCGGCCGGCGGCGATCGCCTGGTCGGTGGATCTGGCCACCGCGAGCGCGAGACCATACGAGCCGTGCGCAACGGGAGACAACCGCTCGAGATCGGCGGCGCGCGCAAGCTCGGCGACGGCTTCCGTCGTGCGGCCGTTGAGCAGCAACAGCTCGCCGTACCACTGATGCGCGGCCCCGTTGCGCGGCGCGATGGCGAGCGCTCGCTGGAAGTCGCGCTCGGCCTCCGACCACCGCCAGCCCGCCTGCAGCAGCGCCGCGCGCGACACGTACCCCTCGGCGAGCGTGCTGTCCAGCGCGATCGCCCGATCGATCGCACGCATGGCCAGCGGCATGACCGAATCGGCGCGCACGTTCGAGTAGAGCGGCATCAGCGCGTAGGTGTTCGCGATGCCCGCGTATGCGCGCGCGAAGCTCGTGTCGCGTCGGACCGCCTGCTGGAAGTAGTCGAGCGCGCGCCGGAGCGCGCCGTCGCCGCGCTTGTCGAAGAAATAGCGGCCGCGGAGATAGAGGTCGTACGCCTCGAGATCGTTCGTGCCGTGCCGCGCCGTGGTGACCGCCCCGCCCGCCGGCGCGACGACCGGCGCATTCGATGCGACGGCCGTCGTGTCCGAACGAACCGACAGCTCGGGTGAGATGGCCTCGACGATCGCCGACGAGATCTCGTCCTGGACCTGAAACACGTCCTTCACTTCGCGCTCGTACATGTCCGACCAGACGGTGAAGCCGTCTCCGGTGTTCACCAGGCGCGCGGTCACGCGCAGGCGGGTGCGGTCGCGCTGCACCGTGCCGACGAGCACCATCGACGCGTTGAGCGACCGTCCCATCTCCACGGGATCGGCGGCCTGCCCGCTCGCCGACGTCTGACTGCCGGCAGCGACCCGAAGCCCGGGGATGCGACTGAGCGCGTTGGTGACTTCCGCCGTCATGCCCGCCGCGAAGTAGGCGTCGCTGGTGTCCTGGCCGATGTTGACGAGCGGCATGACGACGATGGACTTGGGCGCATCCGCCCGGGCCGTCGCGGTGGCCGCCGCGGGGACGGCTGCCGGCGCGGCGCTCAGACGACGGTTGTTGAACCAGGCACCGCCGGCCGCGACCGACGCGAGGATTCCCGCTCCCGCCAGCGCCCAGAGCACGCGCCGCGGGCGATCGCGTCGCACGTCAGGCGCCGACGCGAATGCACCGCTCACCACCGACGGGTCCTCGAGCGCGCGAACGACCTCGTTCGCGGTCTTGGGCCGATTGGCCGGATCCTTCTCGAGCAGACGCATGATCAGCGTCGCCAGCGCCTCGGGGACGTCGTACCGGCGCTGTCCGATCGGCTGGGGCGCTTCGGTGAGCTGCGCGGCGAGCAGTTGTTGCGGCGCGCGTCCGTGGAACGGCGGCGTGCCGACCAGCATCTCGTAGCCGACGATGCCGAGCGCGTAGAGGTCGGCCCGATGGTCGGTCGAGGGATCGCCCGCGGCCTGCTCGGGCGCCATGTAGGCCGGCGTCCCGATCGACGTGCCGACCATCGTGATCGTGCCGCTGCCGGTGCCCGACGCGCGTCCGGACTCGCGCGACGCCGAGAGCGCCTTGGCGACGCCGAAATCGGTGACGGTGGCGGTGCCGGCGGTGAGGAGAATGTTGTCGGGCTTGATGTCGCGGTGGATGATGCCGCGCCCGTGCGCATACTGGAGCGCGCGCCCGACGTCCTTGAGAATGCTCACCGCTTCGCGCACGGAGAGCGGTCCGCGCCCGAGACGAGCGCGCAGCGACTCGCCCTCGACGAACGGCATGATGAAGAACGGCAGTCCGTCAGCCTCGCCGGCACTGAGCACCGGAACGATGTGCGGATGCTGCAGTGCTGCCGAGACCATGATCTCGCGCTTGAACCGGTCGACGGAGACCGTGGCCGCGAGCTCGTACGGGAGGACCTTCACCACGACCTGGCGACCGAGCGCGTTGTCGCGCGCGACGAACACCGTCGACATGCCGCCGCCTGACAACTCGCGGTCGAGCGTGAAGGCGGCTCCAAGGACCCGCTGGAGTTCGTCTCGAAGAATGGTCACGTCAGATCACACTGCTGGCTCGGCTCCTACCAACCTACGACCCGCTCACCACCTCAGACACCTTGGCCTGACTGGATGGTTCATGTTCCCGGGAACTCTTACCGAACCCCAACGATGTGGTTCCGTGGCAGTTGGGCGACGTTCCCCGCCGGTGAGACACCGGCGGGGCTGGTTCGGCGACCTCGTTCCGCTAGATTTCCCCGTCCCGCAACAGCCTGGCTCCACGAGGATTTTCGATGGCTCTGTATCCTGACCGCTACGTTCCGGCCGACACCAATGGTGGGTGGGGCTACGCTTCGTTCATCGTTGCCCTTGCCGTGGCGTGCGTCGTGGCAGTGACGATCATCCACAAGCAGACGTACCGTCATCCGACGGACGTGACGTGGCATGGCATCGGGTCGGGCGACGCCGCGTCGCCGGCCGAGGCGGGAGCCGCGCACCACTAGAGCGCGCGGCGCATGTGGCTCGCCTTCGGAACGCAGACCTGGGAACTGCGCGATGGCGAAGTCACGGTTGGAAGCGGGGCCGACGCTGACTGGCGCATTGCCACGGCGGACCTCAAGCCCCGTCACTTCACGATCACGATTCACGGCCTGAACGCGTCGCTCCGCGCCACATCCAAGGAGAACGTGGTGGTCGTGAACGACCGGCAGCTCGTCGGCGCGCCCTACCTCCTGAACGATGGCGACGTGATCGCCGCCGGGGCCGGGCGCTTCGTGTTCGGCGATGAGGCGCCGCGGCCGGCGCCAACCGAGCCGGAACCGGCCGCCGCCGGCTTCCTGATCGACGAGAACAGCGGCGTACCGCGCCAGCTGCTCAGCCGGTCGACGACCTTCGGCCGGGATCCCTCGAGCACCATCCGGCTGATGGATCCGTCCGTCTCCCGCTTTCACGCGGAGATCCGGCGCGAGGCCGGCGGCTTCGCGCTGCACTCGATGGGGTCCGCGGGGACGCTCCTGAACGGCCGACGGGTGAGCGCTCCGCTCGTGTTGGGCGATGGGGACGTGGTCGAGATCGGCCGTCGCCGATGGCGGTTTTCGCCGGCAATGCCAGGCACGGACCAGCCCCCCGCCCACCGCGGCCCCGAACCGAACAGCGAGCGAGCCTGGCAACGGGCAGTCCCGGAAACCGGGCACGTCAGCGTGGTGCCCGCGCCGAATCCGGTGCGCCGGACCGCCGTGGCGGCAGCGATCGTCGCGATCGTGGCACTTGCCGCCGCCGCGGTCTTTCTGATGCACTGAGAGGGGCTGGAACGCACGTAAATCCGCGTCAACGCGGATTTTGCATGGGCTTCCGACGCCAAGTAATTTTCTCTGCTTGGCTCGACGCGCCCGAGTTTGCGGCGAAGCGCGCGCCAGGGCGGCCGCCACCCCGCCGCAATCGATTCAGCGAATAGGACTTATGAGCAGTTCCATCGAATCCCTGATCAGCCGCGAGTACGAGGCCGGCTTCGTCACCGACATCGAGTCGGATACGTTGCCGCCGGGCGTGAACGAAGACGTCGTTCGCGCGATCTCGGCGAAGAAGAACGAACCGGCGTTCATGCTGGAGTGGCGCCTGAAGGCCTATCGCCGCTGGCTCACGATGAAGGAGCCGCACTGGCCGAATGTGACCTACGGCCCGATCGACTATCAGGGAATCTCCTACTACTCGGCGCCGAAGACGAAGAAGCCGCTGGGGAGCATCGACGAAGTCGATCCGGAGCTGCTGAAGACCTACGAGAAGCTGGGCATTCCGCTCAACGAGCAGAAGATGCTGAGCGGCGTCGCCGTGGACGCGATCTTCGACTCCGTATCGGTCGGCACCACGATGCGCGACGAGCTGGCGAAGCACGGGATCATCTTCTGCTCGCTCGGCGAGGCCATTCGCGAACACCCGGAGCTCGTCGAGAAGTACCTCGGCACCGTGGTGCCGTACAGCGACAACTTCTTCGCCGCGCTGAACAGCGCCGTCTTCTCGGACGGGTCGTTCGTCTACGTGCCGAAGGGCGTGCGCTGCCCGATGGAGCTCTCGACGTACTTCCGGATCAACTCCGCCGACACGGGGCAGTTCGAGCGCACGCTGATCGTGGCGGACGAGGGCGCGTACGTCAGCTACCTCGAGGGGTGCACCGCGCCCAAGCGATCCACGAATCAGTTGCACGCGGCGGTCGTCGAGCTGGTCGCGCTCAAGGGCGCGACGATCAAGTACTCGACCGTGCAGAACTGGTATGCCGGCGACAAGGAAGGCAAGGGCGGGATCTACAACTTCGTGACCAAGCGCGGAAAGGCCGCGGAGAACGCGAAGATCTCGTGGACGCAGGTCGAGACCGGAAGCGCGATCACCTGGAAGTATCCGAGCGTGATCCTGCAGGGCGACAACTCCGTCGGCGAGTTCTATTCGGTCGCCGTGGTGAACAACAAGCAGCAGGCCGATACGGGCACGAAGATGATCCACATCGGCCGCAACACGAAATCGACGATCGTCTCGAAGGGCATCTCCGCCGGCGAGGGGAACAACTCGTATCGCGGGCGGGTGCAGGTGCTGCCGAAGGCGAGCGGAGCGCGCAACTACACGCAGTGCGACTCGATGCTCGTGGGCAACCGTTGCGGCGCGCACACGTTCCCGTACGTCGAGGTCGGCAACAAGACCGCGATCGTCGAACACGAGGCGAGCACGTCGAAGATCGGGGAGGATCAGATCTTCTACCTGAAGCAGCGCGGGCTGTCCGCCGAGCAGGCCGTCTCCATGATCGTCAGCGGGTTCTGCAAGGAAGTGTTCAAGGAGCTGCCGATGGAGTTCGCACTGGAGGCGCAGGCGCTGCTCGGCATAACACTGGAAGGGTCGGTAGGCTGAGCGGGTTCGGAGATGGTCGCTCGTAATGGCGTTGGTCGTTCCCTGAAACCTCTCGGTCTGAGGTCACGGGTCAGGGGTCACAGTTCGAGGTCTGAAGTCTGAGGTTTGGGTCCGAGGTCTCCGTGACCTCGGACGCGAGACCCATGACCGGGACGCCATCGCCGCGATCTGTTCGTTATTAGTACCTTGAAGCTTGTTTTACGAAGAAGGCTGAGCTGTTAACTGTTCCGTCTTGGTCAGAGTTTGCCGCTGATCGTTGTTTCCAGCGCTGAACCCGGGGCCTGAGACCTTGAGATAAAGACATGAGTCTGCTCGTCATTAAGGATCTGGAAGCGCGCGTCGGTGAGAAGCCGATCTTGAAGGGCTTGAACCTCACGGTCGAAGCCGGATCGGTGCACGCGGTCATGGGGCCGAACGGCTCCGGAAAGAGCACGTTGGCGCAGGTGTTGGCCGGCAACCCGGCGTACGAGGTGACCGGCGGGTCGGTGACCTACGACGGGCAGGATCTACTCGCCATGGAGCCGGAGGTCCGCGCGCAGCAGGGGATCTTCCTCGCGTTTCAGTATCCGGTGGAGATCCCGGGCGTGTCGAACGCGTATTTCCTGCGCGCCGCCTACAATGAAATCCGCAAGGCGCGCGGCGAGGACGAGGTGGATCCGCTCGAGTTCGCGGATCTGATGGAGGAGAAGCTCGCGTTCGTCGAGATGGATTCGGCGATGCTCTCGCGCTCGGTCAACACCGGGTTCTCGGGCGGCGAAAAGAAGCGCAACGAGATCCTGCAGATGGCGGTGCTGCAGCCGAAGCTGTCGATCCTCGACGAGACGGACTCGGGGCTCGACATCGACGCGCTGCGCATCGTGGCTGACGGCGTGAACAAGCTCAAGCGGCCGGACAGCGCCACCATCGTGGTGACGCACTATCAGCGTCTTCTCAACTACATCGTGCCGGATTTCGTGCACGTCCTCGCGCACGGACAGATTCTCAAGTCGGGCGGGAAGGATCTCGCGCTCGAGCTCGAGGAGAAGGGCTACGATTGGGTCACCTCCGGCGCGGACGTTGGCGCCGCTGCCGGGGCGGGAGCGTGACGGCCCCGGTGATGTCGAGCGCCGCCGAGCCGTACGTTGCCGCCTTCGATGCGCTGACCGACTCGGGAGGCACGCCGCAGCTGGCGGAGCTCCGCCGGGCGGCGTTCGAGCGCTTCGCCGCTCTCGGATTTCCGACGACGAAGAACGAGGACTGGCACTTCACGAGCGTCGCGCCGATCGCCGAGCAGGAGTTCACGCTCCTGACGGCGCCGAGCGGCGCCGTTCGCCACGAGGCGCTCGCGCCGTTCCTGTTCGATGCGTCGCACCACGTGATGACGTTCGTGAACGGCCGCTTCGAGCCGACGCTGTCGAACATCGGGACGCTGCCGGATGGCGTGACGTTGATCGATCTGGCGTCGACATGGACGTCCGCGCCCGAGCTCGCGGAGCGCATCGGGCGGCTGACGGGCTATCAGAACGCGTCGTTCACGGCGCTCAACACCGCTTTCATGCAGGACGGTGCGGTCCTCGCCATCGCGGCCGACGTGGTCGTCGACGCGCCGATCCATCTGCTCTTCGTCACCGATGCGACCGCGGCGAAGGGAATGATCCACCCGCGGAACCTGATCGTCGTCGGCCGGAACGCGAAGGCCGCGGTGATCGAGAGCTACGTCGCGTTGAGCGACGCGATGTATCTCACGAACGCCGTGACGGAAGTGTCGATGGCCGACGGTGCCACGCTGCAGCACTACAAGATGCAGCGCGAGGCCGCGCGGGCGTTCCACGTGGGCACGATCGAGGTCGCGCAGGCGCGCGACAGCCACTACGTCTCGTTCGCGTTCACGATGGGCGCGCTGCTCAGCCGGAGCAACGTCTATACGACGCTCGACGGCGAGGGCTGCGGCGCCACGCTGAACGGCCTCGTGATGCTCGGCGACGAGCAGCACGCCGACGTCCAGACCCAGATCATTCACGCGCAGCCGAATTGCTATAGCCGCGAGCTGTACAAGAACGTGCTGGACAATCGGTCGCACGGGGTGTTCAACGGCAAGGTCTACGTGCATCCCATCGCGCAGAAGACGGACGGCAAGCAGACGAACAAGACGCTGCTGCTCTCCGAGGGCGCGCACATGGACACGAAGCCGCAGCTCGAGATCTTCGCGGACGACGTGAAGTGCACGCACGGCGCGACGATCGGCCAGATCGACGCCACGGCGCTCTTCTACCTGAAGAGCCGCGGCGTGTCGGAAGGGCTGGCGCGGCAGCTCCTCACCTATGCGTTCGCGGCCGACGTGCTCGAGACCATCGAGCTCGACGCCGTGCGTGAAAGCCTCGAGCGGATGACGCTCGAGCGGTTCGTGTGAGCTTGAGCCGGTCGTCGCGGAACTCCGACTGGGGGCGCGCGGCGCCGAAGGGAGGAGTCGTTTGAGCACGGAAGCGCTCTACCAGGAGATCATCCTCGAGCACAACCGGAAACCGCGCAACTTCCGGGAGATGGCGGACGCCGATCGCACGGTGCAGGGGCGGAATCCCCTGTGCGGCGACGAGCTCACGCTCTGGATGAAGCTCGACGGCGAGGTGATCGCCGACGCCAGCTTCAAGGGCCAGGGGTGCGCCATCTCCAAGGCATCCGCGTCGCTCATGACGACGGCCGTGAAAGGAAAGACGCGCGCCGAGGCGGAACGGCTGTTCGAGCAGTTTCACCGGCTGGTCAAGGGCGAGCTGCCGGACTCGGACGCCAAGGCCCTCGGCTCGCTGCGCGCGTTTGCCGGCGTGGCGAAGTTTCCCAATCGGGTGAAGTGCGCGAGCCTCGCGTGGCACGCGATGCACTCGGCGATCGCGGGGGGCGAGCACGAAGTGACGAGCGATCCGGAATCGCAGGGAGAGGGGGCATGACGAGCACGATGGCGCCATCGAAGGCACAGACACCGGCGTTCGTGGAGCGCGTGGACTTTCCGCTGCTCGCGCTGAACCCTGGGCTCCACTACCTCGACTCGGCGGCCACGTCGCAAAAGCCGCGATCCGTGCTGGACGCGATGATGGGGTACTACACGCACGACAACGCGAACCCGCACCGCGGCGCGTACGCGCTGTCGGCGCGCGCGACGGAGCGCTATCACGCGGCGCGAGAGCGTGTCGCGAGGTTCGTCGGCGTGAAGGATTCGGCACGGCTGATCTTCACGCGCGGTACGACCGAGTCGCTGAACCTCGTGGCGACCGCATGGGGACGGGCCAACGTCGGCCCCGGCGACGAGATCGTCGTCACGGGGCTCGAGCACCACGCGAACTTCGTCCCCTGGCAGCAGCTCGCCCGCGAGAAGGGAGCGACGCTCCGGATCGCGAGGGTGACGTCCGACGGCCGCGTGGATCTCGACGACTTTCGCGCACTCGTCACCCCGAAGACCCGGGTCGTGGCGTTCAGCCATGTGTCGAACGCGCTCGGGACGATCAATCCCGTCGCGGAGCTGGCGGCCATCGCGCGCGCCGTCGGCGCCATGGTGTGCATCGATGGCGCACAGGCCGCGCCGCATCTGCCACTCGATCTCGACGCGCTCGACGCCGATTTCTACGCCTTCAGCGGGCACAAGATGCTGGGTCCGATGGGCTGCGGAGTGCTCGTCGGAAAGCGTGACGTGCTCGAAGCGATGCCGCCCTATCAGACTGGCGGCGACATGATCGAGTTCGTCGGCGACGACCGCACGACCTGGAACGTGCTTCCGCACAAGTTCGAGGCGGGTACGCCGAACGTCGCCGACGCGATCGGCCTGGCGGCGGCCTGCGAGTATCTCGACGCGCTCGGCATGAGCGCCGTCCGCGAACACGAACAGATGCTCACGGCGTTGGCGAGCGAACGGCTTGCCGCCATTCCCGACGTCCGCGTCCACGGCCCGTCGGCGGCGGAGCGCAGCGGTGTCGTGAGCTTCACGGTCGGGGAGATTCACCCGCACGATCTCGCGACGATCTTCGACGAGCGCGGCGTCTGCGTTCGCGCTGGGCATCACTGCGCGCAGCCCCTGATGCGTCGGCTCGAGCTTCCCGCGACGGCGCGCGCTTCCTTCTACGTGTACAGTACACCAGCCGACGTCGATGCCCTCGTCGCCGGCATCCACCACGCACGTGAGGTGTTCGGCTGATGTATGCCATTGCGATCATTCGCTATCGCCGTCCGCTCGAAGAAGTGCTCGAGGTGACGGAGCAGCACCGCGGGTATCTGAAGACGCTGAAGGATGAGGGAGTTCTGATCGCGTCCGGTCCGATGGACCCGCGGTCCGGCGGAATGATTCTGCTCAACGTTCCGGACGACGACGTGATCCCGACGCTGGATCGGGTGCGCGACGGCGATCCCTACGTGACCTTCGGGCTGGCGCAGTACGAGTTGATCCCGTGGAACGTCGGGCTCGGGAAGGAAAATCTCGATCGGGCGCTGCCCTCGTCCTGAGCGCAGCTCAGGATCCTTCCTCGCTGGTCGACCGCTCTGACTCGGCCGGCACATCCGCGGCCGGCTCGGCGCCCTTGGGCTGACGCCCGCGCATCCGATCCCAGAGTCGAACGGCGAATGGCGTCAGCGCGATCGTTCCGGCAATCCGGAACGGCTGCGTGAACTTCGTGAAGACGTACGCGATCACGAATGTCCCGGTCTTTCCGGCCGCGCTCTTCGGCGTGAACCCCTGCTCGACGGCGATGTAGGCGCCGCCGAGCACGAGGAAGAAGATCGTGAAGTAGAGGACCGCGGCGATCACGCCGTACTCGGCGAGCAACTTCTCGAGCGTTTTGCGCACGAGCTAACGCCCGCGGGAGTGCGGCACGCGGCGCGTCACGGCGTGGCTCCGGCCGGAGCGACACCGGCGAGCGCGCTCACGAGCAGCGCGGCCCACTGCGGTCCCACGTAGGAGTTCGGCGTGTCGACGTACCACTCGTCGAGCGAATGCGCGCCGCCCCCCTGCCCGCCTCCACCGATGCGAATGCCCGGGATGCCCATGCTGATCGGGATGTTCGCGTCCGTGCTCGACGCTCCCGTCTGTGAGGTGAAGCCGAGCGCCTTCGCGGCGTTGAGGGCGGTCTGGACGATCGGCGCCGCGTCGGCCTGAGCGCCAGTCGGGCGAATGCCGATGGTGTCGATGTGCAACGACAGTTTCGCGGCGGCCGCACGCGGCCCGGGCCAGCGCGCATTCTCGGCGTCGAGCGCCTGCTTCAGAATCTTCTGAATCTTCGCGTCGACGGCCGCCAGCTCGGCCGGATTCTCCGAGCGCATGTCGATCTCCATCACACCCTCGAACGGAATCGAGTTCACCGATGTTCCGCCCGAAATCACGCCCACGTTGAAGGTCACCTTCGGATTCGTCGGCACCTGGAGATCCGAGATGCCGGCGATCGCGCGGCCCAGCGCATGGATCGGGTTTGGAATGCCGAACGCGCCGTAGCTATGCCCGCCCGGGCCCTTGTAGGTGACCTTGTAACGATGGCTGCCGACCGCGCGGCTCGCGATCCCCAGACCGTCGCCGTCGACCGTGATGAAGTAGTCGATCTTGCCCTTCAATTCCTTCGTGAAGAGATGGCGCGTGCCGCGGAGATTGCCGGGGCCTTCCTCGCCCACGTTGCCGACGAAGTAGACGGTGCCGTTGGTCTGTACGCCGGCCTTCTCGAAGGCGCGCGCGACCGCCAGCACCGTGACCAGACCGCGGCCGTCGTCGCTGATCCCCGGCGCGACGATCGTATCGCCCTTGTGCTTGATCGAGACGTCGGTGCCTTCCGGGAAAACGGTGTCGAGGTGGCCCTCGATCAACACCGTCGGTCCCTTGCCGACTCCCGGACGCTCCGCGATGACGTTGCCCACTTCGTCGATGCGCACGTTCTTCAGCCCGACCGCCTCGAGACGCTTCTTGAACTCCGCGGCACGTGCCGACTCCTTGAACGGCGGCGCGGGAATCTGCGTGAGCTCGAGCTGCTGCTGGAAGGTCCAGGCCTTGTCGGCCTTGATCTGCTCCATCGCGGCCTTCACGCGCGGGTGGTTCGTCGGAAGCGGCGATTGCGCGGCGAGCGAGACGGCGGGCGCCACGAGCGCCAGCGTGAGGAAAGCAGTAGGTCTGATCATAGGAATGAGGACTGAAGTCTCGTGAACATTAGCGCCCGCGCGACCGCCGAACCACAGCGGTCAACAAAGATGCAGCGCGGTCGCCTTGAAGCTCACGACGACCTCGTGGCCCTCGGCCAGCGCCAGTTCGCGGGCGGAGCGGGCGGTGATTGCGGCGACGATCGGCGTTCCACGGACATCGACCGTCACGTGGGCGAGCGCCCCATCGAACACGATGTCCGCGATTCGTCCGCCGAAGTGATTGCGCATCGACGTCGCCGGCATCCCGGTCGATAGAACGACTTCCTCGGCGCGGAGCACCGCATGCGTCGTGCTCCCCGCCTGTACGCCGACCGCGTAAAACGTCAGCGCGCCAGTGGTGAATTCGACCGCGGCCGTCTCGTCGTCCGTCGACGCGTCGCTCACCGTACCGGCGAACACATTCTCGGCGCCGAGGAAGTCCGCGATGAACGGAGTTGCCGGCTTGCGAAAAACATCTTCCGGCGGCCCCTGCTGTACGAGGCGTCCGCCGTCCAGCACCATCGCAAGGTCGCCGAGCGAGCCCGCTTCGCTGAAGTCGTGCGTCACCTGGAGCACCGTGAACGCGCGGTGGGCGTGAAGCGCCCGCAGCGCGCGGCGTGCGGCGATGCGACTGCGCGGGTCGAGCGCGCTGAACGGCTCGTCGAGCAGCAACACCTTCGGGCGGCGTGCCAGCGCGCGCGCCGCGGCAACCAACTGACGCTCCCCGCCGCTCAACGACGCCACGGAGCGATCGGACAACGCCGCGACGCCGAAGCGCGATGCGAGGTCGTCCGCGGTCGCTCGATCCACCGCGCCGTACGCGATGTTCTCGCGTACGCTGAGATGCGGAAACAGGTATCCGTGCTGGTAGACGATCCCCAGGCCGCGATGCTCCGGCGGCGTACGAGTGTGGTCTTCGCCGTGGATGATCACGCGCCCGGCGGTCGCTGGAAGCAGGCCCGCGATGGTCTCGAGCAACGTCGTCTTTCCCGAGCCCGCCGGCCCGATGACGACGCCCCACCCGCCGCTCGGAACCGCGAAGGTGATGTCGTGGAGCTCGAAGCCTCCCGCGCGCGCGCGCACGCGTTCGAGGGCGATCATCGGGAGAGCGGATCGGCGCGCCGAAGCGCACGGATCGCCGCGAGCGGAATCAGCGCCAGCAGGACGAGCGCGGCGGCGACAGGCAGCGTCTCGTGCAGCCCAAAGCTGGTGAAGCGATCGTAGCTCAACACGCTCGCGACTTTCGAGTTGTACGTCAGGATGACGATCGCGCCGAATTCACTCACCGCACGCGCCCACATGACCAGCGCGGCGGCCGTGAGCCCGCGGCCGGCAAGTGGCAACGTCACCCGTCGAAAGGCGCGCCAGGCGTCGTCGCCGAGTGAGCGAGCGACCGACTCATAGCGCGCGTCGACTCGCGCGAAGGCCTCGTGCGCCGCGCTGACGTAGAGCGGTGCCGACACGAACAGCATCGCGCACACGATGCCGGCCGGCGAACCGACGACGCGTAGACCGAGTTCATAGAACACTGAACCCACGGCGCTCGCACGTCCGAGCACCAGAAGCAGCGCGATGCCCGCGACCGGATGCGGAATCACCAGCGGGAGGTCCATCAGCGCGGCGAGCAGGGCACGGCCGCGGAACGACCGGCGCGCGAGGAGATAGGCGATCGGCGTTCCGCCGATGACACCGAGCAGCGTGGCAATCGTCGCGGTGAGCGCCGTCAACCAGAGCGACGAGCGCAGCTCCGTATCCGACGCGAGACTCCGTACGCCGTCGGCGCCGCCAGCCGCGACCAGCCCCGCGACCGGGCCGAGGATGAAGAGCAGGAAGAGCGACGCGACGACCGCCACGGCGATGCCGGCCACCGCTCGCATTATGGTTGGCGTGCGGCCGGCAGCGCGACCCGGAGGCTCCGGGTGTCGCGCATCGTTCGACAAGGGCGCGGCCGTCCGCTCAGTGACGTTCGGTCGAACCATCGCCTGGACGTGGGGCGCCCTGTCCGATGACCACCGGCTGATCGAGCATGTCGACGTGCGCGGCCCGGATCCGCGCGATGACCGCCGACGACGTCAGATACCGGTAGAGCGACTCCGCGGCCGCACGGTGCGGGGCCGCGGCAGGGATCGTCGCTCCGTAGAGGATGGGCTGGCCCTTGAAGGTAGCTTGCGTGCCTGGAGCGCTGCCGCGCACGGTCACGCTCACCGTGGAGTAGAACGCGGCCTGCCGCGGATCGCCGAGGTCGATCGCCGACGGAAGCTGGATGAACTTGAAGCCATTCGACTCGGCGACCGACTGGTAGTCGTAGATATAGTCCAATTCCCCCGCGGCGAGGAGCGCGGCCAACTCGGCGGCGTTCGGCCGAATGTTGCGGTCGGGGGCATTCGCGAGGAGCGCTTTCGCGAGCCCCGGCGCCCGGTAGTGCTTCTCGGCGAGTCGCAGCATGAGCAGCGTCCGATAGCCCACGGGGGCGAGATTGGGGTCCGTCCGCCCCACTTCGACGTCCTTCCGCCTGAGGATCGACGTCCAGTTGCTCGCGGTGATCTCACCAGAGCGCTTCGACCGGTCGGTGTAGGCGACGACCATCCGATTCCGGGCGAATTCAGAGAACCACGTCGAGTATTTCGGCACCAGGAATTGCGGAAAGACCTCGGCGTCGGCGAGGAGCACGAGGTCGGGTGTCCGGCGGAGCTCGGTGATCTTCCGAACGTGCTCGAGCGACGCCCCGCTCTCCCGCTGAATCACCGTGTTCGTGCGTGCCGCGTAGGCGTCCAGCACCGGCTGGAGCGGCCTGGCGAGGCTGGCGGCAATGAACAGGACGATAGTGTCGGCGGCAAACGGGAGCATGAAGGAAAATCCGGTGCTGGCGGACGGCTGACAAGACGCGAAACTTGCAGGGCATCCGCGCCGTCGTTGGTGACAGCGCGCCCCGCGGGCGAGTCTTTAGTCGCGACGGCCTGCGCGTTCCCTCCTGAATCCTCCTCCCTCCCCATGGCAGATCTGGCGATCGACATCCGCAATGTCGTGAAGCGGTACGAGCAGCACGTCGCGGTCCGCGACCTGTCGCTCGCCATACCGCGCGGAACGGTCTACGGCCTTCTCGGTCCGAACGGCGCCGGGAAGACGACGACCATCCGCATGATCCTCGACATCATCCTTCCCGATTCGGGTTCGATCACCGTGCTCGGGACGCCCAACACGAACACGAGGACGCTCGACCGGATCGGCTACCTCCCCGAGGAGCGGGGGCTCTACAAGAAGATGCAGGTCCGCCGCGTCCTGTCGTTTCTCGCCGAGTTGAAGGGCGTGAAGCCGGCCGTGGCGAACGGCCGGATCGACGAGTGGCTGGAGCGGTTCAGCCTTTCGGGCGGCGACCGGAACTGGGGCGACGCCAAGGTCGACGAGCTGTCGCGCGGCATGCAGCAGAAGGTACAGTTCATCGCCGCGCTCCTTCACGATCCGGAGCTCGTGATCCTCGACGAGCCGTTCAGCGGCCTCGATCCCATCAACGCGCAGGCACTCAAGGACGCGGTGCTCGAGCTGCGGCGGCGCGGCAAGACCGTGGTGTTCAGCACGCACATCATGGACAACGCCGAGAAGATGTGCGATTCGGTCGCGATCATCGCGCGCGGTGAGAAGGTGCTCGACGGAACGGTGGCCGGCGTGAAAGCCGCGGCGGGCCAGCGCAACATCGCGCTGTCGCTGGCCGGCAGCGCGCCCGAGGACGTCTTCAACGTGCTGGCCGACCGCGCGCTGGTGGGCAAGGTCGACGACAACAACAACTTCTTCGAGTTGGAGCTGGCACCGGAGGCGGATGCGCAGCTCCTGTTGCGTCGCCTGATCGAGGCCGGCGCGGCGATCCAGCGCTTCGAGCTGGTTCAGCCTTCACTGCATCAGATCTTCCTTCAGCGCGTCGGTGCCACGGGCATCGAGGCGGGGATGAGCGGCCATGGATAACAAGATCCTGATCGTCGCGAAACGCGAATACCTCGAGCGCGTTCGCAGCCGGGCGTTTCTCCTCACCACATTCCTCGTGCCGGTGCTGATGGCGGCCGCCTTCATGATTCCGATCTACGTCACGGCGAAGAGCGGCGTGTCGCCGGCGTTTCGCAAGGTGCGCATTCTCGACGCGACCGGCGTGGGCCTGGGCGAGCGCGTCGCGGCCAACGTGCGCAACGACAAGTCGCTGCCCGACAGCGTGGCCGGCCCGTTCGTCGTGACGGTCGCGCCGGACCAGCTCGCGGCAGCCGAGTCGTCGGCGACGCGCGATGTGATCGCGCCGAATCAGCTCACCGGCTACCTGGTGCTGGACGACAGCACGATGACCGGGAGCCGGGCGCGCTACGTCGGGCGCAATGCGTCGTCGCTCAGCGAGATCGACAAGCTGCAGGGCGCGGTGCGGCAGGGTGTCACGATCGTCCGACTCGAGCGCGAGGGGGTGAAGCCCGAGATCGTCGACCAGGTTGCGAAGAACGATCTGCGCGTGTCGTCCGAGAAGCTGACCGAGAAAGGGCGCGGTGGCGGCGGGGTCGGGGGCTTCATCGTCGGCCTCATCCTCGGCGTGCTCCTGTTGATGTCGATCATGCTGCACGGGCAGAACGTCATGCGGGGCGTGCTCGAGGAGAAGACCACGCGCGTGGCGGAGATCGTGATCTCGAGCGTGAAACCCGAGGCGCTGCTCGCCGGCAAGGTGCTTGGCGTGGGCGCGGTCGGCCTCACGCAGATCATCGCCTGGTTCGCACTCGGTGGCTACGTGACGAGCTTCCTCATGCCGATCGTGCTCAAGGCGGCCGGAGGCGTCGCGAGGGCTACGCCCGCGACGGGTACCGCCGGGTTCTCGCTCGCTGCCATGCCGTGGAGCACGCTGGGCGTGTCACTCGCGTTCTTCCTGCTCGGGTTCCTGTTCTATGCGACGCTGTTCGCCGCGGCCGGCGCGATGGTGAGCAGCGAGCAGGAGGCGCAGCAGGCCGCCCAGCCGGTCGTTCTGCTGATGATGAGCGGCTGGATCTTCGTGAATCCCGTCATGATGAATCCGAACGGCAAGGTCGCGGCGGTCCTCTCGTGGCTTCCCTGGGCGTCGCCGATCATCATGCCGCTGCGCATGGGGCTCACGACGGTGTCGCCGACGTCGATCGCCGGGTCCCTGGCGGTCGCGTTCGTCGGGGCACTCGCCGCAATGTGGCTGGCGGCGCGCATCTATCGCGTCGGCATGCTGATGTATGGAAAGAAGCCGACCTTCGGAGAGTTGGCGAAGTGGATCCGCTACGCCTGATCGTGGTTCACGAGATGAGCACTACTCGTCATCCCGGTCCTCGACCAGCCGCGGCTCGATGCGCCGGTCGGGGACCAGCCAGATCAGCGCGACGATGACGTAGAACGCGTCCGCGAACCGCGGATGAACGAACGCGAGCGAGATGCCGAGCACGTAGAGGACCAGCGATACGTTGCCTTTCGTGTCGTTTCCGATGGCCGCGGCGACGCGCGCGTTGGCGCCGCTGTCGGCGTGGAGGATGGCCCGCACGAGGACGGTGTACGCCAGCGCGCAGCACAGCAGGACGACGCCGTACATCGCCGTTGGAACCGCGGCGAAGTGGTTCTCGCCCATCCACGCCGTGACGAACGGGACGAGCGAGAGCCAGAAGAGAAGATGGTTGTTCGCCCACAACACGCCGCCGCTGATGCGATCGGTCGCCGCGAGCAGGTGGTGATGGTTGTTCCAGTAGATCCCGAGATAGATGAAGCTCAGCACGTAGCTGAGCAGCACGGGAATGATCGACCGGAGCGCCGCGAAGGTCGGTTCGTGCGGCACCTTCAGCTCGAGCACCATGATCGTGATGAGGATGGCGATCACGCCGTCGCTGAAGGCTTCCATTCGGCCGGTACGCATCGGCGTAACGTGAACCGAATCGAGCACCGACGGTAGAGCCCGTCGAGCAACCTGTCGCGCCGTCCATGTGTATAACCGTGGACACAGGAGGACGCGATGCAGCTTCTGAACTCTTTGCGGGGCCGGTTCGGCGCGGCGGCGTTCGCGCTCTCGGCGATGGTGCCGCTCTCGAGCGACTCGCCGGTCGGCGTGACGCGTGCGGACGTCGAGTGGTCGAACGATAAAGTCGCGATGGCCTACGGCGCGCTGGCCGGCATGTGGCAGAATGAATTCCGGCAGATCGGCGAACGCTTCGCCACGCCGCGGATCATGCGGTATCGCGGCGTCGTGCGCACGCCATGCGGCCTCATCCAGCCGAACAACGCGCAGTACTGTTCCGCGTCGAACGCGATCTACTACGACGAGGTATTCGTCGCGGGCATGGCGAAGACCGCGGCAGCGGAGCTTGGCACCGACGGCGACATGACTGGCATCGGAATCATCGCGCACGAGATGGGACACGCGGTGGCAATGCAGCTTGGCTACCGCTCGCGCAGTTCGTACAACAACGAAGCCGTCGCCGACTGTCTCGCCGGGGCATTCGCGTATCAGTCGAAGCGTGACAGGACGCTCGAGGACGGCGACATGGAAGAGGCAATCTTCGGCATGTCGATGGCCGGCGATCCGGAGCCCGAGCTCACCGGCAACGTACGGTACGATGCGATGATCCAGCGTCGCATCGCTCGGCAGGGGCACGGAACGCGGGATCAGCGTGTGGCGAATTTCACGCAGGGCGCGAGGGGTGGCGCCGGCGCGTGCCTGGATGATTTTCGCGGGGCGTGATACGGTCTTGCATTGAAGCGCAGAGCGGCGCAGAGATCAGCTGGTCTCTGCGCCGCTCTCACTTTCGCGCTACGTCCTTCTACGAGCTCAGTCCGCGCGCGCGGGTAGCGACGACCGCACCGTCGTCCGCGGCGCGCCGATCGCTCCCTTGAGATCGCCGACCAGGTTCGACACGCGATCGTCGAGCGCCTGATGCACGTTGCCGAGCAGCGTGGCCACGAGGTCGTCGAGCGCCGCGCCGATCTTGCTCGTCGCGCCGCGAGTGGCGGTCGCCGTCGCCGCCGCGGCCTTGATGTCCGCGCTCGATCCGCTGAGCAGCACCCCCGCGCCCACCGCCAGCGCGAGCGCCGGCCACGGGTGGTCTCTCACCAGTTGCGAGACGTTGACCTTCTGCTCGAGCTCCGCGAGCGTGCTCGACATCCGCTCGCGCGTGAGCTCGATGTCGCGCCTCACGTCAGCCGTCGTTTCAGCCATTCCGAGTCCTCCTTGAGCGTGGTCACGGTCTCGTGGGGCGCTAGCTCCGACGGCGACAGTGCCGACAGTCCGCGCCGAGCCAGCCACGCGGCGAGACCGCCGGTGATGATCAGAATTCCGAGCGCCGCGACCCAGTAGAGATCGCGGGGCAGCCACTGGTCGCCGATGAGCAGCACGATGCCCGTGAGCACCGCCAGCACGCCGAGCAGTCCCAGCACGGCGCCCGTGGCGACGAATGCCGTCCCCTTGCCGATCCCGGCGACCATGTCGCTGAGCTCGAGCCGCGCCAACCGGACCTCGTCGCGCGCGATCGAGGCGCCCCCCTCCGCCAGTTCGCGGAGGAGAGTGCCCAAGCTTCGACGGCCGTCGTGTCCGTCGTATGCCATGAGTGGCTCAGTGCCTCAGCGCCTTACCGAGGAGATAGCCGAGGCCCGCGGCGATGAGCAGCGTGCGCCCCGGATGCTCCTTCACCTGCTGCTCGATTCCCATGCGCAGCCCATCGAGATCGGCGTCGCGCAGCCAGTCGGCCGTCTTCTCCATGCCGCCGGCGACCTGGCCGGACATCTGCGCCATGCGACCGTCGTCGAGCGCCACGCTCGCGCTGCCTGTCGCCCCCGCGAGATTGCCCGTTTCGCCGCTGCTCGCTCGCGCGCGAAGCTTGTCGGCGCCAGTCTCGAGCGCATCCGCCAGCGAGTCCTTCATGTGCGATGCCCGCTCGCGCACCGACGAACCGACATCCGCGAGTCGATCCTGCGCGCTGCCCGCGAAGTCACGCGCGCGTTCCTTCATGCCACCGGCGTCGTGCGACGAAGTCCCTGAGACGTCCGCACCGCTCGACTGCGGCGACACGTCGTCGGGCCCGAAGTTGTTGTGATCCATCCCTGCTCCTCTGCAAAGGGTGCTCACCTCGCCATTGCAGAGGACGTGCCTCATGACTCACATCGCGCGCGCTGTTCGTCGCCTCGCGCGCGAAGAAAATCACGCCGCGCTACATCGTCGGATTCCAGTGCTCCCGTTCGATCAGCGTCCTGCGGTACGCGCTGAGTCCGACGGCGAACAGAATCGCCGCCGCCCCCATTCCGACGAAGCTCACCACCGCGAGCGAATAGCGAACGCCTGCCGGCCCGAAGACGTGGTCGTTGAACAGCGCGACGGACGTCGGCCCGAGCGTCTGTGAGATGAGGTTGATGAGAAAGAAGTAAAGCGCCGCGCCCTGCGCCCGCAGTTCGACCGGCGCGATCTCGGCGGCCGCGGCGGTGGCGGCGCCCCACGGGAAGGCCGCGAAGAAGTTCACCACGGCAAGCGCAGCCACGGCGAGCGACGCCGTCGGCATCAACGGAAACGCGGTGGCCGATATCAACATGCCGATCGCGCCGATGATGCCCACGCGAAGCGGCCCGTCGATCTTGCCGCGAGCGACGTATGCATCGGCGGCCCGACCGCCGGCGAGCGCGCCCACCACGCCGATCGTGATCGTCAGCGCGCCCTGCACCATGCCCGCGCGCCCCTCGTTCCACTGGTACGTGCGGACGAGCAGGGTCGGAATCCATCCCGCCAGCGCGAAGTTCACCGCCGCCGAGAGCGAGAAGCCGATGCCGTGCGTCACGTACGTCCGGAGATTCGCGCGCACGTACCGCGCGAACACGCTCAACGGCAACTGCGCGCGCACCTGTCCTTCACCGCTCCGCGCCGGCTCGCGCACCGTGAAGAAGATCAGCGCCGCGATGATCAGCCCGGGCGCGCCGACGACGATGAACACGGTCTGCCACGGGTGTACGGCGCCGACGACCGGCAGCTCGACCAGCCCGGGCCCGCCGGCATAGGTCACGACCCATCCGCCGATCAGATAGGCCAGCCCCGACCCGATGAAGATGCCCAACGAGTAGACGCTCATCGCCCGGCCGAGGCGCTCCCGAGGGAAGTAGTCCGAGATGAGCGATACGCCCGGCGCCTGCAGCGACGCCTCGCCGACTCCGACGCCGAGCCGGAGCAGGAAGAGGTGCGCATAGGTCGACGCCGTCGCGCAGAGGGACGTGAAGACACTCCACAGCGCCACGCCGCCGCCGATGATGTTGCGACGATTCGACCGATCCGCCCAGCGAGCGATCGGCAGACCGAGCACGGAGAAGAACACGGCGAACGACAGACCGAGCAGATAACTCATCTGCGTGTCGGTGATCCCGAAGTCCCGCTGGATCGGCCGCACGAGCAGCGAGAGGATCTGTCGGTCGATGAAGCCGCTCACGTTCGCCAACGTGAGCACGGCAACGACATACCACGCATAGAGCGGACGTGCCGCGGGGTCTCGTTCGGCCATGCGGAGAAGCTAACCGGCCCGGTCCACAGTGCGGCGCCATGCGGCGCGATCTACCTTATGGCCCATGTTTCGTTACTCAGCCGGTCTCACCGCCCTCGCGCTCTGCGCGCTGTCGGGGTGCGCCAGTGTGAACCGCGCCGGCCCGGAAGCACCGGCCGGCGTGGCGCGGACGACGGGCACGATCCACGAGGACGCGTTCTACGCCCCGTCGCTCGGCGTCACCAAGCGAATGGTCGTGTACCTCCCGCCGTCGTACGATCGCGCGTCGAACCGTCGCTATCCGGTCGCGTACTATCTGCATGGGCTGTCGGGAACCGAGACGGATTGGATCTCGAAGGGCAGCATCGACATCGTCGCCGACTCGCTGATCGGCCATGGCGCGCCCGAGATGATCGTGGTTCTTCCTGACGGCGACGACGGCTGGTACACGACCTGGACGTCGCCGGTGCCGTTCGCGACGTGCGCCGACACCGTGCACAATGAATCGCCCGCCCGCTATTGCGTCGCGTCGGCGCGCTATGACGACTACATCGCCGGTGACGTCGTGAGGTACGTGGACGAGACGTACCGTACGCGCCGCGATGCGCGGTCGCGCGCGATCGGCGGGTTGAGCATGGGCGGCTACGGCGCCGTCTCACTCGCGCTCCGCCATCCCGAAATCTTCGGCGCGGCGGCGAGTCATTCCGGCCTGCTCGCGCCGATGTACGCCGGCCCGCATCCGTTCGTGAAACCAACACGGTATGCCACGACGGTCGAGGAGCTGCGTGCGAACGCCGGCGGCTTCTGGTCGCGCTTTCAACTCTTCTGGGGAACGGACTTCGATCGGTGGCGAGCGGCGGATCCAGCCCATCTGGCGATGACGCTTCAGGGACAGAACCGTCCGCTGCCGGCGTTGTTCTTCGACGTCGGGCGCGACGATCCGTACGCCGACCAGAATCGCGCCTTCGACGCCGAGTTGACGCGGCTGGGAGTGGCGCACCACTTCGCGGAGGAACCCGGGGCGCACACGTGGCAGTACTGGACGCGGCACGTGCCCCTGAGCCTCGCATGGATGGCCAGCCGCTGGTGATGCGGCTGGCCATCTCGATCTGTCGCGAATAGCGCTACGAGGCGGGCTTCGGGGCGGTCGCGGCCTCGAACACCGTCGTCGCGAAGTCGTGAATCGGTGTCGGCACGCCGTGCTTCTTGCCCATGCGACTGACCGCGCCAACGAGCAGATCCAGCTCCGTCGGACCGCCGCGTACGAGGTCGGCGAGGAAGCTCGGCGTGGTCGGATACGGCAGCGCGAGCACGTCCTTCTGGATCTTCGCTTCCTCGGCGGCGTCGAGCGGCGTGCCGGCGACGCGGCTCACCGCGGCGATCTCGGAGACCACGTCCGTGAGGAGGGCCCGTCCGCGTTCGGTCGACAGCATCTCGCCCACCGGACCGCGAGTGAGCCCGCTGGCGACGTTCATGGGGACGATGAACGAGAATTTGCGCCAGAGATCGAGGCCGATGTCGTCGCTCACTTTCGCGTCGACGCCGACCGCGGCGAAGGCCTCGACGAAGCGGCGGACGCGGTCCGACTTCGAGCGATCGAGCTCGCCGATGACCATCCGGTCGAACGGGCTGCGTCGTTCCACCTTTCCGGGAGCCGTGCGGAAGATGCTGGCCGCGATGAGCCCCGCGGCGACCGCCTTGCGCGGAACGCCGAGGGCCTCGAGGCGCTCCGGCACGTCGACGCCGTTGAGGAGTGGGATGATGGTCGCACCGGCGCTCGCGGCCTCGACCAGCGTGGGGCCGACTTCGGGGAGCGAGTAGCTCTTGACCGAGACGATGATGTACTCGCGATCGCGGAGGGCGTGCCCGTCGTCGGTGGCGTCGAGCTGGACGGTGAATTCCTCGCCCGGCCGCTTGACCTCGAGGCCGTGCGCGCGAACCGCGGCGAGGTGATCGCCGCGCGCGAGCAGCCGAACGTCGTGCCCGTCCTTCGCGGCGAGCCCCGCGTAGTAGCTGCCGATGCCGCCGGCGCCGACGATTCCGATCTTCAACGACTTCTCATTCACTCGGTTTCTTCCCCTCTTTGAAGAGATGCGCGAACTCGCCGTAGCCCTCTTCCTCGAGCTTGTCGGCGGGGATGAACCGCATGGACGCGGAGTTCATGCAGTAGCGCATGCCGGTCGGACGCGGTCCGTCGGGAAACAGGTGGCCCAGGTGGGAATTCGCCCTGGCGGAACGGACCTCGGTGCGCTCCATGAAGTGGCTGCGGTCCGTGCGGGTGGTGACGTTGTCGGGGACGAGGGGCCGGGTGAAGCTTGGCCAGCCAGTCCCGGAGTCGAATTTGTCGAGGGAGCTGAAGAGCGGCTCGCCCGACACGACGTCGACGTAGATGCCCGGCTCGTGGTTGTCCCAGTACTCGTTCTGGAACGCGCGCTCGGTACCGTCCTTCTGGGTGACCTGATACTGAAGGTCGGAGAGTTTGGCCCTGAGCTCGTCGTCGCTCGGCTTCTTGAAATCAGACACGAGAACACCTCCTTAGATACCGAAACCTACTCAGACCAAGTATCCGCCCGGTCGCTCGGCTTTCGGCCTACGGCTCTCGGCTTACGGCTCACGGCGCACGGCCTTTTGAGCTGCCGGCTGACGGCTCGCTGACGGCTGACGGTGACCGGTCGGCTCCCGGCTGCAGCTCACGGACGCGGCGACCGGCTGTGCGCCGGCTGGCGGCTCACGGCTTTGGCTACCGGCTGACGGCTCACGGCTTTGGCTAGCGGCTGACGGCTCGCTACCGGCTGACGGTGACCGGTCTGCCCGGCTGCGGCTCGCGGACGCGGCGACCGGCTGTGCGCCGGCTGCGGTCGACGGCTTGGCTGCCAGCTTCGGATGCCGGCTCGGCTGGCGGCCCGCTGTCCGTCAAGAATTGTGTATTTGGAATACAATATTACAAAACCCAACAGCTGCCGAGTCGACGGCGATGAACTCGCCGGATAGCCGTTTCGACGTCGACGGCCATGTGCGGATGGGAAGCGCGCGTGGGTCGTTCGCCGCGCGGATTGGAGCCGGCAGCAGGCCGGTAGCCGAAACCGGCAGCAGGCCGGTAGCCGAAACCGTCAGCAAGGCCGGAGACCGCAGCCGGCGCACAGCCGGTAGCTGCGTCCGTGAGCCGCAGCCGAGAGCGGACCGGTCACTGTTGTCCGTCAGCGAGCCGGCGGCCGTCAGCGAGAGCCGTCAGCTGTCAGCTAAGCCGGTTGCCGGTTGCCGGTTGCCGGTTGCCGGAAATGACGAACAGGAGTTGGGCGTCGCGTATGATTTCCCACCCACCCCTCATACGCGAGCACCCAAGCTCCTGTCGTCTGCGCTAGCGAATGACGTTTGGGGGACATTGGCTAGCGTTACTCATACTACGCCGCACCACTGTCGAACGCCGACAAAGATTCCACAAAGAGCCGATCAGTCCGCGTTCGCTCCTTCAACATTCTCGAAAGTCGCCGGCGGTGCGTCATCGAGCGCATCATCGCGCAGCTCCGTCGCCGGCAACCGCAGCGAGAACACGCTCCCGCCTCCCACACGGCGCGCGTAGGTCACGTCGCCCCCTTGCATCTGCGCCAGCGTCCGCGCGATCGACAGGCCGAGACCGGCGCGGCCGGCATCAGGTGTCGCGTGCTTCGAGCGATAGAAGGGCTCGAACACCCGCGCCACATCCTCGTCGCCGATCCCCGGACCGCGATCCGCCACCGTGAACACGAGCTGATCCCCCTCGCGCCGCGCGCCCAACTCGATCGGCTCCGCCACCGGCGAATAGCGCGCGGCGTTCTCGAGCAGATTGCCGATCACGCGCAGCGACTGCGCGAAATCGAAATGCCCGATCAGCGCGGGGCTGTCGAGATCGATCACCGTGCGCAGCGGCCGATCGCCGAAGAGCCCGCGCGTCTGCCGCACCGCCGCGCCGATCAGATCCTCGGCGGTGTTGAGCTCGGGGCGCACCGCGAAGCCCCCGCCCTTCAACCGCGACAGATCGAGCAGATCGCTCACCATGCGGGTCAGCCGGTCGGCCTGCTCCTCGATCGCGGCGGCCGACTTGTTCCCCTGCATGGCCGCACTCTGCGCGAGCGCCTTGATCGTCGTCAGCGGCGTGCGCAGGTCGTGTGAGACGGAGGCGAGCACGATGTCCTTCAGCCGATCGGCCTCACGCAGCGCCTCGGCATGCTCCGCCTCGGCGACCAGCCGCGCGCGATCCACCGCCAGCGCGGCGTAGTACGTGATCGCGTCGAGAAAGCGGAGTTGCGCCGAGTCGAGCACGACGGGCGTGTCGTTCGCGAGCACGAGGGAGCCGACGACGCGGTCCTGCACCGACAGCGGGCGCACGATGCGATTGACCGACCCTCGCGGCACTGCCTTGTCACGCTCACTGGCCGCGATCGCGCCCTCGTCCGGCATGATCCGGCAGGCGTCCATGCCAAGGGTCGCCCGAATGACGTCGGCAATGCGGACGAGCGCATCCTCGGCGCGCCCGACGCTCAACGTCGCTGAGCCCAGCCGCGCGAGCGACTCCACCTCGATCGCACGACGCCGGGACTCTTCGGCCTCGGCCTGGGCCCGGGCGAGCAGCTGCGTGGAGACCAGCGCCGTGATCAGAAACGCGCTGAGCGCGAGCCAGTCGACCGGCTTGTCGACCATCACTTCCGCGAACGGCGGCTGGAAGTAGTAGTCGATGAGAACGAAGCCGAGGAACGCGATCGTGACGCCGAGCATCCGGCCGGCGCTCGCGCTCGCGAACAGGACGATCAGCAGGTAGACGAGAACGACGTGCGGCTGATCGATGCGGCCGCGCATGTGCACCATCGCGGCCGTGGCGACGGCCGTGACGACGAGCCACGCGACGCTGAGGAGCAGCCGCCGATTCGCCGTCAGAATCACCGCGGCTGATCGATGCGGTAGCCGACGCCGGGTTCAGTGATGATGATTTGCGGCGCCGCGGGATCGACCTCGATCTTTCGTCTGAGATTCGTGATGTGCACGCGCAGGTACTGCTGCGGGCTCCCGAACTCGCGCCCCCAGACCGCGTCGAAGATCTGTTGGTGCGTGAGCGTACGCCCGGCCGACGCCAGGAGCGTCGCCAGGATCTGCCATTCAATGGGAGTCAGATGGATCTGCGTGCCTTCGCGCGAGACGCGGCGGGAGATCGTGTCGACGAGGAGCCCGCCGACCGACACCGGCGCGCTGCTCGCCCCGGCGGCGGCCATCGACTTCGCGCGCCGGATCTGGGCGCGCGCCCGGGCCGCGAGCTCGAGGACGCTGAACGGCTTCGTGACGTAGTCGTCGGCGCCGGCGTTCAGAAGATCCACTTTCTCGTGCTCGGAATGGCGCGCCGAGAGCACGATGATCGGCACCGCGGATCGGCGCCGGATCGCCCGGCAGACGTCGACTCCCTGCATGTCCGGCAACCCGAGGTCGAGCACGACCAGATCGGGACGACCATTGGCCGCGGCGTCGACGCCGGAGCTGCCGTTCGCCGCCTCGTCGACGCGCGCCGTCACATCGCGCAGCGCATCGCGAACCGCGAGACGAATCTGGGGCTCGTCGTCGATGACGAGCACGACATCAGCATCGGACATACGTGTTTGACTATTCGGAGGAAGAAAAATGAGCCTCGGTGGGGCGCCCTGCTCCTGGTAGACCACAGCAAGTGCGCTCCGCGTCACAGGCCGGGCCGGAGGTGCACCCTCGTCCACGACGCACGCGCACTGAAGATGCTTCCCTGGGTCGATAGCTTTGCGACCGCTGAACCATTGTCTCGCCAGTGCCGGCGGGCTCCGCCATTGGACCTCAGTCTCATGCGGATGCGGATGGCGGTCGACCCTCGGCACGAATCTTCTTTGATGGTTTAGTATGATGCGCAAAATCCTGCTTCCGACGCTCTGCCTCGCACTTGGCGCGATGGCGGCGTGCGATTCGAACACCGATACGGTGGCCGGAATCGCGGGAACCGTCGGTTCGCCGACCATTCCCATTACCGTTCAACCCACCAACGTCCAGATCCAGGTCGGCAACAGCGTTCAACTCAGCACCAACGCCGGCACCTCGCCCGGTCAGGTCGAATGGTTGTCGTCGAACGTCAACATCGCGACGGTCAGCGCGACGGGCGTCGTCACCGGCTTCTCGGTCGGCACCGTCGTCATCACCGTACGGTTCGTGTCTGACAGAAACAACGCAGCAACCGCCCTGGTACAGGTTCTTCCATGAGCAAACCGCGAACGCCGCGCGAACACTATCGTAGAGAGAAGGAACGACGTGCTGGAATCCCGCAGCCAGAGAGTGAGCTGATGGCCGCGGCGCGGCGTGAGTACGAAGCGCTCCTCGCGGCCCAGGCCACGAAGGGCAAGGGCGGACGCCCGAAGAAGACCGCGAAGAAGGCCGCGGACGACGTCGACGAGCTGTCGGACGACTTCGCCGACGAATGACTCTCGGCGCGGCCGACGCAGCACCAACGCCCGAACGCCGGATCGAACGAGCGCGCCACACCGTCGAGCTGATTCTCGACACGCTCTTTCGACCCGGTGATTGGGCGGCGCGCGCCACGCACTCCATCGGCTTGCAGGGACGGCTCCGGACGACGACCACCGTCGTTCAGTCGAGCCGCGTCCTTCGACGGGACACGCCTCTGCGCATCGCATTCGCGTCGGACTTCCACGCCGGTTCCACGACCGACGAACGGCTGATCGCGGCTGCCTGCGCCGAGCTCGATCGACTCGAGCCGGACGTGCTGCTCCTCGGCGGCGACTTCGTATCGGTCCGCGCGGCGGACGTCGCGCGCGTCGCCCCGCATCTGGCGGCGGTCAATGCCCCGTTCGGAAAGTTCGCCGTTCTCGGCAATCACGACCTCCGAGCGAACTACCGGGAGCTGATCGGCGCGCTCGAAGCAGTGGGGGTGCAGGTGCTGCGGAACGCGCAGGCTCGACTCCCCGTGCCCTTTGCCGACGTCACGATCTGTGGCCTCGACGACACGACGCGGGGCACGCCGCGCGCTGACCTGGCGATGGACGGCGCGGAAGGAGTCCGCGTGGTGCTCATGCACTCGCCCGACGGCCTCGAGGCGATCGGCAATCGCCCCTTCGACCTGGCCCTCTGTGGGCACACGCACGGCGGCCAGGTCGTACTGCCGTGGGGAACGCCCCTGTGGGTGCCGGGGGAAGGACTCAACCGACGTTACTGCCACGGGCGCTTCGGCGTCGGTGAGCGGGAGGCGAGCACGCTCGTCGTGAGCCGCGGCGTGGGATGCAGCACCGTACCACTGCGCGCCTTTGCCGCACCCGAAGTGCATCTCTGCCTGATCGTGTGAGTGAAATTCGACCGTAAGCTGCTCCTCATCGCGCCGACGATCATCCTGACCCTGGTCGTCGCGGCCATGGTCTACGCGGCCATCCAGGTTCGCGTCCTCAGCGGCGTCAGTGAGACGCTCGCCGAGCGACGCGCGTTCGTCGCCGAGGTGAACCGGGGCGAGAAGGCGCTCGACGTGCGTCAGGCCCTCAACATCATCGACGCGCAGTTCGACGTCGAAGACCGACGGAGCGCGGCCCTGACCGAACTGCGCGGCCTGCTCGCGGTCCTCGCCGCGATCGGGCTCGCCTCGATCATCGTGCTGGCCATCGGGGTGCGCGGCGTGGAGCGAAAGCACTGGCCCGGGGCGCGCCGTCCGGAGCCGCTCAGCTAAACGTGTGGCGGCGCGGTCCGCGCGGCGCGGTGTTTTGCTACATTCCCTGCATGGCTCTCACGACCGTGCTCCGGACCGCGGTGCTCGCGGCAGCGATCTCCAGCGTCGCGCTCCCTCTGCGCGCGCAGGGCACGCCGGTCGACACGGCTCGCCGCTCGCACATCCTTCCCGCGCTCGGCCTGCACGTCGGTACGCCGCAAAAAGCTTCGGTGGCCGCGGGCGTCGTCGTAGGTGAGACCTGGCAGGCGAACGGCCGCGACCTCTCGCGCAATCTCGCCCTGTTCGTCGAGCCGGGACTCGGCGCGGGGAGAGCGTCGATCGCGTACATCGCGCATGGCTTCGGCAGCTACGGATCGGGGTACGGCATCGCCGCGACCGCCCTTCGTACGTGGAAGGAGCCCTGGCAGCTCGACGCGAATCAGACCTACGTCGGCGGCGAAGTCCTGCTCTGGCCGATCCTCTTCACGGGACCGCGGGTTGGCCTCCTCCGACGCGTCGCCGGTCCGGAAACATCGAAGCGCTGGTTCGTGACTCTGGACTTCGGCTTCGGTCTCTAGCATCAGCGTCTCTCATCCGCGTCGATGACCACACGCCTCTATTACACCGACGCGTATCGCACGCGCTTTTCCGCGACCGTCGTCGAGCGCGCCGATGACGGCAAGCGCGTCTACCTCGACGAGACTGCCTTCTATCCCACGTCCGGCGGTCAACCCCACGACCTCGGCACGCTCAACGGCGTCGAGATCGTCGACGTGGTGGACGAGGACGATCGCATCGCGCACGTGCTGTCCGCGCCGCTGCCCGATGCGACCTCGGTGGAAGGCGCCGTCGACTGGGCGCGGCGCTACGATCTGATGCAGCAGCACACCGGCCAGCACCTCCTCTCGGCGGTCTTCGAGGACCTGTTCGGCTTCAGGACCGTGAGCGTGCACTTCGGAGCGGAATCGTCGACGCTGGATCTCGACGCGGAGGTCGTGACCCGCGAGCAGATGCTCGCAGCCGAGGCGCGCGCCAACGCGGTCGTCGCCGAGGCGCGGCCGATCGTGGTGACGTTCGAGGATGCGCGCACCGCCGCCGGGCTGCGGAAGCCGAGCGATCGCGACGGAACGCTGCGAATCGTCTCGATCGATGCTATCGACCGGAGCGCATGCGGAGGAACGCACGTGCGGACGACCGCGGAGATCGGTACGGTGCTGCTCCGTGGCAGCGAACGCGTCCGCAAGACGACGCGGATCGAGTTCATGTGCGGGAGGCGCGCCGTGGACCGCGCGCGCCGCGATCACGAGACGCTCGCCGGACTCGCGGCAACCCTTTCCGCCAAGATCGACGACGTCGCATCGCTCGTCGGCGCGCAGGCCGAGCGGCTGAAGGAGGCCGAGGCAGCCCGGCGGAAGCTGGCGCAGGAGCTCGCGAGCCATCGGGCGCGAGAGCGATACGCATCGGCCGAGGCGGACGCGAATGGCGTTCGTAGAATCGTCATCCGCGATGCGGCCACGATGGACGACGCGAAGGCGATCGCGCAGGCCGCGTTCGAGCTGCGGAAAGCGGTCGTGATCGCGGCGATCGAGAAGCCGGCGTCGGTGCTCGTCGCGGCCTCCGAGGATTCGGGCTGCGACGCGGGGAAGCTTCTGAAGGCAGCGCTCGGCGCCGTAGGCGGCCGCGGCGGCGGATCAGCGCGGCTCGCTCAGGGCAGCGTGCCCGACCTGCCGGCGCTCGAACGGGCGGTCGAGCTGCTCGTCGATCGCGGGTAGAACGCGCGACAGCGCGAGATCCTGCAGCGTCTCCTGGTCGTGTTCGATGCTCGCGCCGGGAGTGTCGTAGAGCCCCCAGAGCGTGGACTTTCCGCGCAGGAACATCAGCACCGCCGGCGTGCGGAATGCCGATGCGGCGTGGCCGATGCTGGTGTCCGGCGAGAGAAGAAAGTCCGCGGTGGCGACGACGGCGAACGCGTCGCGGATGGAGGGCGTGGTGACGACCGCGCCACCGGCCGCGGCCGCGATCCCTCGCGCGCGATCCGTCTGGTCGGGCGCCGACATGATCCGGATCGTCGCCCCTGGTTCGCGCTCCCGAATGTGTCGGATTGCGGCGATGAACCGGTCGTCCGGCCAGGCGCGATAGATCTTCCCCGCGGAGATGTTCACGAGCACGCGGCGCGATGCCGGCGCGGCCGCGTCCCAGGCCGCCTCGCCTCGCCGCCATTCGTCGGGCGTGAGATCGATCGTCGGACGGCGAGCGACGGTCGCGAGATCGACGTCGAACGCCCGCGCGAGGGCGGCGAGCAGGTCGACCATGTGAGCATTCTCGCGATCGTTCGCCGGAACCGTGATGTTGAACGCGGCGTCGTTCCCGCGGCCGGCGATGCCCACGCGAAAGCGAGCGCCGCTGGCGAGAATGAGCAGCAGCGTCGTCACCGACGGCGCGGTCACCATGCAGTCGACGACCGCGTCATAGCGTGCGCGGCGGAGGCGGACGCACGTCGCGACGTAGCGCGCGAGCTTCTTCCGGTCGAAGACGATCACGTCGTTGACGTACGGGGCGGCGCCGAGCACGTCGGCATTGGCCGGCGACGCGAGAACGTCCATCGCGATCGTGGGGTATGAACGCGCGATGGCCCGCATCACGCCGGTCGAGACGATCATGTCGCCGGCGCGATCGTGCCGGAGAAAGAGCACTCGATGCGGGCGGTCGCCCCAATGCGGACGGTCGCCCGTCGCCGGGCGACGCATCATCCGCACGAGCCCTCGAATCCAGAGCCGCCGCCACCACAGCTCGAGCTGCTTGAGACGCATGTAAGGAATCTATTTCACCCGCGACCACTCGTCCCTCGATCGTGCCGCGCCCGGTGTCCTTTCGTAATTTGTCAGCAGGATTTCACGTCCCTCCTCCCACCTCTCATGACACCCCTGCCCGCGATATCGCGCGCCGTTGCGACCGCCGGTGCGGCCGCCGGTCTGCTCGCGTCGGTCGCGACCGCGCAGGCGCCGAGGCCCGGACCCTCGTCCGGTGCGTCGCGCGCCGCATCGTCGATCGACATCCCGTTCGAGCGCTTCACGCTGCCGAACGGACTCACCGTCGTGCTGTCGCCCGACCACTCGACGCCGACCGTCGCCGTGCAGGTGGTCTATCACGTCGGGTCGAAGAACGAGGTCGCGGGCCGTACCGGCTTCGCTCACCTCTTCGAGCACGTGATGTTCACCGGCTCCGGCCACGTACCCTACGGCATGCACGACCGGTTCACAGAGGGGGTCGGTGGGTCGAACAACGGCAACACGTGGTTCGACTGGACGCGCTACTACGAGACCAATCCCTCGAACTATCTCGAGACGGCGCTCTGGCTCGAGTCCGACCGCATGGGTTTTCTGCTCGACTCCCTGAACGAAGCGAAGTTCAACGCTCAGCGCGACATCGTGCAGAACGAGCGTCGGCAGAGCTATGACAACCAGCCGAACGGTCGCGACGAGGAAGTCATCGCCCTCGCGATGTACCCGAAGGGCCACCCGTACTCGTGGCAGACGATCGGCAGCATGGCCGACCTGCGCGCCGCGAGCGTCGAGGACGTCAAGCAGTTCTTCCGCATGTACTACGCGCCGAACAACGCGACGCTCGCGATCGTCGGCGACTTCGATCCGGCGAACGCTCGCGCGCTCGTCACGAAGTACTTCGGGGATCTCGGGCGCGGGCCGGACATCACGCGTCCGACCGTCCCGCCGGTGACACTGACCGAAGAGAAGCGCATCACGCTCGAGGATCGCGTGCAGGTGCCGCGGCTCACCATCGCGTGGCCGACCGTGAGCGTGCACAGCGCCGACGAACCGGCGCTCGTGTTCCTCCGCGACATCCTCGGCAACTCCCGCACGGCGCGCGTGACCAAGGAACTCGTGTACGACCGGCAGCTCGCGGCGGACGTCGACGCATCGCACTTTGCCTTCGAGGATGCGGGGCAGTTTCAGTTGAGTCTCGTTCCACGGCCGGGGCACACGTTGACGGAGCTCGAATCGGCCGCGGACTCGATCATCGCCCGGCTCAAGCGCGTTGGCCCGACCGCCGAGGAAGTGCGGCGCGTGAAGGCCGGCCAGCAGGCGACGTTCATCAACGGTCTGCAGTCGAATCTGGGCAAGGCGTCGCAGCTCGCGCTCGACGAGACCTTCTTCCGCGATCCGAGCTACAGCTTTCGCGTGCGGTACCCGCGTGCGCAGGCGGTGACGGCAGCGGACATCCAGCGCGTTGCCCGGAAGTATCTCACCGCCAAACGCGTCGTGCTGAGCAACGTGCCGATGGGTCGGACGGCGCTCGCCTCGCACGCCGACAGGAGCACCGTCGTGACCGATCCCTTCACCGAGCGCGCGGAGACCACACCATGAAGATTCGTCTCTGGCTCTCGACGGCGATCGTCGTCGCTCTGCCGGCATTCGGAGGCGCGCAGACGCCGGCACTGGATCGAACGGCGATCCCCACGCCTGGCCCACTCCCGCAACTGAACGTTCCGGCCTGGACCGAGACGATGCTCCCGAACGGCGTGAAGCTCGTCGTTTCGGAAAAGCACGCGCTGCCACTCGTCTCGTTCCGACTGAACTTCGTCGGCGGCACGACGCAGTTCGAGCCGGCCGACCGAGCCGGGCTCGCCGATCTCGTGACCCGGATGATGCTCGAGGGGACGACCACGCGCAGCGGCAATCGCCTCGCGACCGATCTCCAGCTCCTCGGCACGTCGCTCGATCTGTCGATCGCGCAGGAATCGGGGGTGCTCGCGTTCCAGGCGACGTCGGACAAGTTCCAGCCCGCGCTCGCCCTCGCCGCCGACGTGCTGTTGCATCCGACCTTCCCGGCGCCCGCCCTCGAGCGGCTGCGCGGACAGGCGCTCGTGTCGCTCACGCAGATGCGCGATCGCACCGGCGGCATCGCGTCGATGGTCTACCCGAAGATTCTTTACGGCGCGCAGCATCCGTACGGACGCATGACGACGGAGCGGACACTGAATGCGGTGACGCGCGCGGAAGTGGTGAACTTTCATCGGGCGTACTTCCAGCCGGCGCGCGCGATCGTCACGGTCGTCGGTGACGTGAATCCGGATTCGGTGAAAATTGCGTTCGAGAAGGCGTTCGCCGGCTGGTCCGCGAAGGGGTCGCCCGCGACGTTCGCCTACCCGGCCGCGCCGGCATCCGCGGCGCGCACGATCTACATCGTCGACAAGCCCGGCGCCGAACAGTCGACGTTCGCGATCGGGACCGTCGGTCCGCCGCGGAGCACGCCCGACTACTACGCCATCCGCGTCATGAACGAGATGCTCGGCGTGCTCTTTCAATCGCGGCTGAACCACAACATCCGTGAGGAGAAGGGCTACAGCTACGGCGTCTTCTCGAACTTCGCGTTCGGGCGCGGTCCCGGTCCGTTCATGGCGATGGGCGACATCGTCACGGCCAAGAGCGACAGCGCGCTGATCGAATTCATGCACGAGCTCGAGGACATCCGCGGCAAGCGGCCACCGACCGAGGACGAGCTCGCGCAGGCAAAGGCCAGCCTGGTGCAGAGTCTTCCGGCCAGCTTCGCGTCGGTGGCGGGGGTCAATCGGAGCATCGCGTCCATCTATCTCCAGGATCTCCCCCGGGACTACTACCAGCAGTTCGCGAAGGCAGTGACCGCCGTGACCGGCGAGGAGGTCGTGCGAGTTGCCAGGCAGTACATCGACCCGCAGCACTTCTCGATTCTGATCGTCGGCGACAAGAAGCGCATCGAGGCTGGGCTGGTGGCAACGAAGATCGCTCCGATCGTCGAGTTGAACGACCGCGGCGAGCGCGTCAACGCGGCGGCAGTCACCCCCTGACAGCGCCTGATGCAGAAATCGTGATACACGATGGCCACCGACTGGTGGCCATCGTCTTTTCCTGCGAATCGTCGCTTGCGAATGCGCGAACTTGCGCGTAGTTGTGGATCGAGCGGTGCGACGATACCGACATATAGCGACCACGACGCGGAGCCCACGCGTGGCCCAAGAGCAGTTCCTCCTCGTGAACCGCACGGCGAGCCGCGCACAGCGACGCGTCATCGCTGTGGTGGCGATCGCATTGCCGCTCGCGCTGATTGCGACACTGCCGTTCCGCAATCATTCCTTTGCGCCCGTTCCCAGCGTACTGTTGATCGTCAACACGATGATCCTCCTCGGACATCTGTTGACCGCCGCGCTGCTGATCGCGCAAGGTCGGGTGCTTCGCTCGCGTGGGTTGATCGTGCTCGCCGCCGGATATCTCTTCACGGCGCTGATCCTGATCCCATACACGTTGATGTTCCCGAGCCTGTTCTCAGCGACGGGGCTGCTCGGAGCCAGGCCTGACTCGGCGATCTGGCTGTACTGCTTCTGGCACGCGGGGCTTCCAGCGGCCATCATCGCATACCGGCTGCTACGCGCGACAGACGCGCGGTCGTCGCTTCACCCCGCGCGTGTCTCGCGGATCGTCAGCATCACGATCGCGAGCGTCATACTCGCCATCGTCGGCCTGAGCGTCCTGGTCACGCTCGGCCATCCGCTCATCGATCGCATCGTCGAACCGAATGGGGACTGGCCGGCGGCGATGATCGGCACGATCGAGAGCGCGCTGTTCTTCCTGATCGTGGCCGCGATCGGCGTGGTGATGACCGATGCGCCGTCGGTGCTCGACCATTTTCTCGCGCTGTCGCTGTGGGTCTGGCTGATCGAGTTCGTGCTCTCGGGCATGCTCTTCCAGCGCTACACCGGCGGGTGGTATGTCGGCCGCATCGCGAGCGCGTTCTCCGGCCTGCTGGTGTTGACCGCGTTGATCTCGGAGACGAGCGCGCTCTACGCGCGGCTGGCGCTTGCGGCGATCAACCGGCGACATGAGCGCGAGAGCCGTCTCGTGACGATGGACGCCGTCGCGGCTTCGATCGCGCACGAGGTGCGACAGCCCCTCACCGCGGTCGTGAACAACGCGCGCTCAGGGCTGCGCATGCTCCGACAGAATCACAACCTCGACGAGCTCCAGCCGCTGTTCACCGACATCGTGAACGAGGGCAACCGCGCCGCGAACATCGTCGACGGCATGCGCGGCGTATTCGCCGGTCGCGTCCTGCAGGAAACGCTCGACCTGAACGCCCTCGTCCACGAGTCGCTGTCATTGCTTGCGACGGAGACCAAGGCGCGCCGCGTCCTGGTGCAGCTCGCGCTCGCGGAGCACGTGCTGCCTGTCTCGGCCGATCGGGCCCGGATGCAGCAGGTGTTGTTGAATCTGTTCAGCAACGCGCTCGACGCGATGTCCGACGTCGACCCGCGCGCGAGGACGTTGACGATTCGCACGGAGATCGACGCTCCCGACGCCTTGTTGACGATCGAAGATTCGGGTCCGGGGGTCGCCCCCGCAGCCGCCGAGCAGATCTTCGACGCTTTCTATACGACCAAGGCCGACGGCACCGGCATGGGTCTTTACCTCTGCCGGTCGATCGTCGAGCAGCACGGCGGACAGGTGTGGGCGTCGACGGCGCCGTCGTCCGGCGCGCGCTTTCATGTGCGCCTGAGGCTCGCGTCGAGCATCCCGCCCGTCGCATCCGGAGCAATTCATCCTGCGCGACTTCCGGAATCGCGACTCGCGGAGCGCGCGGAACGACGGTAGCGGCTCGTCAGCCGCACCAGATCGTGCGGCCAGCCTGGAACTGCGCGGAATCAGGCGGTCAGAGCAGTCGCTTGGTTCGCTTCCGGCGACGCGATTTGCTGTTCTGCGGCTCCGCCTTGGGCCGCTCGGTCACTCCGAGCGCATCGAGTGCCATCTCGGCGGTGTGCCGGGAGATCGTCCACCGCACACGCCCGCGCTTGCGGCGCTGAATCTCGAGCAGTTTCCGCTGAACCTCCTCGAGGTTCTCATCCGCACTCATCGATCCGTCCTCCCCCACATCGTCATCGTCGCGCATATTCTTCAGTCTGGATTTCACGTTAGCAACTTCACTGCGTCGCCGCACCGTCACCGCGGATCTCATGGCCATTTCCGATACGCGTCCCGTCAATTCCACGAATGCCTCCGCGTCGCTCGAGGCGCTGTGGATGCCGTTCACCGCGAACCGCGCCTTCAAGGCGAAGCCGCGTATTCTCGTCGGCGCCAGCGGGATGTACTACACCGCGGACGACGGACGGCAGATTCTCGACGGCACCGCCGGGCTCTGGTGTGTGAATGCCGGCCACTGCCGTGAGCCCATCGTCGCCGCAATTCGGGAGCAGGCGGGCGCGATGGACTACGCGCCGCCGTTTCAGATGGGGCATCCACCGGCGTTCGCGCTCGCAGAGAAGCTGGCGAAGATGCTGCCGGCGGGCATCGGCCACGTGTTCTTCGGCAACTCGGGGTCGGAGGCCGTGGACAGCGCGCTCAAGATCGCCCTGGCCTACTGGCAGGCGAAGGGGCAGCCTCAGCGTGTGCAATTCATCGGACGCGCGCGCGGCTATCACGGCGTGGGCTTCGGTGGTACCGCGGTCGGCGGCATCGCCGCCAACAAGAAGCAATTCGCCGCGAACCTCCTCCCCGCGGTCGATCACATCCCCGACACACACGATCTCGCGCGCAACGCGTTCTCGCGCGGACAGCCGGAGCACGGCGCCGAGCGTGCGGATGCGCTCGAGGACATGGTGGCGAAGTATGGCGCGGAGACGATCGCGGCATTCATCGTCGAGCCGGTGGCCGGATCGACGGGCGTGCTCGTTCCGCCCAAGGGGTACCTCGAGCGCATTCGTGAGATCTGTGATCGCCACGGCATCCTCCTGATCTTCGACGAGGTCATCACGGGCTTCGGACGACTCGGAGCGCCGTTCGCGGCGACGCGCTTCAACGTGACGCCGGACATGATCACCCTCGCGAAGGGCATCACGAACGCGGCGGTGCCGATGGGGGCGGTCTGCGTGCGCGACGACATCTATGAAACCGTGGTGAACGGTGCGGCCGCGGGGATCGAACTGTTCCACGGATACACCTATTCCGGGCACCCGTTGGCGGCGGCCGCGGGCCTGGCGACGCTCGACCTCTATGAGAAGGAAGGCATCTTCGAGCGCGCGGCGTCGCTCGAGGACTACTGGGCCGATGCCATGCACTCGCTGCGCGGCGCGCCGCACGTGATCGACATCCGGACGATCGGCATCGTGGCCGGCGTCGAGCTCGCGTCGCGCGACGGAGCCGTCGGCGCGCGCGCCTTCGAGACGTTCCTGAAGTGCTTCGATGCGGGCGTCATGGTGCGCACCACCGGCGACACACTCGCGTTGTCGCCGCCGCTGATCGTCGAGAAGGCGCAGATCGATCAGCTCGTGTCGACCATCGCAACCGCGCTCCGGTCGGTGGCCTGAGATTGCGGAATTCGTTTCGCGCGCTGAGCACGACGTTCATCGCTCTGGGCACCGCATGCACGTTGCAGGAAGCGCCGCGTGCCGACACCGTTGCGGTTGGTGCCGGCACCTCGAAGGCCACGCGCACGTTCAATCCCGACACTTACCGCGCGCCGGCCGTCGACAGCACGCCTGACGACCCGTTCGAGGCGTCGGCGTTTCGCGGATTGGCGATCCTCACGCACACGCGGGACAGCCTGCCGGACTTCGTGGGCAGCAATCTGAATTGCACGAGCTGCCACCTCGACGAAGGACGGCGCCCGGGCGCCGCACCGCTCGTCGGCGTCGCCGCGCGCTACCCGAAGTACGTCGACCGCGTCGACGCGGTCGTGACCATCGAGGATCGCGTCAATTTCTGTCTCACCCGGAGTCTGTCCGGCACGAAGCTGCCGAACGACAGCCGGGAGATGGCCGACATCGTCGCCTACCTCAACGTCATTTCTCGCGGCGTGCCGCTGGGCGAGCATGTGCGCGGCGAAGGAATGAAAGCGCTGCCGGAGCTCGTCGGCGACTCGGCGCGCGGCCGCGGCCTGTTTCGCGAGAACTGCGCACGCTGCCACGGGAGCGACGGTTCCGGCATCGGCGTGGTCCCCGCGCTCTGGGGAAAATCATCGTACAGCATCGGCGCGTCGATGGCGCGCGTCGGCCGAGCGGCGGCGTTCATTCACGCCAACATGCCCTTCGATCGACCGGGCACGCTCACCGACCAGCAAGCCTACGACATCTCGGCGTACATCAACTCGATGATGCGGCCGGACCTTCCCGGCAAGGAAAATGATTGGCCGCAGGGCAAGGCTCCGAGCGACGTCCCATACGAGACGCGCGGGCACACGCCGAAGTCGCCGCCGCACGTCATTCCGCGGACGAGCAACCTCGCCGGCGCGATCGTGCCGGCACCGCCCTCGGTGGTTCGACGCCGTTGATGCAGTGAACAGACACTGGCCCGCCGCGAAGCGCGGGCTTCGTTGGCATCGTCGTTGATGATTGCGAGGTACTATGAAGGAGCAGGCACTCTCTCGACGTTCGCTCATCACCGGAGCCGCGGCCGCCGGCGCTGGTGTGCTACTCGGCAATCTTCCACTCGGCGCCGAGGAGCGGGCCGCGCAGACGGCGGCTCCGCCGCCAACGGCACCCGCCGATCCAACCAAGGTTCCGGGAGCGCCCACCACCGCCGTCGGCGAGCGATCACCGTTCGTCACTCCGAAGCGCGCGCCGGTCGGCGAGATCACCGGGACGTCGTTCACGCCGATCCAGGATCTCACCGGCGTGATCACGCCGAGCGATCTGCACTTCACGCGAATTCACGCGGGCGTGCCGACGATCGACCCGGCGAAGCACACGCTGTTGATCCACGGCATGGTCGACCGGCCGCTCGAGTTCACGCTGGCTGACCTCAAGCGATTCCCGGCGACGACGCGGATGGCGTTCATCGAATGCGCGGGCAACGGACGCGCTGCCTACCGCTCACCGCGGCCCAACATGACGCCTCAGCAGGTCGACGGGATGATGTCGAACAGCGAGTGGACCGGCGTGATGCTCTCCACGCTGTTCAACGAGGTCGGCGTCCAGCGCGGCGCACGATACTTTCTCGCCGAGGGCGGCGATGCGTGCCTGATGGCGCGCACGGTGCCGGTGAGCAAGGGACGCGACGACGCGATGGTCGTCTGGGCGCAGAACGGCGAACCGATTCGCCCCGAGCAGGGTTTTCCCATCCGTCTGTTGCTCCCCGGCTACGAGGGCAACATGAACGTGAAATGGCTGCGGCGCATCAAGCTCGGCGCCGAGCCGTTCATGACGCGCTGGGAAACGTCGAAGTACACGGATCCGCTGCCCAACGACCGCATCCGCATGTTCAGTTGGGAGATGGATGCGAAGTCCATCATCACCAGCCCGGCATATCCCGAGAAGCTCGAGGGGCACGGCTATCGGCCGATCACCGGTCTCGCGTGGAGCGGGCGGGGGCGAATCTCACGCGTGGAAGTCAGCACGAACGGCGGCCGCTCGTGGGCAAACGCGGAGCTGCTCACCCCGCAGGCGCCGAAGGCTGCCGTGCGCTTCCAGTACATGTGGGACTGGCAGGGCGATGAGAGTTTGATCATGAGCCGAGCGGTCGACGACGGCGGCTACGTCCAACCCAGCTTCTCGCAGCTCGAGGCCGTGCGTGGACCCGGCACCGACTATCACTTCAACGCCATTCGCGCGTGGAAGATCGCGAAAGACGGAACGGTGACGTTCGAGGCGAACACATGATGCGCGCTCTCGGTGGTGTTCGGTCCGTCGTCGCGGCCGCGGTTCTCTCGATCGTCGCCGGCTGCCGGCTCGACTCACGCGCCGACTCGCTCGGCGACGACAACCTCAAACACTTCGGCCTCGGCCACACGCCGTCCGCGGCGACGCTCGCCGCGGAAGACATCGATGTGCTTCCGAGCGGCGTCGGGTTGCCGGCGGGAAGCGGAACGCCGGAAGAGGGTGCGAAGATCTATGCGGCGTCGTGCGCGTCGTGCCACGGTGCGAACGGCGAGGGTATCGCTCCATATCCGCAGCTCATCGGCGGTCCGAAGGGTCGGTTCGATTTCGCGACCGACTACAAGATCCCGCGCACGATCGGCAACTACTGGCCGTACGCGACGTCGCTCTACGATTACATCCGTCGCGCGATGCCGCTCACTGCGCCCGGTTCACTCTCGGCCGATGAGACCTATGCGGTGAGCGCTTATCTGCTCAGTCGCGAGGGATTGATTCCGAGCGGAACGCGTCTCGACGCGAAAGGGCTGGCGGCCATCGAGATGCCGGCACGCAAGCATTTCGTCATGGACGACCGCCGCGCTGGATCGGGAGGCAGACGCGTCCGTTAAGGAAAAACTGAAACAGTTGTGTACCATATTGGTGGTACCCATAATTCGCTCCAAGCCCGGCCGGGCCAGATCGGATCCGACGGCGGATTCCTGGAGCGCATTGCATGACCGAACTCAGCAGCGTGGCCGATTTTGCCACGCCCGCTCGCGACACACGACCTGGTTCAGAAGAAGGCAGTCAGCCCCGCGTCATTCGACAATCGACATCGTTGTTTCTGGTGGCCGAAGCCGGAGAGCTCTGGCGCGTCTATGACAGCCCCGCGCCTGACGGTGTGGACCGCCAGATCCCGGACGAGCGAACTCAACTGCGCTATCGTCTGTTTCTGTCGCTCTCGGGGCCGTCCGAAATTCGGGCCTGTCGGCTCACCGACGACTGCCCGCGCGACGTCGACGCGGTCAGTCTCCAACGGCAGCTTGATTCGTCTCGGGCAATCGGAGGAGCGTCGGTCACTGACCGATCCCTGACTCCGACGGCGACTCCCACGACCCGACGTTGACGTCGACCGGGAGTTTGATGTTCGCGACCGAGCGCGCGACGTCGATGACCCCCTGCCACATACCGGCGAACGCATAGCCGACATCCTGCGGGGCTTTTCCTTCGTGGAAGCCCTTGCCGCCCGCGATCCAGAAGCGCGGTTCGGCGTTGCTCCCGGCGGCCTTGAACTCCTGGACGACGTCGTCGTAGATCTGCTGCGCGTTGTGCTCGTGCGCGTAGTAGCCCGGCTGGAACTGTCCGAGCTGCAGCATGCGTCTCGTCCACGCGCGATAGTACTCCTCCATCTGCGCGGGGATGGTCTCCATGCGCTCGAGATCGAGGAAGATCACGGCGCCCGGCGCGAAGCCCTCGGACTTGGCGACGGCGGTCGCGTCATCCGCGTTCTTGATGCCTTCTTCGGCCGAGATGAGATCGGTCGCGCACCGGTTGCGCTTGCGAATCTCCGCGCGCTGCTCGGCGGTGGTTCGACGCGGCACCTTCCCCCACGTCTGCTGGCCCACGTACACGACGGCGAGCCCCCAGCCCATCGCGGTGAGCGTGTCGCGCTTGCCCATCCACGAACGGTCGGCGTGGCAGGGCGACGGCAAATAGAATCCGACCCACGAGTACGGCGAGCCGGGCGCCTTCTTCCACGCGGCCATCGTCGCATGGCCGGGATAGGTGTGCGTGTCGAAGCCGACGTAACGCCCTTTCTCGTAATTGTTGGCGAACTTCGCCTGCTGCCCCGTCACGGCCGCGGCGACCTGTCCGACCGTTGCGGCGAGGTTCGCCGCGGCCGAACGTTGCTCGTTCTGCGGCAGAGGCTCCGTGACCGCGGTGCGTCCGCAGGCCCAGCCCATCGCGAGCGCGGCAGTCGCCAACTCGACGAAGTGTGCTCGGACCCAGCTCCTCACCGTGCGATACGTGGCCGCCATGACCACGTTCTAACGCAATCGGTGTACACTTGATCACCGTCGGGACCGCTGTTCCAGCGTATCATCGTTCGACGGTGTCCCAGAAATCATCGGTAGCGACCGGACGAGCGCGCTGGACGTAGCGCTGCGAGCGGATTCAACTTTCGCATCTCCTTCACGATCTCACGATGACTCGGAACTCTCTTCTCTGCATCGGCCTCGCCGCCCTTTCGGCGTGCTCGCAGTCCGCGAGCTCGACGTCCACCGCATCGACGGCGACGCCCGTCCAGGCCGGCGCCGATCCCTCGCTCGTCGACCGCGCGCGCGCGATTCACGCGCGCGTCTTCACGATCGATACGCACAAGGACATTCCGGACAACTTCGCCACGGCCGCCGCCGATCCGAAGTCGATGAACGCGCAGGTAAATCTCGACAAGATGAAGGCCGGCGGATACGACATGGCGTTCTTCGCGGTGTACGTCGGCCAGGGGGCGAGGACCGACAGCGGCAATGCGGTCGCGAAGGAGCGCGCGCTCAACAAGTTCGCGGCAATTCATCGGATGGCCGAGCAGATGTATCCGAATCTCATCGAGATCGCGTACACGCCCGCCGACGCCGAGCGAATTCACAGGAGTGGCAAGCTGGTCGCGGGGATCGGCATCGAGAATGGCTGGGTGATCGGCAGGGACCTGTCGCTCATCAAGCGCTACTACGACCTCGGCGCGCGGTACATGACGCTCGCGCACACGTCGAACAACGACATTTGCGATTCGTCGACCGATCCCAAGGGCGAGGAGTGGCATGGTCTGTCGCCATTCGGCCGCCAGGTCGTCGCGGAGATGAATCGCGTCGGCATGATGGTCGACGTGTCGCACGTATCCAAGAAGTGCATGATGCAGGCGACCGAGCTCTCGACGCTCCCTGTACTCGGCTCGCACTCGAGCACGACGGCTTTTGCGAACGTGCCGCGGAACATGGATGATGAGATGCTCGCCGCGATCAAGAAGAACAACGGCGTGGTGCAGATCGTCGCTTTCAACGGCTATGTGAAGGTGCAGCCCGCGGTGCGCGACTCACTCGCCCGTGCGCTGTCCGACGAGTTCTTCCCCGGCGGGGGCGGCCGCGGTGGACGAGGCCGCGCGGCGCTGCCACCCGACCGTCAAGCCGAGTATGATCGCCGTCTCGCGGAGATCGATGCGAAGTATCCGCCGGCGAACGTCGTCGATTTCGTGAATCACATCGATCACGCGGTGAAGGTCGCCGGAATCGACCATGTCGGCATCAGCTCCGACTTCGACGGCGGCGGCGGCGTGACCGGCTGGCGCGATGCGAGCGAAACGTTCAACGTGACGCTCGAGCTGGTGAAGCGTGGCTACACCGAGGAGCAGATCGCGAAGTTGTGGGGTGGGAATCTGCTCAGGGTGTGGGCGGCGAACCAACGGTGACTAATGGCTCTGGGGGATATTGGAGATCGGGTGGATCACGACGTTTTGAATGATCTGAGGGATTTTCAGATCGGGTGGATCACGGCGTCGCCCGTCGAATTGGACTTTTTTTCGGGCGACACAGATTTGACCGATCAACGCCGATCGACCCCTCTCGGGACATCGAAGCGATCCAAACTAGCCAGCGTGATGTGCTTCAATTACAACGGTGACCGACTCCGCCACGGGCCGATATCGCCAGTCCCGTCGAGAAACGATCGGTAAGATCCCTTGAGATCCGCAGAATCGTTTGTCTCATGACGTCGCACTCGCCCCGGATCGGAGGTTCGGCCACCGCGATTTATCTTCACTAAAGATGAATGCGACTCACCGCCCTCCAACCACCACGTTCGACGCGGCGCCTTCCACTCCGGTCCGACTGATCGCATTTACCACCACGCGCTGAGGCTCCGCGCTCAGCCGATGCACGCGCGTCGGCCCGGGCAGGATCTCGGACTGCCACGCTCCGCCGACCAACGTTCGGACCGTCCACAGCCAGACCTTCTCGCCCGCGGCCGGCGCCAGGGTGATCGTCGGCTCGCCCGTCGCCTTGTCGTGGGCGAAGGTCACGGTCGGCTTGCCCGGTTTCTTCGCGCCCAGCCACGGCGACGCCGGCGGCAACGCGGGCTGACTGTAGTGCATCATCAGCCGATCCGAGATGCTGTCGGCGTTCTTCAGGATCACCGACGTGTTGAAGTGAATGTGCCCGACGTCGCTCCCGCGCGCGCGGATCGTATCGATCTCCGCGAGAATCTCGCGCGTGGTGATGGTCCGCGCGCTCTGCTCCGCGACGCGATAGGTCGCGAGCCCGGGCCACACGTGGCGGCCCTTCGGATTCTCTGATCGCCACCAGTCGAGCAGCACCGGGAAGCTCTGCCCGGTCTGAGCGATCGGCCAGTAAAGCTGCGGCGTGAAGTAATCCGCCCACCCATTGCGCAGCCACTTCCGAGAATCGGCGTAGATCTCGGAGTATGCATCGAAGCCCTGAATCTGCGGCGGATTGCCCGGCCGCCAGATTCCGAACGGACTGATCCCGACCTGTACCCAGGGCTTCGCCGCGTGCACCTGCCTGTACAACGCCTCGACGAAGAGATCGACGTTGTTGCGCCGCCAATCGTCCTTCGACAGCGTGCCGCCACCGCGGCGATACCGCGCAAAGCTCGCCGAATCCGGAAAGTCGATCTTCCGGCCCGACGCGTCGGTCGCGGGATAGGGATAGAAGTAGTCATCGATGTGCACGCCATCGACGTCGTAGCGCTTCGTCACGTCGACGATCGCGCGCAGCGATCGCTCCCGGACCGCGGGATTCCCCGGGTCCATCCAGAGAAAGCGGTCGTACTGCCAGACCAACTCCGGATTCGTCCGGCTGATGTGCGTGAGCGCCTTCATCGTGTCGAGTGAATACGCGGCACGATAGGGATTGAACCACGCATGGAGCTCGAGCCCGCGTTTGTGCGCCTCCTCGACCGCGAAGGCCAGCGGATCCCACGCCGGCTCGGGCGCACGTCCCTGGCGACCGGTCAGGAACTGCGACCAGGGTTCGTAAGGCGACTTGTACAACGCGTCGGCACCGGGCCGCACCTGGAAGATCACCGCGTTGATGCGCAGCGCCGCCGCACGATCCAGGATCGCGAGGAGCTCGCGCTGCTGGTCCCACGTGCTGAGGCCGGGTTTCGACGGCCAGTCGATGTTGCCGACCGTCGCCACCCAGATCCCTCGGAATTCCCGCTGGACCGCGGGCGGCTCCTGGGCGGCCGACGCGCCGGCGAGCATCGCCAGCAGAAAGATGAATTTGCGCATGTCTGAACCTAGAACGAATTTGACGGTCCCGATGCACGCCGCTCCGTGACGGCAGCGGTCGCCGGGTGGTCCCTACCCCGGCGCCGCCGCGCCCGGACGATCCACCGCTTTTACCCACCCCGTAGTTTCCCGAATGGCCAAGTACAACAAGTCTCGTGCATGGGCCGAGACGCGCGAGCTGCTCGCCGAGCACCGGACGTCGCTCGCCATCGGGCTCGTGCTGATGGTGATCAACCGTCTGTCCGGCATCGTCCTGCCGTACACGTCCAAGTTCCTCATCGACGACGTGATCGGAAAGCACCGAGCGGATCTGCTCATGCCGCTCGCCGCCATCGCCGCGGTCGCCACGATCGTCCAGGGCGCGACATCGTTCGCGCTCTCTCAGGTCGTGAGTGTCGCCGCGCAGCGCGCGATCACCGAAATGCGGAAGCGCGTTCAGGCGCACGTGCTCCGTCTGCCGATCTCCTACTTCGATTCGACGAAGACCGGCGTCCTCATCTCTCGCGTCATGACCGACGCGGAAGGCGTGCGGAATCTCGTCGGCACCGGCCTGATCCAGCTCGTCGGCAGCATCCTGACCGCGCTGATCTCCGTCACGATCCTCTTCTACGTGAACTGGCGCCTCACCAGCGCCACGCTGGTCGCGCTCGTGCTCTTCGGCCTGATGATGACGACGGCGTTCAAGCGGCTCCGGCCGATGTTCCGCGAGCGCGGCGCGATCAACGCCGAAGTGACGGGCCGTCTCACCGAGACGATCGGCGGCATTCGACTCGTGAAGGTCTACACCGCCGAGCCACGCGAGCGGCTCGTCTTCGCGCGCGGCGCGCACAAGCTCTTCCGCAACGTCGCGAAGACGATCACCGGCACGTCGGCCGTCGGTGCGGGAACGGCGATTCTCACGGGCTTGATCGGCGTGCTGCTCATCATCATCGGCGGCCGATCGGTACTCGACGGCTCGATGACGCTCGGCGACATGTTCATGTACGTCTTCTTCATCGGCCTTCTGGCCGCGCCGCTCGTGCAGATCTCGTCGATCGGCACGCAGGTGAGCGAGGCGTTCGCCGGCCTCGATCGCATCCGCGAGATCCGGGACATGGCGACCGAGGACGAGTCCGACGCGACCAAGGCCTCGATCACGGACATCGAAGGACGCGTCGAATTCCAGGACGTGAGCTTCGAGTACGTGCCTGACCAGCCGGTGCTCGAGCACATCTCGTTCACCGCACCGGCCGGCTCGACGACGGCACTCGTCGGCGCGAGCGGCGGCGGCAAGAGCACGCTCATCGGCCTCGTGATGGCGTTCAACAAGCCGAAATCGGGGCGCGTGCTCGTGGACGGCCACGACGTCTCGAATCTCCGCCTTCGCGACTACCGCTCGCTCGTCGGCGTCGTGATGCAGGACAACTTTCTCTTCGACGGCACGGTTCGCGACAACATCGCGTTCAGCCGACCCGGGGCGACGGACGAGGAAGTCCGCGCTGCCGCACGCGTCGCGCACTGCGACGAGTTCGTCGAGCGCTTCCCGCAGGGCTACGACACGATCGTCGGCGAGCGCGGCGTCAAGCTGTCGGGAGGGCAGCGGCAGCGCGTCGCCATCGCGCGCGCCGTCCTGGCCGATCCGAAGATTCTCATCCTCGACGAAGCGACGTCGAGCCTCGACAGCGAGAGCGAGGCGCTCATCCGCGACGGGCTTCGGTCCCTCCGTCAGGGGCGAACCACGTTCGTCATCGCGCACCGGCTGTCGACCATCGAGAGCGCGGATCAGATCCTGGTGCTCGAGGCCGGGCACATCGTCGAACGCGGCACCCATCGCGAGCTCATCGGCCTGGGGGGGCGGTATCGCCAGCTCTATAAGCGCCAGTACGGCGCGCAGAAGGACGAGTTCATCAATCCGGGCGAGGACTTCAGCGTCGTCGCGGCGCGGGACGTCGTGAGGAAGATCTAGCTTCGCGTCACCGCGTTACTGCCTTACCGCAGAGACGCGGAGACGCCGAGAAGCGCAGAGAACTGCAGAGAACTGCAGAGAACTGCAAAGAACTGCAGAAAACGGTGGACAACGGCGGACAACGGCGGACAACCGCGGAGAACGGCAGCTCGTCGATATGCCCTCATCGATCGGCGCCGGGACAGGCCGATTCGACGGCGGGCCTTGATCCACACCGTCTACGTGCGCCGCGGGCGCACCCTGGCTGCGACCTGAGCGCCTCAGTCGTGTCGCAGCGCGGTCATGGGGTCAGCCCGCGATGCGCGACGCGCCGGAATCCAACTGGCCACCATCCCGGCGCCCCCGAGAATCAGAAGGGCGAGCACGAAGGTCATCACGTCGAACGGATCGACGCCGAACAGGAACGGCGCCAGCGCTCGCGTCGCAATCAGCGCGACCACCAGCCCCACGGCCGCGCCGATCCACACCAGTCGCAGTCCCTCTCCGACGACCATCCGTACGACCTGCCCCGCCACTGCACCGAGGGCGATACGAACGCCGATCTCGCGGGTACGCTGGGCGATCGAGAACGCAAGCACTCCATACAGGCCGATCGCGGCCAGCACGAGTCCGATCGCGCCGAGCGATGCCGTCACCCCCGCCGCAAAGCGCTGAGGCAGTAGCGCGACGGACGTCGCCCGCTCGAGTGACACGACCGCGGGCTGGGGCAGCGTCGGATCGAGCGCGCGAACGGCCTCGCGAATGAGCGGAGCCAGCGCGCTCGGATCACCGTCGGTTCTCGCGAGGAGATTCAGATCCGCGCGGTAGTGCTGCGCGATCGGCAGATACATGAAGGGCCCCGGGCGTTCATCCAACTTCGCGAACTTCACGTCGCGCGTGACGCCCACGACGGTCACCGTCGTCGAGGAATCGAGCTTGAAAACGTGCCCGATCGCACTCTCCCCCGCCCAGTACTTCTCGGCGAAGCGACGGCTCACCACCGCCACCTTCGGCGCGGTCGCATTGTCCGCCGCGGTAAACGCGCGCCCTTCGACGATCGGGAGGCGTAGCACGTCGAAGTAGCCTTCGTCGACGACCGCGGCGCTGCTCTGATCGGATTGGCCGCCGGAGCCGCTCGCGCCACGGTACCCCGGCACGGCAATCGAATAGCCCATCGTCGTCAGCGTCAACGGAAGTGTGCGCGTGTAGGCCACGCTTCGGACGCCGGGCAACGCGCGAACGCGATCGATCAACGCCCTGTGAAACGCACCGGCGCGAACGGAGTCATAGCCGGAGAGTCCGACGTCGAGCGGCATCGTCGCGATATGAGAGATGTCGTATCCCGGATCGACGCGCTGGCCGCGCGCCAACGCGCGCACGAAGAGCCCCGACGTCGCGAGGAGGATGAGCGAAGCGGCGACCTGCGCGACCACCAGCGTGTTGCGCAGTCGCGATCGCGCGCGGCCGCCCCCCGCGGTGTCGCCACGAAGCGCCGTCGCGAGATCGCCGCGCGACGCCTGGAGCGCCGGCGCCAGCCCGAAGGCCAGGCCAGTCGCAAGCGCCAGCGCGAGCGAGACGATCAGCACGCGCGCATCGGGAGTCGGATCGATGACGAGCGGCACGTCGAGCGGGAGCGGAATCCGGCCAATCAGCGTCGTCGCCACGAACGAGAGCGCGATCCCCAACAGCCCCCCCGCGGCGAACAGGAGAACGCTCTCGGTGAGAAGCTGCCGAACGAGGCGGGCGCGCGCGGCGCCCAGCGCGATCCGAACGGCGATCTCGCGACGCCGCGCGACGCCGCGTGCCAACAGCATGCTCGCCACGTTGACGCTGGCGATGAGCAGCACCAGGCCGGAGACCGCGATCAGCGCCACGAAGAACACGGTGACCGGTGCACCGCTGTCGCCGGGAAAGCCGGTTGGATGCGCGAGCCGCACGGCGGTGAATTCCGCGAAATCGTCGGAAAGACCGCGCTCTGCCGTACTCGCATACTCCTTCGTCAGCGCCGCGAGCTCGGCGCTGGCCACGGCCGGTGTGCTCCCCGATGCAACACGACCCACGAGATCCAGCCACCCCGATTCGACCGACTCGAGCAAGTGGTCCCCGCGTCGCAGTGCTCGCTGCATGGTCAGCGGCGCCCAGACATCGATACGAATCACGGGATACAACCCGGTGAACCGCGGCGGCGCGACGCCGATGATCGTGAACCGTCGGCCGTTGAGCTGCACGGAGCGGCCGATCACGGCGCTGTCCCCCGCGAACTGCCGCTGCCAGAACTCGTGACTGATGACGACGATCGGATTCGCATCGGGAATCGCGTCTTCCGCCGCCGTGAAGAAGCGGCCCAGCGCGGGGCGGATGCCCACAACGTCGAAGTAGCTGGCGGTGACGAGATTCCCCTGCGCGTTGACGCCCGCGCCGCCGCTGCTCATCGACAGCGGCACCATGTCGAACGCGGCAACCTCGATCGTCTTCGCACGGGCCGCGAGATGACGAACGTACGGATACGACACCGAACGCGAGTTCCCGCCGGCGGCACGCGTTCGCTCGATGACGAAGACGTTTTCCGGTCGCGTCATCGCGGGAATCGGACGCAGCACGACCGCATTGGCGACGCTGAAGATCGTGCTCACCGCGCCGACGCCCAGCGCGATGACCAGCACGGCGACGCCGCTGAACAGCGGGTTCTGTCTCAGGATCCGCAGCGCGTAGCGTAGGTCCTGGCCCATGGCGTGGAACATGTCGTCCTCGTATTGCTGGAGTGCGGTGAACAGCAGATCGGGGATCGTGCGCGCCCAGAGCGCGGCCACACCCCGCCGGCCAGCGTAGCGACGCGCTTCGCGCAGGTGGTCGCGAAAGAGATCGCGCATGTCGCCGCCGAACTCGCGGCGAAAATCGCGCGGAAGACAGCGAAGAAGGGCGGCATAGACCCGCTCGCTCAGTGAGATCGACTGGGGACTCATGGCGTACCGAATTGCCGGGTCAGCCCCTGAACGGCGCTCGACGCGAGCAGGGTCGTGAGTCGTTCGGCCTCGAGGGCGGCGACCTGGCCGCCGAGCTTCGTCAGCCGGTAGTAGCGGCGTCGCTCCTGGTCGAGCTCGGCGACGGCGCGGTGGCCGGCCGGTTCGATGAGGCCGTCAGTGACCAGCCGCTTCAGGACCTTGTAGAGATTGCCGGGCTCCAGTCGAACCGCTCCGTCCGTACGCTCAGCGATCGCCAGCGTCAGCCCATAGCCATGCTGGTCCTGCTCGGCTAATGCCAGCAGGATCAGGAATTCGACTGGCTTTAACGGTATGTAGTTACGTGGGTTAGCTGTCATTTGGCCCGCATCGCCGCGATATGATCCAACGGATCATACGGCCGCCGGACGCTGCGGTTTCAATCCGGGAGTCCCCCCGGGGCATGTCTTATGAAACGCCGTCCGACATGCGCAGACTCGTCGTATGCCTTGCAGTCGCCAGCGCCATCAGCGCCGGCGTCTCCCGGTCGGAGCAACCCGCTCCGCCGATCGCCCATCGGGCGGACAGCCTGACCGTCCCATTCAAGCCGGGAGAGAAGCTGACCTATGCCGCGAAGGTCAACTTCCTGAACGCCGGCACGGCGACGATGAGTGTCGAGGGGATCGAGACGATCCGCGACCGACCGGCCTACCACACGATCTTCGACGTGAAGGGACGCGTGCTCTTCTTTCACGTCAACGACCACTACGAGAGCTGGTTCGACACGACCTCGCTCGTCTCGCTGCACCACATCCAGCACATCGACGAAACCAAGTACAAGGTCGACAAGGTCTACGACTTCTATCCCGAGCGTCGGGTCTACGTGCGCAACGGGGAGGAGAAGCCGAGCGTGGCCGAGCCCCTCGATGAGGGCTCGTTCATCTATTTCATGCGATCGGTGCCGCTCGAGGTCGGGAAAACCTATTCGTTCGACCGCTATTACCAGCCGGAAAAGAATCCGGTGATCATCAAGGTCGACCGTCGCGAGCGCGTGAAGGTGCCGGCCGGGGAATTCGACGCCTACGTGCTGAAGCCGATCATCAAATCCAAAGGTCTCTTCGGCGAGAACGGCCAGGCCGAAGTCTGGTTCTCGGCGGACAGTGCGCGAACGCTGTTGAAGCTCAAGTCCAGCCTGCCGGTCGGGACCCTCTACCTCGAGCTGAAACAGGCTCAGTACGCCGCGCGTAAATAGGGCATGCCCAGACTGCCCCAATTGGCCGCCGGCGCATTGATCGCCGGCGTCCTTTTCGTTTCCGCCTGCGGGCGCGACGACAACGAGATCAAGATCCGGTCGAACCGCAGCTCCATCGACCACGCGAGCATCGCCAGGCGCGATTCGTTGCGCCCCCTCGGGATCGGCGACGTTCGCATCGCGACGACGGACAGCGCGGTCGAGATCGCGCTGGTCGGCGACTCTCTCTTCGCGGGCCTCGGCGAGGCGACTCGGGCGAAGATCGCGCGCGCGACCGACACCGCGGCGGTCTCAGGCACCGGGATCGGTGCGGGGCTGGAGAAGCTCGTCAAATCGACGGTCGCGGGCGCGCTCGACCACGAGCTGCACGTGCCGCTTTCCGAGATCTCCAACATCGAATACAGCGACGGAACGCTCGTATTCTACGACAAGAAGGGCAAACGCATGCAGGTCTTCGACAATGACAACGGCCGCAACCGTCCCAGCCAATTCAGCAGGGCCGACGCGGACGCGTTCATCTCGGCGTTCAAGGCCAAGACCAGCGGCGTGTAGACCTTCATGGGTGCCCGACCAATCACGATCGATATTTAGGGTCCACTACAAAGCTTTATCAGCATTTCACAACCGTGCGTTCGACCGATGCGTAGAAGGGATGCTTCATCCTTCTACGCATTCTCGTCTCGAGGAACCCGTGTTCTCTCGCCGCACGTTGACTCTACTCGCCGTCGCGCTCTTCGCGGCCGCTGCTCCTCTCCGCGCGCAGGGCGACGCGGACATCATTCGCGGCCGCGTCGTCGGCCCGGACAAGAAACCGGTGGAAAACGTGACGGTCACGGCGACATCGCTCGTGAACGAGACGTCGCGTTCCACCAAGACCAACAAGGACGGCCGCTTCTCGATCATCTTCAACGGCGGCGGCGGCGACTATCTGATGTCGTATACCGGCATCGGGTTCGCGCCGCTCCGGTTCGAGGTCAAGCGCGAGGTCGATGAGGATATTCTCGTTGCCGACGCGACGGTCAGCAAAGCCGCGGTGACGCTCGCCGCGGTTCAGGTGAATGCCGGTCGCGAGAAGCCGGGGCGCGAAGGCAATCAGCTCGACGCCGGCAGCCGCGAGCAGAACGTGAACGGCGCGAATCTCCCGATCGACATCCTCGGCGATCTGTCGGCGATGGCCGCCACACTGCCGGGCATCAGCGTCATGACGAGCGCGGACGGCACGGCGGGCTTCTCGGTCCTCGGACTCGGCGCCGATCAGAACAACATCACGCTCAATGGGCTGAACTTCTCGGGGACCGATCTGCCCCGCGACGCGACGACGCAGACGCGCGTGACCACGTCGAGCTTCGATCCGTCGCGCGGCGGCTTCTCCGGCGGACAGATCTCGCTTCGCACGACGAGCGGCTCGAACTACAAGGCGCGCAGCCTCCATCAGACGGTCGACGCGCCGTCGCTCCAGTACACCGACGCCGTCGGGCGGGCGCTCGGGCAGCGGTTCACCAATCTGCAGTTGAGCGGCAGTGCGTCCGGACCGATCAAACTGGACAAGGCGTTCTACGCGTTCTCGTGGCAGCTCGGACGCCGTGCGAGCACGCTGCAGGATCTCCTGAACACCGATCCGCTCGCGCTGGAGCGCGTCGGCGTCGCGTCGGATTCCGTCGTGCGGTTGCTGAACCTGCTCAACGGCTACGGCATTCCCGTCTCCACGTCGGCAATCCCGGGCCAGAAGCTCAATCAGAACGGATCGTTTCTCACGGCGCTCGACTTCGCGCCGTCCGGCGGCCACACCTTCGGCATCACGGTCAACGGCCGCTGGAGTGGTCAGCAGGCGACCAACCTGTCGACGACGGCGGTGCCGGTGCATGGCGGCGAAACTCGCTCGTACGGCGGTACGATTCAGGCCAAGCACTCGAGCTACTTCTTCGAGAACTTTCTGAATGCGACGAGCCTGGCGCTGCAGTCCAATGTCAGTTCGGGCGACCCGTACATCGAGCTGCCGTCGGCGACGGTTCGCGTGAACTCCGACTTCGCCGACGGCGGCGCCGGCGTCTCGAGCCTGCAGTTCGGCGGCAGCACGGCGCTGCCGCGCAACTCGAACACCTTCTCGACCGAGCTGCAGAACGAGCTGTCCTGGATCAGTCTCGACAACAAGCATCGCTTCAAGTTCGGCGTCGACCTCCGCTACAACCGCTACTCGCAGGACAACACGACCAACCGCTACGGCACGTTCATCTACAATTCGCTCGCCGACTTCGAGAACGGCACGCCGGCGAGCTTCAGCCGGCGCCTGCAGGTGAACCGGCGCATCGGCGACGATCTCGGTGCCTCGGCGTGGTTGGGCGACGCGTATCGTCCGATGCGCCAGTTGCAGCTCACCTACGGGATTCGCGTCGACGCGGCACACTTCCAGGGCCAGCCCGCGTACAACGCGGTGGTCGACAGCGTGTTCCACCAGCGCAACGACGCCGTTCCGCGCGGTGTGTACTTCAGCCCGCGCCTGGGCTTCAGTTGGACGTATGGAACGAATCCGCAGATCGGCGGCTTCGAGGGCGCGGCGCGCGGATCGCGCGGACAGATCAGCGGCGGCATCGGCCAGTTCCAGAATCTCCCGAGCTCTCAGTTGATCGCCGGCGCGGTCGACCAGACCGGTCTGCCGAGTGCGGCGCAGCAGTTGAGCTGCATCGGGAGCGCCGTGCCGGTGGCGAGCTGGCAGGATTATCTGACCAGCACGGGCTCGATCCCCGTCACCTGCGCCGACAACACGACGACGTACACGAGCACGGTGCCGAACGTCCAGCTCTTCGCGCCCTGGTACGTGCCCCAGCGCAGCTGGCGCGGCAACCTCAATTGGAACGCGCCCGTTCTGAACAACCGGTTCCGGCTGTCGAGCGGCGCGACGTACTCGCTGAACCTGCACCAGCAGAGCCAGATCGACCTGAACTTCAACCGGCAGCCGCGCTTCGCGCTTGCCGCTGAGGGCAACCGGCCGGTCTACGTGGAGGCGTCGAGCATCTTCCCGGCGACCGGTGCGATCATCTCGCGCGATGCGCGCGTCTCGCAGGACTTCGCGCAGGTGACCAACTACCTGTCCGATCTGCGCTCGCGGAGCTCGCAGCTGTCGTTCGGCATCTCGCCCATCGCGTTCAACTCGTCATTCCAGTGGAACGTGACCTACGTGTGGCAGCACGTGAACGATCAGACGCGCGGCTTCGGCGGCGGGAACACCATCGGCGATCCGTACCTCACCCAGTGGGCGCGCTCGAGCAACGACTGGCGCCATCAGATCACGTACAACGTCGGGTACACGTTCCGTCAGGCGGTGAGCGTCACGGCGTTCGGGCGCTTCCAGTCGGGCAATCCGTTCACGCCGATGGTGTCGGGCGACATCAACGGCGACGGCTACAACAACGACCGCGCGTTCGTCTACGACCCGTCGACGATCGCGGCGACCGATCCGGCGCTCGCGGCGAACATGCAGAACCTGCTCGCGCACGCGCCGGCGTCGGTGCGCGAATGTCTGCGCAAGCAGGTCGGCTCACTCGCCGGCCGGAACAGCTGCGAAGGACCGTGGACGGAGAGTCTGAGCCTCCGGGTGTCGCTCGTGTCGCAGGCGCTCAAGCTGCCCGACCGCGCGACGATCTCGCTCGGCATCGCCAATCCGCTCACGGGGCTCGACGCGATGCTGCACGGCTCGAACAACCTGCGCGGCTGGGGTGCTCCGTCGACCACCGACCCGAACCTGCTCTACGTGCGCGGTTTCGATCAGACGGCGCAGCGGTACATCTACGACGTGAATCCGCGGTTCGGCGCGAACCGTCAGGCGAGCGCGCTCAACCTCGCGCCGATGCAGCTCACGCTCGACGTGCGCCTCGACGTCGGCCCCGAACGCGAGCGGCAGGATCTCTTCCTGCGCCTGCGCAACGGACGTGGGGGCCGCGGCAGCAAGATGAGCGAGCAGCAGCTCAAGCAGATGTACATTCGCAGCTACCCGAATCCGTTCGAGCAGATGCTGCGGCAGGCCGACTCGCTCGGCCTCAGCGACGAAGTCGCCGACAGCATCGCGATCCTGAACAAGACCTACGGCAAGGCGATCGATTCGCTCTGGACGCCCGTCGCCAAGTATCTGTCGTCGCTCCCGGAGAAGTACGATCTCGACGAGGCGTACGAGCGCGTGCGGACGACGGAGAATCGCTCGATCGATCTGATGTCCATCTACGGACCGGCGGCGAAGGCGCTCCTGACCGATGAGCAGGTGCGAAAGCTGCCGGCGTTCATCGCGCTCTTCCTGGACAACCAGGCGCTGCGGAACATTCGTCCGGGGCGGGCAGGCGGCGGCCGCGGCGGGTTCTTCGGCGGCTGACGGAGAAAACCCAGGCGCGATCTTCGCGACCGATTCATCCGGTCGCGAAGATCGCCCGGGATGCTGCTACTTCTTGAGCTTCGCTCCGGTGAGCTGCGCGATCGCCGAGAGCGTGGTCTGCGCGGCGTTGAGGCCGAGGCGGAAATCCTTGTCGCTGTAGGTGGTGAAGAGGTCCGTCGGCTGATGCCAGTTCGGATTCCACCCCGCGCCGATCTGCTCGCCGCGCTCGTTCTCACGCATCGAGATCGCCGGAATCAGATCCTTGAACGGATCCGAGTCGGTGTTCGTCATGTGCTGACCGACGCGCGCCGGATAGTCCGTCGCATACTTCTCGTTCGACGACTGGAAGAACCACGCGAGCTTCTGCGCACCTTCGGCCATCTTCGACGTCGCCTGGAACTCGATGTTGACGTCGGCTTCGGGGCGCTGCTCCGGGGGCAGCGTGCCGTCCGCGCGCGGCATGCCGTGGTCGAACATCATCATGTCGTGCTGCACCATGCCGAGCCACTTCGGTTCAGGATACTTGCCGGATCCCGCGGGTGATTCCTTCCCCTGAAGAGCCGCGCGCTGCGCGACGTATGCCTTCGCGCCATCGAGCCCCGTCTCTTCGTTGTTCCAGAGCGCGAAGCGGATCGTGCGATCGGTCACGACGTTCGGATCGCTGAAGATGCGCGCGAGCTCCATCACGATCGCGGTGCCCGAACCGTCGTCGTTCGCGGCCTGACCCCAGCCGATGCCGTCCATGTGGCCGCTGACGATGTACATCTCTTCCGGATGCGTCGAGCCGACCTTCGTGCAGTACACCTCCTGCCGCTCGCCATTCGTCGACGGCTCGGCGTTGAGGGCGCGGAGCGCGGCGTCGGGCTGTCTGAGCGAATCGTTATTGACGCCGGTGCGCGCGCGAATGCCGCGATAGCGTCCGCCGCCCTGCGCGATCTGACTCGGCGCCCCGCCGCGGCCGCCGCGGCCGGCGCCGCCGGCAACCTGCGGACGCGGCGCGGGATTGTACTCGTAGATGATCCGTTCGGTCGGACAGCCGTAGCTCTTGAGCTGAGCCTCGATCCAGTCGACCGCGTCGCGATTGCGCTTGGTGCCCTGGCGACGATCGCCGAACTGCGTGAGGCCTTTGATGGTGTTCTTGTACGAATCGAGGTTCAATCGCGACACGAGAATGCGAACGGGATCATTCAACGTGTCCTGTGGTGCCGCGCCGCCCTGCGCATGCAGGCCGGCGGAGGCAACCGATGTCATGAGTGCGCTGGAAAGCAGTGCGGATGACAGGCGCATGGTGGCGAATCGGGTTTGACGTTTCCGGGATGGATACTGGATTCGTCTGGAAATACGCACTCGATCCGCTTTGCGCTACCCGCCAGATCGGGACGGGCGGCGGAGCTGGGAGGTGGAGTGATTCGGTTCGCCGGTCACTTGCCGGCGGGCTTGGGCGCGTGATCGGGAGCGTCGAGCTGAATGCCGACATCGGAGAAGCTCCTTGCCAGATCGAGAAGCAGACCACGTGGATCGGCCGTCACGCGACGCGCCGCGACCATGTGATCGACGAACCAGTTGCCGCGCTGGGTCGACAGGTCGTCGTACCGCACGCCGCCGCCGCTCGAGCTCGAGTGGATGATCCGATTGTGCCCCGCGTAGATCGCGACATGGCTGATCGGACCATTGTCGGCGAACATCACCAGGTCGCCAGGCGCCACGGCGCGCCACTCCGGCGAGAGCGCCACGCCGACCTGCGCCTGCTGCCGCGACGTGCGCGGAAGCTTCACGCCCTGCTTCGCGAACACATACTGCGTGAACCCCGAGCAGTCGAAACCGTTCGGCGTCGTGCCGCCCCACACATATGGAACGCCGAGATACCTGTCCGCGGTCGAGAGGACGCGCGCCGCGCTGGCCGACGTGGTCGTCGACGCCGGATAGGCACCGCCGGTCGACGCATCGGCGCGACGGCCGCGTGAAGCGGGAACGCTGCGGCTGCGCGCGTTGCCACCGCCGAAGTGCAGCGAGATGCCGACGCGAAACTCGTTGACCGGCGAGGGCGCATAGCGCGCCGTCGGAAGGACGAACTGCGACATCCGCCACCGCGACTCACCGAACACGTCGATCGCGCCGCCGAGTGGCACCGTGAGGCCGGCGCCATAACTCCAGTTGCCGCGCACCACCGTTTCGCCGAAGTCGTCCGCACCGGTCGCGCCGACACCGGCGAAGACATATGGCGAGATCGCGCGGCCGTATCCCATCGAGCCCCGTCCGCCGAGGAACAGGACGGCGTCCGCGTCGGCACCCCATGGGCGGGTCGTCGGCGCGTCGAACGACCCGACCGCATCGCGATTCTCCAACGCCACGTGGCCACTCGCCCGCAGCGCCAGACCGCTGTTCCCGGCCATGGTCAGCGCCAGTCCCGCGAGTGGACTCGCGCCGCCGGTGGGCAGAAACGTCACGAACGGGCTGAGTGACACGTCGCCCTGTTGAGCGCCGGCGACGAAGGGGACGGCAAGGGCGGTGGCCGCCAGCGCGACCGAGCGAGTCGCGCGCGCGGCGCGAGCAGCGTGACGATGGAACACGGGAACTCCGAGAGGGATCGCCCGCCTACGGCAGGAGGTTGGCCAGATCCGATAATTCTCGGTAAGCGTCAGTCGCGGAACGACTTGGGCCGTCACGCACGCGATCTCCGGCGCCCTGTCTGTCCTGGGTTCGAGACAGGCTGTGTCGCGTTCCGGAAACACCGCCCTCCGACCGGCACGCGCGACCGAGCCCCCGTAACTTGCATTCACGATGACGCTGACTGACGCAGTACTGACGGCGGATCGGGTGTTGAGTGCCGATCTTCGGGGCAGCTCGTGGCCGGTGGTCGTCGACACCGCGGCCGGGCCGCGCTTCACCAAGCTCCGCGGCGCCGGCCAGGGCACCCTGCCGTTCATCGCCGAGATCGTCGTCGCGTCGATCGCCGAGTCGATCGGGCTCGAAGTGCCGGCGCGGTGCCTGGTGTCGATTCCGCCCGCGATCGAGTCGCTCAACCGTCGCGACGAGCTCCGCGACCTCCTGGACGCGAGCGCGGGCCTCAACCTCGGCTTCAGTTATCTCGACGGCGCCCGGATGTTCGCGCCGGCCGACGTCGATCGCGTGAGCACCGACGACGCAGCGGCGATCGTCTGGCTGGACGCGCTGGTGATGAACCCCGACCGCACGGCGCGAAACCCGAACATGATGTGGTGGCGCGATCGTCTCTGGCTGATCGATCACGGCGCCGCGTTCGCGTTTCAGTATTCGTGGCCCGACGTCACCGAGTCCGCGCCACGGCGGCCCTTCAGGACGAACGAGCCTCACATCCTTCAACGTCGCGCCGGCGACATCGCCGAGTGGGACGAGGTGCTCGCGTCGCGCGTGACGCGAGAGGTCCTCGTCCGCGCCGTCGCCGAGGTGCCCGACGACTTTCTCGCGGCGTCGGTGCCTGGATCGCCCGACGCCGTGGCGATCGAGCGGCGTCGCGCGGCGTATGTCGCGTACCTGTGGAAGCGGCTTGCCGCACCGCGCGAGTTCTATCAGTCGCTCGCAACCGAGTCGGAGCCCCGGCCGCGCGCGCGACCCGCGTGGATCGAAGCGGGCCGGCGGCGGTCCTAGGCTACGGGCGCCACACCTCCACCACGTCCGTCTGCGCGAGTCCCTGCTTCGGGCCGCCGCCGATCACGTAGATCCGACCGTCGAACGTGACCGCCGCGAATCCGTGGCGTGGCGTCGGGAGCGGCTCGGCGACGCTCCACTCGTTGCGAGCGACGTCGTACACCTCGTGGTTCGGGTAGACCCCCGTGGGATGCTCGCCGCCGAACGTGTGGATCTTGCCGTCGAGTAGCGCCGACGCGATGCCGCCTCGCTTGCTCGGCATCGGCGCTTTCGTCGTCCAGCGATTGGTGGCGAGGTCGTACGCTTCGACGACGTCGTAGTTCTGCGCGGGGGAGATCGGTCGGCCGCCGATCGCGTAGAGAATTCCGTTCACCACCTGCGCCTCGAGGTGATCGCGCTTGGTGGGAATGGGCGCGGCCGTCGACCACGCGTTGGCGCGTGGATCGTAGACGAGCGTGGTGTCGAACAGCGTGCGTCCGCCCGGCCCCGCGCCGTAGCCGCCGACGACCACGATCTTTCCATTCACCGCGCCAGCCGCGGTCGCGCCGCGTGGCACGGGGAGCGACGCCCGCGGCTCCCACACGTTGCGGTCCTCGCGATAGATCCAGACATCGGCGCGTGGGGTGAAGCGCAGATCGTCGAAGCCGCCGATCGCGTAGAGCGTGTCGTTCAGCACGACCAGCGGCATGTGATGCCTGGGCGCGGGCAGGTCGGCGAGCCTGGTCCAACGGTTCGCGCCGGGATCATACCGGTAGGTGACCTTCGTGGTCTGGCCCGTCGAGTCGATGCCGCCGGCGATGTAGATGCGGCCGCGATAGAGTGCGCCGTGATGCTCCTGGATCCGCTCGGGGATCGGCGCGGCAGTGGACCACGTTCCCGCCGACGACTGCAACAGAAGTAGACTCGCCCACACGATCGCGCGCATATTCCGGCTCAATGAATGGAAGACGGCTGAATGTATTCGCGCTGGCCTCGATTGGCGCGCTCGCGGCGCTTGGCGCCTGCACGCAAACCGACTCGAGCGCCGACGCGCCCCGCGTCACGCACGCCGATACCGCGGCCCGCGCGAGCGGTTCGTCGCAGACGATCAGCACCTCCCCCGAACGGCGCGCCGCGGCCAACTACACGGGGCTCCGCTACGAGTCGCTGCCGCGGGGCTTCGCGCTCCATGGCGGCTCCGTCCTGCCGGCGACGAACGGCGCGGACTACGACTTCGTGCACGTGAAGACGCCCAGGGGCGACATGATCTGGCTGGATTCGCTCGGCCGCGCGACAGGGGCAACGGGCGCGACGCGGGCCAAGGTCGTGCGCGCCGCGCTGCCGATCCCGCCGCTCGCGCGGGATGAGCGGCTGGTGATGGCCTCGTGCGACGTCCGCGGCAAGCTCGATCCGCGTGTCGTCGCGATCGTGGTGGACGACGCGAACGCGACGCGCTTCACGCAGGTTCGCCAGGCCTGGCGCGTGGACTTCGGCGCGCACCGGTTCGACGTGCTTCCGGTCGAGGGGATCGTCTGCGAAGACCCGGGCTCGTAGCGCGATGCCGATTCCGGGCGCGACGCTTCTCTACGTTCTCGATCTGATCGGCGTCGCGGTGTTCGCCGTCAGCGGCGCCCTCGCCGCCGGCCGCAAGCACCTCGACATGCTCGGCGTCGTGGTCCTGGGGGCGGTCACGGCGGTCGGCGGAGGGACCATTCGCGATCTGCTGCTCGATCGCCATCCGCTGTTCTGGCTTGCCGATCCGGCGTACCTCATGGTGATCGTCGCGTCGGCGCTGCTGACCGTCGCTTACGTGCGATGGCGCCGCCCTCCGGCGCTGTCGCTTCTGTATGCGGACGCGATCGGACTGGGGATGTTCTCGATCGTCGGCGCGCAGATCGCGGAGCACGCGGGCTATGGTCCGGTGGCGTGCGTCGTTCTGGGAACCGTCACCGGGTCGGCGGGCGGCGCTCTGCGCGACGTGTTGAGCGCCGAGATTCCGCTGGTGTTGAGGCGAGGAAATCTTTATGCGAGTGCATCGATCCTCGGCATCGCGATCTATTTCATCCTGATCGCGCTCGGCATGGCGCATTCGGCGGCGAGTCTCGTGGGAATGGCGTTCGTCGTGGGCGTGAGACTGGCGTCGATCGTGTTCCGGCTGCAGCTTCCCGTCTTCGTGCTCGAGGGCGACGGCGTTCCGGCGGATCGGAATCGAACGCCCTGAGCGAGCAGTTCGTAGTGTGTTCGTGGCTCGTCCCCGTTTCGCGGACGAAGAGATTCTTTCATACCCAATCCCTTCAGGTATGCTCAACACCAGTCTGGCCCGTCCGGCCCTGATGGTCATGGCGTTCGCGGCGCTCGCCGCGTGCCACAAGAATGCCGCGTCGACGACGCCGGCGCCTGCCGCGCGCCCGTTCACGGCGGCGATGGTCGCCGAAGGCGATTCGATCTTCCACGCGCGCGGCTGCAAGAACTGCCACGGCATGGACGGCAAGGGCGCGCAGAACGGCCCGAACCTCACCGGCAAGACGTTCCTGCACGTCGATGGCTCGTTCGAGGGCTTCGAGCGCATCATCACGAGCGGCGTCCCGGCGAATCAGATCAAGGATCCCGAGCACAAGCGGCCGATGGGCGCGCGCGGGGGTGGTCCGACGCCGTTGAGCGACGCGCAGATCAAGTCCGTCGCGGCTTACGTCTACACGCTCAGCCACCCGTAGGCGACGGGCACGCAACGTAAGAAGGGCCGTCTTCTCGATGGAGAAGACGGCCCTTTCCTTTGCGAAGGACTTACGCCGCGCAGTACTTGTCGAACGCGTCGACGAGGTCGCGCGCGATCTCCTCTGCCGAGCGGCTCTCGATCTGCCAGCGCTCGAGCATGAACACGAGCTGGCCGTCCTTGAGAAGGCCGATCTGCGGCGACGAAGGCGGATACGGCGCGAAGTAGCTCCGGGCGCGGGCGGTCGCCTCGGCGTCCTGGCCGGCGAAGACCGTCGTCGAGAGGTCGGGCTTGCGCTCGTTGCGGAGCGCGAGCTCCACCGCCGGCCGCGCCATGCGGGCGGAGCATCCGCACACCGAGTTCACGATGACCAGGGTGGTGCCGCTGTGGTTCTCGAGCGTCGCCTCGACTTCTTCGGGCGTCCGCATCTCCTTGACGCCGAGCCGCGTAAGCTCTTCACGCATCGGGGCCACGAGTCGTTCGTCGTACATCTGTTGAGGAAGGCGCATTGGAATCGGCCGGCTGCTGGTTGGACTGATCGTTCTCACTCGTCGCGGACGAGCGCGAGGATGGCGGCTTGTGGTACGACGAGGTAGCGGTCGCCCTCGAACGTGATCTCGACCGCCGCCTTTCTGAAGAAGAGGGCGTAGTCGCCCTTCCGTGCCTGCATGGGGACGAAGCGCGTCGCGCGATCGGGCGCGCGCCAGGGTTCGTCGCCGAGCGAGTCGGGGCTCGGCATCGGGAGGCCGGGGCCGGTGGCCATGATCGTGCCGCCCTGCACCGCCTGGTTGTCCATCGCCGTCGGCGGCAGATAGAGGCCGACGTTCGTGCGCTCCTCGCCCTCCTCGACGCGCACGAGCACGCGGTCGCCGACGACGATGAGCTCCTTGTCACGTTTGATCACAGCGCACTCCGAAATGGTCAGGTTCGCGAACGACTATTCGGAAAGATATGGATCGGCAGAAGGCAGGGGGACGCCCGCGGGTCGCGACAGCCGGAAGGCCGGATAGCTCACGATCACCAGCGCGAGTCCGATCAGGCTGTTGCGCCGGTCGCCGGCGATCGCCGCGGCGAGGAAGGCGAGAGAGCCGAGGAGGACGATCCCCGTCGTCCAGGGATGGCCCACCGCCCGGAATGGGCGCGGCGCCTGTGGCTCGTGGCGGCGGAGGAGAAAGACCGCGACGAAGGAGAGCGCGTACGTGGCCACGAAGAAGAACGCGGCGATCGCGATGATCTGCTCGAAAGTGCCGGTCGCGAGGAAGCCGACCGTGACCAGACCGCTCACGATCGTCGCGCGTCCCGGGGCGCCGCCGCGGTTGATAGTCGTCATCCGCCGCATGCCGAGTCCATCGCGTCCGACGGCGAACAGCACCCGCGACGCCATCAGCAGGCACGCGTTGATCGCGCTCGGCAGCGATCCGATGACGACGAGGCGGACAAGCAGTTCGCCGCGCGTCCCGAAGAGCGTGTTGGCGACCGTGCCCACGGCGAGTGGTGAGGCCGCGAGCGCGGAGATCGGCACCGCGCGGACGAACGCGATGTTGATCAGCACGTAGATGAGCGTGATCGCGAGCAGTCCGAGGAACATCGAGCGAGGGATCTCACGATCGGGATCCTTTAGCTCCTCCGAGAAGTAGATCGGCGCGGACCAGCCGTCGTAGGTGTAGAGCACCGCCTGGATCGCGAGCATGAAGGCGGCGAACGCGGACGTCTGCGCGACCGCGGCCGCCGTCGCGGGAGCGGCGGTGTCGACGCCTCGTCCGCCGACCAGGCACGCGACCACCAGTCCGCCGAGGACGACCGTCTTGAGCAAACTCGTAAGGCGCTGGGCGCGGTCGCCGATGGACGTGCCGCGGAGGAGGAGCAGCGTGAAGAGTGCGACGATCGCGATGGCGATCGGTCCGGCCGCGCCGGAGGTGAGCCGTGTGACGACGGCGATCGATTCGCCGAGAACGATGGCGATGGCGGCCGCAGAGGCGCAGGTGGAGATCCAGTCCATCCATCCGACGACGAATCCGGCGTAGTCGCCGAAGGCGCGTCGGGCGAAGACGAACTGTCCGCCGCTGCGCGGGATCATGGTTCCGAGCTCGGCGAGGGCGTTGGCGCCGAGCAGGGCGTAGAGTGCGCCTATTAACCAGACGCCGACGAAGAACGTCTGATGCGGCAGCAGCTGGGCGATGTTGCCCGGCGTGCGCAGGATGCCGCCGCCGATGGTGTTGCCGACGGTGACGGCCAGACCAAACCAGAGCCCGAGCATTCGGACGAGGCGCATGGGATATCCTGCGCCGCCGCGGCCGTTGACGCCATAGGCGTGACAACAATCACAACGTAGCAAAGATCACAGCCGGGGTCCGTCGGGGTGCGGTATGGAGTTGGTGTCTGGTTTCCGGACTTCAAACGGGGATAGGGGTAATGAACAAACTGGGATGGGTGTCCTTGGGAGCGGCGGCGGTTGTCCTGGCGGCGTGCAGCGATTCGACGAGCGCGCCGGATGCGTCGAGCGACGTGACGACCTCGTCGATGGCGTCGGTGTATTCGGCTGCGCCGGCGGGTTTCTCCGAGCTGTCGAGCAGCTATAACGCGACGGGCGATGAGGGAGCGTTCCTGCCGGATTTCGACGCACGTGGGCACGGCCGAGGCTGGAAGAAGGGCGGTCATGACGACGACACGCGCGGCCCGGGCTTTGGCCTCGGCCTGATGGGTGGCGGGATGGGGCGCTTCCTTCTCGGCGACGGCATCGGGAGCACGCACTTTCTGCGGTTCCGGTCGGGCAAGTGTTCGTTCGTGTCGGATACGGGCGTCGTCTGCGCCGATACGACGCGGCATGGATCGCTCGTCTCGGGGAAGACCATCCGCTACGTGAAGGCCGATGGGACGTTGCAGTCGTCGCTCGATTCGGCGACCGATACCGTGGCGTTCACCGCCAGTGTGAGCGGTTCGACGACGCGTCGGGACAGCAGCACGAGCTCGGTCGAGGCGACCAGTTCGCAGACGATCGCGGGTCTGCTGGGCGATACGCGGACGGTGGATGGGACGTCGTCGGGCGTGGAGACCAGCACCGGCAATTCGTTGTTCGGTCCGTTCACGGCGACGCGGACGACGGCGGACACGATCACCGGTGTGGTGATTCCGAAGGCGACGAATCGGAATACGCGTCTCTATCCGACCGCGGGCACGATCTCGCGGACGATGAGTGCGACGGTGGAGATTCAGAGCGCGACGTTGACGACGACGCGGAAGGAGACCATCACGTATGATGGTTCGGCGACGGCGAAGGTGGTGATCGAGAAGGATGGGACAGTTCAGAACTGCACGCAGCCGTTGCCGTTCGGGAAGCTGACCTGTTCGTGATGGTGATGGGGGCGGCGGCGCCGGCGGCGTAGGGGTGGGTGCCGGGCGTCGGTGTCTCGAGGATGTAGGTGTTTGTGTGGGAGGGCTCTAGCCCGGGTGGGGGCGAAGGGCCGAGCAGCGGGGTGGTCGCGAAAGCGATCACCCCGTTTGTATTGGTGGGGGGTCGGGAGTCGGGAGGTGGGAGAGTCGTCGCCGTCGCTTTGTTGCGGGGGGTGGATCCTGGACGAGGATGGCGGTCCAGGTGCGGCTGGGCGGGATTTTCGGGGCCGCGCGTGCAGGTGCGGTGGTGGGTCGGGCGCGATCCGGGGTGGGCGCGTGTGGCGGACCAGGGGGGGCTTTCGCGAGGCTCGGCGGCGAGCGGGCCGACTCGGTGGCAAATGCAGCGGCGCGTTTGCAGTTGAACTCCGCCGGAGTTGCCCGCGCTGACTGCTAACGCGGTGCGAGGGCGGGAGTTACGCGGTGGCGGAAACTGCGGGCGGGGGAGATCCTAGCGAGGCGTTGCAGGGAAGCGGGATGGTTCGCTGTAAAAGATTACTGCATATGTCGCGGTAGTTTTGCTGCGGGGGGCGTCCTCGCAGTAGAATTAGCGTTAGGCCGCCACAGGCTCACACATCTCGCGACATCACTTCGGGCCGACGGTGACATTATCTCGATAGCGCCCGAGATGGGTCGCCAGACCCTCTCCCCGGACGCCGGCGGCGCCTTGCCCGATCGACCCGCTACTCTGGCGATGCTCATTGCATCAGCATACGTTAACAGCGCGCTCATCCGCAGCATTTCTCTACTCTTTTCCTCTCACCCCATGCGCTCCTACCGCCTCGTGGCCGCCGCTGGCCTCTTGTTCGTCGCCTCACAAACATCGCATGCACAAACCTGCAATGGCACCGCATCGTTTTCGTCTGCCATCGCTCGCATTGGCGCAGGCTTGCAGATCGCCGATCATGCGAAGAGTTATGGAGTCGAGTTAGCGCTTGGATCGCAGGCGGGCCCATTCGGCTCGGCTACACTATCACGTGCCGAGTATGACGACCTCGCGAACGCGGGCACGGTGTTGGGGCTTGCGGCAGGATACGCGCTGGATCTCAATCCCGCGAAGACAGTTCAGTTCTGTCCTGTCGCATCCTTCGGCTATCAGACGGGGCCGGATGTTACGGTCGGAACCACGACGCTGAACACCACGGACCATTCGTTTGCGTTCGGCGGGTCATTTGGCGGGGCAATTCCGATGTCCCCAACCCTCGATTTCGTCCCGTTCGCGGGTGCGGCTTATACAACGGAGCGCCTCACTGTCAGCGCTGGCGGTCAATCGGAGTCCCAATCTGAGGACTACGTACACATCGGCGTAGGCGCCGGCTTCGTGATCAACAAGAAGCTGACCATTCAACCGGCGGTATCGATTCCGGTTGGACTAGACGGCGGCAAGGCGTCGTTTCAATTCGCCTTCGCATACAACTTTGGATCCGCGTCGCCTTCCAAGTAGCACCTTTCGACTAGCCTAGTTGACTGGGCATTAGGGATCTTGCAACGGCCGGCCTAACGAACGCTGCAACTGACAGCCGATTTTCTGAATTGCGCCGGGCTTCGCCCGGCGCTTTTATTTGGCTCGGCTGCAGCTGAGCTCAGGCGTTAGCCCGCTTCGACAACCGATCGATTTGCTCTCGCGGCGCGACGCTCCCCTGCGCTTTCCAGTCAGCGCGGTCAGGAAAGGCCGTCTGTGCGCTGGCCCGGTCGTCGCCGGCCCACGCGCGCCACGGTCTCGCGATCGCGAACACTTCGCCCGACGGCGCGCGGCGCGTCCGATCGCGATCCAGTCGTTCGGTCGTGCGCCACGAGCCCCGCGCCGCGGGCACGCGCGCCGCGGGCCTGCGCCGGACACGATGCGCCAGGGCTCCGACCATCCCGATGGAATCGTTCGGTTAACCGCCGCGCGATCGCTCCGAGGCCCGTCCGCCTTCACGCGCACCGAGCGATTGCGCCAGGCCGCCTGCGCCACGGCCGGACATCTCTCGCCTCGACGTTCGTTCCGAGTGGCAACCATCACGGTCCGCGCGGGCTAACACACGCTGTTACTGACAAAGCGG
>Ga0164243_10000301_pt1 | contig 102704 bp, 104 predicted proteins | sample OricompcompostOP_FD_108781 | JGI IMG/M metagenome (GOLD analysis project Ga0164243, IMG submission 108781) | Organic Plus compost microbial communities from Emeryville, California, USA - Original compost - Organic plus compost (OP) | ecosystem: Engineered > Solid waste > Mixed feedstock >... | reverse complement strand
TTGGTGTGCCGCAAATCGAGCAGCATGACGGCATCGGAAACGCTTGTCTCGGGAATGTCGATACGTGTCTCGGCAATGACCAGGGGAGCTTCACTCTCGACTTCCGCTTCCGGCTCTTCGGCGGCGAAAACCGTGTAGGCCGCATCCTCTTCGCGCGCGGCATGGGCGATCTGTTCGTGGCGCCCCTTCAGTCGCCGCTTGTAGCGGCGCAGCTGCTTGTCGATCCTCTCGGCGGCTTGTTCGAATGCCTGGTGCGCATCAAATGCTTCGGCGTGAGCCTTCATGATCAGCCCGTGCATGACGTGCATCACGACATCGCAGGTAAAGGCGCTGCTTGGCGCTTTCCCGAACGTCACTTGAGACGAGAGCGCGCGATTGAAATATTTGTCGATGATCGTTGTCAGGCGGTCTGCAACATGTTCCTGCAGTGCGGAACCGGTTTCGATCTGGTGGCCGGACACGCGAATATCCATCGTATCGTTCACTCCTGCAATGTCCCCCCCATTCCGCTCTGTCGGGTCCAGAGCGGGGATTCGATTGTCGATAGGAACTCCCTGTGCCGCGCTAGTTCTTCTGCACTCGCTTGGTGAGGCCGCGGCGGCCTGTAGCGCCGTTCACTGAACGACACGCTTGCAACCTCGATGACTTCCTTAACTTCCACGCTGGCCAATTCCAAACCGATCTGGCGGCCACCCATCAATTCGACATAGACCTGCGCAAGCAGCTCCGCGTCGAGCAGCGCGCCGTGTCTGACACGGTGACTGCGGTCTATCCCGTAGCGTATACATAACGCGTCAAGCGACAATTTGGCGCCCGGATGACGGCGCTTGGCAATCGCGAGCGTGTCGATCATCCGCGTCTGGCAGACCGGTTCATATCCGCAAATCGCCAGTTCGGCATTGAGGAAGCCGAAATCGAAGCCCGCGTTGTGCGCGACCAGCGGGGAATCGCCGATGAAGGCAATGAAGTCCCCCACACCTTCGTGGAAACGCGGCTTGTCGGCTAGAAAGGCATCGGAAAGCCCATGTACCCGTTCCGCTTCAAGCGGCATGGGTCGATCGGGATTGAAATAGGCGTGGAAGGTCCGGCCGGTTAAAACGCGGTTGACCATCTCGATGCAGCCCAGTTCCACTATCCTGTCGCCCCTGGCGGGGTCGAGACCGGTGGTTTCGGTGTCGAAAACGATCTCTCTCATTGCATCCAGTATCGGTCGGAGCAGGGGCGCTGGCAAGAGCCGGCAAGATCAACTGGCAAGTTTTTCGACCAGTTCGGCAACTGCCTGCCGCGTTTGCGCGAGCTCAACGCCGGTGTCGATGATGTAGTCCGCCCGCGCGCGCTTTTCCGCGTCGGGAATTTGCAGATCCAGTATCTCGGCAAAGCGATGCGCATCCATTCCGGGCCGAGCGAGTACGCGGCGGCGCTGGACCTCAGCCGGCGCGGAGACGACCAGCACCGCGTCCACTCGTTCCCATCCTCCTTTCTCGAACAGCAAGGGAATATCGAAGACTACCAGCGGTTGTCCGCCATGTTCGATGAGGAACGTCTCCCGCTCCGCCGCCACTGCGGGGTGCACGATGGATTCCAGTCGCTGCAGGGCCTGCGCATCACCAAAGACGCGGCGCCCGAGTTCCGCGCGGTCTACGCCCTTCGGCCCGGTTACACCCGGAAAGGCCTCTTCAATGGCGGGGAGTAGCGATCCACCCGCAGATTGCATCCGGTGAACCGCCGCGTCGGCATCGAAGACAGGCACGCCCAATTCGGCGAACATCTGCGCGACGGTGGATTTGCCCATGCCGATCGAGCCGGTAAGACCGAGGATGAAGGGGCGGTGGCTTCCCGCCTCGCTCATGACGTCAGCACAGCGCGCAAGGAAGCATCGCCATCGTCCCGAGGCGGCGCCACGCCGAAAAACTTCTCGAACGCTTCGGCCGCCTGACCGATCAGCATGGAAAGTCCGTCCACCGTGCGGAAGCCGGCGGCGCGTGCCGCCCGGAGCAGCGGCGTGTCCACCGGATGAGTCACGATGTCGTAGATCAGCGAACCCGGCGGAACGTGGCTGAGGTGGAAATCAAGCGAGGGCTGGCCTTCCATCCCAAGCGGGCTCGCATTGACCACCAGGTCCAGGCAGCCGGCACGGTCGTCGAACTCGAAACTCGTCGGCTCGGCGAAATGCTCGAGCGGAGCTACATGATGCTCGCCCTGCGGATCGAGCTCATCGAGCATCGCACGCGCCTTGTCGGGATTGCGCCCCGCGAGCACCAACACCATCTTCTCGCCAGCCAGGGCGGCAATGATCGCACGAGCGGCGCCGCCGGTCCCGACTATCCGCGCCATGCGGAAGAGATGCTCGTCGGCCAGCAGCGGCCGCAGAGGCTCAAGAAAGCCGCCAACATCGGTATTGTAACCGTGAAGTAAGCCGTCGCCGCGTCGGACGATCGTGTTCACGGCGCCAATTCTTTCTGCCAGCGGGTCGAGCCGATCGAGCAGGGGAATCACCGCCTGCTTGTGCGGCATGGTGACATTGCAGCCGCGCCAGACGGGATCGTCGCGCCGGGATGATAGGTAGTCCGAGAGCCCCCTCGTAGTGACGCGGCAGGCGCGATATTCTGCATCGAGGTCCAGGCGCTCGATCCAGAAATTATGGATCGCCGGCGATTTGGACTGGGCGATCGGGTCACCGATCACTTCTGCGTATGGGCGGGTCATGCTTGCAATTCTCCGTGGATCCGCAACGCCTCCAGCACGGACAGGAGCGGCATCCCCAGCACGGTGAACTGATCACCTTCGATCGCTTGGAACAGCTGGGGGCCCCGTGCCTCAATCCTGAACACGCCGACGCAACCTGCGACCTCGGGCCATTCCGCATCAAGGTACCACTGGATGAAATTCTCCGTCAGCGGCCGGACGCGCAAACGCGCCCGATCGGCACCGCTCCAGACGATCGTACCACCTCGCGCCAATGCAGCGGCACTGAACAGGAGCATGTCCTTGCCTGAAAAGAAGCGCAGATGGGCAGCGGCGTCCTCCCGGCTGCCAGGCTTGTCGAACCGCTTGCCTTCCACCGTCACCAGCGAATCACTGCCGAGCACCAAGCGGCCGGGAAGCTCACGCGACACCGCCGCCGCCTTTGCTTCGGCCAGCGCCAGCGCGATCGCCTGCGGCTCCGCATCGGTGAGGGCGCCTTCCACTGCGCGCTCATCCAGATGCGCCGGACGCGCCTCGAACGCGACCCCAGCAGCCTTGAGCATAACCTTGCGCGAGGCGCTCTGCGAAGCGAGCACGATCATACCGGGCCTGCCGTATGGCCCAGGGACGGTCCATCCTGCACGGCGGTTTCGCGCTCTCCATAGAGCCGCATAATCGCAGCAGCGGTTTCCTCGATCGAGCGGCGGGTCACGTCGATGACAGGCCAGCCATTATCCGCGAACATGCGACGCGCGAACTGGACTTCCTTTTCCACCCGGTCCTCGTCGACATAGGCGGTCTCGGTAGCCTCGTTGAGCGAGAGGAGCCGGTTGCGCCTGATCTCGATCAATCGCTTGGGTGCGGTGGTCAATCCCACAACCAGCGGATGGCCAAGGCCAAAAAGCGATGGGTGCGGCGGGCTCTCTACCACCAGCGGGACGTTCGCGACCTTGTACCCGCGATTGGCGAGATAAATGCTCGTAGGCGTCTTGGACGTGCGCGAAACCCCCACCAGGATCATATCCGCCTCTTCCCAGTCTTCCCACATCAGCCCGTCATCATGCGCAATGGTGTAGTGAATGGCGGCGACCCGATCGAAGTAGGCCTCATCCATCATGTGCTGACGTCCCGGTCGGCCATGTGCTTCCTGGCCAAGCTGCCCTTCCAGCGCCTCCGTCACTGCGTCGAGCGCGGGCACGCTGGGAAGGCCAAGGGCGCGGCAATGCTCCTCCAGCCGCCGACGCGTCTCGGGATTGACGAGCGTGAAGAGGACCAGCCCTGGATTGGCGGCGAACTCACCCAGGATCCTGTCGAGATGCTGCTGCGAGCGGACCATCGGCCAGAAGTGGCGGATGATGTCGGCACCCTCGAACTGCGCCAATGCGGCCTTGGCAATCATTTCGAGCGTTTCGCCGGTGGAATCGGAAACGAGATGGAGGTGGAGCCGAGTCATCGAGCCTCAGTAGCGCGCCGCACGCGGCCTTGTGGACAATCTGCGGCATAAACCACGGGAGGGGCACGCGGACAAGATTTGCGACAGATTCCGTTACCGCAAGCGGCATCCCGATACGGCAGATCTAGACATGCTGATTACGATTTCGACAGCTTGGGGAGAGCGGGGAAAACCTTTGCTTGACCGCCGGCGCCTGCGATTCGAACGAACCTGGCCCCCTGTTCAAGGCTGGAGAAATCAGGCAAGGCGCAGCCATCCCCGAAATCCACAGGACCAACAGAGTCCAACAGTCCTTTTATAAAATTATATTTCTTTTGATTGGATCGGACCTTACCTCGAAATGCCTGGTCTCCTCCTAGATGTGCTGCGCGGCAGGAATACGAGTAAACGCCCGGTCTGGCTGATGCGCCAGGCGGGTCGATACCTTCCCGAATATCGTGACCTGAGGGAGAGAAAGGGCGGTTTTCTCGATCTGGTCTATGACTCACCCGCCGCTGCCGAAATCACCCTGCAGCCGGTCCGGCGCTTCGGATTCGACGGCGCGATCCTGTTTTCCGATATCCTGATCGTACCTCACGCCATGGGGCAGGACCTTGCCTTCCTCCAGGGCGAAGGGCCGAGCCTTTCGCCCCGCCTGGTCGACAGCACGCTCGGAAAGCTCAAGGCCGTGCCCGACAGGCTGACACCAATTTATGAAACGGTGCGACTGGTGAAAGCCGCAATTGGTCCTCAAACGACCCTGCTCGGCTTTGCCGGAAGCCCATGGACTGTGGCGACCTATATGGTCGCCGGGCAGGGCAGCCGCGATCAGCACGAAACGCGTGCGTTGGCCTATCGTGATCCAACTGCCTTCCGGGCGATCATTGATGCGATCGTCGAGGTGACGATCGAGTATCTGTGCGGGCAAATCGATGCCGGCGCCGAAGCGGTGCAGCTGTTTGACAGCTGGGCAGGGAGTCTGGCCCCCTCGGAGTTCGAGCGCTGGGTGATTACGCCCAATGCCGCGATCGTCGCTGGCCTCCAGTCACGTTATCCGAATGTGCCCGTGATCGGCTTCCCGAAAGGCGTGGGCGAGAAGCTGCCTGCCTATGTGAATGAAACCGGCGTGGATGCCGTGGGGATCGACGAGACAATCGATCCGTGCTGGGCAGCAAGCGCTCTTCCGCCGGCACTGCCGGTCCAAGGGAATCTGGACCCTCTGCTTTTGCTCGCCGGCGGAGACGAACTCGAGCGGCAGGCGATATGGATCCTGGGAGCCTTCGCCGGCCGGCCGCATGTCTTCAATCTCGGCCACGGGATCGGCCAGTACACACCCATCGCCCATGTCGAGCGGCTGATAGAGATCATTCGCGAGTGGGAGGGGTGATTTTTCCCGCATCTTCCACTACATCGCAGCCATGCAGGATGTGCTCGCCGTGACATATTACTGGCTCAAGGCCGGCCACCTGATCTTCGTGATCTTCTGGGTTGCCGGGCTGTTCATGCTCCCGCGATATTTCGTCTACCATCAGGAATGTCCTGCGGATTCCCCGCAGAACGCTGTGTGGATCGATCGCGAGCGCAAGCTACTCAAGATCATCCTGCTGCCCTCGATCATCGTCGTCTGGGTCCTGGGATTGCTGCTGGCCTGGTATACGGGTGCATTCTCGCAAGGGTGGTTTCATGCCAAGCTTGCGCTGGTCCTGGTCCTGTCTGCCTTCCATGGGTGGCTGGCGAACTACGCAAAAGCTTTGGCACGCGGAGAGCGACGGCTGCAAGGCAGGAGACTGCGCATGCTCAACGAAGTGCCTGGAGTGGTCGCGGCGATCATCGTCATCCTGGTGGTGGTCAAGCCTTTTTGAGCCAGCGAATATTTGTGCCCGAGCGAATGTCGTCGCGCGCTTTGTGAATTGACGAAGCGCGGGCGCGCGCCTATTTTGCAATGGTTCCGGCAGAGGCCGCCGATCCCCGTGCGGCCGGGTCTGCTTTCCCCAAGCCCAGATTGGCCCGCCGGCATCCTCACATTCCACTGGAACCTGTCTAATGCACCTGAAAGAACTCAAGAAAAGGACGCCGGCCGAACTCGTCGAGATGGCCGAGGAATTCGAAATCGAGGGCGCATCCACCATGCGCCGCCAGGATCTCATGTTCGCGATCCTGAAGGAAGTGGCAGACGATGGCGAGGAGATCCTCGGCATCGGAACGATCGAAGTCCTGCAAGATGGTTTCGGCTTCCTGCGCAGCCCGGAGGCAAATTACCTTGCGGGCCCTGATGACATCTACGTCTCGCCCAATCAGGTCCGCAAATGGGGCCTTCGCACCGGAGACACGGTGGAAGGCGAGATTCGCGCTCCGCGTGATGGGGAGCGCTATTTTGCCCTCACGAAGCTCACACAGGTCAATTACGACAGTCCGGAAGCGGTGCGCCACCGTACCAATTTCGACAACCTCACGCCGCTCTATCCGGACGAGCGGCTGAATCTCGACACCACCGATCCGACGGTGAAGGACAAGTCGGCACGCGTGATCGATCTCATCGCGCCGCAGGGCAAAGGCCAGCGCGCACTGATCGTGGCTCCGCCGCGTACCGGTAAGACCGTGCTGTTGCAGAACATCGCCAAGGCGATCACCGACAATCATCCGGAGGTCTTCCTGCTCGTCCTCCTCGTCGACGAGCGGCCCGAGGAAGTCACCGACATGCAGCGCAGCGTGAATGGCGAAGTGATCAGTTCGACGTTCGACGAACCGGCGAGCCGTCACGTGCAGGTTGCCGAGATGGTGATCGAGAAAGCCAAGCGCCTGGTCGAGCACAAGAAGGATGTGGTGATCCTGCTTGATTCGATCACCCGCCTGGGACGCGCTTACAACACGGTCGTGCCGAGCTCGGGCAAGGTCCTGACCGGCGGTGTCGATGCGAATGCCCTGCAGCGGCCCAAGCGCTTTTTCGGCGCGGCGCGCAATATCGAGGAAGGCGGGTCGCTTTCGATCATCGCCACCGCCCTGATCGACACGGGCAGCCGCATGGATGAGGTGATCTTCGAGGAGTTCAAGGGCACCGGCAATTCCGAGATCGTGCTGGACCGCAAGGTGGCAGACAAGCGCATCTTCCCCGCGCTCGACGTCGGCAAGTCCGGCACGCGCAAGGAAGAGCTTCTGGTCGGCAAGGACCAGCTTTCCAAGATGTGGGTGCTCCGCCGGATCCTGATGCAGATGGGCACGATCGATGCGATGGAATTCCTGCTCGACAAGATGAAGGATTCGAAGACCAACGAAGACTTCTTCGCCACGATGAATCAGTAGGCAATTGCGCGAGCGCTCCGCCGGCGCTTGGCAATCTCCAGGCGTGCGGCGGCGGTTCACTGCGGCCTGGTTCTGCAGTACTCTCGCGACTCGCATTGTCGCGGGGAGAGCGAGCGATGAGAAGGGTTGTCTACGCCGCAGGCCTGGCTTTGGCCTTGGCCGGAGGTTGCGCATCGGCGGAGGATTCCCGAACGTCAGGGTCCAGTGGCGGAGAGGCTTCGGTTGAGGCGGAGACGGCCTTCACCACACGCATATTCGACTTGCCCGAGGGTTCACGCCCGCATGATGCCGCACCGGGTCCGCCAGGCAAGATCTGGTACACTGCGCAGCGGCGGGGCGCGCTGGGGATCATCGACATTGCCAGCGGCGAAGTACGGGAAGTTCCGCTGGGTCCTGGGTCGGCGCCGCACGGTGTGATTCAGGGGCCCGATGGCGCGGCCTATATTACCGATGGCGGGCAGAACGCGATCGTCCGCTACGATCCTGCGACTGAGAAGATCGACGTCTGGAAGCTGCCAGAGGAGGTGGGTTACACCAATCTCAACACCGGCGCGTTCGATTCCAATGGTGTTCACTGGTTCACGGGGCAGAACGGCATCTATGGCAGGGTGGACCCGGCGGATGGCGTGGTGACGGTTTACAAGGACCCGGACGGGCGGGGACCTTATGGGATCACTGCGACCCCGGATGGCGATATCTATTATTCATCGCTTGCGGGAAGCCATCTGGGAAAGATCAACCGCGCGGATGGCTCGGTGACCATGATCGAACCTCCGGACGAGGGAGCCGGGCTCCGGCGGGTCTGGGCCGATTCCAGCGGCAACCTTTGGGTCAGCGGCTGGAATAGCGGCAAGCTCTATCGCTATCACCCCGACACGGACCGGTGGGATCAGTGGAAGCTCCCGCTTCCCGGCGCGAAGAACTACGCCATATATGTCGACGAGCGGGACTGGGTCTGGATGACCGACTTCAACAGCAACAACACCTATGTGTTCGATCCGGAACGCGAGAGTTTTACGCCCATTGCCGGCAGCGGAGCGGATGCGGGCGTACGGCAGATATTGGGCCGGGGCGCCGAAATTTATCTTCCTGAATCGGGACTCGATCGGCTCATGCTGGTCACTGTGAAGGAGTGAGACGCGCAGCTTTCTCGGCGCTCCTGGCTGCGGGTGGAATGCTGTTCCTGCAGCCCGCCCTGCATGTGGCGGCAGCCGCTCCCTCGGCGGGTGAGCGGGCATTCCAGAAATGCTATGCGTGCCACTCGGTCGGGAATGAGGGCGGCTATACCGCGGGCCCTCCGCTCGGGGGCATTGTCGGCCGCAGGATCGCCGCGCAGCCGAACTTCGACTATTCACCCGCGATGGAGCGCTACGCGGCGAAGCGGAAGGTATGGAGCCGTGCTGCGCTCGATGCGTTTCTCGCCGATCCGCTAAAGGAGGCTCCGGGAAACGAGATGGGCTTCTTCGGCATGCGCGATCCGGCTGAACGCAAGGCGCTGATCGACTGGCTGGCCAGCCAATAAGCTACCCGAGGTGCTGGGCAAAGAAGTCGCGCGTCCGTTGGTCGGCCAGCTGCGCGCCGCCTTCGTCTCGCCGGCTGCCAGAGGTAGCGGCGAATCCGTGGTCCAGCCCTTCGTAATCATGCAGCGTCACGCGCGGGTGGGAATCGAGCGCCGCATGCATGGCCCGTTGCGCTTCGGGACCGACAAAATGGTCGGCGGTGGGTATGTGGAGCATCAGCGGCCGGGCGATCGCGTGCGCTTCGCCGAGCATCTGGTCGATCATTACACCGTAATAGCCCACGCTGGCGTCCACATCGGTTCGCGTTGCAGCCATATAGGCGAGGCGGCCGCCAAGGCAGAAACCGACAGCGCCAACTTTGGCCACGCCTTCCTCGGTGCGGATATATTTCACCAGCGCCTCGATGTCCTTCACACCGTCATCGGCATCGAATTGCATCATATTGTCGATGGCCTGCTTGAACTCGCCCTCGACATCCGGATCGAGCTCGCTTCCGGGGGCAAAGCGCCAGAAGATGTCCGGCGCGGCCGCGAGATAGCCCAGCTTTGCCCACTCATCGCATTTGGCGGCGATGCCGACATTCACGCCGAATATCTCCGGAATCACGATGATCGCGCCGCGCGGTGTTCCCTCGGGGCGAGCGCAATAGGCGGGAATCTTCCCTGCGCCGTCGAGCGTGGGGATCGCGATATTGGTGGGCATGGGCGTTCCTCTCTTTCGATATCTGACTGGCGTCTGACCCGGCGTCGGGCCGGAGCCTAAGGCGTATGGATGGACTTTGCCAAGGCTGTGTGAGAGGTTTGCGGTTCCCGTCCGGTTCAGGGAGCCACTCGTCGATGAAAGTCCATGTCGAGATCGATTGCACGCCCGAAGAGGCTCGCCGCTTCATGGGCTTGCCGGACGTCGAGAAGGCGAACGAGATTTATGTCGACGCCATTTCCAACGCGATGAAGGGCGCATCGAATGTCGACCAGCTGCAGGAATTTGCCAAGCAGATCGCCCCTATGGGCCAGCTTGGCCTGAAGCTGTTTCAAGACTTCATGCAGCAGAGCGGGGGCGCCTTTGCCGAAGGCGCGAAGTGGCCCGAGCCAAAGGATGACGGGCCGAAAGGCTGACCGTCTCTGGAAATGACGGCGTGCGGCGAATCGGCTAGTGCGCCGCCATGGATACGATCTTCGCTCTCTCAAGCGGGCCGCCGCCGGCCGGGATCGCAGTGCTGCGCGTCAGTGGGCCAGATGCAGGGCCGGCCTTGAGGGCGTTGGCGGGGCGTCTGCCTGAACCGCGCCACGCGCGGCTCGCGGCTTTCCGAGCGGCGGACGGGGCATTGCTCGACAAGGGACTCGCTCTCTGGTTTCCCGGTCCCGACAGCGCCACGGGCGAAGATCTGGCGGAGCTTCACCTCCATGGCGGACGGGCGGTCATCGCAGCGGTCGAGAAGGCGCTGGCGGCCATCCCAGGATTGCGGCGAGCGCAGCCAGGCGAGTTTACCCGCCGCGCTTTCACCAACGGCCGGATCGATCTTGCCGAGGCCGAAGGTCTGGCCGACCTGCTGGCAGCCGAGACCGAGCTGCAGCGCCGGTCCGCTCTTGCGCTGGCGGGCGGGGCATTTTCGAGGCGCCTGGAAGGGTGGCGGGAGCGCCTGCTGACAATATCGGCAAACATCGAGGCAGCGCTCGATTTCGAGGATGAGGATGACGTCGCGGCGCCGGACCCGGAGCTGGGGAGGGCGATCGAGGCGCTGGCCGCGGAGCTTGCTGCAGTGCTGGACGCGCCGCATGCCGAGATCCTGCGCGAAGGCTTCCGGGTTGTGCTTGCCGGTCCGCCAAATTCGGGAAAATCAACTCTTTTCAATGCCTTGATAGAGAGTGAAGCGGCGATAACCGCGCCCTCCGCCGGTACAACGCGCGACGTCCTCGTGCGTCCGGTGGCGATGGGCGGGGTTCCGTTCAGCTTTGTCGACACCGCCGGGCTTCGCGGGGAAGGCGCCGATGGGGTCGAGGCGATCGGGATCGACCGCGCCCGCGCGGAGCTGGCTCGCGCCGATCTCGTACTGTGGCTGGGGCCAGAAGGCGAAGGTCCAGAGGCGGCCTGGGAGATCGAGGCGCAGATTGACCGGGCGGGGCACGGCGCAAAGCGTGCTCCGGACCACCGCGTGTCGGCGGTTACGGGGGAGGGCCTCCCGGAGCTGAAACACGCTCTGGTGACGAAGGCGATGGCTTCCATGCCCGGTCCGGGTGAGGCCGCGCTGGGCGCACGCCAGCGTCGCCTGCTGAGCGAGGCCGGCGAGGCGCTGCGGGGAGCCGGTGAGGTCACGGATTTGCTACTGCTTGCCGAACAGCTTCGTGTCGCCCGGGCAGCTTTCGACCGATTAATCGGGCGAACCGCGACCGAGGATATGCTGGATGCGCTGTTCGGACGCTTCTGCATCGGGAAATAGTCACGGCCCAAAGTGAATGTTTCACGTGAAACACACGCGGCTTTGACGTGCCTTGCTTGAGGCCGTATCTGCGCCCAGATGCGCTCATTATCACTAAGTTGTCACGTGCTCGTCATTGGAGGTGGCCACGCCGGCTGCGAGGCCGCGGCCGCGGCCGCGCGCATGGGTGCGAACACGATCCTCGTCACCTTTGACAAGAACACCATCGGGGCGATGAGCTGCAACCCCGCGATTGGAGGGCTCGGCAAGGGCCACCTGGTGCGCGAAGTGGATGCCTTCGATGGGCTGATCGGCCGCGCGGCCGATGCCGCCGCGATCCATTATCGGATGCTCAACCGCTCCAAGGGAAGCGCGGTGTGGGGGCCGCGCGTTCAGGCCGACCGGAAGCTGTTCAAGCAGGCGGTACAGGCGATGATCGCCGCGCAGGCCAATCTGGAGGTGGTGGAAGGCGAGGCGGCCGAGCTGGTGATCAGGCAGGGCCGCGTCACCGGGCTGGTGCTGGCGGACGGGCGGCGGATTTCCGCTCAGGCCGTGGTGCTGTGCACCGGTACATTCCTCGGCGGAACGCTGTTCCGCGGAGAGGAGCGCCTTGTCGGCGGGCGAATCGGCGAGGCGTCGGCGGTGCGGCTGGCGGCGCAGATGCGCGAGTTCGACCTGCCGATGGCGCGGCTCAAGACCGGGACACCGCCGCGACTGGACGGAAGGACGATCGATTGGGGCCGGCTGGCGGAACAGCCATCCGATACCGAGCCATGGACGATGTCGCCGCTGACGCAGACGCGCCAGAATCCGCAGCTCTTCTGCGCGATCACGCGCACCAACGAGCGCAGTCACCAGGTCATTCGCGACAATCTCCATCGCTCGCCGCTATTCAGCGGAGCGATCGATGCGCGCGGCCCGCGCTATTGCCCTTCGATCGAAGACAAGATCCACCGTTTTGCGGATCGCGACGGTCACCAGATATTCCTCGAACCCGAAGGGCTGGATACGCATCTGGTCTATCCCAACGGAGTCAGCACCTCGCTTCCGGCCGATGTGCAACTGGAGATGCTGCGAACGATCGACGGCCTCGAACACGTCAGGATGGACGTGCCGGGCTATGCGGTGGAATATGATCATATTGATCCACGTGCGCTTCAACCGTCGCTGCAAATACGCGGCACTCCCGGCCTTTATTGCGCCGGGCAGATCAACGGGACGACAGGATATGAGGAGGCTGCCGCGCAGGGCCTCATCGCCGGGTTGCACGCCGCCGGGGCCGTTCTCGGGCGCGACGTGCCCACGCTCGACCGGGCCAACTCCTACATCGCAGTGATGATCGACGATTTGACGCTGCACGGAGTGACGGAGCCTTATCGCATGCTGACCGCGCGCGCCGAGTATCGCCTGCGCCTGCGCGCCAATAATGCGTCCGCGCGGCTTACGCCGTTGGCGATCGACGCGGGCTGTGTCGGTCCCGAACGCCTTACCTGGTTCAAACGCCGGGAGGAAGAACGCGCGCGTTGGTCGTCGGCGCTGGAACGGGTGGTTTCTGCATCAGAGCTTGCGCGGGCAGGGCTGCCGGTGCGCGACGACAGCGGAAAGCGGCCGCTACGCGAATGGCTCCGTTTCGGCGGAGTGGATCTCGAGGGGTTGGCTGCCTGGTTGCCGGAGGAACTCGATCGAGCGACCGAAATGGCTTCCGAAGTTGCCGAGGATGCCGTCTATGCGCCCTATCTGGCGCGCCAGGAGGCGGAATTGCGCGATCTCCGGGCCAGCGAGGCGGTCCTCCTGGGAGAGCACTTCCCCTACTCGAGCGTGCCGGGCCTGTCGCGCGAAATGGTCGAGCGACTCGAGTCAGCGAAGCCCGCGACGCTTTCCGCCGCTGGCCGGCTGCCGGGAATCACGCCGGCTGCTCTGGCTGCGCTGCTGGTTCACGCCAGGCGCGGAATGGGTGCCGCGGCGTGATCGAGAGCGAGGAGCAGGCGCGAGACTTCGTCGCAACTCTGGCAGATGACACGGCGTTGCGGAGACTCGAGCGGCTCGTCGCCCTCCTGATGGAGGAGAATGAGCGGCAGAATCTCATCGCTCGCACCGGCGCTCCGGCGGTCTGGCAGCGCCATATTGCGGACAGCGCACAGCTCCTGAAGCATGTTCCACGTGAAACAATCGCGGCGCTGGACGAAGGACAGCGTTGGCTCGATTTGGGCACCGGCGCAGGCTTCCCAGGTCTGGTGATCGCGATCCTGCGGCCGCAATGGCACGTTGCACTGGTCGAGTCCCGGCGCAAGCGGATCGAGTGGCTGGAGCGAATGCGAACGGAGTTAGAGCTGAAGCGGTGCGAGATCATCGGGCGGCGTGTTGAGCTGGTCGATTCCACCCCGGCGGCAGTCATCTCGGCGCGGGCCTTCGCGCCTATGCCTCGTCTGATCGATCTGTCCGCGCGCTTTTCCACAGAAGGCACCCTCTGGCTGTTGCCCAAAGGACGTTCGGCGGCCCAAGATTTGGCGCAGTTGCCCGAATCATCCCGCAGACTGTTCCACGTGGAACAATCTCTTACAGATCCGGATGCCGGCCTTATTGTCGGACATCTCAAGAGTGCGGGCGGCAGGAAACAAGCGAGGCGCAAGGCGTGATCCGTATAGCAGTCGCAAACCAGAAGGGCGGAGTCGGCAAGACCACGACCGCAATCAATATCGCCACGGCGATGGCTGCGACAGGCTGGAAAACCTTGCTGATCGACCTCGATCCGCAGGGAAATGCCTCGACAGGCATAGGAATCGCCAGTTCGGACCGTGAATTGTCCAGCTATGACGTGTTGTTGGGCGATGCCACATTGGCCGAAGCGACGGTCGCAAGTTCAATCCCAGGGCTGGACGTTGTGCCGGCGACGGTCGATCTGAGCGGCGCAGAGGTGGAGCTGGTCGAATTTGAAGACCGCACCGGGCGTTTGCGGGAGGCGCTTGCGGGGCATGCCGGCCACGAAATCTGCTTCATAGACTGTCCGCCCTCGCTGGGGCTGCTGACACTCAATGCGCTGACGGCGGCGGACACGCTCATGGTGCCGCTGCAATGCGAGTTTTTCGCGCTTGAGGGCCTTAGCCAGCTTCTCCAGACGGTCGAGCGTGTGCAGCAGCTCTTCAATAGTGAACTGGGCATTATCGGTGTGGTGCTGACGATGTTCGATCGGCGTAACCGGCTGACCGACCAGGTGGCGGACGATGTGCGCGATTGCTTGGGCGGATTGGTGTTCGAAGCGGTGATTCCCCGCAATGTCCGCCTTTCGGAGGCGCCGAGCCATGGGCTGCCGGCGCTGATCTACGATCACGGCTGCGCGGGCAGCCGCGCCTATATGGCGCTCGCGCGGGAATTGATCGGGCGCTTGCCCGAAAAGAGGAAGGCAGCATGAGCAGTCAGAGCGAAGCGGTTCAACCTTCCAACGCCGCGGCTAAACCGGGCCAGAAACGCAAGCTTGGGCGCGGGCTCGGTGCGCTGCTGGGGGAAGCCCGGCGTGAGGAGCCGCTGGCGAAGCCGAAGCAGGATGATCGCGGGGGCGAGGGCAAGAAGGCGGCCGAGGCCGCGGCGCCGGCGGAGCCGCGTAGCGGGCTCGCGAATATTGCCGTTTCCGCGATCGCACCGCATCCGGACCAGCCGCGCAGGCATTTCGACGAGGACGCTCTCAACGAGCTTGCGGCGTCGATCGCGGCGCGCGGCGTGATCCAGCCGGTCATCGTCCGGCCGCTGAACGGGAGCTATCAGCTGGTGGCGGGCGAGCGTCGCTGGCGAGCCGCGCAAAGGGCACAACTACATGAAATTCCAGCATTAATTAGCGATCTCTCGGATCGCGACGTGATGGCTGTGGCGCTGATCGAGAATATCCAGCGCGAAGACCTCAATCCGGTGGAGGAAGCACGCGCCTATCAGCGGCTGGCTGAGTTCGAGGGCCTGACGCAGGCGGAGATCGCGCGGCTGGTGGAAAAGTCGCGCAGCCATGTCGCCAATCTCCAGCGCCTTCTGACGCTGCCGGAAAGGGTGATCGGTCATCTCGAGGCCGGGCGTCTGACCATGGGCCATGCGCGGGCGCTGGTGGGGCATGACGACGCCGAGGCGCTGGCGGATCAGGCGGTCGCGCGCAAACTCTCGGTGCGGGAGATGGAGCGCCTGGCGCGCAAGCGAAACCGCGAAGAGGCCAATGGCGGTGCGAAGCGCGGCAAGGCGGCCGGGCATGCGGAGACCGACGCGGATCTTGCCGCAGTGCAGAACCATCTGGAGGAATTGCTGGGCCTGTCGGTGCGGATCACGACCGATGCCGATCCGCGTTCCGGCTCGGTCACGATTCGCTACCGGACCCTCGATCATCTGGATTTTATCTGCCAGCGCCTGACTGGCGGCGATATCTAGCTTCGGCCGGAAGGAAAACGGGCGGTCTCCAGCGAGGCAGCGCTGCCAGCCGGCTGAGTCTCGTCAAGAAGTTGCGCCGTGCAACTTAGATTCGGCTTGCCAGCAATCGGGCGAGGGCTTCGATCCCCGCGGCATCCTCCGCGTCGAAACGCGCCGGAATGGGGCTGTCGAGATCGATTACGGCGATGACTTCCCCGCTCCGGATCACCGGCACGACCAACTCCGAGCGGCTCGCCGCGTCGCATGCGATATGGCCGGGAAATGCCTGCACATCGGGCACGATCTGCGTGGCGCCGCTCGCTGCCGCGGTTCCGCAAACCCCGCTGCCCAGCGGGATGCGGATGCAGGCGGGCAGGCCGCAGAACGGGCCCAGGACCAACTCGCCGCCTATCGCTCGATAGAAGCCGCCCCAATTCAGATCCGGCAGGAATTGCCAGATCAGCGCCGCGACATTGGCCATATTCGCGATCGCGTCGCTCTCGCCCGCGGTGATCGCATCCGCAGCCTCCAGCAGGCCCGAATGGAGTTCGGCCTTGGACCAGGCGGGATCAGGGGAGAATTGGTGCATTCACGCGGCTTAACGCCATGAAACGTTGCCGCATAGCGCGGAACCGCCTATTTCCGCCGCATGAGCGTAATCAAGAAAATCCTCATCGCCCTCGCGGTCCTTATCATTATCGCCGCCATTGCCATCGCACTGGTGCTGAGGGGAGACCCAGCCGACCTTTCCCTCCAAGCCGTGACGGGGACCGATCCGGAGCTGGCCGAGCCTGATCCGCAATTCATCCCGACCGTGGAGATCGCGAAGCCGGTGGGTTGGGAAGAGGGCGATGCGCCGGTCGCTGCCGAAGGCCTGGTGGTGAACCGCTTCGCCACGAGCCTGGAGCATCCCCGCACCATGCTGACGCTGCCCAATGGGGACGTGCTGGTCGCGCTGACCAACGCACCCGCGCGTGTGATCGCAGGCGGGCCGATACAGAATTTCGTGGCGGGCTTCCTGTTTCGCAGGGCGGGCGCCGCGGTCCCCTCTCCGAACCAGATCGTGCTCCTGCGCGACCAGGATGGGGACGGCGTCGCCGAAACCCGCTCGATTCTGCGGGAGAATCTCGCATCGCCTTCCGGCATGGCCTATCATAACGGCAAGCTCTACATCGCCGATCACGACAAGGTCCTCGCCTTCGATTACGAATTGGGCGCGACCACGCTGACCGGGCAGCCCACCAAGCTGATGGACCTGCCGCCGGCCGGCAATCACTGGATGCGCAATCTCGCGCTCAGCCCGGACGGAAACTATCTTTATGTCGCGGTCGGCTCGGCCTCCAACATCGGCGAAGGCGGGATGGAGAAGGAAGAGGGCCGGGCGGCGATCCACGAGTATAATCTCGAGACGAACCGCCAGCGTGTCTACGCGATGGGCCTGCGCAATCCGAACGGGCTGGACTGGAATCCATGGAGCGGCGAGTTGTGGACCACGGTCAACGAGCGCGATCTGCTCGGATCCGATCTCGTTCCCGATTACCTCACCAACGTCCCCGTCGGGGCGCAATATGGCTGGCCATGGGTCTATTGGGGGGACGTGATCGATGATCGGGTCGAGGCGCCGATGCCTGCCTTCATGACCGAATATACGCGTACGCCCGAATATGCGCTCGGGCCGCATGTTGCGGCGCTGGGCCTCGCCTTCACCTCGGAAGGTAACCGCATGGGCAGCAAATTCGGCCAGGGCGCGTTTATCGCGCGGCACGGATCATGGAACCGCAAGCCGCCTGCCGGTTATGACGTGATCTTCGTGAATTTCGATGCACGTGGGAATCCGACCGGCAAGCCGGTCCCGGTTCTGACCGGCTTCCTCAACCAGGATGGGACCACCAAGGGCAGGCCGACCTGGGTCACCTGGGACAAGACCGGGGCGCTGCTGGTCAGCGACGATACCGGCAACACGATCTGGCGGGTGACTGCGCCGGGCGCGGAGCCCAATCCCGCGCCGCAGAGGGTCCGGGGCGAGTCGCTGCCGCCCTTGCGTGAATTGCGGGGCGATCCGAGCCAAGCGGCCGAGGTCCTGCGCGAGAGCCGGTAAGGCGGCTGGCGGCCGGCCGCGGCTTAAAGCGTCTTGCCGGCGCGCCCTGCCAGTTCGGTGATATATTGCCATGCCGTGCGGCCCGAGCGAGCGCCGCGGCGCTTCGCCCATTCGAGGGCGTCGGGCTCTTCCCAGGCGAGGCCGTATTCCTCCGCATAGCCGCGGATGATGGCGAGGTAATCGTCCTGGCTGCAATTGTGGAACCCCAGGGCAAGGCCGAAGCGATCGGCGAGCGCCAGCTTGTCGTCCACCACGTCCCGCGCATTGAGCGGATCGTCTTGCTCGCTTGCCTGCCGTGCCACGATGGCGCGGCGGTTCGAGGTCACCGCGAGCCTGACATTGGCCGGGCGCGCCTCGACTCCGCCTTCGAGCCAGCTACGCAGATGACGCGGGCCCACGCTGTCGCCTTCCGCGAAGCCGAGATCGTCGACGAAGACGAGGAAGTTGCGCTGCACCTTGCCCAGTTCGGCGAAAAGCCCTGTGAGCCGCTCCAGCGTGTCGGTTCCGGCCTGCACCAGCGCGATGCCGCCTTGGCAACTCTCCTGCGCCGCGCGGACCGAAGCACGTAACAGGGCGGACTTGCCCATGCCGCGCGCGCCCCACAACAGCATGTCATGGGCTGCATGCCCCTTGGCCAGCCGCAGCACGTTTTCGGCGACGCTGGCCTTCTGAGCGTCGATGCCGCGCAGCAGCTCCAGCCGGGGAGCAATGATGCGGTCTACCCCTCGTGCCTGGCCGCCTTCCCAGACATAGGCCGGAAAAGCGAGCCAGTCTGTCGAGCCCTTGGGAGGCGGCGCCAGCCGTTCGAGCGCATCGGCGATGCGCGAAAGATCGTCTCGGTTGTCGGTCATTCGGTTCCCTCAGCCGGCCAGCTTCCCCGCGTCAAGCGCGTAGAGCAATCCGGCGCCTGCGGTGGCCGAGGCCTTCAGGCCGATCGCTTCGGGTACGATGGAAGAAAGGAAGAATCGCGCGGCCACCGGCTTCGTCTGCGCAAGAGCCGGCGCCGCGCCGCTTTCGACCGCCTGTGACTGGCGCAGCAATTGCCATCCGGCGACTGCCACGGCGCACATGGCGGTGAAAGGCACGCTCCCTGCCAGCCGGTCATCCAGGCTTGCCTCTCGCAGCATCCAGGCGCCTGTGGAGGCGCATGTCTCTGCGAGATCTGCGAGTTCTCGGCAATCGCCGGCGTCGCGGCGGATTTCGTCCATCAAGCGCGAGAGGACCCCGCCATCCTCCATCGGCAGCTTGCGCGTGACGAAGTCCGCGGCCTGGATGCCATTCGTCCCTTCGTAGATCGGCGCAATCCGTGCATCGCGATAGAGCTGGGCGGCGCCGGCTTCCTCGATATAGCCTGCACCGCCATGGACCTGGATGCCCAGGCTGGCCACTTCGGTCCCGATATCCGTGCCCCAAGCCTTGATCAGCGGAACAAGCAGGTCCGCCCGTGCTTGCGCTGCACTGTCTGTGAGCGCGCCGCGATCGACCTGCCCGGCCGTGTAGTAGAGGAGGGCCCGTGCGCCCTGCGTCAGCGCCTTCATCCGCAGGAGCATGCGCCGCACATCGGGATGCTCGATGATCGCAACGGGCCTGCGCTCGGCGGCCCCGGCGCGGGGCGACTGCACCCGTTCGGCGGCATAGGCCAGGGCAAGCTGTGTCGCCCGCTCGGCGATCTGGACGCCCTGGCTGCCTACGTGGATGCGCGCCTGGTTCATCATCGTGAACATGGCCTGCAGCCCCGCATTCTCGCGGCCGATCAGCTCGCCTATGCATTCTCCATTGTCGCCATAGCTCATCACGCAGGTGGGGGAGGCATGGATGCCGAGCTTCTCCTCCAGACTGACGCAGCGCAGATCGTTGCGCGCACCGGGTGAGCCATCGGGATCGAGATGGTATTTGGGCACGAGGAAGAGCGAGATTCCGCGGCTTCCCTCCGGCGCATCGGGCAGCCGCGCAAGCACGAGATGGACGATGTTCTCGGTCAGCTCGTGCTCGCCCCAGGTAATGAAGATCTTCTGCCCGCTGATCCGGTATTTGCCGGCATGCGGGCCATCGGCGATTGGCACCGCCGTGCTGCGCAGCGCGCCTACGTCGCTGCCTGCCTGCGGTTCGGTCAGGTTCATGGTCCCCGCCCATTCCCCTGTGACGAGCTTCGGAAGCCAGACACGCTTTTGTTCTTCGGTGCCGTGCCGGCCGAGCGCTTCGATTGCCGCCACCGTCAGCATCGGGAGTAGCGACAGGCTGAGATTGGCGGTGCCGAGATTCTCCATCACGTTGCAGGCGAGGGTAAAGGGCAGGCCCTGACCGCCGAATTCGGGCGGTCCCGCAATCGCGTTCCAGCCCTGTTCGACATAAGCGGCATAGGCTTCCCGGAAGCCGGGCGGCAGCGACACCTGCCCGCTTTCGAGCCGTGCGCCCTCGATATCGCCGATTCGGTTGAGCGGCGCCCATTCGCCGGCGGCCAGGTTGGCGATCCCTTGCGCGATGGCGCTCACCAGATCCGGTTCGGCGGCGGCGAAGCGCTCATGCCGGGCAAGCTCGTCGATGCCGGCGCAGACCTTCATCGCGAGAAGCTGATCTTCGGTGGCCGGCGTGAAGGGCATGGCGCTCTTTCCCTTGGCTTCCAGCATCTTCCCCTATAGCGCGGGCGCATGAGCGGCAAGGGCGCGACCGAATGGCTGGCTGCCGATGAGGAGGGGATTGCCCGCGCGGCCGAACTGCTGCGCGCAGGGCGCCTGGTCGCGGTTCCGACCGAGACGGTCTACGGCCTCGCCGCCCGCGCCGACAGCGCCAAGGCAGTCGCCGAGATCTACCGCGCCAAGGGCCGGCCCGATTTCAACCCTCTGATCGTCCATGTGGCCGGCCTGGAGATGGCGGAAAGGCTGGCGCCGTTCGACGATCGTGCACGTGTCTTGGCGTCGCGTTTCTGGCCCGGGCCCCTGACGATGGTGCTTCCCTTGCGGGAGGGTGCTCCGATAGCTCCTGCCGTGTCGGCAGGCCTGCCCACCCTTGCGCTGCGCATGCCGGCCCATCCGGTCATGCGGGCACTGCTGGCGGAGCTTGGACTGCCTCTGGCGGCGCCCTCGGCAAACCGCAGCGGGGGGGTGAGCCCGACCGAGCCGGCCCATGTCCTCTCGTCGCTCGATGGCCGGATCGCGGGGCTTCTCGATGGCGGGCGCTGCGCCACTGGGCTCGAATCGACGATCGTTGCGCTGCGCGGCGATGGAAGCTGGCAGCTCCTGCGCCCGGGACCGGTGGCCAGGGCAGACATTGTGGAGCCCCTGGGCGAGCCGCATGACGTCACTTCGGCGACAATCGAAGCGCCGGGCCAGCTGGCGAGCCATTACTCACCGGGAAAGCCCGTGAGGCTCGATGCGGGCGCGGCCGGCCCCGACGAGTTCATGATCGGCTTCGGCGAGGTGGTGGGGGACTGCACCCTGTCGGCGGATGGCGATCTGGCCGAAGCGGCAGCGCGGCTTTATGCCTGCCTGCATCTCGCGGCGGCGGCTTCACAGCCCCGAATTGCGGTTGCTCCCGTGCCCGCGGAGGGGATCGGCGCCGCGATCCGTGATCGCCTGGCGCGTGCCGCCGTTTAGCTGACGGGGACCGTCGGCCGCAGCGCGTCGATCTCGCGCGCCACGGCATCGCGCTCGCTGCATGCGCTTGCCTCACCCGCCGCGCATTCCTCGTCGAGATCGCGCCACTCGCGCTCGAGCTTACCCAGCCGTTCTTCTCGCTTGCGAAGTTCCCGCCCGCGATTCTCGTCCGCTTCGGACTGGCTGGTGGTTGCGAGGTCCACCGTCTTGCTGGCTACGCGGACCGGGGCAGTAGCGACGTCGAGCGCGGTCTTGGCGATGCAGCCGGGCAGCATCAGCAGGGCGGCGCCGAGCAGGGCGGTGAGGGGAAACTTCATCGGCGGGATTATCAGCCCCGCAGCTTGCCGATTGATGAACTTTCCCGCGCCCCACCGGGCCAGTGGATCGCTGCACCGCTTGTTCCGGGCGCTTCACCGGAGCGGAGCCCAGGGAAGGGGCTTTCTTTCGATCTTCCGCCTGGGCGGCAATCCCACACGAAAGGGCCGCCCTTGCGGGCGGCCCTTCATCTCGATCCGTCTTTCGGGCTTGTCAGGCCGTTTCGGCGGTGTCGTAATATTTCGGCGCGTGCTCATTCAGGATCGCGAGGATCTTCTTGAGCGCGGCGGGTTCGTCGGTCTTCTCCATCGCCGCGAGCTCACGCGCGAGGCGGCTGGAGGCCGCTTCGAAGATCTGTCGTTCGGAATAGCTCTGTTCAGGCTGGTCATCCGCACGGAACAGGTCGCGGGTAACCTCGGCAATCGAGACGAGATCGCCCGAATTGATCTTCGCTTCGTATTCCTGCGCGCGGCGCGACCACATGGTCCGCTTCACTTTCGGCTTGCCCTTGAGGGTATCGAGAGCTTCGCGCAGAGTCTTGTCGCTCGAAAGCTTGCGCATGCCGATCGCTTCGACCTTGTTGATCGGTACGCGAAGCGTCATGCGTTCCTTTTCGAAGCGCAAAACATAGAGTTCGAGCTGCATGCCGGCGATTTCTTCGTTCTGCAGCTCGATCACACGGCCAACACCGTGCTTGGGATAAACGACATAATCGCCGACGGAAAAGGCGGGAGCCTTGGCTGCCATTAAGCGTCCTTTCTAGGCGCAGAGCCCGTCACGCAGGTTAAAAAGGCGAGAAAAGCCGCAGACATGCGCCGCGACCCTCTTTGTCCTTCAACCCGGTTGCGCGGTGGGGCCTGCCTTTCGTGGTTCCACTGGTCGGCTGTGGAATATGCGACCATCGCCGACATATGTAGCAGATTCGCAACAAAAATTCCAGCCCACACGCAAAGTGGAGCCGAATCGCGCCTAACTGTGTGACCTGAAAGCTTAACTCAGTCGCCTTCGCCGGGATCCGGGCTGAAGAATTTCTCGAACTTGCCCTCTTCGCCTTTGTGCTCATCGGCATCCGCCGGCGGGTCCTTCTTGGCGGTAATATTCGGCCATTCGGCGGAATATTGGGCGTTCAGTTCCAGCCATTTTTCCAGCCCGCCTTCGGTGTCGGGCAGGATCGCTTCGGCCGGACATTCAGGCTCGCACACGCCACAATCGATGCATTCGCTGGGATTGATCACCAGCATGTTCTCGCCTTCGTAGAAGCAGTCGACCGGGCAGACCTCGACGCAATCCGTGTACTTGCAGCGGATGCATGCGTCGGTAACGACATAGGTCATGAGTGCGGCTTTCCTTCGCTGTGTTCGCTCGTCCCGCCTGCTATGGCCATTGTCTTGCCAGCGTCAAGTTCGCGATAGCAGGCGCGCGCCTCTTCTGCCGGGCCGCGCCGTGCCGGCAAAGAAAGGATTTCTATCACCGACACCCTTTTGCCCAAGGGCAGGGTCAGCACGTCACCCGGCGCCACCGGCTGGTCGAGCCGCTCCACCCTTGCGCCGTTGCGCCGAATATGGCCTGCCCCGACCCATTTCTGGGCGAGGCCGCGGCTCTTCACGAAGCGCAGGAACCACAAAAGCCGATCGATGCGGATGGTTCCGGCGGCGTGGGTCATTGCCGCACCAGGTCGGCGAGCTGCGCGAATGCTCCTCCTTCGCGTGCCGGCGGCTCGGCTCGCCGGTGGCCGCGACGCGGCTTGCGGCTGTCCTTGCGCAGATCGGTACGCGGCGGGCGCCATTCCCACAGGGCTGGCGCGGGCGGGCCGAACATCCCCTCTGCCAGGACGCGCTGGGGTAGGGGGCGAAAGCCTGCCTCGCGCATCAACTGGGTGAAGCTTTCCGGCGTCAGGCCCATCGAGGTGCCGAGCGCCACGTCTACTCGGAAACGTTTGCCCGCGCCGGCCGCGCGCCCTTCATGCGCGGCGCGAAACAGCTTCTCGGCCATGTCGACGCGGATCGCCTGCTTGCCCGCGCGGCGATAGCCGGAAGGCAGCGCCTTGGGCGCGATGACCGCAGCCATATCCTCCCGAAGCTCCCGTCGGTCCGCGCCGATCGCGCGGAGCAGCTTGCGCGGGGCGGGCTTGAGCAGCGCCGGCACGAAAATATCGAGCGATCCGATCGTGACGCCAAGACGCCGCAGAAGTGGCCGCTTCTCCTTCGGCAGATGGACCAGTCCGGCCTTCTCTCGCGGGATCGTTCCCGCGCCCGAGATCAGTTGCAGCAGGATCGCGCGAACTTCGCTGCCCGCTTCCGGATCGCGGCTCGCCTCCTCGATCCGGCGCAGCGGGACAAGCGGGGCAAGCTCGCGCTCGAGCCAATGGGAAAGCGCTTCGGCCAGTCGTTCGCGCTGGGCGGGTGCGAGCGCCGAGAGTTCCTTCGTCAGCTCCATGCGCGGCCGCGACGGGTCCTTCGCCGAATGCAGCAGCGCAACGGCCTGTCCGCCGCGGATGATTGCGCCCTTCGCCATCGACAGCTCGCCCAGTTCGCTTGCGACCAGTGCCTGTGCCTTCTGCGCCAGCAGCTCCGGCAGATGCTTCTCCGCGGCGGCGAGCAGCAGCTTGCGATCGGCGTGACCGGCCTTGGCGTCGACCACGAAGCGAAAGCCCTCCAGATGGCCGATGGCCTCGCCTTCCACCATCACGGCTCCCTTTTCGGTCAGTTCGACTTTCAGCAGCGCGGGATCCTTGCCCATGGTCTTCATCAGCACGGCGGTACGGCGGTTGACGAAGCGTTCGGTCAGCTTCGCATGGAGCGCGTCCGACAGCCGCGCCTCGACCGACCGGGCTCTGGCGGCCATCTCTTCCTTCGCCAGCACCCAGTCCGGGCGCTGGGCGATGTAGGCCCAGCTCCGAATCGCGGCGATCCGGCCCTGCAATGTGTCGATGTCGCCCTGAAGGTTGTCGAGCTCCGCAATCCGCGTGGCAACGTAATCCGCGCCGATATGGCCGTCTTTCAGGTCCTGCCACAGCCTCGCCACGAAGCGCGCATGGGTTTCGGCACCCTGCTGCCGGAAGTCGGGCAGCGAGCATGCGTCCCAGAACCGGCGCAGAAGGTCAGGCGATGTCACGGTCGCCGTAATGTCTGCTTCCTCCGCCAGGCGTTTCAGCACCGCGAGATCGATCGCTTCGGGGGCGGGGGCGAGCTCCGGCTCGGTCGGCGGGCTCTCCAGATCTGCGATCAGCGTTTCGATCGTGTCGAAGCGGGGATCGGATTCGCGCCAGAAGAGCTTCGTCAGCGGAGCGAAGCGATTCTCCTCGATCGCGTAGATCTCCTCCTCGCTGAGCTCGACCGGCCGCCCACCGCGCCCTTCGCGGCCGCCACCGGAAAGCGTGCCGAAGGTCCCGTCCTTCTGATGGCGTCCCGCACGGCCGGCGATCTGCGCCATTTCGGCGGGGGAGAGCCGCCGCTGCCGCACCCCGTCGAACTTGCTGAGGCCGGCAAAGGCGACATGGGTGACGTCAAGGTTCAGTCCCATGCCGATCGCATCGGTCGCGACGATGTAGTCCACTTCGCCCGACTGGAAGAGCTCGACCTGGCGGTTGCGCGTCTCGGGCGAAAGCGCGCCCATCACCACCGCGGCGCCGCCGCGGAAGCGGCGCAGCATTTCCGCCACGGCGTAAACCTGCTCGGCGGAGAAGGCGACGACGGCGCTGCGCGGAGGCAGGCGGGAAAGCTTGGCCGATCCCGCATAGCGCAGCGTGGAGAAGCGCGGCCGGGCGATGATCTCCGCCTCGGGGACCAGCGCCTTGACCATCGGTTCGAGCGTTGCGGCGCCCAGCAGCATGGTCTCGTCGCGGCCCCGGGCGTGCATCAGCCGGTCCGTGAAGATATGGCCTCTTTCCCGGTCGGCCGCGAGTTGCGCTTCGTCCAGTGCGATGAAGGCCAGATCCCCGCCGTCGCGCGGCATGGCTTCGGCGGTGCAGAGCAGCCAGCGCGCTTCCGGCGGCTGGATGCGCTCTTCGCCAGTGATCAGGGCGACCGACCGCTCGCCTTTCAAGGCGCGGACCTTTTCGTATACCTCCCGCGCCAGCAGGCGCAGCGGAAAGCCGATGGCGCCGCTCGAATGGGCGCAAAGCCGTTCGATAGCAAGGTGGGTCTTGCCGGTATTTGTCGGGCCGAGAACGGCCTTTATCCGGCTGTCGGCGTTGCGGCTCGTCACGCCGGGGACTGTGGCAGGCACGGCGCGGCGCCGCAAGGTGCATGTGCTGCGTTCCTTCGGTTGGTCGTGCATAAGACGCGGTTCGACGTGATTATTTGAAAGTTAACTTTGTGGGGGTTAGGAACTGCGCCAATCTTTCAATGGGATCGGATCGTACCGCCTCGGGATCGGGCGCACGGTCTATTGGAGCGCAGGCTTGTACAGATCGCAAGACTATGCCGATGCCGGGCAGGGAGCCGGGCGGAAGATGAGGTTAACGAGAGGCGCCGCCGGATTGGCTCACGCGCGGATCGTTCCCGAGCCGCGTCCGCTCGTACTGAATCGCTTCAATTCCTTCTCCGAACGCTACGGCCAGTGGAGCGAGCGCATCTCGATCAAGTTCCACGAGCTCGATCTCGTCCATAACCTGGCCGAAGACATCGGCAGCGCGCGCTGGTTCCGCGGCATGGGGACGATGTTCGGCCTTTCCGCTCTCGCCCTGTTGTTCTGGCCCAATTTCTCACCGCTCGAAGCCGCTCAGCCGGCATGGATCGATCATTCCACGCGCGACGAATACCGCAGCCAGATGATCATGCCGCTGGCATTGGGCGGCGACAGCGGCCGCCACATGCCGGCGACCAGCGCCGTCGTACCGCTCTCCACCGCGCCCGAGCGGCCGCGGATCGAACTGGTCGCCACCCTGACACAGGGAGACAGCTTTGCCCGCATGCTCCAGCGTGCAGGGGTGGGCAGCGGCGAGGCAGACGATATCGCCGCCATGGTTGCCCAGGCGATGCCGCTCGCGGAGATCCAATCCGGCACCAAGGTGGATATCGTGCTCGGCCGGCGCAGCGCCGCAGGCTCGCCTCGCCCGCTCGATGCCTTGTCCTTCCGGGCGCGATTCGATCTCGAGATCGGGCTGGAGCGCCGCGGGGGTGAGCTCGTGCTGGATCGACGCCCGATTCGGGTCGACACCACGCCGCTGCGCATCCGCGGCAAGATCGGCCCCAGCCTCTATCGCTCGGCACGCGCTGCTGGCGCGCCCGCCAAGGCGGTGCAGCAATATCTGCGCGCGATAAGCGAGCAGACCGATCTCGAAAGGGCGCTTGCCGCCAATGACGAATTCGACCTGATCGTATCCTACAAGCGCGCCGCCACCGGCGAGGTGGAAGCGGGCGATCTGCTCTATGCCGGCATCCTGCGCGGCGGCACGCCGAAGGTGCAATTGATGCGCTGGGGCAAGGACGGGCGCTTCTACGAAGCATCCGGGGTGGGCGAGCAGCGCAGCGGCCTTATCGCCCCGGTTGGCAGCACCCGGATCACTTCGCCCTTTGGGAGGCGGCGCCACCCGATCCTGGGCTATACGCGGATGCATGCCGGGATCGACTTCAAGGCAAGCTACGGCACGCCGATCCATGCGGCGACCGATGGCGTGGTGAAATATGCCGGCCGGCACGGCGGGCACGGCAACTTCGTCAAGCTTTCGCATGGCGGCGGCCTGGGCACCGGCTATGCGCATATGAGCCGTATCGCCGTCCGCGAGGGCCAGCACGTGCGCCGCGGGCAGGTGATCGGCTATGTCGGCTCAACCGGGCTCTCCACCGGCCCCCATCTCCACTACGAGATGTATCGCAACGGCCGGACGGTGAACCCTTCCAGCGTGAAATTCGTCACCCGGGCGCAGCTGAGCGGTGCGGAATTGCAGAATTTCAAGGCGCGGCTTGGCGAATTGCTCCAGGTCACGCCAGGGGAGGCGCTGACGAGCCTCGTGCCAACCGAGGACGAGGTCGAAGAGCCGGTGCGGGAGATCGAGCGGGCGGATCATCCGCGCGAGATCGGCTGATTTGCGCGCGGCTGCGTATCGCGTCTCCGCCCATCGTAATTGCGCCCGCGCCTGTTTTCCGGCAGGGAGCGGGGCATGACGGCCTCTTTCCCAGCAGCGCGCCTGCGCCGCACCCGTGCCAGCGGCTGGAGCCGCGCTCTCCACCGGGAAACCATGCTGACGCCGACGGACCTGATCTGGCCGCTCTTCGTGACCGAAGGCGAGGGCGTGGAGGAACCGGTTTCCTCGCTTCCCGGCGTCTCGCGCTGGTCGGTGGACGGTATCGCCCGGCAGGCGGAGGAAGCCGTAATGCTCGGCATTCCCTGCCTCGCGCTGTTCCCCAACACGCCCGCCGCCAAGCGCAGTGAGGACGGGGCAGAGGCGCTCGATCCCGACAATCTGATGTGCCGCGCGATCCGCGCGATCCGGGATAGCTGCGGCGATGCAATCGGCGTGCTGACCGATGTGGCGCTCGATCCCTATACCACGCATGGGCAGGACGGACTGATCGACGCCGACGGTTACGTGCTGAACGACGCGACGGTGGAGGTGCTGGTCGGCCAAGCGCTGAACCAGGCCGCCGCTGGCGCGGACATCATCGCCCCTTCGGACATGATGGACGGCCGCATTGGCGCGATCCGCCAGGCGCTGGAGGCGGAAGGCCACAGCAATGTCCAGATCATGAGCTATGCCGCGAAATACGCCTCCGCCTTCTACGGCCCGTTCAGGGATGCGGTGGGATCGCGCGGGCTGCTGAAGGGTGACAAGCGAACCTACCAGATGGACCCGGCCAATGGCGAGGAAGCGCTGCGCGAAGTCGCGATGGATATCGCCGAAGGGGCCGACAGCGTGATGGTCAAGCCCGGCCTGCCTTATCTCGACATTGTGCGCCGGGTGAAGGAGCGCTTCGAAGTGCCCGTCTTCGCCTATCAGGTCAGCGGCGAATACGCGATGATCGAGGCCGCCGCCGCTGCGGGGGCGGGGGAGCGCGATGCGCTGGTGATGGAAACGCTCACCGCCTTCAAGCGCGCCGGCTGCTCGGGCGTGCTGACTTACCATGCGCCGCTGGCGGCGCGCATCCTGGGAGAGTGACGATGGGCGCCGCCCGGCCTGACACGACGATAATCGCCCTCCATGGCAAGGCGCCGCGGATTCACGACAGCGCCTTCATCGCGCCGGGCTGCCGGATCATCGGCGATGTCGAGATCGGCCCTGATGCCAGCATCTGGTACAATTGCGTCGTCAGGGCCGATGTGAACCGCATCGTGATCGGCGCGCGCTCCAATGTGCAGGACGGCACGGTGATCCATTGCGACAGCCCCAAGGAGGGCAGGCCCGATGGCTTCCCGACGCTGATTGGCGACGACGTGCTGATCGGCCATATGGCGATGATCCATGGCTGCACGCTGGAGGACAGAGCCTTTGTCGGCCTGGGCGCTGTGGTGATGGATGGCTGCCGCGTCGGCTCCTACGCGATGCTGGCGGCGGGCGCGCTGCTCTCCCCCGGCAAGGTCATCCCCGATCGCCAGCTCTGGGTTGGCCGCCCGGCGAAATATCTGCGCGACCTGACCGAGCCCGCGATCGCCGGCATGCAGCGCGGCGTCGCCCATTATGTCGAGAACGGCCGCGACCATGCGCAGGCGGTAGCGGCCGCTGCACGCGATGGCGCGCCCCAGGGTTGACCTGCCCGCAGCCGATGCGATCCGCGCCCTGGCCGACGGCGAAGGCCGGCTCGCGGTGCGGGTGGTGCCGGGGGCGAGGGTCGAAGGCCTCGAGCTTGAAGACGGCCAGTTGCTGGCAAAGGTCCGCGCCCGGCCCAAGGATGGAGAGGCGAACGCCGCGGTGCTCGCGCTGCTCGCCAAGGCACTGGACACAGCCCCCTCACGCATCGAAATGTTGCGCGGCGCGACTTCTCGCCAGAAACTCGTGCGGATCGATTAGCCCGATCCGCTAATCCCGGATCAAGCTGCGCAGTGCCTCGATGTGGTCCGCTTCATGTGCAGGCTTGTCCTGGCGGATGCGGCTGATGCGCGGGAAGCGCATCGCCAGCCCGGACTTGTGGCGCTTGCTGGCATGGATCGAATCGAACGCGACTTCGAACACCAGGCTCTTGTCGGTTTCGCGCACGGGACCGTAAGAGGCCACGGTGTGGTTGCGGACATAGCGGTCGAGCCATTTCAGCTCTTCGTCGGAAAAGCCGAAATAGGCTTTCCCCACGGGCAGCAACTCCGCGCCCTGGTCCGGATCGCCATTCCAGCAGCCGAAGGTGTAATCGGAATAGAAGCTGCTGCGCTTGCCCGATCCGCGCTGCGCATACATCAGCACCGCGTCGATCAGCAGCGGATCGCGCTTCCACTTGTACCACAGCCCCGTGCGGCGCCCCGCGACATAAGGCGAATCCCGCCGCTTGAGCATCAGCCCCTCGATCGCATCGTCGCGTGCATTCTCGCGCAGGGTGGCGAGCGCCGCAAAATCGTCGGCTTCCACCAATTGGGAGAGATCGAAGCGGTCGGCGGGCAGGCTGTCCATCATCCGTTCGAGCGCCCGCCGCCGCTCGGTCCAGGGCAGGGGTCGCAAATCCTCGCCTTCCGCGATCAGGAGGTCATAGAGCCTGACGAAAGCGGGGTATTCGCCCAGCATCTTCGCCGAGACGGTCTTGCGCCCGAGCCGCTGCTGCAGCGCATTGAAGCTGGCCGCGCCGCCTTCCTCACCGCCCTGATGGCTGCCACGCACCAGCAATTCTCCGTCGAGCACGGCCGGGAAAGCAAGCGCCTCTGTGATTTCGGGAAAGGTCCCTGAAATATCGTCGCCTGAACGGGAATAGACGCGGGTTTCGCCGCCGGCATGCGCGATCTGCACCCGGATACCGTCCCATTTCCATTCCGCGACATAGTCCGCCAGGTCGAGCTCCTCGGCTTCGAGCGGGTGAGCCAGCATGAAGGGGCGAAACACCGGCAGGCTGGCCGTGTCGGGCGGATCGGCGCCTTCCGCCGCCCACGCGAACAGGGATGGGTAGGGCGGGGTGAGCCCGTGCCAATATTCCTCCACCTCATCCACCGGCACGTCGAACGCCTGCGCAAAGGCGAGCTTGCCCAGCCTCGCCGAGATGCCGATCCGCATCGCGCCGGTGGCAAGCTTGAACAGGGCGAAGCGCCCATCCGGGCTCAGCCTGTCGAGCAGCTTCGGCAGCTCGGACATCACCGATACGCGGGTCATCTGCGACAGCAGCGTCACCGCTTCGCTCAGCGATGGTGGAGGCTCCGAAAGACCCTCCGGCTCCGGCCATAGCAGGCTGGCGGTTTCCGCCGTGTCTCCCACGAAATCACGGCTGAGCGCCCAGAGCACCGGATCGACTCGCTCCTGCATCAGATTGCGGATGGTGCTGGACTTCACTGCGGGAAAATCGAGCCCGTCCGTCAGCGCTGCCAGCGCCCAGCCGCGGTCCGGGTCCGGCGTGCTGCGCAGGTAATCCGCGATCAGCGCCAGCTTGCCATTGCGGCTGCGCGTATAGACCAGGCTGTCGACCAGGGCGGCGAAGCGCTCCACCTACGATCCTTCCCGGCAAGGGGAAGGAGAGGATATATCTCCCTCAATCATCCTCGTCCTCATAGCCGACCATAGCCAGCGCGCGGGCGCGGCGCTGGTTGAGTTCGCACCAGCGCAGCAGCGCCTCTTCGCGGCCGTGAGTGATCCAGCTTTCGGCAGGGTCCACTTCGCTGATCGTCGTGGTAAGCTCGTTCCAGTCTGCGTGGTCGGAGATGATCAGGGGAAGCTCCACATTGCGCTGCCTCGCGCGCTGACGCACCCGCATCCAGCCACTCGCCATCGCCGTGATCGGATCGGGCAGGCGGCGGCTCCAGCGGTCGTTGAGCGCCGATGGCGGGCAGATCACGATCTGGCCTTGCAGTTCCTCCCGGGGCGTATCGGTGACGAGCCGCAATTCGCCCAGGTCGATGCCGAATTCCTGGTAGAGCCGGCATATCCGTTCCATTGCGCCATGCAGATAGATGGGTGCAGAATGCCCGGCCCTGCGCAGCTCGCAGATCAGGCGCTGCGCCTTGCCCAGCGCATAGGCGCCTACCAGCACGCAGCGATCCGGGTTGGCCGCGAGCCGGCTGCGCAGTTTCGCGATTTCCTCTTCGATCAGCGGATGCGTGAATACCGGCAGGCCGAAGGTCGCTTCGGTTATCAGCACGTCGCAGGGCGTAACCTCGAAAGGAGGGCAGGTGGGATCGGGACGGCGTTTGTAGTCGCCGGTGACGATGATCCGCTCACCCGCATGCTCGAGCAGGATCTGCGCCGAGCCCAGCACATGCCCGGCCGGAAGGAAGGTTGCCTCCACCGCGCCGGCCAGCCTGACGGTCTCTCCGTAATGTGCGGACCTGGCGCTGCCCGGCTCGCCGTAGCGCAGCTCCATGATCGCCAGCGTTTCGGGTGTCGCCATGGTTTCGCCATGCCCGCCGCGCGCATGATCCGAGTGGCCATGGGTGACGAGCGCGCGGGCGACCGGCTGGGAAGGATCGATCCACGCGTCGGCAGGTGCGATGTAGATGCCGTGCGGCTCGGGACGGATCCAGGCGAAATCAGCGATCATGGGGAGAGAATGGAGGCGGCGTGCCACCGGTTCCAGCGCCTGGCTGCCCACCCCCGGCCCCTCCCGCTTGCGGGAGGGGGGTAATCCGCGCAACCAGCGCTCTCCCGGAGGCGGGAAGGGAGATATCACCCACCCTTGGCCCCTCCCACAAGCGGGAGGGGAGATATCACCCGGCCAGTCCCCCTCCCGCACGCGGGAGGGGTTAGGGGTGAGCCTTTAGGGGTGTGCTTCTCCGGGGCTACTCCTGGCCCTTGCCCTCGTCGGCTTCCGCGGAGGATTTCCCTCCCGCGCTCTTCCGGGCGGCCTTGCGCTTGCGCCGATCCACCTTGGGCGGGGACGGGGTAAGTTCGAAAGCGAGCTTCTCGTCCTTCACGCTCACATGCACCTCGCCGCCATTGGTGAGCTTGCCGAACAGCAACTCTTCGGCAAGCGGCTGCTTGACCTTTTCCTGGATCATCCGCGCCATCGGGCGGGCGCCATAAAGCCGGTCATAGCCGCGCTTGCCGAGCCATTGGCGGGCATCCGAATCGAACTGGATGTGCACGTTCTGCTCCGCCAGCTGGAGCTCCAGCTGAAGGATGAACTTGTCCACCACGCGGCTGACCGTTTCGGGGCCGAGATAGCTGAACGGCACAATCGCATCGAGACGGTTGCGGAACTCGGGCGTGAACATCCGCGTGACCGCTTCCTCGCTCGCATCTTCCTTCGATACGTCGCCGAAGCCGATGCCCTGGCGCGCCATGTCGGACGCGCCGGCATTGGTCGTCATCACCAGCACGACATTGCGGAAATCCACCGTCTTGCCGTGGTGATCGGTCAGGCGGCCATTATCCATCACCTGCAGCAGGATGTTGAACAGATCGGGATGGGCCTTCTCGATTTCGTCGAGCAACAGCACGCTATGCGGCTGCTGGTCCACGGCGTCGGTCAAAAGCCCGCCCTGATCGTATCCGACATAGCCCGGAGGCGCACCGATCAGCCGGCTGACCGAGTGGCGCTCCATATATTCGGACATGTCGAAGCGCTGCAGCGGGATGCCCATGATGCTGGCAAGCTGGCGGGCGACTTCCGTCTTCCCGACGCCGGTGGGGCCGGAAAACAGGAAGCTGCCGATCGGCTTGTCGGGATCGCGCAGCCCCGCGCGGCTGAGCTTCATCGCGGTGGAAAGCACCTCGATCGCCTTGTCCTGGCCGAAGACGACTCGCTTCAGATCCTTTTCCAGGTTCTCCAGCGCCTTCTTGTCGTCCTTGCTGACCGACTTGGGCGGAATGCGCGCCATGGTCGCGATCACCGCCTCGATCTCGGCCGAGGTGATCTTCTTCTTCCGCCGGCTGGGCGGCACGAGCATCTGCATCGCGCCGACCTCGTCGATCACGTCGATTGCCTTGTCGGGCAGCTTGCGATCGTTGATGTAGCGAGACGAAAGCTCGACAGCGGTCTTGATCGCATCGGGCGTGTATTTCACCCCGTGATGCTCCTCGAACGCGGTGCGCAGCCCGCGCAGGATCTTGATCGTATCCTCCACCGTCGGCTCGTTCACGTCGATCTTCTGGAACCGGCGCAGCAAGGCGCGGTCCTTCTCGAAGTGGTTGCGGAACTCCTTGTAGGTGGTGGAGCCGATGCAGCGGATCGCGCCGGAGGAAAGCGCCGGCTTGAGCAGGTTGGACGCATCCATCGCCCCGCCGCTGGTGGCGCCGGCGCCGATCACCGTGTGGATCTCGTCGATGAAAAGCACCGCGTGCGGCATCTTCTCCAGCTCGGAGACGACCTGCTTCAGCCGCTCTTCGAAATCGCCGCGATAGCGCGTGCCGGCCAGCAGCGAGCCCATGTCGAGCGAATAGATCACCGCTTCGGCCAGAACGTCCGGCACTTCGCCTTCCACGATCTTGCGCGCGAGTCCCTCGGCGATGGCCGTCTTGCCCACGCCCGGATCGCCCACATAAAGCGGGTTGTTCTTCGACCGGCGGCAGAGGATCTGGATGGTCCGGTCGACTTCCGGCCCACGGCCGATCAGCGGATCGACCTTCCCGTCCAGCGCCTTCTGGTTGAGATTGACGCAGAACTGGTCGAGCGCGGAATCCTTCTTGGACTTCTCCGCCTTTTCCTCGGTCGGCTGCTGCGGCTCTTCGGTGCCCGCGGAGGAGCGGCTTTCAAGCTGGCGGCCGCCCTTGCCGATGCCGTGGCTGATATAGCTCACCGCGTCGAGCCGGCTCATATCCTGCTGCTGCAGGAAATAGACGGCGTAGCTGTCCCGCTCCGAAAACAGGGCAACCAGCACGTTCGCGCCAGTGACCGTGTCCTTGCCCGATGACTGGACATGCAGGATCGCGCGCTGGATCACCCGCTGGAACCCGGCGGTGGGCTGCGGATCGGCGCCGTCATCCGTCTTCAGCGACTGATATTCCTGGTCGAGATATTGCCTGACGACTTCGGCCAGCTCTCCCAGATCCACGCCGCAGGCCGTCATCACTTCGGCTCCGTCGGGATCTTCGATCAGCGCCAGCAACAGGTGCTCCAGAGTCGCATATTCATGCGCGCGATCGGTCGCGTTCTGAAGCGCGTTGTGAAGCGTCTTTTCGAGGCTTTGGGCGAAACTTGGCATTCAACTGTCTTTCATTTTGCGGGGGCCGGATTGTGGCCGGCACAAGCGGCGAAGTAGCAAGCTTGCAGCGAGTTTATGGCCAATTGCTGAATGGCCAATGCTGCTGAACAGGTTTTTATATAATGTGCCGCCGCCGGAAGTTTAGGGGCGGCGCGCATCAGCTGTCCGTCCTGCGCTTGAAGAGCGCGTCGGCCGCCTTGCGCTGGGCCGCAGCCCTGTCGCTATGCGCCCGCACCCGGTCGATTTCCGCCTCGAGCAAGGCGATGCGTTCGGACAATTCGTCCTGGGAATAGCTGTCCAGGCTCTCCTTGGAGAGCTGGCTGGCCGCATCTCCGCGCCGTCTGGGGAGATCCTCTTCATCCATCGTCCGGCAACATCGCAATTGGTCACGCTTTCTGTCAATGGGGGGTGCATTTGGCCTGTGGAGTGTGGTTGGCCGGCAGCGAAGAGGGGATGACGTGGGGAACAACCTGCCTGAAAATTTGCCTGAAACGATGATCGCGGTGGGCTTCGACGAACCGGGAGGGCCCGAAGTGCTGCGCGGCGAAGAACTGCCGCTGCCCGTGCCGACGGGGCGGCAGGTGCTCATTCGCACTGCCTTCGCCGGGGTGAATCGCCCCGATGTGATCCAGCGGCGGGGCTTCTATCCGCCGCCGCCGGGCGCGTCGCCGATTCCGGGGCTGGAGATCGCGGGCCAGGTGGTCGCGCTCGGCGATGAGGCGGAGCCTTCGATGCTGGGTCAGCGGGTCTGCGCGCTGGTGCCCGGCGGGGGCTATGCCCAATATTGCCTCGCGCATGAGGCGCATTGCCTGCCGGTGCCCGACGCGCTGTCGCTGAGCGAAGCGGCGGCGATGCCGGAGACGCTCTTCACCGTGTGGCACAATGTCTTCGACCGCGGCTGGGCGACGGAGGGGGAAACGCTGCTGGTGCATGGCGGCACCAGCGGCATCGGCACCATGGCGATCATGCTGGCCAAGCTTTTCGGCCTCAAGGTCATCACCACCTGCGGCAGCGACGCCAAATGCGCCGCCGCGCAGGCGATCGGGGCCGATCTAGCCATTAACTACAACACGCGCGATTTTGTTGAAGATGTAAAAACCTTCACCGGCGGCAAGGGCGTGGAGATCGTGCTCGATATGGTTGCGGGGCCCTATGTCCCGCGCAACCTTGATTGCCTGGCCGTGGATGGCCGGCACGTCACCATTGCCGGGCTCGGCGGTGCGAAGGCGGAAATCAACATGGGCAAGATCATGACGCTCCGCGCGACCTTGACCGGTTCGACGCTGCGCCCGCGCTCTGACGAGTTCAAGGGGCTTCTGGCGGATGAGATCGCCCGCAATGTCTGGCCCTTCGTCGAAGGCGGTGCCTTGCGGCCGGTGATGGACCGGATCTTCCCGCTGGCGGAGGCGGGAGCGGCGCATGCGCGGATGGAAGCGGGCGAGCATATCGGCAAGATCGTGCTCGAGATGCCGTGAGCCTCCGGCGCTTCGCCCGGGAGGCATGCGCGCGGCAGTTTCTCGGAGCCCTGGCCTGGCCTGCCGAGCCGTCGTCAGCGGGAATGGAGTTTTTCCGCGCGGCCTGAGCTTCGCAAATGCGCGTCGTTCTGCTTGCCGAAGACGCACCGATGCCCTATCTAGGGCGGGTAACGGCCGCTCCGCGAGGGGCGGCCCTTCTATTTTCGGTCCGTGGCGGACAGGCGCGCGATCGGACGGAGAGATGACATGTCCCAGACCAAACCGCTCATGCCGCATGCCACGGCTTCGTGGCTCGTCGACAATACGGCGCTCAGCTTCGAGCAGATCGCCGAGTTCTGCGGCCTCCATATCCTTGAAGTCCAGGCCATGGCCGACGACCTGGCGAGCAGCAAATATACCGGCCGCGATCCGATCCATTCGGGCGAGCTGACCCACGAAGAGATCGAGCGAGGCCAGGCCGATCCCAATTATGTGCTGCAGATGCAGAAGGCGCCGGTCCAGGTCAGCCGGACCAAGGGACCGCGTTACACGCCCGTTTCCAAGCGGCAGGACAAGCCCGACGGCATTGCCTGGATTTTGCGCCACCATCCGGAGATTTCCGACGCGCAGATCTCGAAGCTGATCGGCACCACGCGCAACACCATCACCGCCCTCAGGGAGCGGACGCACTGGAACATCCAGAACATCCAGCCCAAGGATCCTGTGACCCTGGGCCTGTGCTCCCAGCGTGAGCTTGACGCGGTGGTAGCGAAGGCGGCCAAGAAGGCCGGGCTGGATACGGCTACTCCCGAAGTGCTGGGATCGGCCGATGACAGGCAGGCGCTGATCGACGAATTGCGCGCGGAACGCGAAGCGGCCGCGAAGGCAGCGTCAGAGGCGGCGCAGGAAGCCGAAGCGGCAGCTTGGCTTCAGGCGAAGCGCGACGCCGAGGCCAACGAAGCCCAGCAATAGCCGAGAGCTTCGGGGACGGGCGGCAGAGGCCGGCTCCGTCCAAACCGCGCGCTGGCGCCGGCGTTTCGCCGTGCGCCAGATGCCGCTTGCCGGGATCGTGCGGTTGGGGCAGGCTGCCCTCCATCATGGATGCTCGCAAGGTACAGCGGCCCGCTGGCCACAGTTCTCCGTTCCGCCCCGCTCCGGAGCATTACAACCATCCATGCCCGTGGGAGCTGGAGCTTCCTCCGCTGACCATGCCGGAAATGTTCGCCCGCAGCGCGCAGGCGTTTCGCGATGCGCCGCTGGCCGAATTCATGGGCCGGCATTTCACCTATAGGCAGCTTCATCGGGAGGCACTGGCCTTCGCGGCGGGGCTGCAGCGCCTCGGCATCGCCAAGGGCGACCGCGTCGGACTCTTCCTGCCCAATGTTCCGGTTTACATCGCCGCCTATTACGGCGCGATGATCGCGGGGGCGACGGCGGTCAATTTCTCGCCGCTCTACACCGTCGAGGAACTCGATGCGCAGGTCGCGGATTCAGGCACACGCCTGCTTGTCACCATAGATGTGCCGGGCGTGCTGCCGATCGCCTGTAAGGTGCTCGAACAGTCGGAACTTGAAACGCTGGTCGTGGCGCGCCTGGCCGACATGCTGCCCTGGACGAAGCGCCTGGCGCTGGAGCTGTTCGGCCGCAAGCAGATATCCCCTGTTCCGCAGGAGCAAGGCATCATCACCTGGCGCTCCTGCCTTTCTGCCGCAGCACCGGCGCGGGTGCCGCTGGATGCGGAGCAGGACGTCGCGCTGATCCAATATACCGGCGGGACCACCGGCACGCCCAAGGGCGCCATGCTGAGCCACCAGAACCTTACCGCCAATGCCCGGCAGGTGGATGCCGTTGACCCCTTCCGCGAAGGACCGGACGTGATCATGGGCGTGCTGCCGCTGTTCCACGTCTTCGCGAATACTGCGGTGCTCAATCGCACGGTGGTGAAGGGCGCCTGCGTGGCGATGCTCCCGCGCTTCGAAGCGGGGCAGGCGCTCGCGACGATGGAGCGCGTGAAGGCGACGGCCTTTCCGGGCGTCCCCACAATGTACCAAGCGCTGCTGGACCATCCGCGGCTCGCGCGGACGGATTTCTCCTCGCTGCTGATCTGCGTGTCGGGCGGTGCCCCGCTGCCCGGCCCGTTGCATGAACGGTTCGAGCAGGTGAGCGGCGCAAGACTCGCCGAAGGCTATGGCCTTACCGAAAGCTCCGGGGTGGTCTCGACCAATCCCTATCTGGGCGAAAATCGCCATGGCACGATCGGCCAGCCCTTGCCTGAAACGCTGGTCAGGCTGCTCGACAAGGACGATCCTGGCCGCGATGCGGTGCCGGGCGAACCGGGGGAACTCGCGGTTCGCGGGCCGCAGATCATGCGCGGATATTGGAACCGGCCCGATGCCGCCGCCAATGCCTTCGTGGAGCGTGAAGACGGATCATGGCTGCGCACCGGCGACATCGCGACGATCGATCCAGAGGGCTACATCCGCATCGTCGACCGCAGCAAGGACATGATCAATGTCGGCGGCTTCAAGGTCTTCCCCAGCCAGGTCGAAGCGGTTCTGCTGCGCCATCCGGCAATCAAGGAAGTGCTGGTGATCGGCTTGCCCGACGAATATCTGGGGGAGTCCCCGGCCGCTTACGTGACCCTGAAGGACAGCGCGGGAGATCTCACGCCGGAGATGCTTGCCGAATGGGCCAACGCGCATCTCGGCAAGCATGAGCGGCTGAAATCCGTCACGGTGCGGCTGAACATGCCCAAGACCATGATCGGCAAGCTCGACCGCAAGGCTCTGCGCCAGGAAGTCCTCGGCACCGAATAGGGCCAAGGGTCATCCCGGCGCCGAAGGTCAGCCTGCCAGCGTCAGCCGCGGCTCGCCGTCCTCGCCCTTGTTGCCGCCCTCTCCGCCAGTCCCGCCTGCTGCAGGCTTCGCGGCGGGAGCCGGCTTGGCTTGCCCGGGCGCCTTGTGCGACAGGCGGCCGTCCACTTCGGCGCCTTGCTCGATCGTCAGCGTGTCGTAGTGAACGTCGCCCTCGACACGCGCCGAACGCAGAATGACGAGTTCGCGCGCATGGATCGAACCGACGATCTTGCCGGAAAGGCGCGCGGTTTCGGCCTTGATCGAGCCATGGACCTCGCTCGATTCGCCCTGCACCAGGGAGGCGCAGGAAATGTCGCCTTCGATCTTGCCGTCGATATGCAGATCGACTGTCGCGCTCACGTCGCCCTTGATGGTTACGTCGGATCCGATCACGGAAAAGGTTGAGTTGTTGACTGGCATCGGTGTCATCCTGCCTTGCTGCCTATCGGCGGTTGGCCGCGGTTCCTCCGCGGGCTTCTTCGAGAACATGGGGGGCTGCCTCCAGAAAGGGGCGCGGATTTACCGCGCGGTCATTGATGCGCACCTCGAAATGAAGATGCGGCCCAGTCGAGCGGCCGGTGGTGCCGATCGCGCCGATGATATCGCCGGCTTCGACTTTCTGCCCCGCCTTGGCGCGGAAAGCTGACAGATGCGCATAGCGCGTCATCATGCCATTGCCGTGGCGAATCTCGATCACCTTACCATATCCGGACCTGCGCCCGACAAAAGATATCGTCCCCACGGCGGCTGCATGGACTGGCGCACCGATTCGGCCGCGGAAATCGAGGCCCTTATGCATCGCCGCGCGCCCGGTGAACGGATCGCGGCGCAAACCGAAGCCCGATGAAATCCCGTTGAGGTCGGCAGGCAGCACCTGAGGAATGCCTGCGAGGCCGCGCTCGAGCGTTTCCATCCGTGCAAGGCTGAGGCCCAGCCTCTCGAAGCGCGGATCGAGCGAGCCGTCGCGCCGGGTGCCGATCGCTTCGAGCGGACCACCCTGAGCCGCGCGGCCCGAAGCGAGCATTCTTGCCGGATCGAGGCCGAGCTTGCGTATTGCCGCTGCCGCGCGAGCGGAACGGCGGTCCGCAAAGCGGGTCAGCCGCTCGACAAAGGTGATCTGGCGCGCCTCGATCTCGGCCAGCCGCCGAGCCTCCGGCACGGCCGCGCTCACCTTGGTGACCATTTCCGCAGCCTCGCTCGACGAATCGGAAACCGTGTCGGCGGCCTGCTCAGGCAATTCCGGCAGATCGAGCGTTTCGGTCAGCTCCTCGATAACTTCCTGGCGGCGCTGCAGATCATCGGCGACGGCGTCGAGATCGCCGCGATAATGGGCAACGCGGCTCTCCGCGGATTCGACCTTGGCCTCGCGCTCAAGCAAGGCCAGGCGATCGCGCTCCGCCACATACTGGCCGACGGCCGCGGCGGTAATGGTGCCGATCCACGCGATCAGCGCAGCGGCAATAGTGCTGACGCAGACGATCTGGAGTTTCGAAGAGACCTTGATGAATCGGACCTGGCCCTGTGACCGCATGAAGAATTCGCGATCAGGAAACCATTCGCGCAGGCGAGCGCGCAGCCTTACCCCGTCCATTACCGGCAAATTGACGACCCCTCGCCCTTCTTCTGTCCGCGCGAACGCTTACAGGGGGAATCGAGAAGGTCCAAGGGCCTGGAGGGGGTAAGGGGCGAGTCGGTTCGCGGGCGCGATGAGTCGTTTAAGCTGGCCGGAAAGCCACGGAATTCGAGGAAATCCGGCATTTACCTTATCGCCGAAGGGGCCATTAAACTGTGCTGGGCGGAGGCCGAATCGGCCACCCGATATCCCTCGCCCGATGTCAATGCGCCCCCTTATGCCCGCCATGCAAGTCGGTGACAGCGCGGCCGGCGGGTGATATGCGGCCAGCCATGGCAAGCTTGGCACAGCAGGATCAGGATTGCACTGCGCTGGTCGAAGGACTCGCGCGTGCAGGGCGGAGCGCGCAGCGCGTGCTCGCCAGGAAGAGCGATGCGGAAAAGGCGGCGGCGCTTCGCCTCGCGGCGCAGAGTCTGCGCGATGCGGCGGAGGATGTGCTCGCCGCCAATGCGCGCGACGTCGCCGAGGGTGAGGCTCGCGGCCTCGCAGGCGCCATGCTGGACCGGCTGCGGCTCGATCCGGGCAGGCTGGAAGGAATCGCCGCCGCGATCGAGAACGTTGCCGATCTGCCCGATCCGGTGGGGGAAGTCATCGATTCGGCCACGCCGGCCAACGGCCTGCGCCTGTCGCGGGTGCGCATTCCCATCGGCCTGATCGGGATCATCTATGAGAGCCGGCCCAATGTGACGGCCGACGCCGCGGTGCTGTGCGTCCGCGCCGGAAACGCGGTGCTGCTGCGGGGTGGGAGCGAGGCGGTCCATTCAAACCGAGCGATCCACTCGGCGCTGGTCGCGGGGCTGGAGAAGGGCGGCATTCCCGCCGATGCGGTGCAGCTCATGCCTACGCAAGACCGTGCCGCGGTGGGTGCGATGCTGCGCGCCGCCGGCCTCATCGACATGATCGTGCCGCGCGGCGGCAAAAGCCTCGTCGCACGCATCCAGGACGAGGCACGCGTGCCGGTGCTCGCCCATCTCGATGGGATCTGCCACACCTACCTCCATTCTGCGGCCGACCCGCAGATGGCGCGGGATGTCACGCTCAACGCCAAGATGCGCCGGACGGGCATTTGCGGGGCGACGGAGACGCTGCTGATCGACAAGGATTTTCCAGGCGCCGCCGCGGTTGTCGGCGCGCTGCTCGACGCCGGCTGCGAGCTGCGCGGAGACGAACGCGCGCTGGCGCTCGATGCGCGGATCGTTCCTGCCAGCGCCAATGACTGGGATACCGAATATCTCGATAGCGTCGCCTCGGTCGCGGTGGTCGACGGCATCGATGCCGCCCTGGCGCATATCGAACGGCACTCCTCCCATCACACGGATGCCATCGTGACTGCCGACGAAGCGGCGGCGGAGCGTTTCCTTTCCGAAGTCGACAGCGCGATCGTGATGCACAACGCCTCGACCCAGTTCGCCGACGGCGGGGAGTTCGGCCTCGGCGCGGAAATCGGCATCGCCACCGGGCGCCTCCATGCGCGCGGGCCGGTCGCGCTCGAAGGGCTGACCACCTACAAATGGCAGGCGCGCGGCACGGGCCAGACACGGCCCTGACCGCGGGCGAGCGGGAGATTTGCCGGACCTTTGCTTGACGGCGCCGCCGTTCGGGCCGCATCACTGCGCCGCAGAACACAAGAGAGGGAACCCGATTCATGCGCTACAACCGTCTTGGAAATTCCGGCCTCATCGTTTCCGAGATCTGCCTGGGGGCGATGACCTTCGGCGAGACGCAGGGCCGGTTCTCGCACGTCGCGGGGCTCGATCAGGACAGTGCCACCGCCCTCGTTCGCCAGGCGGTCGATGCCGGCGTCAATTTCATCGACACCGCCAACACCTATAGCGAGGGCAATTCCGAGATCGTCACCGGCGGGGCGATCCGCGCGCTGGGCATTGCGCGGCCGGACATCGTCATTGCGACCAAGGGTTATGCCCGCATGGGCGAAGGCCTCAACCGCGCCGGCAGTTCACGCAAGCACCTGATGGACGAGATCGACGCCAGCCTGAAGCGGCTGGGGACCGATTATGTGGACCTCTACCAGGTGCATGGCTGGGACCCGCAGACCCCGGTGGAAGAGACGCTGCGCACGCTGGACGACATCGTCCGCTCCGGCCGGGCGCGCTATATCGGCGTTTCCAACTGGGCCGCATGGCACGTCGCCAAGGGGCTCGGCCTCTCCGCCGCGCATGGGTGGGAGCGGATCGTCTCGATCCAGTCCTATTATTCGCTCGCTGGCCGCGATCTGGAGCGGGAGATCGTCCCGATGATGGAGAGCGAAGGCGTGGGGCTGATGGTCTGGAGCCCGCTCGCCGGCGGCATGCTCTCGGGCAAATATGTCCGCAAGGGGGACGGGATCGAAGGGGAAGGACGCATGGCCAAGGGCGGCGTGCGGGCCTCGCTCGATCTCGACAAGACTTTCCGGGTGATCGATGTCGCGCGCCCCATCGCAGAGCGGCACGGTGTCGGCGTCGCCAGCATCGCGCTTGCCTGGCTGCTCCAGCGGCCCTTCGTCAGCTCGGTCATCGTCGGCGCCAAGCGGCCGGAGCAGCTTGCCGAGAACCTCGCGGCCAGCGACGTGGAGCTTACGCTGGAAGATATCGCGCAGCTTGACGCCGCAAGCGAGCTCCCGCTCGAATATCCCGGCTGGATGTTCCCCGATCAATGGGCGCGCCGCGGTGAAGCCTCGCCGCGCCGGCCGGCTCCTCTTCCCGGGCGCTGATCTGAACCGGAACGGGCCCAAGTGAAGCGGAGGGGCAAGCTCACGGGGCTGCTGGGCGGCAGTTTCAACCCCGCGCATGGCGCGCATCGGCGAATCTCGCTGCTGGCAAAGGATGCGTTGGGCCTGGATGAAGTCTGGTGGCTCGTGTCGCCCGGCAATCCCCTGAAGCCGGCGAAGGGCATGGCCCCGCTTTCCGCGCGGGTGAAATCCGCCCGCGCCGCAGCCCGCAGGGCGCCGATCCGCGTCACCGCGATCGAGCGGGAATTGGGCACGCGCTACACCATCGACACGCTGCGGGCTCTCAAGCGGCGCTTCCCTGGGCGGCGTTTCATATGGCTGATGGGTGGGGACAATCTGGCGCAGTTCCACCGCTGGAAACGCTGGCGCGGCATAGCGCGGGAAATGCCGATTGCGGTGATCGCACGCCCGGGTTATGATAGGGCTGCCCTCGCGAGCCCCGCGATGGCCTGGCTCAGGCGCTTCCGGGCGCCTGCTGCTGGAACACGAAACCGGGGTGAATGGAGCGCACCGGCGCTGTTTGAATTGCGTTTCGATCCTGATCCGCGCTCGGCGACTGAGTTGCGCCGCGCAGATCCACACTGGGCCCGCCGCTATTTGGGCGCGCCGCCACGGGATCACGTGACGCATCGTCTCATTCAAGACCGAGAAGCGAGGATACGCGCATGAGGCGCTGGCCTCTTTCGCTGTCCTTCCCCCGAAAAATGGAGCTGTACCCACTGCGATGAACCAGGCGCAGACCTCGCCGGCATCTGCCGGCAAGCCCGACAGGCGCCCGATTTCCGATCCAAGCGCCGACCATTCTGCCGAAAAGCTGCACGCGCTGATCCTCCAGTCGCTGGAGGACGATCAGGCGCAGGATGTCGTGTCGATCGCGCTGGAGGGCAAATCGAGCATTGCCGATCACATGGTGATCGGCTCGGGCCGTTCGACCCGCCAGGTGGCGGCGATGGCGCAGAAACTCGCCGAGCGGATCAAGCAGGAAGGCTTCGGAACCGCCCGGATCGAAGGGCTGCCCGCTGCCGACTGGGTGCTGATCGACGCCGGAGACGTGGTGGTGCATCTCTTCCGCCCCGAAGTGCGCAGCTTCTATAATCTGGAGCGGATGTGGGCCTTCGGAGACGCGCCGCCGGTGGCCGCGGGCCAGGCCTGAGGCAAGCGCAAGCGCGGGAGGATAACCCATGCGCTTGCATGTCATCGCGCGCGGCAAGATCGGGCGTTCGCCCGAAGCGGAGCTCGTCGCGCGCTACGAGAAGCGCATTTCCTGGCCGCTGCGGTTGACCGAACTTCCGGACAAGGGCGGCTCCATTCCCGAGCCGCAGACGCCGTTTCGCACTGTCCTGCTCGACGAGCGCGGCAAGCAGCTTGCATCGGCGGAATTGGCCGAGCTGCTCGGCCGCTGGCGCGATGACGGGATTCGCGAAACGCGCTTCCTGATCGGCGCGGCGGACGGCCACGGCGAAGGCGAGCGGGCGCAGGCCGATCTCCTCCTGGGTTTCGGAGCAGCGACATGGCCGCATCTGCTGGCGCGTGCGATGCTGATGGAACAGCTGTTTCGCGCCACTTCGATCCTTGCGGGCCATCCCTATCATCGGGCAGGTTGACGTCATGAACCTGCCTGCCCGCTTTCTGGTGCTTTTTGCCCTGTTTGCCGGCCTCGTCACGGCGAGCGCGCCTGCGCAGCGCGCCGCCGGCTTCGCCGCGGATCCGGAGAACATCGGCGAAACGCGCGGCGCAATGGAGCGCGCGCTGCGTGACATGCAGGCGGCGCAGGCGCGCGCGAAGCGGCTGGAAGCGGCCGCCGCCAAGGCGGACGAGGCGGCGGAGAAGACCGCGCGAGAGAGCGCCGCGCTCGCCGCGCGGATTCAGGAATCCGAAGCCGGGATCGCCGCCGCGCAGGCAAGGCTCACCCTCGTTCGGCAGCAATATGGGGCGCTCGCCGCGCGGCTTGCCGAACGGCGTCGGCCGGTCGTGCGGCTTACTGCCGCGCTCCAGCGCATGGCGCGCCGGCCGCTTGCGCTTTCGGTCATGCGCCCCGGCTCGGTGAAGGACGCCGTCTATCTCAGCGCGATGCTCTCCGCGACCGTGCCGGAAGTTCAGCGCCGGACGGCGGCGCTCAAAAGCGAAGTCGATCGCGGCCGCGCGCTCAGGCAGGAGGCGGAGCGCGCGCTTGCCGGGCTTCAGGCACAGGAAAGCCAGCTTCAGCAGCGGCATGCCCAGCTCGCCGCGATCGAGACGCGGCAACGGCTGGAGTTTCGCCGGGCAAGCGGCAGCGCCGATCGTGAGGCCGAGCGGGCATTGGCGCTGGCGGAGGAAGCGCGCGATCTCGACGCGCTGGTCGCCCGGATGGACGAAGCGGGCGAATTGCGCCGGCAGCTCGCTCTCCTTCCCGGGCCGCTGATCCGCCCACCGCGCCCGGCGGACTCGGAAGTGATCGCCGACGCGAAGGCTCCGGCTCCCATCGGAACTGGGGCGCCTGCAACCTATCAATTGCCGGTGGCCGGCCGAACCGTGGAAGGTTTCGGTGAACGCAGCGCTGCCGGGATTGCGAGCCAGGGGCTTACGCTCGCGCCGAGCGGCGGCGCATTGGTTGTCGCTCCCGCTGCGGGGCGGGTGGCCTTTGCCGGTCCATATCGCGGATATGGCCGGATCGTGATCCTCGAACATGATGGCGGCTGGACCAGCCTCGTCACCGGAATGGCGCGAGTCGACGTGCGCGTCGGCCAGCAGCTCGTAGGAGGTGCGCCGCTTGGCATCGCGCCGCCCCGGCAGCCGGCGATCACACTCGAACTGCGGCACGATGGAGAGCCGGTGAACCCGCTGGAGATCCTCGGTTGAGCGCACCTGCCGGAATCGGAGCCGCGCGATCCCCCCTGTGAGGCCCACCTCCAAATCGCCCTGGGCGTCGGGCAGGATCATGAACACCGGCAGCTGTCCGGAACGAGCCCATGCACCATCATCTGGCGTTAAGGCGATCCGGAGGATAAAAGGGCGCAATTCGCGATAAGGTTTTGCCGATGAAACTTGCCCCGCTGCTCCAATCCGCGGCTCTTGTTACAGCCGTTGCGCTGCTGCCCGCCACCACCGCCAGCCTGGCGGAAGTGGAAGGCCGTGCGGCTCCGGAATTCGGCAAGCTCTTCGCCACCTATCAGCGGATCAAGGCGAGCTACGTCGAACCTGTCGAGGACGATGTGCTGATCAAGGGCGCTATCGACGGGATGCTGGCCGCGCTCGATCCGCATTCGACCTATCTCGACGGCGAAGCGCTTGAGCGGCTCCAGACGATGATCGACGGGAATTACGAAGGCCTCGGCATTTCCGTGACGATGGATGACGGCGCGGTGAAGGTGATCTCACCGATGCGTGGAAGCCCGGCCGAAAAGGCTGGAGTCAAGGCCGGCGATTACATCACACACCTTGATGGGAAGCTTATCTACGGGTTGACGCTGGACGAAGCCGTGGCGCAGATGCGCGGCCCTTCCGGCACATCGCTGCGCCTCTCGATCTACCGCCCCGGCCGCGACGAGCCCATCGACGTGACGGTGACGCGCGGCGTCATCGATCTCGAGCCGGTGACGCACGAGCTTCAGCCGGGCGGGATCGGCGTGATCACGATCAACGAATTCTCCCGCGATGTCGGCAGCGACGTGCTTGCCTCGATCAAGGCGATGCGCACGGAGGCGGCAGGGCGGCTGAACGGGCTGGTGCTCGATCTTCGCTCCAACCCCGGTGGGTCGCTGGACGAGGCCGTGGCCCTCTCCGACCTGTTCCTCAGCAAGGGGCCGATCGTGTCGCAGCGGGGGCGCAAGCAGGCGGAAAACCTGATCTACAATGCCGAGTCGGTTTATCGCGGCGATGCAGCGGCGGGTATCCCGGTGATCGTGCTGATCGACGCCGGTTCGGCTTCGGCGTCGGAGATCGTCGCCGGCGCGCTGCAGGATCAGCATCGCGCGGTGATCATGGGCGAGCGCAGCTTCGGCAAGGGCAGCGTCCAGACATTGATGCCGCTCACGCGCGACAGCGCGATCAAGCTGACCACGGCGCGCTACTACACTCCTTCCGGCCGCTCGGTGCAGGAAGGCGGGATCGAGCCCGACGTTCGCGTGCCGCAGCTTTCGGACCCGGACGCGGCCAAGCGAACGAAGCTGGCGCTGCACGAATCGGACCTGCGCCGGCATCTGATCAACGAGGTCGATCTCGACGATCAGGAGCTGGAGATGGACAAGCGGGAGGATCCGCGCTTCCAGCTGACGGCGGAGCAATTGAAGGAGCGCGGGATCGAGGACTTCCAGCTCCATTACGCGCTCGAGACCCTGCGCAAGGCAAACGGTACTTCGGTCGCGCGCAAATAGGGGGCGGGGAATGACGGGACCCAGGCGATGACGGGGCCGCGCCCGCTCGTGGCGGCGCACTGGCTGGGGCTGCTGGCGCCTGCCCTGCTGCTGGGCGGGGCGTATCTCTTTCAATATGGCATCGGCCTCTATCCGTGCGAGATGTGCTGGTGGCAGCGCTATCCGCATTTCGCGGCGCTGGCATTCGCGTTGATCGGCTTTGCCCTTCCGCCTCGCCGGCTGTGGATTGCGCTTGCCGCACTGGCGATCCTGGCCTCGGGCCTTATCGGCGCCTTCCATGCCGGGGTGGAGTATGGCTGGTGGGAAGGAGTCACTGCCTGCTCCACAGTCAATCTAGGGGGCGGCGATCCGCTGGAAGCGATCATGAACGCGCCGGTGGTGCGCTGCGACCAGGCGCCGTGGACGCTGGCGGGGATCTCGCTCGCCGGATTCAATTTCATCCTTTCGACCGCCACGGCTCTTGCGATGCTTGCATTGCTCGCCACCAGGGGGCGATAATGCCGGGCGTGAACAGCAGCAGGATGATCCGGGTCGACCAGGCCGGCGAATATGGCGCCACGCGCATCTATGCCGGGCAACTTGCCGTGATTGGCGAGCATGGGCCGCACGCGACCGAAATTCGCGCGATGGCCGCCCAGGAGGACGAGCATCTCGCCCGGTTCAACACATTGGTGGCAGAGCGCGGAGTGCGCCCCACGGCGCTACAGCCCGTGTGGTCGGCCGCCGGCTTCGCGCTTGGCGCCGCGACGGCGCTGATCGGCCCCGAAGCGGCAATGGCCTGCACGGCGGCGGTCGAAGCGGAGATTGACCGGCATTATTCGCGCCAGCTCGACGAGCTTGAGGCATCGGGCGACGATCCCGAGCTTGCGCGGATGGTCGACAAGTTCCGCGCGGACGAGCGGGAGCACCGGGCGGCGGCGCTTGCTGCCGGAGCGGAGAAGGCGCCTGCCTATCCGCTGCTTTCGGGCGCGATCCGTCTCGGCTGCCGGCTGGCGATCCGCCTTTCCGAACGGATCTAGCACGCAGCTCTCCGCTCCCGGGGGAGCAGGGTGCGGCTCTCTGCCCGGGTGGAGCAAGGGTCACCTCTTGTCCCTTTCCTCGCGCCGACCCCGCATTTCCGTGCCAGACCGGGTTTCAGAAAAATTGAGTAATTTAATTTCTGTACCACGCAATAACATTTTTATATTGAAGGTCATCGGATAGGGCCGAATTTCCGGCATAAGCCTATGAAATACAGGTGTATTTCTGCGGATGACACATGCATGACAACCTGTCTTGCGAGGAAAGTCCGATCCTACAATCGCGCGGAATGGCGGCTCCGTCGCTTCAGACGATGTTCAGCGGCCGAAATGCTCTATAGGGGGTAGGAAAGTTGCGGCTTCGCCGCTGCCGGAGAGACATGATGAAGCGCCTGACCCTTGCTGCCGCCGCGACCTTGCTTGCTGCCGCTGTGCCTGCGCTGGCGCAGGATGATGCCGCCGCTGCGGCGGATGCCGGCACGGAGCGCGTGAACCAGGTCATCGTCTATGGCGACGATCCCTGTCCGCCTTCCACCGGTGACGAGATCACCGTCTGCGCCCGCAAGGAGGAAAGCGAGCGCTACCGGATCCCCGAGATCCTGCGCCAGAGCGATGATCCCGAGAACGTGGCTTGGACCGAGCGGGTCAAGAGCTACGAGACTGTCGGCACCTTCGGCACCATGTCCTGCACGCCGTCCGGGATCGGCGGCTGGACCGGCTGCACCCAGCAATTGATCGACGCCGCCTATGCCGAGAAGGAAGGAAGCTCCGACGTCCGCTTCAGCGAACTGATCCAGCAGGAGCGCGAGAAGCGGCTCTCCACGATCGACGAGGAAGCTGCCGCCGAGCAGGCCCGGGTCGAGGCGCTGGAGCGCGAATATGAAGCTCGCCTCGCGGCCGAACGCGCAGCCGCGGTTCCGGGGGAAACTCCTTCCGCAGACGCGCCGCCGCCCGCTCCGGAGGCCGAAGTAGGCGATTGAGTTCCGCTCCGCCCGGGGCAGGGCGAGCACCATGATCGGAGTTGCGGGGGGCAATGTCCGGAAAGCAGAGAGTTCTCACGATCTTCGGCACGCGGCCGGAGGCCATCAAGCTGTTCCCGCTCGTCCATGCTCTGAAGGCCGATGGAGGCTTCGAAGCGCGCCTCTGCGTCACCGGGCAGCATCGCGAGATGCTGGACCAGGTGCTTCAGCTCGCCCGTATAGCGCCTGACCGCGATCTCGACCTGATGCGGCCCGGCCAATCGCTCGACGCTCTGACGGCCGCTCTGCTTACGGGTCTGGGCGCGGTGCTGGATGAAGAACGTCCCGACTGGGTCGTGGTCCAGGGGGACACCGCCAGCGCGCTGTGCGGGGCTCTGGCGGCCTATTACCGGAAGGTCCCGGTGGCGCATGTCGAGGCCGGGCTGAGGAGCGGCAACATCCATCATCCGTGGCCCGAGGAAGTGAACCGCAAGGCGATTGCCGCCATCGCGGCGCTCCACTTCGCACCGACGCCCTCGGCGGCTCAGGCGCTGCGGGCCGAAAACGTCGATCCGCGCGCCATCCACGTCACGGGTAACACCGGGATCGATGCGCTTCATTGGGCGAGGGCGCGCATCGCGCATGATCCTTCGCTTGCGGGCGGCCTCGCGGGAATCGCAGCGCGCTTTGCCGGCAAGCGCATCCTCGGCGTGACTTGCCACCGCCGCGAGAACCTCGGCGCGGGAATGGAAGCGATCGCTGCCGCTATCCGCCAGATCGCCGCTCGCAGCGATGTGGCCGTGGTCTTCCCCATGCACCCCAATCCCGATGTCCGGCGAGTGATGGAGGCCGCGCTCGGCGGGCTCGGCAATGTCGCGTTGATGGAGCCGCTCGATTATCCGCACTTCGTGCGTCTGCTGGAACTCGCCGACCTCATGCTGACCGATAGCGGCGGAGTTCAGGAGGAAGCCCCGGCCTTCGGCAAGCCCGTGCTGGTGCTGCGCGAAACGACCGAACGGCCTGAAGGGGTGGAGGCGGGCACTGCGCGGCTCGTCGGCGTGGACACCGCGCGCATCGTTGCCGAAGTCTCGCGCTTGCTGGATGATGGCCGAGCCTATGCCGCGATGGCGGAGGCCCATAGTCCTTTTGGCGACGGCAAGAGCGCGGGCCGTATCGCCGGCCTCATCGCTGCCGCGGCTGAGCGTGTGGGTCAGCGCGGGCCGGGATAACGCTCGAATTCGGGCAGGCTGCCCAGCTCCGTCATCCAGGAAAGCCGCTCCGCACACTGCACTTGAAGCTGGGGAGGGCTGCCGGCCGGATCGTCCAGTGTCGCCGCCTGGACATCCACCAGGCCGGGAAGCGTGTTCTGGTTGCGGAAGAACAGGCCGGTTCCGCAATTGGGGCAGAACTGGCGGGAAGAGCCGTTCCGGCCTTCATAGGTGGAAAGCTCCCCCGATCTGAGAGTGAGCTGGTCTTCGCGAACTGCCGTCCACGCGACCACCGGCGCTCCGGAAGAGGCGCGGCAATCCGCGCAGTGACACAAGGCGCTATAGACCGGCTCGCCATCGATCTCGTACCGCGCATTGCCGCATTGGCAGCCGCCGCTCTGCATCGCCGCTCTCCTTCCGGTGAGGCGCGGAACATATCAGGATCGAAGCGCGCCGCAAGAGCGGGCACGGGGAGCTGCAGCTCTCTCAGACCAGCGATATGTCAGGCGCGTCGACTTGCTTCATGCCGATGACGTTATAGCCGGCGTCGACATGGTGGACCTCGCCCGTGACGCCCGAAGCAAGGTCGGAGAACAGGTAAAGACCCGCACCGCCGACATCCTCAATCGTCACGTTGCGCCGCATGGGCGAGTTGAGCTCGTTCCACTTCAGGATGTAACGGAAGTCGCCGATCCCGCTCGCCGCAAGCGTCTTGATCGGCCCGGCCGAGATCGCATTCACGCGAATGTTCTCGGGCCCGAGATCATTCGCCAGATAGGAAACGCTGGTTTCGAGCGCCGCCTTGGCTACCCCCATCACGTTGTAATGCGGCACGACCTTCTCGGCGCCATAATAGGTCAGCGTCAGGATCGAGCCGCCATTGGGCATCATCGCCGCCGCGCGCCTGCTTGCCGCGATGAAGGAATAGGCGGAGATGTTCATCGTCAGCAGGAAGTTATCGAGGCTCGTATCGACGAACTTGCCGCGCAATTCGTTCTTGTCGGAAAAGCCGATGGCATGGAGCAGGAAATCGATCGACGGCCAGCGGCTCTGCAATGCTTCGAACGCGGCGTCGAGCGCAGCCATGTCCGAAACGTCGCAGTCGATGAGGAAATCCGAACCCAGGCTGGCGGCCAGCGGGCGGACCCGCTTCTCCAGCGCTTCGCCCTGAAAGGAAAAGGCCAGTTCGGCGCCGTGCTCGGCAAGCTTCTGCGCGATCCCCCAGGCCAGCGACTTCTCGTTCGCCAACCCCATGATGAGTCCGCGCTTACCCTGCATCAGGCCGCTCATAACGCTGCCTCCTCCTCGCTCTTCACTGCGGTGCTCTCCGCGTCTTCCTCTTCGGGCGTGCTCGCAAGAGCAGCGTTCAGCTCGGCACCCGCAACTGTTCCTAAGCCGATGAGCCAGAAAAAGAAAAGTGTGATCATGATGCCGGCGAGGCTGCCATAGGTGAGGTCGTAGGAGAACATCGTGCGGAGCAAAGGCGGGAACGCCACCGTCACCGCGATCCACCAGACGGTGACCAGAAGGGCGCCCGGCCATTTGGGATAACGCTTCTCGCGATAGGCGGCCGGGGTCAACGAGAGGAACAGCAGGAAGATCGACATGTAGATCGCGGCTCCGGGAACGATCCGCGAAAGTCTCAGGCTGCTCACTGCATCGTTGAATTCGGGAAACCAGGCGCTGATCACTTCCTGGGCGGCGCCGATCAGGACCTGCGCGAGCAGTCCCAGCACCAGCAGCAATACAGCGCCGACGATGATTCCGGCCGAGGCGAGCCGGTGGAACCAGAAGCTTCGGGTCGGGTGGGTACCATAGGCGCGGCGCAATATGTCGCGGATCGTCTCGACCAGGCTGCCCACGGTCCAGAGTGCGAAGAGCGCGCCGGCCCAAAGCAGCCAGCCGCTGCGCGCTTCGATCACCTCCCGCGCGGCGGGGCCGATAACCCGGCTCACGCTTGGCGGGAGGGCCCGCAATACCGCATCGATGGCGACCGCGCGGTCTCCGGATTCACCCAGGGCGGAGAACACGGCCGCGCCGAAAATGAAGAAGGGAAACACCGCAAACAGCGTGATGTAGGCCAGGTTACCCGCATGGACGAAGCCGTCATTCCACGTGCCGCTGAGCGTGCGGCGGAACACCTGAACACTCCGGCTGACACCGTGCGCTGTGCCTGCGCCCGGTAGCGCCGGATCGAGACCGCGGGTTCGCGCGGACTGGCGGCGGGCTTCGGGCGAATAGTCGGGTATCGGCGTGCCGGAAGCGTTCTTCTCTTCGGGTTCGCCCAGGGTCGCCATCAGCCGGAGAGCTTCGTGCGCAGGTCGCGTGTGTCGCGCCATCCTTCGAGGCGCTTGACCAGATCCGCGTCGCCGGGCGGCAGGTCGATCTGCAGGGTCACCAGCTGATCGCCCCGTCCGCCCGCTTTCTTCGAAAAGCCCTTGCCCTTGAGCCGCAGCACCTTGCCCGATCCGCTGCCCGGCGCGACGGTCAGCATCACCGCGCCGTCCACCGTGGGCACTCTTACTCGGGCGCCGTTCACCGCCTCGTCGAGAGTGATCGGCAGATCAAGGCGTACATCGCTGCCGTCACGGCGGAAAAACGGGTGCCTTTCGATCTCTATTGTCACCAAGGCATCGCCTGGGCCGCCGGGACCTTGCTCGCCCTTGCCCTTGAGCCGCATTTGCGTCCCGTCTTCCACGCCTGCGGGAAGCTTGAGGTCGATGGTCTTCCCATCGGAAAGGGTTATGCGCTGGTTCTTCCCGGCCGCGGCATCCACGAAGGGAACCTTCAGGCGATACTGGATGTTCGCACCTTTGGGCGGGGGGCGCCGCGTCCCGCCGAAACCGGCTTGGCTTCGCGCGGAACTGCCGAACGGCGATCCGCCCATGCCGCTGCGCCCTCCGAAAAGGCCTTCGAAGATATCGCCAAGGTCGACGCCCTCAGCGCTCTGGAAATCCTCGGGGCGGTAGCTTCGGCTGGCGCCGGACGCTCCGCCGCGGAACCCTCCGCCATAACCGCCTCCGAAGCCGCCGGCTCCGAACGGATGCGTAGGATTGCCGTCGGCATCGATTTCGCCGCGATCGAACTGGGCGCGCTTGTCCTTGTCTGACAGCAGGTCATACGCCCTTGTAGCTTCGGAAAAGCGTTCGGCGGCCTTTGGGTTGTCCTTGTTGCGGTCGGGGTGAAGTTCCTTGGCGAGCTTGCGATATGCGCTCTTGATCTCCTTATCGCTTGCGCCGCGCGCCACGCCGAGTGTCGAGTAAGGATCTGCCATGGTGTGTTAGCTAGGTAATGCATGATTGCTTAGCAAGCGGAAGGCTTTCCTAAGGCCCGTTTGCGGATTAGGGCATCTGGATGAGCCGTTGCCTTCCTCCTCCTTCTTCTCCGCGTTGCGCCGGAGCCGCCTTGTGCGCAGGTCTCCTGTCAGGGATGCGCGATGCAGGCTGAGCAGGAGGCCATTCCCCACAGCGAGCCGTTCGAGCTGTTCGACGCCTGGTACGCGGAAGCGCGCGGGAGTGAACCGAACGATGCCAATGCGATGGCGCTGGCTACGGCCACGCCCGATGGCGTGCCTTCGGCGCGCATGGTGCTTCTGAAGGGCCATGGGCGCGAGTTGGGAGACGGCGGCGGCTTCGTGTTCTACACCAATTCGCAAAGTCGCAAGGGCGAGGAAATTCTGGCCAATCCGCGGGCCGCGCTGCTGTTCCACTGGAAGTCGCTGCGCCGCCAGGTCCGGATAGAGGGCCCGCTGGCGCAGGTATCCGCCGAAATGGCGGACGCTTACTTCCAGAGCCGTGCACGCGATTCGCAGTTAGGCTCCGCCGCTTCCGATCAGTCGCGCCCGCTCGATTCCCGCGCAACCTATCTCGCGCGGGTCGAGGAGCTGGCGCGGCGCTATCAAGGCACCGATGTACCGCGGCCGCCGCATTGGACGGGCTTTCTCCTTTCCCCCCGGGTGATCGAATTCTGGATCGACCGGCCGAACCGGCTCCACGAAAGGCGGCGGTTCACTCGCACGGAGCGCGGCTGGGACAGTACGCTGCTTTATCCGTGAGCGAGCATCTGGGTAGACGTGCGCAGCTCACGCGCAGCGCCGCATTCGCCTCGATCGGTGTGGCGGCTCTGCTCGGTGGTCTCAAAATCTGGGCCGTCCTGCAGACGAACTCGACCGCCATGCTTGGCAGCCTCGCCGACACGGCGCTGGACCTGGTGGCAAGCCTGGCAACCCTGGCCGGCGTGTGGATCGCCGCGCTGCCCGCTGACGAGGATCACCGCTTCGGCCACGGAAAGGCAGAGGCTTTGGCGGCGATGGTCCAGATCGTGCTGATCGCGATTTCCGCCTTCGGCATAATCGTGCGCGCGGTCCAGCAATGGCTGTCTGGCGCGCGAACGGATGCCGCGGAGGAAGGGATCGTTGTTTCCCTGATCGCAATCGCCGTCACGCTCGGCCTCCTTGCGTGGCAGCGTTATGTGCTGCGCCGAACCGGCAGCATCGCGATCGCGACGGACAATCTGCACTACAAATCCGACCTTCTGCTGAACCTTGCCGTGATTGCGGCGCTCGCGCTGGACCAGTTCGCGGATCTTGCAGGAGCCGATCAATTGTTCGGCGTCGCGATTGCGCTGTGGCTTGGATGGGGCGCATGGCGCGCCTCGTCGGATGTGATCGACCAGATCATGGACCGGGAATGGCCGGAAGAACGGCGGCAGGAATTCCTGGCGGTGCTCGCCGGACATCCCGAGCTTCGCGGTGTGCACGATCTGCGTACTCGGACCAGCGGGGATCGCGACTTCGTCCAGTTCCACGCCGCGGTCGATCCCCGGATGACCGTGGCCGATGCACATCGCGTGATGGACGAGATAGAAGCCAAGATCGAGCAGGAGTTCCCCGGAGTGGAGGTGTTGATCCATCCCGACCCGGAGGGATTGATCGACGAGGAAGGCGTAGCCGCCGAAGAGCTTCTGCCCGACGCGGCGGAAGGGAATCAGAGCCCGCGCTAGCCGCCTGGATAGATTTCGACGATGTCGGCAAGCGCCTCGGCCAGCTGCGCGCGTCGATCGTCGTCGGTCTTCCCCAGACGCACGACGACCAGGTCCTGCGCGGGCGAGACCAACACATATTGCCCCAAATGGCCGACCATTGCGAAGAGGCTGCTGGGGCCGCGATCGGCGAACAGTACGTCACGATCTGTGCCGGATGGACGGTTGAGCCAGATCTGCGCGCCGTAATCGGGCGCCCGGGGGCTGGGGGCGGTCATGAAGGAGATCCACCCCCGCGGCACGAGCTGCACGCCTCGGGCAACGCCCCCGCGCCGCAGGAACTCGCCGAAACGCGCCCAATCCCGCGCGGTTGCATGGACCATGCTTCCACCGATGAATGTACCGGCCGCGTCGAATTCCGGCACGGTGGAATGCATGCCCAATGGGGCGAACAAGCGATCGGTGAGAAAATCATCCACGGCCGCCCGGCGTGCTTCGGGCGCGGTGCTGGGTGTCAGCACGCGCGCGGCGATATCGGCCAGGATGACACTGGAATTCGTGGAATACTCGAACTCGCGACCGGGGAGCGCTTCCAGCGGCTGCGCTTCGGCCCATTTCGCCATATCGTCGCGCCCCTGCAGAAACAGCATCCGAACCGTGTCTGAATCATAGGCTGGATCGCCTTTCTCGGTATGGCGCAGCCCGGATCGCATCTGCAGCAATTGACGCAGGGTGATCTCGCCGCGCGGGTCGCCAGGCCGCTGCCATTTGGGGATCGGGGGCGTTTCGTCGAGCCGCAGGCGGCCATCGGCGACGAGCATGCCGATCATCACTCCAGTGATCGTCTTGGTCATCGACCATCCCAGGAAGCGCGTCTCCTCGCTATAGCCGGGAGCATAGCGTTCGGCCGCGATCTTCCCATCATGCATCACGATAACGGCTCTGGTTTCGCCGAGATCGGGGCGGGAGAAAAGTGCTTCGATCCGGCGCGCCAACTGTTCGCGCGGGGCGCCCGGCTCCGCGGAGACCGCCTCCAGTGCCGCGGGGCTGAGCGGCGGCTCGCCCACCGGTTCGGGCGCCTCGCCACAAGATGCGAGTGCCAGCGCGAGGGCTGGAACGAGGGCGATCGAGTAGGTAGAGAGGCCAAGCCGCGACATGCGGGCGCATCTCTCGGCGAAGTGGGTGGCAATGGCAACTGCAAAGAAACAGGCGCAAAAGGCGGCGTCGCGCCGCCGCTTTGGCTGGCCCAAAATATTGCTCATTCTCCTCGTTCTCGTCGCGGGCCTGCTGTTGTACCTGCGCGAGACCATGATGGAGCAAGCCTTCGCCGGCGCTGCCTATGGCGCGCGCATAGCCTGCTCATGCCGGCATGTCGGTGGCCGCTCGCTGGACGATTGCCGGAAGGACTTCGAGCCCGGAATGGCGCTGGTGCGGCTTTCGGAGGATGAGGCCGCGAAGAGCGTCACCGCCAGCGTTCCGCTATTGGCCAGCCAGAGCGCCATCTTCCGCGAAGGACGCGGCTGTCTCCTGGAAAGATGGGATCGCTGAAACGGTAGCAGACGGGTTTCAGGCAGCCGCGGTCGTCGTCTCGATCCAGCCGCCGCCTACGACGCGTTCACCTGCATAGATCACCGCGGCCTGTCCCGGAGCGACGCCATATTCGGGCGATGCGAAACGAATGACGGTGCTTCCCCCATTCTCCAGAGGCCCTTCCAGCGTGATGGGGGAAGGCTTCGCCAGCGAGCGGACCTTCGCCGTCAGAGGCAATGCCGCGGCGCCGACGGGTAGCGGGCCGATGCGGCTGGTCGCCCCGATCCGAGCGGCCTGGACGCCCAGCATGTGCCTGGGTCCCACCAGCACGCGGGCATTCTGCGCATCGAGCGCCGTCACATAGAGCGGCTCGCTCTGCCCACCGATTTCGAGGCCGCGCCGCTGGCCGACGGTGAAATGGATGACGCCGCCATGTTTGCCCAGCTCCTCTCCCGTCTGCGCATGTACGATCTTGCCGGGCCGGCCGCCTTCGGGACGTACCGAGCGGACGATTTTCGCGTAGTCACCATCAGGGACAAAGCAGATGTCCTGGCTGTCCGGCTTCGCCGCTACCGCCAGCCCCGCCTGAGCGGCGATCGCCCGCACATCCTGCTTGGGCAGACCGCCCAACGGGAAACGGAGGAAGGAAAGCTGCTCCTCCGTGGTAGCAAACAGGAAATAGCTCTGGTCCCGCGCAGGGTCGATTGCGCGATGCAGTTCTGGCCCGGACGCGGTGGGGATCCGTCTGACGTAATGACCCGTCGCCAGGCAATCAGCTCCCAGCTCCCTCGCCATGTCCAGCAGATCTGTGAATTTGGGGCCCATATTGCAGCGAATGCAGGGGATGGGCGTGCGCCCGGAAAGGTAATCGTCGGCGAACTTCTCGATCACCTCTTCGCGAAAGGCGGATTCATGATCGAAGACATAATGCGCGATTCCCAGCCGCTCGGCGACCCTGCGGGCATCGCGGATATCGTCGCCGGCGCAGCAAGCGCCCTTCTTGCCCGTTGCGGCGCCGTGATCGTAAAGCTGCAAGGTGATCCCGATGACCTCCGCTCCGCTGGCGGCCGCAAGCGCCGCCACGACCGACGAATCCACGCCGCCCGACATCGCAACGACGATCCGGCAGTCACGCGCATCGCGCGGCAGATCGAACAGTGCGGCCGGAGCCAGGGCCGGGTCGGCAAGGTTGACGGAAAGGGACATTGCGCGCCCTTACACTGTGTCGCGGCCGGCGGCAAAGTGCTGCAGTCATGCCGGATGCCAACCCTAATACGTGGTAAACCGCGGCTTTACCGGATGTTGACCGGGCCCAGCCTATGAGGCGACCATGTATGAAGGCAACATCTTGAATCTCGGCACGCTTCCTTCGTGGAATGATGCAGCAGTAGAGCCGGACGGGCTCCATGTCGTAAGTTGGAGCGAGTTGGTCGTCCGGTTGCGCGCTGCGCGTGATTTCCGTCATTTCCTGGAGGAGAGTTACGAGGGAGCGAAGGGGAGCTTCAATCACTCCTCCGCTCGCCGGATCGCTGACCTCGCGGTTAGACAACGCACAATTAACTCCTTTGCTTTAACGGATGGCAAAACAGGCGAAAGCATGTGCCGCCGCCTGAGCCAGGACGAGACTACCTGCGACTGAGGGAGCAAATGATCGAAAACCAAAACATTCGACCCGCGCAGGTGATTGGTCCGCTTGGTGAACCGCTTACAATTGATGACCTGCCACCGCCCGACACCAAGCGGTGGGTGGTGCGCCGCAAGGCGGAAGTGGTTGCCGCGGTGAATGGCGGGCTGCTGACGATCGACGAAGTGCTTGATCGCTACGGTCTGACGCTGGAGGAGTTCGCATCCTGGCAGCGCGCTGTCGACCGCTCGGGCATGCAAGGGCTGCGTGTCACCCGCATCCAGCACTACCGGGATCTCTACGAACGCCAGCTCAAATACTGAGGCGATCCCGTCCGATCCGGATGGGCCGGATTCCGTCCCTTGGGGCGTCCCGACTCAAAATCTGCAGTTTGCCGGGTCCGCGCTTGCTCAAATCTGCGCTTGCGCCCCCTGCGCGGCAGCGACAGACTGCTGCTGCCGGGCACCGATCGGCCAAATGAACGTTTTGTCCGCGGGGACAGGCCGCTCAGGTCTCGGGGGAGCAAAAGAGGAGAGAAACATGGGCTGGATAATTGCACTGATCGTTGGCGGCGTGGCTGGCTGGTTGGCGAGCCTCGTCATGAGCCGCGATGCCTCAATGGGTATCTTCTGGAATATCGTCGTGGGCTGTGTGGGCTCCCTGATCGGCAATGCTCTGGCCGGGCCGCTCCTGGGGATCGAGACCACAGTGCAGGAGTTTTCGCTCGCAGGCCTGATCGTCGCATTTGTTGGTGCCGTAATATTGCTGGCGATCGTCAACCTTATCCAGCGCGGCCGCGTGCGATAGACCGAGCTCAGGCCGGCCCCGGGTAGCGGCGGGGCCGGCCCGTTTTCGTGGTACACCCTTTGTCGGATTGAAACCGACCTCGGCAGAGTGCGCATTGTAACTCCGCCGTCCGAGCCCTATGGACGCGTTGAACGCCTCCGGACGGTTGCACCGGGCGGCCTGACCATGCAAACACACCGGCCTCACCGCCGTATTGTCGGGACTTTGTACCACAATGAACTACGAGACTACCGTCGACTCGGGCCGAGGTGGCTTACTCGCCGGTGGGGACCCGCTGGACATCGAAGATGGCGAGCGGCGCCGCAAGCGCAAAACATGGATTGCGGCTGCAGTCGTAGCCGCCGTTCTCCTGGTGGTCGCGTTCCTCATGAAGGGTGGGGAGGGCGAAGCCGATTTCGCGCCCAGCGCGGGCCAGGCGCCAACCGTGACGGTTTCCGCGCCCGGCAGGACGACTGTCCAGGGCGAAATCCAGGCCACAGGAACTCTGGCTGCACGGCGGGAAATGCCGGTGGGCGTGGTGGGTGAAGGTGGACGCGTCGTTTCAGTTCCCGTCGAGGCCGGTCAATGGGTCCGCGCGGGCCAGACGCTGGCGGTGATCGACCGGTCGGTGCAATCGCAGCAGGCGATCAGCAGCGCCGCCCAGATCGAAGTTGCGAGAGCCGATGCCGAGCTTGCGCAGGCCAATCTGGATCGCGCCTTGCAGCTCGTGGATCGTGGTTTCATTTCGAAAGCCGATGTCGACCGCCTCACGGCTACGCGCGATGCCGCCGTGGCACGGGTCAAGGTCGCCGAAGCGCAATATCGCGAGCTCCTGGCCCGGAATGACCGCCTCGACATCGTAGCGCCGGCGGCGGGATTGGTGCTCGAACGGGACGTCGAGCCTGGGCAGGTGGTGGGTGCGGGCTCCGGCGTGTTGTTCAGCATCGCCAAAGGCGGCGAGATGGAGATGCTTGCAGAATTGGGCGAGACCGATCTCGCCAAGATTTCCGTTGGCGTAATGGCACGGGTCGTGCCCGTCGGCACCCAGAAGGAATTTGTCGGGGAGGTGTGGCAGGTTTCACCGGTAATTAGGGCGCAGGACCGGCAGGGCACCGCACGCATTGCGCTGTCCTATGCCCCCGAATTGAGGCCCGGCGGGTTTGCGAGCGCGACCATCGTCAGTGGCACAATCGTGGCGCCGATGCTGCCTGAATCCGCCATCCTTTCCGATGAGCAGGGCAGTTACGTCTTCATCGTGGGCAAGGATAACAAGGCCGAGCGTCGAAATGTCGAAACCGGCCTGATTACCGACCAGGGTATTGCGATCACTCGTGGGCTCAACGGCACCGAGCGCGTCGTGATGCGGGCGGGCGGCTTCCTGACCGAAGGCGAAACGATCAATCCGGTCGAAGCGCGCGGGCCAGGGGCCGCTTCGAAGGCGGGCAACTGAGCTAGCTGCCATGAGCCTTCGCAATATCTCAGCGTGGTCGATCCGAAATCCGATCGTTCCGATCGTCGCGTTTTTCGGCCTTCTGCTGGCGGGCATGCTCAGCTTTGCACAGATGGAAGTGCAGAACGATCCGGACATCGAGTTTCCGATGGTAGTGGTGTCGATCGTGCAGCCCGGCGCTGCCCCTACCGAGATCGAGAACCAGATCACCCAGCGGGTCGAAGCGGCGGTCAATACCGTCAATGGCGTGAGGACTATCAGTTCGACTGCCCGCGAAGGAAGCAGCGAGACGCAGGTCGAGTTTGAACTCGGCACCGACGTCAACCAAGCAGTGAACGAGGTCAAGAACCAGATCGACCAGGTTCGCGGCGAACTGCCTGACGGTATTCTGGAGCCGCAGGTATTCAAGCTGGAAACCAGCTCGGAAGCGCTCGCCTTCTTCGGCGTCGCGGCTGACGACATGACTCTCGAAGAACTGTCGTGGTTCGTGGATGACACGGTGGCAAAACGGCTTTTGACCGTTCCCGGCCTCGCGGAAGTGGAGCGCGGGGGCGGCGTCGACCGCGAAATCCTCGTGATCCTCGACCCGGCGAAGATGCAGTCGCTCGGTGTTACGGCAAGCCAGATCAACCAGACTCTGCGCGCGCTCAACGTCAACGCCGCGGGAGGCCAGGCCGAGATCGCCGGTTCGCGCCAATCGGTGCGTGTACTCGGCAATGCCAAGAGCGCCTACGAGCTGTCGCAGACCCAGGTTTCGATCGGGAACGGCCGGTCCGTGAAGCTGTCCGATTTTGCGCAGGTCAAGGATGCCTACGGCGAATTGACCAGCATGGCCAAGATCGACGGGAAACAGATCGTCGTGTTCTCGATTACCCGTGCGCGCGGTGCCTCCGACGTGACGGTCTATGACGGAGCGATCGAGGTCCTGAAGGAGCTCGAGGCGGAGAACTCCGGCGTGCGGTTCACCCGGCTGTTCACCTCGGTGGACTATACCAAGGCCCAGTATGAAAGCTCGATCGCCGCGATGGTGGAAGGCGCCGTCCTTGCCGTGATCGTGGTGTTCTTCTTCCTTCGCGACTGGCGCGCGACGATAATTGCGGCGATGGCTATTCCTCTCTCGGCCATTCCGACCTTCTGGTTCATGGACATGTTGGGCTTCACGTTGAACGTGATGTCGCTTCTGGCCTTGGGGCTAGTGGCGGGCGTGTTGGTGGATGACGCGATCGTCGAGATCGAAAACATCGTCAGGCACATGCGCATGGGCAAGAGCGCCTATCAGGCGGCCATTGATGCGGCAGACGAGATCGGGCTGGCAGTTGTTGCCACGACCTTCTCCATCGTTGCGGTGTTTTTCCCCGTCGCGTTGATGCCTGGCGTCGCGGGGCAGTTCTTCAAGAATTTCGGGCTGACTGTCGTCGCTTCCGTGCTGATGAGCCTTGCCGTGGCGCGCCTGATTACGCCGATGATTGCGGCCTATTTCCTCAAGGCGAAGGGGCATGCCGCGCATGGCGAAGGCCCGTGGATGAATCGCTATCTCGATGTGCTTCACTGGTCGGTCGATCAGTCCAAAGCCAATGAGATACGCTCGCGGCTGAATCCAGTCAGTCCCGGACCCGTCTCGTTCCTCTTGGCCGCGATCCTCTTGATTGTGCCCACGGCGGTATTCTTCCTGGGCTTGTACGTAGCGGCGACTTACCTCTCGCCCCTCATATCCGCGCTCGATCTGCCGAAATTCGTGGCCTTCTTCCTCGTTCCGATCATCGCGCTTGCCGCGATCGGTCTGGCCGGGCTGGTGGCCTATCTGGTTGGTCGCGGGCTGTCGTCGGTCATCCAGTTTCTCTGCACGCGGTTCTTCGGCAGCCGGGCTGCGCTGTATCACGAATATTTCGTCGGCCGTTTATACGCGCGCGGAAACGATCACCGCGTGTGGATGCTCGGCGTCGGCTTTCTCGCCCTGCTTGCCACCTTGGGCCTGCTCGTCTCCATTCCGTCGCAGTTCTTCCCCAATGTCGACAGCGACTTCAGCCGGCTGCGGCTCAGTATGGTGCCGGGGACCACTATCGAGCAGACCGAACGCATCACCTCGCGAGTGGCGGAGCGGTTGCGGCAGGAACCGGAAGTTGAAATGGCGCTCGAACGGGTGTTCGAAGGCAGCGCATTCATCATGATGACGCTGCGCGCCGATCGGGAGCGTACGAGCATCGAGCTCGAGCGCGACATGACGCCGGTCCTGCAGCAGATCCCCGACGCCCGCATCAATTTCCTCACCCAGGGTGGAGGCCCCGGGGGAAGTGGACGGCCGATTTCCGTGATGCTCTCCGGCTCCGATCCGGAGAATCTCTCGGCTGCGGCGACCGCGCTGGTCGAGCAGATGAAGGGCGTCGAGGGCGCTGTGGGTCCGCGGATAGAAGCGGATCTGCGCAGGCCGGAGATCATCATCGAGCCGCGGCTGGACCTTGCGTCGAGCCTTGGCGTGTCGACCGCGGCGCTCAGCCAGGCGATCCGCATCGCGACCTTGGGCGACATCGACCAGAATGCCGCCAAGTTCTCGCTGGCGGAGCGTCAGGTTCCGATCCGGGTCAGGCTGTCCGAAGATGACCGGCAGGATATTTCGGTAATCCGCAACATGCCGGTTCCCACCGCCGCCGGCGGGTCGGTCCCGCTCTCGCGGGTTGCCGAGATCCGCTTCGGCTCGGGCCCGACGACGATCGAGCGCTACAACCAGCAGCGCCGCGTCTTCGTGAGTGCGGATCTCGCCCCGGGTGCTGCCAAAGGCGACGTGATGGGCCGGATCGATGCCCTTCCGATCATGCGGAACCTTCCGCGCGGCGTTTCCAATGCGCCGGTCGGCGAGGATCAGTGGCAGGCGGAGATGATGGTGGACTTCCAGATCGCGCTGTTCACAGGCGTGCTGCTCGTCTTCTCCGTCCTTGTGCTGCTTTACCGCCGCCTGGTCTCGCCGCTGGTGAACATGAGCTCGCTGTTCCTCGCGCCGCTCGGCGGGTTGATCGCGCTGTTCATCCTCGACCAACCGCTTTCGCTGCCGGTGTTCATCGGTGTGCTGATGCTGTTCGGAATCGTGGCGAAGAACTCGATCCTGCTCGTCGACTTCGCGCTCGAGGAAATGGCGCTGGGCAAGACCAAGTTCGAAGCCATCATAGAGGCGGGGCACAAGCGCGCCCAGCCGATCGTGATGACGACCTTCGCAATGACCGCGGGCATGGTGCCCACGGCGCTCTCGCTGGCGGGCGACGCCGCCTGGCGGGCACCGATGGGGACGGTGGTGATCGGCGGGCTGGTCCTCTCGACCCTACTGACCCTGCTGATCGTCCCTGCCGGCTTCAGCCTCGCAGACGGGCTGGAGAAGCGGATCGGGCCGTGGCTGCGTGATCGCATCCTGACATACAGGCCAGGCGACGAACATGGCCGTCAAGAGGGGCCGGACTCCCGGCCGGAGGCCCATCCAGCCGAGTGATGCCCCGTCGCGGCCGGCCGGCGGGGGCATCGCCTCCCTCGGACGTGACGCCTCGCCCGGCGACCGCGCCCGGACCATGCGCCTCTTCGCTACTGGCCTGCTGGTCGCGATGGCCGCGCTGTTCGTGGTCGCGCGGCGCTTCGTGGATGTGCATCCCGTCTGGGGCTATGCGCTGGCCTTTGCGGAGGCCGCGATGGTCGGCGGGCTTGCCGATTGGTTCGCAGTTACCGCGCTGTTCCGGCACCCGCTCGGCCTGCCGATCCCTCACACGGCGATCATTCCGGAAAACAAGGATCGGATCGCTGACACGATGGCGAGCTTCCTGCGCAGCAATTTCCTAACGCCCGCCGTGGTCGCGCGGCGCATGCAGGGCATGAACCTGGCGCAGGCGGCGGGCAATTTCCTTTCTGAGCCGGGTACCGGCGGAGAATCGCGCATCCGCGCGGGGGCAGCCGAATTGCTGGCCGAGATCCTCGAATCGCTCGATCCGGAGCGGCTGGGGGGGCAGGTAAAGGCTGGGCTCAAGAGCCAGCTCGACAGGCTGGAGGTCGCCCCGCTGCTCGGCCAGATGCTGGAGGCGGCGATCGCGGACAAGCGCCACCTGCCCCTGATCGAAAGCCTTCTACGCTGGGCCGGCACCGCGCTGGAGGCCAATGAGGACCTCGTCCGCGAGATGATCCACCGCCGGGCCAATGCTTTGCTGCGGCTGACGGGGTTGGACGAGCGGCTTGCCAATTCGGTGCTGGACGGGCTCTACAAGCTGCTCGCCGAATGCATCGTCGATCCCGACCATCCCCTCCGGCGCAAGGTGGAGGAAGGCCTGGAGGCGCTTGCGCGCGATCTCTCGCACGATCCTGCCATGCGCGAGAAGGTCGAGCGCATGAAGCGCGAGCTGCTCGACAATCCGGCGGTCGGCCGCTGGTGGGAAGGCGTCTGGGAACGCATCCGCCGGGCGCTGATCGAGCATGCCCGCAATCCCGAAGCGGCGCTGGCCGGGCAGCTCGGCAGCGCCATGTCGGAGCTCGGCAAGGCGCTGCGCGAGGACGAGGCACTGCAATTGCAGATCAACCGCTTCGCTCGCCGCACCGCGGTCGGCATCGCGACGCGCTATGGCGGGCAGATCGTCCGCCTGGTTTCGGAAACGGTCAAACGCTGGGACGCGCGCACCGTGACCGGCCGGATCGAAAACGCCGTGGGGCGGGACCTCCAGTTCATCCGCGTCAATGGCACGCTGGTGGGCGGGCTGGTGGGCGTTACGATCCACTTCGCCGAGAGCTTGCTGTAGGGCGTCTGGCGCCAAACCACCGAGATCAGCCCCTGCAGGCAGGATTGGCTTAGCTCCCAGTTTTCGCCCCCGGCAGGTGCCCAGCCGTTACAGCTTTTCGGTCAGTTCCGGCACGATCTCGAACAGATCGCCGACCAGCCCCAGATCGGCCACCTGGAAGATCGGCGCATCCGGGTCCTTGTTGATCGCGACGATGGTCTTGGAATCCTTCATCCCCGCAAGGTGCTGGATCGCGCCCGAGATTCCGATCGCGATATAAAGCTCCGGCGCGACGATCTTGCCCGTCTGCCCGACCTGGTAATCGTTCGGTACGAAGCCCGCATCCACTGCCGCGCGGCTCGCGCCGATGGCAGCGCCGAGCTTGTCGGCCAGCGGCGTGATAAGCTTGCGGAAGGTCTCCCCGTCGCGCAGCGCCCGCCCGCCCGAGACGATCACTTTCGCGCTGGTCAGCTCCGGCCGGTCGCTATCGGCGACCTGCGCTTCGGCAAAGCTGGAGAGCCCCGCATCACCGGGGCCGCTGACGTCCTCCACCGCGGCCGAGCCACCCGTGGCGGCCGCCTTGGCAAAGGCCGTCCCGCGCACCGTGATCACCAGCTTCGCATCGGAGCTTTCCACCGTCGCGATCGCGTTGCCGGCATAGATCGGGCGGGTAAAGCTCTTCGGCCCTTCGACCGAGAGAATGTCGGATATCTGCATCACGTCGAGCAGCGCGGCAACGCGCGGCGCGATGTTCTTGCCGGTGGTGGTGGCAGGCGCCAGGAAGGCGTCATAGCCATCCATCAGCCCGGCGATCAGCGGCGCGACGTTTTCGGGCAAGGCGTGCTCATAGGCCGCATCGTCGGCCTTGAGCACTTTCGCTACACCCGCGACCTGTGCCGCGGCATCGGCCACCGCGCCGCAATCCTTGCCCGCGACCAGCAGCGTAACTTCGCCGAGCTGGCTTGCCGCGGTGACGGCTGCCTGCGTTGCGTCCTTCAGCTCCGCATTGTCGTGTTCGGCCCAAACGAGAGCGTTCATGATGCGACCCCCAGTTCCTTGATCTTGGCGGCCAGCTCATCCACCGAAGCGAGCTTGATGCCGGCCTGGCGCACGGGCGGTTCGCCCACATGCGTGACGGTGAGGCGCGGGGCCGTATCGACGCCGTAATCCGCCGCCGTCTTGGTGGCGAGCGGCTTGCTCTTGGCCTTCATGATGTTCGGCAGGCTGGCATAGCGCGGCTCGTTCAGCCGCAGATCCGTGGTCACGATGGCCGGCAGGACGAGCCGCACCGTCTCCAGCCCGCCATCGACCTCGCGCGTCACCTTCACATGGTCGCCGTCCAGCTCGACCTTGCTGGCGAAGGTCCCCTGGGCCCAGCCGAGCAGCGCAGCGAGCATTTGCCCGGTCTGGTTGCTGTCGTCGTCGATCGCCTGCTTGCCCATGATCACCAGGCCGGGCGCTTCCTCCGCGGCCACCGCCTTGAGGATCTTGGCCACCGCGAGCGGCTCCACCGTATCCTCCGTCTCCACCAGGATCGCCCGGTCGGCGCCCATCGCCAGCGCCGTGCGCAGCGTCTCCTGGGCTTTCGCCGGGCCGATCGAAACCGCCACGACCTCTTCGGCCGCGCCGTCTTCCTTCAGCCGGATCGCCTCTTCCACCGCGATCTCGTCGAACGGGTTCATGCTCATTTTCACATTGGCGAGATCGACGCCGGAGCCGTCCGCCTTGACGCGCGGCTTCACATTGTAGTCGAGCACTCTCTTGACGGGCACGAGGATCTTCATGGGGAATGCATCCTTCCCTTGAACTGGTAGTCTGTCGGCCTCGCGCCAACGCTCGCGCGGAGCCGGCCTTCGCTGCCGCCTGTGGGGGCTCCGCCCTCTTTAGGTCAAGCCCGGTCGGAGGCAAACACCATGCCGTGATGGCATAGTCGGCCTCCCTTAGGCGCGCAGCCCGAGCCGGGCCGCGATCAGGCCGCCTGGCGCACTTCGGCCACGATCTTCTTCGCGGCGTCGCCCAGATCGTCGGCCGAAACGATCGGCAGGCCCGAGCTGTCCAGGATATCCTTGCCCAGCTGCACATTGGTGCCTTCCAGGCGGACGACCAGCGGCACCGAAAGATCGACTTCCTTCGCGGCGGCAACGATGCCCGCCGCAATCGTGTCGCAGCGCATGATCCCGCCGAAGATGTTCACCAGAATGCCTTTCACCGCCGGGTCGGAAAGGATGATCTTGAACGCGGCCGTCACCTTCTCCTTGCTCGCGCCGCCGCCGACATCCAGGAAGTTCGCCGGAAATGCGCCGTTGAGCTTGATGATATCCATCGTCGCCATGGCCAGGCCCGCGCCGTTCACCATGCAGCCGATATTCCCGTCGAGCTTGATATAGGCGAGATCGTGCTTGCTCGCCTCGACCTCCATCGGGTCTTCCTCGGTCTCGTCGCGCATCGCTTCCACATCCTTGTGGCGATAGAGCGCGTTCGAATCGAAGCTCATCTTGGCGTCGAGCACCAGCAGGTTGCCATCCGCCGTTTCGACCAGCGGATTGACCTCCAGCAGCGAGCAGTCGAGCGCGGTGAAGGCTTCGTAAAGCTGCCGGGCGAGCTTCTGCGCCTGCTTGTTGAGTTCTCCCTTCAGCTTCAGGGCGAAGGCCACGGCGCGGCCGTGATGCGGCATGAAGCCCTGCGCCGGGTCGATCTTGATGGTGGTGATCTTTTCAGGCGTTTCATGCGCCACCGTCTCGATTTCCATCCCCCCTTCGGTCGAGACGATCATCGCCACGCGGCCCGATGCCCGGTCGACCAGCATGGAGAGGTAATATTCGGAGGCGATGTCCACGCCGTCGGTCACATAGAGGCGGTTGACCTGCTTGCCCGCTTCGCCGGTCTGCACCGTCACCAGCGTATTGCCCAGCATCTCCCGCGCGTTGGCTTCCACTTCCTCTATGCTGTGGGCCAGCCGGACACCGCCCTTGGCATCCGCGCCGAGCTCCTTGAACTTGCCTTTCCCGCGTCCGCCTGCATGGATCTGGGCCTTCACCACGTAAAGCGGCCCGGGGAGCTGCCGCGCCCCCGTTACCGCTTCCTCCGCGCTCAGCGCGGCGAAGCCCGCGGGAATGCCGATGCCGAATTTGGCGAGCAGTTCCTTGGCCTGATATTCGTGAACATTCATTGGGAAGATACCTTCTGAAGCTGGCCGGGACCGGCCGCGGCGGATGCCGGGACGCGGCTTCGCATAAGCACAAGTGGTCCGGCTTGAAAAGTGTCGGCTCCGGGCCCAATTCCGGAGGATCGATGATCGACCGGCAGCGCCTCGAAGAGATTGTCCGCGAAGCCGGGCGGATTGCCATGGGTCAGTGGCCCGGCGCCGGGCACGAGCTGGAAAGCTGGGCCAAGGAGGCCGGAAGCCCGGTTTCCGCCGCCGATATCGCCGTCGATGATTTTCTCCGCCGCGAACTCGGCCTGCTGCTTCCTTCCGCCGGCTGGCTTTCCGAAGAGACCGCCGACCATCCCGAGCGGCTGGGTAAGGGCTTGTGCTGGCTGGTCGATCCGATCGACGGCACCCGCGATTTCATCCGTGGGCGCTCCGGCTGGGCGGTGTCGGTATCGCTGGTCAGTGCCGGCCGCCCGCTCATCGGGATGCTCGTCGCCCCGGCGCGCGGCCCGCGAAACGGCGGGGAGGAATGGTTCGGCATCGCCGGGCAGGGTGCCTGGCGCAACGGTGAGCGCCTGCAGGCCAGTACGCGGCGGGAGTTTTCCGGCTCCCGGGTTCCGGCCGATTCGCTCCCGCGGCAGGACCGCGACCTGGTGGCGGTCGACAAGCCCAACTCCATCGCCCTGCGCATCGCCATGGTCGCGGCTGCGGAGGCGGATCTGGTGGCGACGCTGCGCTGGGGTTTCGAATGGGACATCGCTGCCGCCACCCTGATCGCGCGAGAGGCCGGAGCCGCGATCTCGGACGCTTTCGGGGCGCCGCTGGCTTACAACAAGCGCGATCCGCGTGCCTTCGGCCTGCTGGTCTGCGCGCCGGCCATCCACGCGGCGGCGGTCGAGCGGCTGGCGGAGCGCGCGGCAGAGCTCGCCGGTCCCGCCCGAAGGGGCTGAGGACCGGGAGTCGCGATCTGCGGCACGATTGTCGGTACGGGTGGAGGATGCGTGTGCGGCGCGCGCGATCGCGCCCGCATCGGTCTGCGGTTTGCTCATCGTTCGGGTTTTCCGTCTCTGGAGGGGCTGCGCCGGGCGAGCGGCCCGGCTGCGAATCGCACTATCGCGATGTTGGCAGCGCCTAACCCAAAGAGCGTTACGATGTCAAGCAGAAAATGCCGGATGGGTTATTTTCTTTGCCCGGAGCCGGTGCCGGGGTCCTCCCCCTCCCCGGAGCCGGGGGAGGGGGAGAGGGGGGAAAGCCGCGGTATCAGGAGCCTTGCTGCCGGGCGGCCTGAACTTCCTCCTGCGTGATCGGGGTGATCTTGATCTCCACCCGGCGGTTGCGCGAACGGCCGCTTTCGGTGGTGTTGTCAGCCACCGGATAGCGTTCGCCGTAACCGATCGTCTCGATCCGGGCGCGCGAGACGCCGCGCATCACGAGGTAGTTGGCGACTGCGTCGGCGCGCCGCTGCGAAAGGTCGAGATTGTAGGAATCGGAGCCGGTCGAATCGGTATGTCCCATCACGTCGATCAGGCTGTTGGGATATTGCTGCATGCTGGCGGCGATCTGGTCCAGCGTCGCCTGGAACGACGGGCTGATCGTGGTGCTGTCCACCGCGAAGGTCACGCCGTCGGGCAGGTTGACCAGGATCGCCTCGCCATCGCCCACCTCGGTCACATCCACGCCGGAGCCGGCGGTCTGTTCCTTCAGCTCGCGGATCTGCTGGTCCATCTGATAGCCGACTGCCGCGCCGCCCACGCCGCCGATGCCGGCGCCGATGATCCGCCCGGTCTTGCCGCCGATCAGGCCGCCCAGCAGATAGCCGGCCAGAGCGCCGCCGACGCCGCCGATCGCGGTGCGGGAAACCTTCCGCTCGCCGGTGTTGGGGTCCGTGACGCAGGCCGATGTGGATACCAGCGCCAGGCCGGTGAAGCTCGCTACGAACAACCGTGTCTTTTTCATCTGAAGGCATCCTCGCTGGTTGGGTCGGGGCAGGATCGCGGGGAAATATCCGGCGATTTCCGACCTTTCGAAAGATCACTCGCTGCCGCCAAAACGGTCTGAGCTGCGCTGTGTTCCAAAAGCGACATGAACCGGGCCTTTCCCGTGGCTGCGGGAATCTGCTAGCGATCGGCGGGTGACACCCTTTCCTTGGCCCGATCTCCTCATCATCGCGGGGCTGATTCTCCTCAACGGAGTCTTCTCCATGTCCGAGCTGGCGATCGTTTCCGCCCGGCCAGCCCGGCTGCGCGTGGCGGCCGATCGCGGCAGCGCATCCGCGCGGGTGGCGCTGAAGCTGGCGGCGGAGCCGGGCAAGTTCCTCTCTACCGTGCAGATCGGCATCACGCTGGTGGGGATTGTGGCGGGTGCCTATTCCGGCTCCAGCCTCGGTGGGCCCGTGGGCGAGCGGCTTGCCCTGCTGGGTGTTCCGGAACGCTATGCGCCGGAAGCCGGCTTCGCACTGGTGATCGCGCTGACGACCTATTTCAGCCTGGTGGTGGGCGAGCTTGTCCCCAAGCAATTCGCGCTGCGTGCGGCGGTGCCGATTGCGCTCGCCATGTCCCGGCCGATGGACATGCTGGCGAAGATCGCCGCCCCCTTCGTCTGGCTGCTCGACAGGTCGTCCGGGGCCCTGATGCGCCTCCTGGGCATCCGCCATCGCGGGGAGCCGGGGCTGACCGCCGAAGAGTTGCAGATGATCTTCGCCGACGCCACGCGCTCGGGCGCGATCGAGGAAGACGAACGCGCGATCATGTCGGGCATCATGCGGCTGGCGAATCGGCCGGTCCGCGAATTGATGACCCCGCGCACCGAACTCGACTGGCTCGACAAGTCGGCCGGCCCTGAGGAGATCCGGGAAGCGATCGCCAACTCACCGCATTCGCTGCTGCCGCTGGCGGACGGTTCCGCGGATCGAATCGTCGGGATCGTCAAGGTGCGCGAATTGCTGGCCTTGCTGCTCGCCGGGCGGCGCTTCTCGCTCACCGACATCGCCTACAAGGCCGAAGTCATTCCCGACCAGATCGATTCGATGGACGCCTTGCGCACTCTGCAGCAATCGGGCGTCGGCATGGCCATGGTCCATGACGAATACGGCCACCTGGAAGGTATCGTCACTCCCGCCGACTTGCTTGAGGCGATCGTCGGCAGCTTCGTCAGCCATCAGGACGAAGGCGAAGGGCCGCAGCTGGTGGAGCGGGCGGACGGCTCGCTGCTGGTAGCGGGCTCGATGCCGGCGGACCAGCTTGCCGAGCGGCTCGATATCGAGCTTCCGTCGAATCGCGAATTCGCCACCGCTGCGGGCCTGGCGCTTTGGGTGCTCAAGAAGCTGCCGCAGGAAGGCGAGATTTTCGAGGAGCAGGGCTGGCGCTTCGAAGTGATCGACATGGATGGCCGCCGGATCGACAAGCTGCTGGTGTGCGAGATCGCTCGGCCCCCCCAGCCGGTGGAGTGACGCGAAAAGCACCGGTCTCCCGGTTCAGCGCAAACCGAGGGGCGAATTGCAGATTCCCACTTGCGGCCCGGTTTCGCCCGGCGCAGAAATTGCCGGTCGCCGGATGCCCGGCGATGCGTGGGCGCCCGCCTCTTGATGCGCCCGGATACCCGCACATGATGATTGTTCCGACCTATGTCGGCCCCAGCGCGATCGAGGGGGTCGGCATTTTTTCTGCCGCGCCGATAAAGGCGGGTACGGCAATCTGGATGCTTGAAGAAAAGTTCGACCTGCTCGTGCCGGTGGAGGAACTGGCGACCCTGCCCGATCTCCAGCGCGAATTCATCGAGCGCTACGGATATCCGCATATGACGCGCAGCGGCCTGATAGTGCTCGAATTCGACAATGGCCGATTCATGAATCACAGCCCGGCGCCCAACACCGACTTTCGCCAGCCAGAGATCGGCTGGGCGATACGCGACATTGAGGCGGGCGAGGAACTCACCTGCAATTATGCCGAATTCGATCCCAGCTTCGTCATGCTGCCCGGGCGCAACTTCATCGCGTCGCATGCCGCGCAAGCGGGCGGCTCCCCCGGAATGATGGCCTGAAGGGCCGGTACCCGGCCGGGGCCGCTCAGCCCTGGCTGGGGATCACCGCCTGCGCCTCGCGTCCCTCGCCCACCGGGGCCGAAACGATCGCGCGCGTGATGGCGCCCTTGTCCACGGTGTGGGTGTTAAGGTCGCCCACGGCGGAACGGATGCCCGGATCGGCAGTGCCCGCCCGCTCCAGCGCGCTCGTCTCCACTTCGCTGCGCGGGGCGGTGCCGCCGAACATGGCGTCCAGCGCCTGCTGTCCGGCGCTGTCATCGGCCGGACGCGGTGCGCCGGGCTGAGGCGGAACCAGCTCGAAATCGGGCGGAACGACCAGCGGCGCCTGGCGCTGCACGGCGAACTCGTCCGGACGGTCGCGGTTGAAGATCCCTCCGCCTCCGCAGGCGCCCAGCAGCGAAGCGCCGGCGGCAAGCAGGATCATGGTGGTGGTCTTGCGCATCAATGTCTCTCCGTGGCCGGATCTGGAGCTTTGCGTGCCGGCCTGTCTAGGGGCTCGTCCTCGGATCGTGCCTCGCTTTTCGCGGACCGCTTGTCGCGCAGGAACAGCGAGCGGGCAAGGATTATCAGGACGCCGATGGTGATCGCGGCATCGGCGATGTTGAAGATCAGGAACGGCCGGAAGCTGCCGATGTGGAAGTCGGCGTAATCGATCACATAGCCATAGACGCTGCGGTCGCGGATATTGCCGAGCGCGCCGCCCAGCACCAGCGCCAGCGCCAATATGTCGGTCAGCACCCTTTCGCGCATCATCCACACCAGCACGACCAGCGCGATTCCCGCGGTCAGGATCACCAGTGCCCAGCGCATCTCGGCCGAGGTCGCGGTCAGCATGCCCAGCGAGACGCCGTAATTCTCCGTCCAGGTCAGGTCGAAGAAGGGCAGCAGGTCGATATGGCCGCGCTCATGCAGCCGCAGCGGGCCGACCATCAGATATTTGACGTAGCGGTCGATGCCGAAGATGAACGCCGCGACCGCCAGGCCGATCACGCGATTGCGCGTCAGGATCCTCATGCCGCCGCATCCATCGCGGCGACCACGCTTTCGCAGCGGGTGCATAGCGCGCCGTCTTCCGCCACGCCGGGCAGGTGCCGCCAGCAGCGGCCGCATTTCTCGTCAGGGGTGCGCGATACGGTCACCCCGCCGCCTTGCCCGGCCGCGACTGACGAGACGATGAACAGTTCGGCGAGGAAATCGGGATCGGCATAGGCCGCGGGCAAGGTGGTGCCGGCGGGGAGGGTGACCGCGGCCTCCAGGCTGGAGCGGATCGTCTTCTCGCGTCGCAGCGGCTCGATCGCTTCGTTCACCTCTTCGCGCAGATCGCGCAGATGCTGCCAGGTGACCATATCGGCATGGGCTTCGGGCAGCTCCGGCCATTCCAGCAGGTGGACGCTCTCGCCCGCCCCATTCTCGCCAGCCGGATAGCGGCTCTGCCACACTTCCTCGGCGGTATAGACCAGCACCGGCGCGGCGTAGCGGATCAGCGCGTGGAACAGCGTATCGAGCACGGTGCGGTAGGCGCGGCGGCGCGGGTCATCCGGCGCATCGCAATAGAGGCAGTCCTTGCGGATATCGAAGAAGAAGGCCGACAGGTCCTCGTTGCAGAACTCGCTCAGCGCGCGGGTGTAGGCGTTGAAGTCGAACGCATCGACCGCCGCCCGCAGCTCGCTGTCCAGCTCGCGCAGCCGGGCGAGCATGTAGCGCTCCAGCTCCGGCATCTCGTTCACGAAATGCACCCGCTCGGCATCGTTGTAACCGTCGAGTGCCCCGAGTAAGTATCTGAAAGTATTGCGAATTTTGCGATACTGGTCCGCAACGCCTTTCAGGATCTCGTCGCCGATGCGGTGATCCTCGGTATAATCGACCGACAGCGCCCACAGCCGGATGATGTCCGCGCCATATTGCTCCATCACCTTGAGCGGGCTGACCGTGTTGCCCTTGGACTTGGACATTTTCTCGCCGCGCGCGTCCATGGTGAAGCCATGGGTGAGCACCGCGTTGTACGGGGCGCGGCCGCGCGTGGCGCAGCTTTCCAGCAGCGAGGACTGGAACCAGCCGCGATGCTGGTCGCTGCCTTCCAGATAGAGGTCCGCCGGCCATTGCAGCGCCGGCCAGCGCCCGCTTTCGAGCGTGAAGACATGGGTGCAGCCCGAATCGAACCACACGTCGAGAATGTCGGTCACCCGCTCGTAATCGGCGAGATCGTAATCGGGGCCGAGCAGAGCCTGCGCGTTCTCCTCGTCCCACGCATCCACCCCGCCTTCGCGGATCGCGGCGATAATGCGCGCATTCACCGCCGGGTCGTTCAGGTACTGGCCGGTTTTCCTGTCAACGAACAGCGTGATCGGCACGCCCCAGGCGCGCTGGCGGGAAAGCACCCAGTCCGGCCGCCCTTCCACCATGCTGCCGATCCGGTTGCGGCCCTTCTCGGGTACGAAGCGCGTCTCGGCGATCGCTTTGGTCGCAAGCTGACGCAGGGTCGCGGTCGGCCCGGAAACTGAGGCGGCGACGGCACCGCCAAGCGCATCGGGCGCGCCGGTATCGAATTCCAGCGTCGCCAGCGGCTTGTCCATCGGCACGAACCATTGCGGGGTGCAACGGAAGATCACCTTGGCCTTGCTGCGCCAGCTATGTGGATAAGAGTGTTGATAATCTGCGGATGCGCCGAGCAAACCTCCGGCCTCGCGCAGGTCCGAGCAGATCGGGCCATCAGGCGCATTGAACTTCGGATTGATGACGCTGCCTTGCCCGCCGAGCCATGCCCAGTCGGCGCGGTAGCGGCCATCCCCCTCCACGGCGAAGACCGGCTCGATCCCGTGTGCCTTGCAGAGCAGGAAATCGTCCTCGCCATGGTCGGGCGCCATGTGGACCAGCCCGGTGCCGCTGTCCGTGGTGACGAAGTCGCCCGGCAGGAAGGGGCGGGGGCGAAGAAAGAATTCGGCCAAAGCCCCTCCCCCCTCGCGGGGGAGAGGTTGGGGAGAGGGGGCGCCCCCCTCTCCGGCTGCGACTAGGCTCGCCTCCGGCTCGCCAAGTCTCGCTGCCTCTCCCGCCGGGGGAGAGGCGAACATCTTCGCCATCGGATGGCGCGCGACGGTGCCGGCGAACTGGGCACCGCGGAATGTTAGGCCTTCTCGCAAGTGGACTCGCGGTCGCGTGCCGTCCTTGATGTCCGTGAATTTGCTGTCGAAGCGGGCTTGAACAGTAGGCAGCAGGTCCTTCGCAATCAGGAGATTACGCCCCTCCCAATCGCGCAATGGATGGTCGGCGATCTGCGCCGAGATGTCGCCTTCGCCCTCCGATGACGCGCCAATCCAAACTTTGGCCAGCACATACTCAACATCCGGCCCATAGGCCAAAGCCTGGTTCACCGGGATCGTCCAGGGCGTGGTCGTCCAGATGACGGCATAGGCGCCGATCAGCTCCGGAATCCGGCTTTCGACGATCTCGAAAGCCACGTCGATCTGGGTCGAGGTGATGTCCTCATACTCGACCTCCGCCTCGGCCAGCGCGGTCTTCTCCACCGGGCTCCACATCACCGGCTTGGCGCCGCGATAGAGCTGGCCCGCCTCGGCGAATTTCAGCAGTTCCGAAACGATCGTCGCCTCTGCCTCGAAATCCATGGTGAGGTAGGGATTGTCCCAATCGCCATTGATGCCCAGCCGCTTGAGCTGCTCGCGCTGGGTATCCACCCAATGCTGAGCATAGGCGCGGCATTCCGCGCGGAATTCCCTGGGGGGAACCTCGTCCTTGTTGAGCTTCTTCTTGCGGTATTCCTCCTCCACCTTCCATTCGATGGGGAGGCCGTGGCAGTCCCAGCCGGGTACGTAAGGCGCATCCTTGCCCAGCAGGCTCTGCGTGCGCACCACCATGTCCTTCAGGATGTGGTTCAGCGCATGGCCGATATGCATGTCCCCATTCGCATAGGGCGGGCCGTCATGCAGGATGAACTTCTCGCGCCCGGCGCGCGCCTCGCGCAGCTTCTGATACAGCCCGTCCGCCTGCCAGCGCTCCAGGATGCCCGGCTCCTTCTGCGGGAGGCCGGCCTTCATGGGGAAATCGGTCTTCGGCAGGAAGACCGTGGGTCTGTAATCGCGAGGCTCTGACATTTCGCGCGGCGCTTAGGGCTTTTCTCCCATGGCGGCAACATGCCGCTTATAGGCTGTGCTGCCTGTGAAGGCTTCCCACCGCGTCTCCCAGATGGCCATGTCGCCGAATCTGGGGAGGCTCCTGGGGAGGGATGGGTGCTGAACCGGGTTCAGCATGACCGTGAAGGAGGCAAGCGCACAGCCTAGCCCAGCAATTCCCGCGCCCGGTCGCAATCGCGGTTCATCTGCTCGATCAGCGCGTCGAGCGAATCGAACTTCGCTTCGGGGCGCAGGAAGTGGCGGAACGTCACCTCGATCTCGCGGCCATAGAGATCGCCTGCAAAATCGAAGAAATGCGGCTCCAGCAATTCGACGGGCGGGTTGAATTGCGGGCGGATGCCCAGATTGGCCGCGCCCTTCAATTCCCCGCGCTCGCCCAGCACGCGGCCGGTCACCGCATAGATGCCGTAGCGCGGGCGCAGATAATTGCCGAGCTCCATATTCGCGGTGGGAAAGCCGATCTCGCGGCCGCGCTTGTCGCCATGCTGCACGACGCCGCGAATCGCGAAGGGCCGGGTCAGCAGCCGCGCCGCCTCCTCGCATTCGCCGGCCTTCAGCGCATCGCGGATGCGGCTGGAGGAAACCGGCTGTCCACCATCCATCACCGCGCCGACGGTGCGCGTGCCGATTCCAGCGGCCGCGCCCATCCGGGCCAGGTTGCCGCGATTGCCCCCGCGATCCTTGCCGAAGGTGAAGTCTTCGCCCGTCACCACGCCGGCCGCCTTCAGCTTGCCGCAGAGCAACTGGGTAACGAAGTCCTCCGCGCTGGTATTCGCCAGTTCGTCATCGAAATGGAACACCAGCATGGCATCGGCACCGGCGGCGGCGAACAGCTCTTCCCGCTGGTCCAGCGTGGTCAGGCGAAAAGGCGGCACATGCGGCGCAAAATGGCGCACGGGATGGGGATCGAAGGTGGCGACGATCGCCGGCCGCCCTTCCGCCCTGGCCCACTGCACCGCTTCGGCAACAACCGCCTGATGGCCGAGATGGAAGCCGTCGAAATTGCCGAGCGCGATGATCGCGCCGCGCAGATAGGATGGCAGGGGGCGGCGGTGGTCCACCCGGGGGATCGGCGATATCATCCCCGCCGCACCAGGGTCACGAAGCTATGCGCCGGGAGGCCGTTTGCCGCGGGCCGCTCCTCGCGCGCGATCTCGCGCCATTCCGGCCCCGGGTAAGGCATCGCGACATCGCCATGCGTTTCCTCATGGACCTCGGTCAGCTCGATCCGTGTCGCGAAGGGCATGAACAGCTCGTAGATCTCGGCGCCGCCGATCACCGAAATGTCTCCGTCGCCGGCGAGCGCCAGCGCTTCCTCCACCGAATGCGCGACTTCGGCGCCTTCCGCCCGCCAGGTGCGGCTGCGGGTCAGGACGATATGGCGCCTGTCCTTCAGCGGCTTGGGAAAGCTCTCGAAGGTCTTGCGCCCCATGATCATCGGCGTGCCCATCGTATGGGCGACGAAGCGCTGCAGATCCTCGCGGATGCGCCACGGCACCTGCCCGTCGCGGGCGATGATGCCGTTATCCGCGCGGGCGACGACATAGGTGATATCGCGCGCGTTCATCGCCGGACCTTCGTGACATGGCCCATCTTGCGCCCCGGCCGGGCATCGGTCTTGCCGTAAAGATGGAGATGGGCGGAAGGATCGGACAGCACGGCGGCGGCATCGAGCGCATCCGCGCCGATCAGGTTGGTCATCTCGATCTGCGATGCGGTGGTGGACGTGTCGCCCAGCGGCAGGCCGCAGATCGCGCGGATGTGATTCTCGAACTGGCTCGTCACCGCGCCTTCGATCGTCCAATGGCCCGAATTGTGGACCCGGGGCGCCATCTCGTTGAACATCGGGCCATTCGCGGTGGCGAAGAATTCCAGCGCCAGCACGCCGACATAGCCGAGCTCGGCGGCGATCGCGCCCGCCAGCTCGCGCGCGGCGGGCACCTGCGCGGTGACGATCTCCGGCGCGGGCAGGGTGGAGGTGGCCAGGATGCCGCTTTCATGGACGTTGCGGGCGCTGTCCCAGAAGCGGATCTCGCCGTCGCGGCCGCGCACCAGGATCACCGAGAATTCCGCGTCGAAGCTCACCAGCCCTTCATAGACGAAACCGCCCTGGGAGAGGTTCAGCGCCTCTGCCTCATGCTCGAACGCGATCCGCCACTGGCCCTTGCCGTCATAGCCCTCACGCCTTGTCTTGAGGATGCCGGGCGCGCCGATCTGCTCCAGCGCGCGGGCAAGATCGCCCTCTTCGTCCACCTCGGCGAAAGGCGCCGGCCTCCCGCCCAGGCTCTCGGCGAAACGCTTCTCCAGCAGCCTGTCTTGCGCCACTTCCAGCGCGCGGGGCCTGGGTAGCAGCTTTTCGGAGGGAATCGCCGCGAGCGGGCCGACCGGTACGTTCTCGAACTCCCAGGTGACCACTGCGCAGCCTTGGGCAAATTCGGCCAGGGCCTCGGTATTGCTCCACGGCGCGCTGGTGAATGCGGCGCTTACCTCGGCAGCGACGCTGCTGCCCGCCGGGTCGTAGATATGGCATTTATAGCCGAGCTGCGCGGCCGATATCGCCAACATGCGGCCGAGCTGGCCGCCGCCCAATATGCCGATAGTGGCGCCCGGTGGGATCATCGGCGGTGCTACGCGCCGATCGGGGTTTCGGCGACCGCGGCGGTGTTCGCCGCGCGCCACGCCTTCAGCCTCTCGGCCAGCGCGCCGTCTTCCAGCGCCAGGATCGCGGCGGCGAACAGGCCCGCATTGGTGGCGCCCGCTTCGCCGATCGCCAGCGTGCCGGTGGGGACGCCGGCGGGCATCTGCACGATCGAAAGCAGGCTATCGAGGCCCGACAGCGCCTTTGAGCGGATCGGAACCCCCAGCACCGGCAGGTGCGTCAGTGCGGACAGCATGCCCGGCAGATGCGCTGCGCCGCCCGCGCCGGCGATGATGACCTTGAAGCCCTGCTCCGCCGCGCTCTTGCCGAATTCCACCATCCGTTCGGGCGTGCGATGCGCGGAGAGGATCCGCGCCTGATGGGGCACGCCCAGATCGTCCAGGATCTTGGCGGCGCATTCCATGGTCGGCCAGTCGGACTGGCTTCCCATTACTATCGCAACTGGTGCCCCCATACGCTTACCGGTCCTTCAGGTAATGCCGCTCTCCCGGCGTCATGCTGCTGTCGAAATCATAGACGATCGGCTGGCCGGTCGGAATTTCCAGCCCGGTGATCTCGTCGTCGGAAATCCGCGAAAGGTGCTTCACCAGCGCGCGCAGCGAATTGCCGTGGGCGGAAACGATCACCGTCTCGCCGGCCTTCAGCGCGGGTACGATGGCGCTTTCGTAATAAGGCAGCACCCGGGCGATCGTATCCTTCAGGCTCTCGGTCGCGGGGATCGCGATCCCGGCATAGCGCGGGTCCGCGGCCAGGTCGTACGGCCCGCCTGCTTCCATCGGCGGCGGCGGGGTGTCGAAGCTGCGGCGCCAGATCATCACCTGGTCCTGCCCGTGCTTTTCCGCCGTCTCTGCCTTGTTGAGGCCGGTCAGCCCGCCATAATGCCGTTCGTTGAGGCGCCAGTCCTTCGTCTCCGGGATCCACAGCCGGTTGCAGGATTGCAGCGCGATGTGCAGCGTGCGGATCGCGCGCGTCTGCAGCGACGTGAAGGCCAGCGTCGGCAGGACGCCCTTCGCTGCGAGCAGCTCGCCCGCGGCGCGCGCTTCGGCCTCGCCCGTCTCGGTAATGTCGATGTCCCACCAGCCGGTGAAGCGGTTTTCCAGGTTCCATTGGCTCTGGCCGTGGCGAACGAGGATAAGGCTTGGCACGTGGAAATGCTCCTGCAGGCGGTTAGGAGCACGTCGCCCTAGCTTTTCGAAGGGCCTTTGGGAAGGGGCGCTGTCTCAGCGTCTTGCGTCTGCCTTGCGCCCATTTCGCGCGACTGGGCTTTCCGGCGGCGCAGGTTCTCGCGCAGCTTGGCGGCAAGGCGCTCTTCGCGCGTGGGCTTTGCGGGCTTCTCATCCATCGCAAGGCGCCCTTGCCTCAAGGGGGCAGTGCTTGACAAGCCGGGCCGGCACCGCCAATAGCGCGCGCCTGCCGGATGGGGCCGATCGAACCCCACCTGCAGCCTTGAAATGGCCGGCTGCCGTAGCTCAGTGGTAGAGCGCATCCTTGGTAAGGCTGAGGTCGCGAGTTCAATCCTCGCCGGCAGCACCATTTCTCCTCCTGGCGCATGAACAAAGGGCCCCGGCTTTCGCCGGAGCCCTTCGCGCCATGCGTTGACGCCCTGCCTTGCGCCCGCACGGCTTTTCCGAAAAGGCCCGATCAGTAAATCAGGCCGTAATAGCCGTAGACTTCCCGGCCATAGGTCGTGTCGTAGGCAGGAATGGCGCCAGGCGTGTAGGACGGCGCCTCCCGCAGCTTCGACTTGTCGATCGCCACGACATAGCCGTCCTTGTCGGTGTCATAGTCGAGCGCTTCCCACGGTATCGGGTGATAGCCTTCGCCGATCCCCAGGAAGCCGCCGAAGCTCATCACGGCATATTCCACGCGGCCGCTGCGCTTGCCGATCATCAGATGGTCGATATGCCCCAGCTTCTCTCCGTCGGTGGCGTAGACGGTGGTCCCGTCGACGCGGTCGGAGGAAATGAGATTATGCGTCTCGTCGCGCTCCAGCGGGCGGCTGCGATCGGTCGGGTCGGCGCCGCGTTCGACGGTGTCCTCGGTCCTTTGCGTCATGTTCGAATCTCCTGCTGCACGGTTGACCGCTCGGCCCGCGGCGGCGCCAAGCTGCGGCGCAGGCTTCGCCGCGCCCACGGTTTATACCGTATCAACCACTGATCGGCGCCCCTCGTTCCGGGACCGCGCCGGAGCCCGTCGCGCGGGGCGCTCGTTTCCCCGAAGCGGAGCCGGGCGGCAGCTCTATCGGCAGCAGAGGGGGAGCGGCGGAAGCCTTTCAGGCGAGCAGATCCCCCCATTCGGGGTGGCGCCGAAACTGGGCCTCCACGAAGGAACATTGCGGCACTATCAGAAAGCCCTTCTCGCGCGCGTCGGCGATCATCTCCTTGACCAGCTCGGTCGCGATGCCGCGCCCGCCGATCTCGCGCGGGACGATGGTGTGTTCGGCCACGCGCTTATTGCCGCTATGAACCCAGGTCAGGCGCCCGACATGGTCGCTGCCTTCGGGGTGCGCGCGATATTCGCCATGATCGCCATGATCGATGCGGGTGATGGAAAGCCGGTCCAAATCCTGTCTCCTTGCGCTGGCGAAACCCCCGGTCCATTTTCGCCGCTATGCAGTTCCTATCCGACAATGCTGCCGGGGTGCACCCAAAAGTTTGGCAGGCCATGCGAGAGGCCGACGCGCCCGATGCCCCCTATGACGGCGATCGGCTCTCTGCGCGATTGGATGCAGCCTTTTCCGAGCTGTTCGAGCGCGAATGCGCGGCCTTATGGGTCGCGACGGGCACGGCGGCCAATTGCCTGGCCTTGGCGAGCATGGTCCAGCCTCACGGCGCAGTGGTCTGCCACCGCGAATCCCATATCGAGATGGATGAAGGGGGCGCCCCCGGCTTCTACCTTCATGGCGCCAAGCTGCTGCCGGTGGATGGAGAAGGGGCCAAGCTGACGGCAGCGGCGATCGCCGCGCTGCTCGATTCGATCCGCGACGATGTGCATCAGGTGCAGGCGCATGCGATCTCGATCACCCAGGCGAGCGAATATGGCCTCGTCTACAGGCCGGGCGAGATCGCCGCGATCGGCGCGCTGGCAAAGGCACGCGGCCTGGGCCTGCACATGGACGGCGCGCGCTTCGGCAATGCGGCGGCTTTCCTCGGCTGCAGGCCGGCCGAGGCGGCGGGCGAGGCCGATGCGCTGAGCTTCGGCTGCGTCAAGAATGGCGGCTTGGGCGCGGAAGCGATCGTGTTCTTCGATCCCGCGCTGGCCGACATTGCGCGTTATCGCCGCAAGCGCGCGGGGCATCTGCAATCGAAGGGGCGGTTCCTCGCCGCGCAGCTTCTGGCGATGATCGAAGGCGGGCTGTGGCTGGAAAATGCGCGCGCAGCCAATGCCGCAGCGGCCGAGATTGCGCGCGGCGCAGGCGAGCGGCTGCTTTATCCGGTCGAGGCGAACGAAATCTTCCTGCGCTGCACCGCGAACGAGCGCGATGCCCTGCGCGCGCAAGGGTTCGGCTTCTATGACTGGGGCATGGACGCTGCGCGCTTCGTCACCGCGTGGGACACGAAAACCGAAGATGCCGTGGCGCTCGCGCGGTCGATAGCGGCGCTGTGAGGGCCGGGCCCAGTCCCTGCGCCTATAGCAGGCTGCGCAGCCCCTCCCGGTAGGTCGGGTATAGCGGCTTCCAGTCGAGTACCCGCTTGGCCTTGCCATTGGCGATGCGGCGGTTTTCCGAATAGAAGGCAAGCGCCTGCGGGCTGAGCGCGGCCTCCTCCAGAGATTGCAGCGGCGGCAGAGGCAAACCCAGCAGCCGGCAGGCTTCCTCGATCACCGCGTTCTGGTTGCATGGAAGATCGTCGGCGAGGTTGTACGCGCCGGGGGGCGCTTCCAGTGCAGCGACCACACCGCGGGCGATGTCCTCCACGTGCACGCGGCTGAAGACCTGACCGGGCAGGTCGAGTCGCTTTCCCTTGCCTTCCCGCAAGCGCTCGATCGCGCTGCGGCCCGGCCCGTATATCCCCGGCAGGCGGAAGCTGCGCGCGCCCATCTCCAGCCAGGCGGCATCGGCGGCCGTGCGGGCGCTTCGCCTGCCTCGCCCGACGGGTGCGGTTTCGTCCACCCAGGCGCCTTTCGTGTCGCCATAGACGCCGGTGGAGGAGAGATAGCCGAGCCACCTGCCCCCTTGCCGGAGCGCGTCGCCGTAACGCGCCAGGACAGGGTCATCCTCGCCCGGCGGGACCGAGGACAGCACATGGCTCGCGCCGGCCAGTGCCCTATGCACTGCCTCCTCGTCCTCGAAATGCAGGTTACCCGCGCCGCCAGTGGCGTCGACCTGCCACCCCGCCGCTTGCAGGTGCCGTGCAATGCGGCTTGCCGCATATCCCAGCCCGAAGATCAGCATCCGTGGCATGCGCTGCGTTCTAGCCTCTGGATTCGCAGCCGAAAGCACCTAAACCAAAATCATGGATATCATTCGCAATGCCGAGATGGCCGATGCCGCGCCCGAGCCCAAGGAACCGCCGCTGATCCGGCGAGAGGATTACCGGCCATTCCCGTGGCTGGTGCCCGAAGTGAAGCTCGATTTCGAACTCGGCCTGGAGAAGACCCGGATCAAGTCCGCGCTGACCGTCCACCGCAATGCCAGGGCAGAGGCCGGCACGCTCATCCGGCTAAACGGCGACGGGCTGGTGCCGCTCGAAGTCATGGTCGACGGCGAGGCCATCAATAGCTGGTCGATCGACGAAGGCGATCTGATGGTGCCGCTTTCCGGGGACAGCCATCTGATCGAAGTGACGACCGAGATCGATCCTGCCGCCAACAGCCAGTTGATGGGGCTCTATGCCTCCAACGGAATGCTCTGCACTCAATGTGAGGCACAGGGATTCCGCCGCATTACCTTTTTCCCGGACCGACCCGACGTGCTCAGCATCTATCGGGTGCGGATGAGCGGGGACAAGGCGCAATTCCCGATCCTCCTGGCTAACGGCAATTTGGAGGCGAGCGGCGAGAATGGCGATGGCACTCACTGGGTCGAGTGGCATGACCCCTGGCCCAAGCCGAGCTATCTCTTCGCGCTGGTCGCCGGCGATCTCGTCGCCAATCGCAGCAGCTTCACCACCATGAGCGGCCGCAAGGTGGATCTCGCCATCTGGGTACGCCCCGGCGATCTCGAACGCACCGACCATGCCATGGCCTCGCTCAAGAAGAGCATGAAATGGGACGAGGAAGTGTTCGGCCGCGAATACGATCTCGACTGTTTCAACATCGTCGCCGTCTCCGATTTCAACATGGGTGCGATGGAGAACAAAGGGCTCAACGTCTTCAACACGCGCTATGTGCTGGCCGATCCGCAGACCGCCACCGATGCGGATTATGACGGGATCGAGAGCGTGATCGCGCACGAATATTTCCACAACTGGTCGGGGAACCGGGTCACCTGCCGTGACTGGTTTCAGCTATCGCTCAAGGAGGGCTTCACGGTCCTGCGCGATCAGCTCTTCAGCCAGGATATGGGCTCTGCCGCGGTCAAGCGGATCGAGGATGTGCGGGTGTTGCGCGCGGCCCAATTTCCGGAGGATTCGGGTCCGCTCGCCCATCCGATCCGGCCCGATACCTATCAGGAGATATCCAACTTCTACACCGCCACCGTCTATAACAAGGGGGCCGAAGTGATCCGCATGATGCGGACCATGGCGGGCGAAGAAGCCTTCCGGAAAGGCTGCGATCTCTATTTCGAGCGGCATGACGGCCAAGCGGCAACCTGCGAGGATTTCGTCAAGGCGATAGAGGACGGCACGGGGCTGGACCTGGCGCAGTTTCGCCTGTGGTATTCGCAGGCGGGGACGCCGAAAGTGGAGGTCTCGCTGGAACAGAGCGGCGACACCGTCACACTTACGCTGAAGCAAACGGTGCCGCCCACGCCTGGGCAGGCGGACAAGCGGCCGATGGTGATCCCGCTTCGGCTCGCGCTGTTCGACCGTGAAAGCGGGCGGCATCGCGGGGAAGAACTGATCGTACTGGACCAGGCGGAGCGCTCGCTCAGCTTGGCGGGCTTCAGCGCGCCGCCGGTCCTTTCGATCAATCGCGGCTTTTCGGCGCCCGTTTCGATTGATCGGCAGGTCTCGCGGGCGGATCTCGTCTTTCTCGCGGCCCGGGATGACGACCCCTTCGCCCGCTACGAGGCGATGCAGGAATTGACGGTGTCGCATTTGATCGCTGCCCTGAAGGGCGAGCTATCGGATGCGGAGCGGGAGGAGGGGCGCGGCGCGCTGGCGACGGCGCTCGGTGCGGTTCTTTCCGACCCCGGACTGGACGATCTGATGCGCGGTGAGTTGATGATCCTCCCCAGCCAGACTTACCTTGCAGAACAATTGCCGATCTCCGATCCGGCCGCGATCCATTCGGAGCGCGAAGGGCTGAAGGCCTGGTTGGGCCAGGCGCTTCAGCCGCAGCTCGCTGCCTTGCATGATCGCGCCTCGGCCGTTCCCTACAGCCTCTCGGCAGAGGCGCGCGGCGCTCGCAAGCTCAAGACGCAGGCGCTGGTCTATCTCTCCGCCGCAGATCCCGACGCGGCCGCGAGCATCGCTGCCGAGCAGTATCGCGGTGCGGACAACATGACCGATCGGCAAGGCGCATTGATGGTGCTTGCGGGCCTCGATTCGCCGCTGCGGGAGGAACTGCTGGCCGATTTCCATGCGCGCTATTCGGGTAATGCGCTGGTGATCGACAAGTGGTTCGCGCTCCAGGCAGGGTCGCTTCATCCCGAGGCGCTGGCCCATGTGAAGGCACTGGCGGCGCATCCGGATTTCACGCTCAAGAACCCTAACCGCGTGCGCTCGCTCTATATGGCGCTCGCCGTCAATCCGCATGCGTTCCACGCCTCCAGCGGCGAGGGCTATCGGATGATCGCCGATCTGATCCTCGCGCTCGATCCCATCAATGCGCAGACCGCTGCGCGCTTCGTGCCGCCGCTCGGCCGCTGGCGCAGGATAGAGCCGAAACGCGCGGCGCTGATGCGCGCGGAGCTGGAGCGGATCGCCGCAGCCCCCAGCCTTTCGCGCGACAGCTACGAGCAGGTGACAAAGAGCCTTGGCTGATCCGGTTGAAGTCATCACCGCGCGCGTACTCCGCGGCGTACCGCACGGCTTCCTCGGGCGCAGGGGCGGCGTTTCCACCGGCATAGTCTCAGGCCTCAATGTGGGCTTCGGCGCCGGAGACGATCCGGCCGCGGTGCGGGAGAACCGTCGGCGTGCAGCCGAGGCGGTGTTGCCGGGGGCAAGGCTGGTCAGCGTCCATCAGACGCATTCGGCCCGCTGCGTCACCGTTACCGAGCCGTGGGACGAGGGCGACCGGCCAGAGGCTGACGCCATGGCGACGGCGCAGCCGGGGCTGGTGCTGGGCATCGTCACCGCAGATTGTGCGCCGGTGCTCCTTGCGGACAGGGAAGCGCGGATCGTGGGCATTGCACACGCCGGCTGGCGCGGCGCGCATGGCGGAGTGATCGAATCGACGGTGGACGCCATGCTCGCTCTCGGCGCCCGCCGGAGCGGCATCGCAGCAGCGATCGGCCCCGCAATCGCGCAGGCAAGCTACGAAGTGGGGGAGGATTTCCGCGCCGAGTTCGGACCAGACGATGCAGCCCATTTTGCACCGGGCCGTGCCGGGCATTACCAGTTCGATCTTGAGGCCTATATCGCTGGCCGACTGGCGAAGGTCGGGGTCGGGGCGATCGAGCCGCTCGGCCTCGACACGTACGCGGCCAGAGACCGGTTCTTCTCCTACCGCCGCTCGACTCATCGGGGCGAGCCCAATTACGGGCGGCAATTCTCGCTGATCGGCCTGCCTTTGGCCGTCTAGGAGAAAAGCTGTCGCATAAGCGCCAAAATGCCTGTTGGCATCGCCTGCCCTCTCGTCTATCAGCCCGCCCAAGTCGGCGTCGGAGGCGGGCGGAAGGCTTGCGTCCGGCCTGTGCGTGGGGGTCCTTTAGCGCCCGGCTGGTAAATTGATATTCCGGTGTTGCCGGCGGAAGTCCCGCTCGTAGCATCGACAGGTAAGGCAGGATTGATGGCTGATACGACTGGCACCGCGGATCCGAATGCGCTCGCCGGAACTGGCGGAGGGGTCCGCCGCCGAGATTTCATCAATATCGCGGCCGTAAGCGCCGCCGGCGTCGGGGGGATCGCCACGCTTGTTCCCCTCATCAGCCAGATGTCCCCGTCGAAGGATGTGCTGGCTGAAAGCTCAACCGAGGTCGATCTCAGTGCGATCGAGCCCGGGCAGGCGATCAAGGCGGTGTTCCGCAAGCAGCCCCTCTTCGTGCGCAACCTTACGCCGCAGGAGATCGCCGCGGCCGACGCCGTTCCGCTGTCGGACCTGCGCGACCCTCAGACGCTGGCCGAGCGGACCAAGGAAGGGCACCAGAACTGGCTGATCACGATGGGTGTGTGCACCCATCTCGGCTGCGTTCCGCTTGGCGCGGCCGAAGGCGAGCCACGCGGCGAATTCGGCGGTTATTTCTGCCCCTGTCACGGTTCCCACTACGACACCGCGGCGCGTATCCGCAAAGGTCCGGCGCCGCTCAATCTCGAAGTGCCGGAATATGAGTTCACGTCCGACACCGTCGTAACGATCGGCTGAGGCGAAAGAGAGAAATCATGAGCTTTCCCTGGGCAAACCACTACACTCCGGCACACCCCTTCACGAAATGGATCGATGAGAAGCTGCCTCTGCCGCGGCTCGTCTACAATGCGATCGGCGGCGGGTATCCGGTGCCGCGCAACCTCAATTACATGTGGAATTTCGGTGTGCTTGCGGGCTTCTGCCTCGTGCTGCAGATCGTCACGGGCGTGATCCTTGCGATGCATTATGCGCCGAATGCGCTGGTCGCGTTCGATTCGACCGAGCACATCATGCGCGACGTCAATTGGGGCTGGATGCTGCGCTATGCCCACGCCAACGGCGCGAGCGCCTTCTTCGTGGTGATCTACCTGCACATCTTCCGCGGCTTCTACTACGGTTCCTACAAGGCGCCGCGCGAAATGGTCTGGTTGCTCGGCGTAGTGATCTTCCTGCTGATGATGGCTACGGCCTTCATGGGCTACGTGCTTCCCTGGGGCCAGATGAGCTTCTGGGGCGCCAAGGTCATCACCGGGCTGTTCGGCGCTATCCCGCTCGTGGGCGAGCCGCTGCAGGTCTGGCTGCTGGGCGGCTTTGCGCCTGACAATGCCGCGCTGAACCGCTTCTTCTCGCTGCACTTCCTGCTGCCCTTCGTGATCGCCGGCGTGGTGATCCTGCACATCTGGGCGCTGCACATCCCGGGTTCCTCGAACCCCACCGGGGTCGAAGTGAAGAGCGAAAGCGACACCGTACCCTTCCATCCGTATTACACGGCAAAGGACGGCTTCGGGCTGGGCGTGTTCCTGTTCCTCTATTGCGCCTTCCTGTTCTTCATGCCGAACGCGCTGGGCCACCCGGACAATTACATTCCGGCCAATCCCCTCTCGACGCCGGCACATATCGTTCCCGAATGGTATTTCTGGCCGTTCTACGCGATCCTGCGCGCCTTCACGGCGGACTTCTTCTTCATTCCCGCCAAGCTGATGGGCGTGATGGCGATGTTCGGCTCGATCCTGGTGTGGTTCTTCCTGCCCTGGCTCGACAACTCGCCGGTGCGCTCGGGTAAGTTCCGCCCGATGTTCCGGAAGTTCTTCTGGTTCGGCCTGATCCCCGCGATGGCGGTGCTGTTCTATTGCGGCGGCGCCCCGGCCGAGGAGCCCTATGTGATGCTCAGCCAGATCGCCACCACCTATTACTTCCTCCATTTCCTGGTCGTCCTTCCGCTCGTCTCGATGATGGAGCGTCCTGAGCCGCTGCCGTTCTCGATCACCGAGGCGGTGCTCGGATCGGACGATGCGGCGAAGCCCGCTGCCAAGAACTGAACGAACAGACTGAGAGAGAGCGAAACGTCATGATCCGCCTTATCGGTATTCTCGTCGGCCTGTTCTTCGCGGTTGCGGCTCTGTGGAGCTTCGCAGTCGGGGCCGGTACCGCCATCGGGCAGGGCTATCTCAAGGAAGAGACGGCCGAGACCGAGTTCCATGAGCATCCCCGGGAGTTGCATCTCGCCAGCGACGGCGTGTTCGGCACGTTCGATCGGCAGCAGCTTCAGCGCGGCTACCAGGTCTACAAGGAAGTCTGCTCGGCGTGCCATTCGCTGGAGCATGTCGCGTTCCGCGATCTCGAGCAGCTCGGTTACAGCGAAGGCCAGGTGAAGGCCGAGGCGGCGAGCTGGCAGGTGCCGGGAATCGATCCGAACACGGGCGAAGCGACGATGCGGCCGGGCCTTCCGACGGACTATTTCCCGTCGCCCTATCCTAACGACGTGGCGGCGCGCGCGGCCAACAACAATGCCGTGCCCCCGGATCTTTCGCTGATCACCAAGGCCCGGCACGATGGCGCTGCCTATGTCTATTCGCTGCTCACCGGGTATCAGGAGCAGCCGGCGGAATTGCTGCAGCGCTTCCCTGACGCGAAGACCGGCCCTGGGCTGCACTACAATCCCTATTTTCCGAACCTCAATCTCGCGATGACTCCGCCGCTGACCTCCGACGGCCAGGTGAGTTTCGCTGATGGTTCGCCCAGTGACATTGATCATATGGCGCAGGATGTAGCGGCCTTCCTGGTGTGGACCGCAGAGCCGACGCTGGAGAAGCGCAATCAGACGGGCTGGCCCGTGCTGGGCTTCCTGCTCTTCGCCACGATCCTTGCCTATCTTGCCTACCGGAACATCTGGGCCGACAAGAAGAAGCATTGAGGCTGTAGCCCCGATCGCGATATTTTCGACGCCCCTCCCATCACCCGATGAGAGGGGCGTTTTCGTTTCTGCCGGAGGAAGCGCCATGACCCCGCAAGAGCTCAAGGCCCTGATCCGCACCGTGCCGGACTTTCCCAGGCAGGGCGTCATGTTCCGCGACATCACGACGCTGCTCGCGGACGGCAGGGGTCTTACCGAGGCGGTCGAGATGATCGCCCGACGTGCCGACGCGCTGGGTGCGGGGGCGATTGCCGGGCTCGAGGCGCGTGGGTTCATCTTCGGCGCCGCAGTTGCCTCGTCCTTGAGGCTGGGCTTCGTACCGGTGCGCAAGGCGGGCAAGCTGCCGGTGCCGACTATCGGCGTCGACTATGCGCTCGAATATGGCGAGGCGCGGCTTGAGATCGATCCTACCCTGATCAGACCTGGCGAACGGGTGATCGTCGTCGACGACCTCATCGCCACCGGGGGCACCGCGCTTGCAGCGGTGGAGCTGCTCCGCCGCGCGGGCGCCGTGGTCGACGAGGCGCTGTTCGTGATCGATCTGCCCGATCTCGGCGGGGCCGACCTGCTGCGTGCGAACGGGATCACGGTGGAAGCGCTGATGGCGTTCGAAGGCGATTGATTCGCGCGAGTAGTAGTTGACTGGACTCGCATGTCGGTGGCAGTGGATCCGCCGCTGGACTGCGCGGGTATAGCTTAGTGGTAAAGCCCCAGCCTTCCAAGCTGGTTATGCGGGTTCGATTCCCGCTACCCGCTCCAGCGCTGCAATCCCTTCAAGCCACCGACATATTGTCGATCAGCCGCGTCTTGCCGATCCGCGCCGCGACCAGCAGCCGCGCAGCCCGCACGGGTACGCGTTCGAGCATCTCCAGGCTCTCCGCATCCGCCAGCGCCGCGTAATCCACCGAATTGAAGCCGGCAGCGATCAGCGCATCCTGCAAGCGGGCCAGCACCGTGCCGATCTGTTCACCTGCAGCGATTCGCGCGATTGCTTCCTTCATCTCACGCGGCAGGGCGGAGGCTGCGGCGCGCTCCTTATGCGAGAGGTAGCGGTTGCGGCTGCTCATCGCGAGCCCGTCCTCCTCGCGTACGGTGGGCACGCCGACGATCCTGTCTGCGCGAGGTTGGGTAAGGTCGAGGTCGCGCGCCATGCGGCGGATCACCGCGAGCTGCTGCCAGTCCTTCTCGCCGAACACCGCAATGTCCGGCGCGACCTGGTTGAACAGCTTGGCGACCACCGTAGCGACGCCCGTGAAGTGCCCGGGACGAGCCGCGCCGCAGAGCCCTTCGCTGATCCCGGCGACCGAGACGCTGGTCGCGAAGCCTTCCGGATAGACTTCCTCGACCGGCGGAGCCCAGAGCAGCGCCACGCCTGCATCCTTCAGCAGCCGTGCATCCTCTTCCATCTGGCGCGGATAGGCATCGAGGTCCTCATTGGGGCCGAACTGCGTGGGATTGACGAAGATCGAGGCGACGACGCTCGGCGCCAGCTCCCTGGCCCGGCGCACCAGCGCGAGATGGCCTTCATGCAGCGCGCCCATGGTGGGCACCAGTGCGATTTCCCCCGTCTCGCGCAGGCGGGCGACGGCCTCGCGCAAGGCGGCAAGGGTGGTCACGGTTTGCATCGTCACGGGTGTCTCACGCGACAGGCTGCGAATGCAAGGGGCGGAAGCCGGCCGCGCTCCCCGCCCCATGCGTCCTTCGGGCCTCTTACTCGGCCGCTTGCGGAGCAGCCGCGGAAGCATCCGCAGGCAGCCCGCCCATCTGCGACACCAGCTGCGTGTAGGCGTCTAGATAAGCGAGCACGATGATCTGGCCGATCTCGGTGTTCTGGTATCCGCTGGCGCCGGCGCCGCCCCAGTTGCCGCCGCCCCACAGCGAACCACGCGCGCTCCAGCCCACATCGGACTTGCGGGCGTAGCCTTCGGTCAGCGCTTCTTCCACCGTGGTGCGCGCATTGACGATCGAGAGGGTGACGTTGGCTTCGCCCTTCTTCACGTTGATACCGCCGACAAGCTGGCCTGCGCGGCTGCCGAACAGGCCGCCGGTGACACCGCCCAGAACGCCGCCGAGCCCCCCACCGCCTGAATTCCTGTTGGCGGAGATGATGTTGGGTTCGATGAAGTAATCCGCCGCCTTCACCTGCCCGCCGCCGATGTTCGAACCTTCCTGCAGCTCCCCGGATTCGGCCAGGGCCCGCTCCATCGCGCGGCTTTGCAGCGAGCGGCCGCGGTTGACCAGCGTGAAGCAGCCGGACCGCTGGACGAAGATCCGGATGATGGCTTCCGGACTGCCGAGATTGAACTCACGCCACCATTGGTCATCCGGCTCCACGATGGCGATCGTGCCGAGGTTGCGGCTGCATTGCGGAATTTCCGCGGTTCCTTGTTCCTGCTTCTTGCGCGCGGAAGACTTGTCGGCCGCGTGGGCCGCAGGGGAAATGAGCGCCAGCGACAGTGCCGCCGCCATCGCGCCCTTGATAATCGATTTCATTGAAACACTCCCTTTGCATCGCCCCCGCGCGGCTTGTCGTTGCCGCTTTCGCAGGGCCAAAAGCAAACCCTCCACCGCTTCTAGCGCACGCTTCGGCGCCGGCAAGCGCTCAATGCGCGCGGCGCCGGGGGCTTGCATCTGTGGGGTCGCGGGACGGTGCGATTGCGTCCCCACTGGCGCTTGGATAAGACCGCAGCCATCCTTGGCTTCGGCCCTGCAACCGCGAGTTTGATTAGCCCGTGCCTTCACAGCCCGCCCACCGCATCGTCTTCGCCAATGAAAAGGGAGGGACCGGCAAATCGACCACCGCCGTCCATGTCGCGATCGCGCTGGCGCATCGCGGAGCGAAGATCGCCGCGATAGATCTCGATCCGCGCCAGCGCACTCTCTACCGCTATCTTGAGAACCGCGCGGAGACGGAGCAGCGCCGCGGGGTTTCCCTGCCCAATGCGAAGTTCGAGGTCTTCTCCGGCGATTCGCTGGAGGATCTCGATGCGCGCGCGGCGGCCCTGGCCGAAGGATGCGACTTCCTGATCTTCGACACGCCCGGCCGCGACGATCCGCTGGCCCGCCACGTGGCGACGGGGGCGGATACGCTCGTCACTCCGATGAATGACAGCTTCGTGGATTTCGACCTGATCGGCCAGGTGGATGCCGAGAACTTCAAGGTCCGGCGGCTGAGCTTTTATGCCGAGCTGATCTGGGAAGCGCGCAAGAAGCGCGCCCTGAAGACGATCAAGGAGCAGCGGCGTGAGATGGACTGGGTGGTGGTGCGCAACCGCACCCATCATGTCGAGGCGCGCAATCAGAAGCGGCTCGACCATGCCCTGACCGAACTGTCCAAGCGTGTTGGCTTCAGGGTTCAGCATGGCCTCTCCGAACGCGTGATATATCGCGAGCTGTTTCCTTCGGGCCTGACGCTGCTCGACAAGGGGCATCTGGGCGAGCTCGGCACCAGCCATCTCGTGGCGCGGCAGGAGCTGCGCGGCCTGATCGCGGGTCTCAACCTGCCGATGCCGGCAGCTCCGGCTGAACCGGCCAACGCCTGAGCGATGATGCGCCTGGTCCTCATCACGGCCGTCGCGGTCATGGCCTGCAAGCTGCTGACGGGCAGATGGCCGTGGGAGCTTCTGCAGGGGAATTCCAGGCGCCGCCAGGCTGTGCTCGAGGCACGCAAATTGCTAGCCGTTCGCGCGAATGCAACGCGGGCGGATATAATCGACGCCCACAGGCGTTTAGTCGCCATGGTGCACCCCGACCGGGGCGGCACCAATGACCAGGTGCACGAGGCGAATGCCGCGCGCGACCTGTTGCTGGGCGAATTGGCCGATGGGAATGACCGCCGCGCATGAAGCACGAGTTTCACCCGACCATCCTGCGCGAATACGATGTCCGCGGGGTAATCGGCCAGACGCTGGGGCCTGACGACGCGCGCGCGATCGGACGCGCCTTTGCCAGCCTGCTGCGGCAGGCGGGCGGCAGCAAGGTGGCGGTCGGCTATGACGGGCGGGTCAGCTCGCCGCTGCTCGAACATGCGCTGGTGGAGGGGCTGACCTCGAGCGGGTGCGATGTCGTGCGGATCGGCATGGGACCGACGCCGATGCTGTATTATGCGGAAGCCTCCGCTGGCGATGTCGATGGCGGCATCCAGATCACCGGCAGCCACAATCCTGCCAATTACAACGGCTTCAAGATGGTTTTCCAGGGCCGCCCGTTCTTCGGCCGGGATATCCTGAAGCTGGGCGAGATCGCGGCTGCAGGCGCTTGGGTCGATGGCATCGGCACGGTGGAAGAGCGCGAGGTACAGGGTCCGTATGTCGAGCGTCTGCTGGCGGGACTGGCCGGAGTCGGCGAGGGCGGGCTGGAGAAGCTGCGGGTTGGATGGGACGCCGGCAACGGCGCGGCCGGCCCCGCGCTGGAGGCGCTCGTCGCGAGGCTGCCGGGCGAGCATCACCTGCTCTACACCGAGGTCGACGGGAATTTCCCCAACCATCATCCCGATCCCACGGTGGAGGACAATCTTGCAGATCTGAAGCGGCTCGTCGCCGAGAAGCAGCTCGATTTCGGCGTTGCCTTCGACGGCGACGGCGACCGGATCGGCGCGGTGGACGGGCAGGGCCGGGTGATCTGGGGCGATCAGCTGCTGATGATCTATGCCGAGGACCTGCTGGCACAGGTCCCGGGGGCGACGGTGATCGCCGACGTGAAAGCCTCGCGCGCATTGTTCGAGCGGGTGGCGGAGTGCGGCGGAAGGCCGCTGATGTGGAAGACCGGCCACAGCCTGATCAAGTCCAGGATGAAGGAGACCGGGGCGCCGCTGGCCGGCGAGATGAGCGGCCACATCTTCTTCGCGCATGATTATTACGGCTTCGACGATGCGCTCTATGCCGGGGTACGGCTGATCGCCGCATCGGCGCGGCTTGGCCGTTCGGTCACCGAGCTTCGCGGCGCGATGCCGGCCATGGTCAACACCCCGGAGATGCGCTTCCAGGTGGACGAATCGCGCAAATTCGCCGCGATCGACGAAGTGAAGCAGCGGCTTTCCGCCGGCGGATGCCCGGTCGACGATACGGACGGGGTGCGGGTGACGGAGGAGGATGGCTGGTGGCTGCTCAGGGCCTCCAACACCCAGGACGTGCTGGTCGCGCGCGCCGAGAGCGACAGCGAGGAAGGGCTCGCGCGACTCGTGGCACGGATCGACGAGCAACTCAGGCTGTCCGGCCTGGAGCGGGGGCAGCAGGCTGCGCATTGAGGCCCCCGAGCCCTCTTGGGTGACAGCGCTTACAGGCGTCACTTTGGCTGTCACTCTGCAAAAACCCGGAAATCGCGCGCATTTTCAGTGGCTTGCCTTGCGGAGCGCGACAGTCGACATGCGGCGCTCGAAATAAAATCTTCTTTCGCATTGAAGCAATAATGTTACTGCGTGCCTGCGGCTGTGTAGGATGGGAGGTTCATTTGCAGCTCCTTTCCCTCAATAAATAAACCACATTGGCTCATAGTGAGCCTCGGTGCTGTAGGAAAGGTCCTTCATTTCCGCCGGTAGCCGCGCCTCCCCCACGCCGAATACGTTGCCGGCGGTGGAGAGCAGTTGGCGTTCCCGCAGCTTCTTCCGCGCCGCCGCCACCCGGGCGCGCCGCCATTGATGGTTGGGCAGCGCCGGGTTTCGCCCCATATGTGCTCCATGCCGCCTGCGATGCCTGACGAGCCGAACCTGCCGCTCCTGCCGGAGGAGATCGAAAGCTGGTTCTCGGCGCGGGGCTGGCGGGTGCGCAATCACCAGCGCGAGATGTACCGCGCGGCGCGCGAAGGCAGGCATGCGCTGCTGGTGGCGGATACGGGCGCGGGCAAGACGCTGGCGGGGTTTCTGCCGACCCTGGCCGACTTCACGCCGAGCACGCTTGGCGGCAAGGCGCCTCCCGAAGGGCTGCACACGCTCTACGTCTCGCCGCTCAAGGCGCTGGCGCATGACGTACAGCGCAATCTCCTCACGCCGATCGAGGAGATGGGGCTCTCCGTGCGGGTGGAAACGCGCAGCGGCGACACGCCCTCCGACCGCAAGCGGCGCCAGCGCGTCCGTCCACCGCATATCCTGCTGACGACCCCCGAATCGCTTTCGCTGCTGCTTTCCTTCCCCGACAGTTTCGAGCTTTTCAGCACGGTGAAGCGGGTGGTGGTGGACGAAGTCCATGCTTTCGCCGCCGGAAAGAGGGGCGATCTGCTCGCCCTATCGCTGGCACGGCTGCAGAAAATCGCGCCGGGTCTCCAGCGCGTGGCGCTTTCAGCGACGCTGGCCGACCCGCAGGCCTTCTGCGATTGGCTGGCGCCGAGGCCGGAGGGCGGCGAGGCTCCGGGCCGCGCCGTCACCCTGGTGGAAGGCGAGAAGGGCGCGGAGCCGGACGTCGCGATCCTGCTGCCGCGCGAAGAACGCGTGCCCTGGGGGGGCCATGCGGCGATCTGGGCCGTGCCGCAGCTCATCGAGGAGATCGCGCGCAACCGCACGACGCTGGTCTTCACCAATACCCGCTTTCTCGCCGAGTTCATCTTCCAGAAGCTGTGGGAGGCGAATGACGACAATCTGCCCATCGGCATCCATCACGGATCATTGTCGCGGGAGGCGCGGCGCAAGGTGGAAGGCGCGATGGCGCGGGGCGAGCTGCGCGCGCTGGTCTGCACCGCGAGCCTCGATCTCGGCGTCGATTGGGGCGATATCGACTGCGTGATCCAGATGGGGGCGCCCAAGGGCTCCTCGCGCCTGCTGCAGCGAATCGGCCGCGCCAATCACCGGCTGGATACGCCCTCGCGCGCAATCCTGGTTCCGGGCAATCGCTTCGAATTCCTGGAGGCGCTTGCGGCGAAGGAAGCGGTCGATGAAGGCCAGCGTGATGGCGAAGCGTTCCGGCCGGGCGGGCTCGACGTGCTCGCCCAGCATGTGATGGCCTGCGCCTGCGCCGCCCCTTTCGAGGAAGCCGAGCTGCTGGAGGAGATACGCTCCTGCAGTGCCTATGCCTGGGTCGGGCAGGAGGAATGGAGGCGGGTGCTGCACTTCGTCGCCACCGGCGGCTACGCGTTGGAAGCCTATGACAGGTTCAGGCGCATCGCGCGGGACCGGCAGGGGATCTGGCGCCTGACCCACCCGGAACACGCGCATCGCCACCGGATGAATGCCGGCATCATCGTCGACGCCGAGATGCTCGATGTGCGTTTCCGCAACGGCCGCTCGCTGGGGCGGGTGGAGGAATATTTCGCCGCCGGGCTTTCCCCCGGCGACACATTCACCTTTGCCGGCCTCGCTCTGGAGGTGGAGCAGCTCAAGGACATGGAGGTGATCGTGCGCGCGGCCAGGAAGGCGGCGATGATCCCTTCCTATATGGGCCAGCGCATGCCGCTGACCACGCATCTTTCCGCGCGGGTGCAGGCGATGCTGGCGGACCGCGCCGGGTGGGGCCGCTTTCCCGATGATGTGCGCGAATGGCTGGAAATGCAGGATTGGCGGAGCGAAATGCCGGGGCCAGGCAAGCTGCTGGTCGAAAGTTTCCCGTATGAGCGGCAATTCTACTCCGTCTTCTACACGTTCGAAGGGTGGAACGCGAACCAGTCGCTAGGCATGCTCATCACCCGGCGGATGGAAGAGCGCGGCCTGCAGCCCGGCGGCTTTGTCGCCAATGACTATTCGCTCGGCGTCTGGGGGCTGAAGCCGGTGCGCGACCCGGCGCCGCTGCTTTCGCCTGACATACTCGCGCATGAATTCGTCGAATGGGTGCAGGATTCCTACCTGCTGCGCCGCGCCTTCCGCGAAGTCGCGGTGATCTCCGGCCTCGTAGAGCGGCAACATCCCGGTAAGCGCAAGACCGGCAAGCAGGTCACGTTCTCGACCGACCTGATCTATGACGTGTTGCGCAAATACGAGCCCGACCATGTGCTGATCCAGGCCGCCTGGGCCGATGCCCGCGCGCGCCTTACCGACGTCGGCCGGCTGGCAGCCGTGCTCGACCGGGCCGCCGAGGAGATCGTCCATGTCGAACTCGACCGCGTGAGCCCGCTCGCAGTGCCGGTGATGGTGATGATCGGGCGGGAGAGCCTGCCCCAAGGTTCGGCGGATGATGCGCTGCTGCTCGAGGCCGAGGCGCTGGCGGACGCGGCAATGAGGGCGGACGTTCTCGGCGAGGAGCGGGACTAGCGCCGTTAGAGCAAGGCGGTGATGGCGGGATGGTTCGCACAGTCCGAGAGCTCGTCGTAGAGAACTGCATCCCAGCCATAGGCGCGCGCTCCATCGATCACGGCCTCGCTATCGTCGAACAGCAGCGGGGGCTCTTCCTGCGGGCCTATCTGATCTTCGATCGCGGCGAAGAATCCGGCCTGCGGCTTCAACGCGCCCAGCCGCGCGGCATAGAACATGTCGTCGAAGAGCGCCGAGAAACCTTGCCGCAGCCACAGGTCCATCGCTCTCAGATGCTCCTGGTTGGTGGCGACATAGAGGCGGCAGTTCCCCGCATCCCGCAAGCGGGCGACCCGCTCGATCAGCTCGTGGTTGAGGCGGGAATCCTTGGACAGCCAGTACTCGACGAAGCGCATCGGGGAGACTGCATAGCCGTGTTCCCGCAGCCAGCCATCAAGCGCTTCCATCAGGGAGCGTTTGCCGGTGAGCACATGCTGGACGAACGGGCCGGGAAAGAAATGCGCGCTGAGATGGGCGGGGTCGACGCCGAGATCCTCCAGCAGGTTGGCGTCCCAGCGCTGCCGCCGTTCAGGCCGGCTGTAATACCCGTGGATCAGGACGCCATCCACGTCGAAGAAGATGCTGCGCATGGCGCCGTGTCTGGCCCGGCGGCAGGCAAAAGAAAAGGGGCGGATCGCTCCGCCCCTTCTCTATCCGTCGTTCCGAGCCGGGCTGCCGACGCGGAGGTTCGTTTTCGAAGAACTGCCGTTATTCGGCGCTCTCGTCCTTGCCGAATACGCGGTACTTCTCGTTGCCGACGAAGCCGAACTTGGTGACGTTGGTCGCCTTGATGATGTTCAGCACCTTGGCCGAGAGATCGTAGCTCGCAAGCGGCTCGGGCTCGAACTGCAGCTCGGGCTCCACCGGAAGGGCGAGGGACTGCTGCAGGTTGGCCACGAGGCCGCCCTGGTCGATCGGCTGATCGTTCCAGAGAATCTCGCCCGCGGGGGTCAGGACGATCTTGTTCTTGACCGGATCCACAGGCGGAGGCGTCTGGTTCGGGTTCGGGCTTGGCAGGTCGATATCGACCGAGTGGGTCGCGACCGGGATGGTGATGATGAACATGATGAGGAGAACGAGCATGACGTCGATCAGCGGCGTCGTGTTCATTTCCATCATCGGCGAGCCATCATCCTTGCCGCCTGACATTGCCATGGGGAATTACTCCTGCTCTTGCATTCAATCCGTCGATCAACCGTTCGGGTCGACGGGATTGGATAGGAAGCCGACGGTCGGGTATCCGGCCGCCTGAACGTTGTAGATCGCGCCCGCGACACACCGCCAGGGAGCATTCACATCGCCGCGAATATGGACCTGAGGGATCGCCTCGGGGTTCTGAAGGATCGCCTCGATGCCGCCTTCGCGCTGAACGATCGCGTCAAGCCGGTTGAAGGCCTGATCATACAGCTCCTGCGAGGAAACCGGCGTGACGTTGTTGAAATAGACGCGGCATTCGCCGCCGCGCGAAGCACCTTGGAACCCGGGCTCGCCGGCGCTGCGGCCAGCTTCGTCGGTCGTGCTGATGGTCAGCAGCAGGTTCTCGACCTTGTCCTTGGACTCGACGGAGACAAACACCGGAATCTCGAGCTTTTCGATCGTCTGGATGGCGACCGGGACAGCAATCAGGAAGATGATCAGGAGCACCAGCATCACGTCCACAAGAGGCGTGGTGTTGATGTCCGACATCGGGGTTTCGTCGCCGCCACCGCCTGTCGAAATGGCCATGGTTAAATCCTATCCTCTAAACTTCACTTCTTGCCCGGGGCAGGCCGGCCCGCATGCCTTTGCCCGCCCCGTGCAATCGGATTCCCGTGACTCAGGACCGGGCCGGCGCGGCAGCGGGCTTCGCTGCGGATGCCGGAGTGGCGCGCGCCGGAGCGATATTCGCCGGCTTGACCGCACCCTTGGACGTGATGTTCGCCAGGACGTCGGTGGAGAAGCCGGCAAGCATCTCGGCAATCCGCTTGTTGCGGGCCTGAAGCCAGTTGTAGGCGAGCACCGCGGGAACGGCGACGAGCAGACCGATCGCGGTCATGATCAGAGCTTCACCGACCGGACCGGCGACCTTGTCGATCGAGGCCGAACCGGCGAGGCCGATCGCGATCAGCGCGCGGTAGATACCGATAACCGTACCGAGCAGACCGACGAACGGCGCGGTGGCGCCCACGGTCGCGAGGAAGGGCAGGCCGCTGGCGAGCTTCGAGTTGATCGATGCCTCCGAACGGGCGAGCGAACCGTGCATCCAGTCATGCGCTTCGAGCGAGTCGGTCAGCTTGCCGTGCTGATCTTCGGCGGCAATGCCGTCATCCACCAGCTGGCGCCATGCGCTGTTCTTGCTCAGCTTGGTGGCGCCCTCACGGATCGAGGGAGCCTGCCAGAACTTCGTGCGCACGTCTTTGTACTGCGAGAAGATCTTGCGCTGTTCGAGCAGCTTGGTGATCAGGATGTAGAACGATCCGACCGACATGATCACCAGCACCCCGAAGATGGAGTAGGCGATGATGCCGCCCTGTTCGAGCGCTTCCCAGAAGCCGAACTGGTTCGTGGGGGCGGCCTCCGTGGCAGCAGCGAGAAATTCGATAAGCATGCGGGTATTCCTCTCTAAATGTAAATTCGAAGTTTAGGTGCCTAGTTGCCAGCGCCCTGCCATCGCGACGGCAGGGCCGCCGCGATCAATCCGGGATTTCCCAACGCACGGCGCTCGACCATGTGCCGGTCGTTTCCTGGCCGTTGCCATCGGTGGCCGGTTCGAAGCGTGCGCGACGGGTAATGAGCCGGCAGGTGGTTTCGTCGAGATCCGCATGTCCGCTGGACCCGGTGATCTGACAGTCCGTCACGCGGCCCTCGGTATTGACCGTGACTGTGAAGCGGGTGACGCCTTCACGTTCTTCGCGCAGGGCGCGCGAGGGATAGTCGTTGGTGTTTGCCCAATTTCCTGGACGTCCCCGCGGTTCCGGATTCTTCGGCGTAAAGCGGGGCGGAGGGGGTGCCACGGGCGCTGGCACGATTTGCCGCACGACTGGCGCGGGCGGCGGAATGTTCACCTGCGTCACGATCTGGGGCGGGCTGGTCGCCACGCTGATCGGCGGCGGCGGCGCCACGGGAGGCGGCGGCGCCACTTCCTCGGGCGGCGGCGGCGGCGGCTCCTCGGTTTCGGGTTCAGGCTCTTCAATATCGACCGTGGTGACGCGCTCGAGGATCTTCTTGGTCGCCGAATAGGCAAGACCAGTCACCAGCGCGTATCCAACGGCGATGTGAACGAGGGCAACGATGATCAGGGCGACAATACGATTGCCGCTCATGGATTGGTCAGCGTAGGCCATTCAGTCGCATCACTCCATTTCCGTCGCCCGGCAGGTCCGGGCACTCGCCATCATTAGGAAGACATACTCCCCAAAAGGCAACGATAAAGATTGTCCACCCTGCCAACCAGTCCGGA